>Ga0207646_10002643_pt1 | contig 21045 bp, 20 predicted proteins | sample KBSK5502metaG_FD_184343 | JGI IMG/M metagenome (GOLD analysis project Ga0207646, IMG submission 184343) | Corn, switchgrass and miscanthus rhizosphere microbial communities from Kellogg Biological Station, Michigan, USA - KBS K5-50-2 metaG... | ecosystem: Host-associated > Plants > Roots >... | reverse complement strand
GCACCGGGGACTGGAGAAGCGCAACCACGCCTCCAATGAGCGGCGCCGGCGGGGGCACAAACGTTGCCGATGCATACACCTTGCCGCTCGCGTCAACGATCTTGACCGTGGCGCTGGCAGGCAGGGGGTAGAAATTCACCAGGTGCAGGCCGGGCAGGCCGGAGGCGACGCCAAACAGGGGCCCGCTCGACTGCTGTTGCGCGGACGCACTCACGCGCGCCGACGACGCCGCACCTTGTGTAGCGGTAGAGCCGCAGGCGGCGACGCTCAGAAGGGCTGCGATGGCGAGGAACTGGCTGCGCATTGCTGGTGGATAACGGCGGACACTGCAGATCGGTTACCGGGCCTAAAGCGAAAGAAGGCCGGAATCGTATTCGAAACCGGCCTTTAGGAGGTGCTAGAGCTTGTTACTCGTCCTCGATCTGGTTGTACATCAGGCTGTCCTGGATCTCGTATAGGGCGTCCATCGCCTCCATCACGGAGGCGGGCTTGGCCTGAGCCAGGACGGTCACCTCGGGCGACTCCTCGATGACCTTGTTGATGGCGACCGAGAGCACCGGCGGCATCTGCCGCTGGTCGGCGAGGTTGAGCATCTCGAGCTCGTTCAGGAGCTTGTCGATGAGGTGCATCTTGTTCCGGCGCGCGTACTTGGCGCGCTGGATCCGACGCTCCTTCGCGGTCATGTGCTCGATGGCGCGACTGGCTTGTTTGATCATGCTTAACCCTCTCTGGGCTTTCAGTTTACGGACCGTCTGGATTTTGTCAAGATCCACCTGTAATAAATAGCCTTGGGCTCTGTTAACATCGCCGAAGCGTCCGGATATGCCCACCACCATCGCCGGTCGTTCCACCCGTATGGAAGTCCTGGAGTTGCTCCGGCGTAAAGGCCACGCCAGCGCCGAAACCATCTCCTCCGACCTCGGCGTCACCCCCAACGCGGTGCGCCAGCACCTCACCAACCTCGAGCGCGACGGCTTCGTTGTCAGCCACCCGGAGAGGCGCCGCCGGGGACGGCCGTCCCTGCTCTTCTCGCTCACCGAGCGCGCTGATTCAGTCTTTCCGAAGCGCTACGGCCAGCTCGCTTCGATGGTGCTTCAGGAGGTGCAGGACATCGGCGGCCCGTCGGCGCTGGACGAGGTCTTCGAGCGCATGGCCACCAGGCACGCGGCCGTCATCGCCCCGACCCTTGAGGGCCTCGACTTTGACGAAAAGCTGAAGCGAGTCGTGGCCTGGATCGGGCGCGCCGGGACGCTGGCCGAGCAGACCGAGACCGCCGAGGGCGTGAAGGTGACCATCCACAACTGCCCGTTCCGCAACACGGCGCTCAAGTTCCCGCAGGTCTGCACCATCACCCCCCACCTCTTCTCCCAGCTTCTCGGCACCGGCGTTTCGCAGTCGGACTCCATCCACCGACGCGACCCCTATTGCTCATTTGTCGTCCAGCGCCCTACCGACACATAGCCCCACGAATTCAGAGGCTGCGCCGTGAATTCGCGGGGACCCCTAATCAGCAGCGCCCAGGTCAAAGCAGCGGACGCGCTCGCACACGAGCGCTTCGGCATCGCGATCGACTGGCTGATGGAGGCCGCGGGCTGGCAGCTCGCGCGGTTCTGCGAGCGCCGCACGGTCGTGGCGTGCGGTGTGGGCAACAACGCCGGCGACGGGCTGGCGGCGGCGCGTCACCTCCACCGCTGGGGCCGGCTGGCCTCGGTGGCCTGTGTCGACCAGGGTCGCCTGCGCGGTCCCGCCGAGCAAGAGTTGAACGCGCTGCGAAAGCTCGGGATCGACGTCACCGGCACTCTGTTGTTCGAAGGCGCGGAGGTGGTGCTCGACGCCATCTTCGGCACCGGTATCTCGAGGGCTCCGGAAGGCAACTTCGCCGCCTGGATCGAGGCCATCAACTCGTCGGGCGCGAGGGTCGTATCGGTCGATGTCCCATCGGGCCTCGACGCGGACTCCGGCGTCGCCTACGCTCCAAGTGTGCAGGCACACACGACCGTCACCCTCGGGCTGCCCAAGCCGGGCCTGTCGCTGGCGGACGGGCCACGCCTGGCCGGCCAGGTATGGGTGGCCGACATCGGAATGCCGCTCGAGGTCTACTCGGAGCTCGGCATGGAGGTTCCCCAGACTCTTTTCTCGGCCCAAGACCGCTTCCGCCTGTGACCCGCGGCGTCGTTTGGGACCACGGCGTCTCTTTGCCGGAGCACAACCTCTGGCTCGACCCGTTGGTGGTCCGCTCCTTCGCCTTCATCTCCCACGCGCATACGGACCACGCCCGGCGCCACAAAGAAGCGCTGCTCACGCCCCAGACGCTGGCGCTAATCCCCGAGGCGCGGCGACCGCGCGGTTGGCGGATGCTCGGGTTCGGCGAACCGCTGCGCCGGGGGGCGGCCAGCCTGACGCTGTATTCGGCCGGCCACATGCTGGGCTCCGCGCAGCTCAGGTTCGAGCACGACGGCACGAGCCTCCTTTACACGGGCGACATCAAGCTTCGACAGCCAGGTGGTCGGGCCGCGACGCATGTTCCGCGAGCGCATGTTCTCGTCGTGGAGAGCACGTACGGCCGGCCGCATTTCAGGTTTGGCGACCCGGACTCGACGGTCGAGTCCATCGCGCGGTGGTGCCGGCGGGCCCTGGACAGCCGCGTGACGCCCGTGCTGCTCTGCCACGCGCTCGGCAAGACCGAAGAGGTGATGCTCGCGCTTGCGCCCTACGGCTTCGAGTTCGCGCTGGAGAGCCGGTGCGTGCCGTGCGCGCACGCGTATGCGAGCGCCGGCAGTCCGCTGCCGAAGTGGATCGAGCTCAACGGCGACACGCCTCCCGGTCGCGTTGTAATCGCGCCGCCCGCGGGAAAGGACGAGGTGCGACGCATAGGCCGCTACAGGACCGCGCTGGTGTCCGGTTGGGCCAAGGACGCAGAGTTCGCCCGGTTGTTCGGCGCGGATGCGACCTTCGACCTCTCTGATCACTGCGACTTCGATGAGCTGATGGAAGTCGTGGAGCGATCGGGCGCCGACCAGGTGTACACGGTTCACGGTTACACGGAAGACTTCGCTCGGCACCTGCGGAAGAAAGGCGTGCGGGCTTCGGCTCTGGAGGCTACGGAGCAGCTGGCGCTGGCGCTTTAACGGAGCGCCCAGCCTGATCGCAGCACCGCGCGTCGCAGGTCGGCGTCCCCGGCGGCCGCGTCGCTCAGCCGCGTGAGCAGCAGATCGAGCCAGGCCGTGAGCAGCACCGGAGGATGGAACTCCAGGTCCTCCTTGTTCCATCGCGCACGGAACGCGCGACCGCCAACCTCAACGACCAGCTCGGTGATCGGGCCGCGATTCAGGTGGCCGCGCTTGGCCTTCGCGATCGGGATGTGCTCCGCGAGATAGTCGAGCAGCTCGGTCGGCTCGTCATGCTCATGCAGCGGGGCGTGACAGAAGACACACACGCCATCCAGTGGCAACGCCGGCGCGGAGCAGACCTCGCAGCTCAACCCACTCCCGCGCTGACGCGCGTCCAGCGCGCTCAATCCGTGTACCGCGTGATGGTGGAATCTTCGCGACGCTTCTCGGACTGATACAGCGCGCAATCCTCGTAGTTGCGGACGCAGATTGGAGGGTTGTCTCTCAGCGCGTACTTGCGCTTGGATTGGTGATCGACGTGGCAGTCGAAACGGTAGACGCGCAGGAACGCGCGTTGGTCCTTGACCAGCTCCTCGAGATAAGGGCACCGCCGCACGCGACTTACGATAGGCCACCGTGCTGGAATTCGCCCAGGCTGGAGCATCGATCGGAGCGACTTCCGCGACCCTCGAGAAGACCCGCATCCTCGCGGCATACCTGCGCACACTCAGCGATGACGACCTACGCCGGGCTGCGATCTTTATGACCGGCCGCCCGTTCGGACCGTCGCGGCGGAGCACCCTCGGCCTGGGCTGGTCAGCGCTCAGCAAGGTCGTGGCCACCATCTCAGGCCGCGACGACGACGACCTACAGGGAATCTTCCGGAAGCACTCAGACTTCGGCGACTGGGCCGGCGAGGCGCTCGAAGGGCGCACACAGAACGAGGACGTCTCGCTCGAAGACGTCGAGACGACACTGGAGGCCATCCGCACAGCCCGCGGGGCGTCCAAGGCCACGCCGCTCGAAAAGCTGCTACGCCGCCTTCATCCGGAGGCCGCGCGCTTCGTGGTCAAGGTCATCTCCAGCGAGATGCGGATCGGCCTGAGCGAGGGCCTCGTGGAGGCCGCCGTCGCCGAGGCGTTCGGCGTGCCCGTCACCCAGGTCAAGCGGATCCACCTCATCACGGGAGACATCGGCGAGGCGGCAGTACGGATCAAGAACGGCCGGCTGGAGACGAGCACGGTGACCCTATTTCAGCCCGTCCGCTTCATGCTCGCGAGTCCGGTCGAGACTGCGGCCGAAGCCTTTGGGCGCATGGGCGCGGACAAGGTCTGGACGGAGGAGAAGTACGACGGCGTGCGCTGCCAGCTGCATCATGCGGATGGCCGCGTCGAGCTCTTCTCCCGCGACCTGAAGGAGACGACGAGCGCGTTCCCGGAGCTCGCCGAGAGCGCCCCCCGTATCGGTCACTCAGTCCTGTTCGACGGCGAGGTCCTGGCCCATCGAGATGGACACGTGCTGCGATTCTTCGAGCTCCAGCGCCGGCTCGGTCGCAAGCAGGTGACGAGCGAGCTTCGCCGAGAAGTGCCGGTGGTGCTGGTGATATTCGACCTGCTGTATCTCGATGGCCGATCCCTGCTCGACGAGCCGCTCGAGGAGCGCCGCAGGCTGCTCGAAGGGCTTGGCGTCGAGCTTCCCTTTCTGCTCGCGCGCCTCGAGGAGGCAACGAGCCCCGCCGATCTCGACCGGATCTTCACCGACACGCGTGAGCGCGGCCACGAAGGCCTCATGGCCAAGGACCCGTTGAGTCCCTACACGCCGGGTCGCCGCGGACTCGCGTGGCTGAAGCTCAAGCGCCCGCTGGCGACCCTGGACGTCGTGGTGACCGCGGTCGAATGGGGACACGGGAAGCGAAAGGGCGTGCTGTCGGACTACACATTCGCGGTCAAAGACACGGCCACAGGCAAGCTAGTAAATGTTGGCAAGGCGTATACCGGGCTGACCGATGCCGAGATCGCGGAGATGACACAGCGGTTTCTCGGTATGACCATCGACGATCGCGGCTGGGCTCGCCTCGTGAGGCCGGAGGTCGTTCTCGAGGTCGCGTTCGATTCGATTCAACACTCGGGCCGCCATGCAAGCGGCTATGCGCTGCGTTTTCCGCGCATCGTACGCATCCGCGACGACAAACCGGTCGAGGAGATCGACACCCTTGAGCGGGTTGCGGAACTTTACGAGCGGTACTTCGGCGGACTCACCAATGAACCTTTGAGCGAGGTTGCCCAAGCGAGCGCCCCCACCCGGCCGCGCCCGCTCGGCGGACGGGGCCACCCTCCCCACGAGGTGGGGAGGTGAAAGTGACATTCATGGGCACTGCCGGCGCGCGGTTCATGGTCGCCAAGCAACTCGCTGCATCCGGCGGCCTGTACATAGAAGACGGATTGGCGCGCATCGCCCTTGATCCCGGACCGGGCGCCATCGTCCAGTACGCCAAGCGCAAGGTCGACCTCACCAGGCTCGATGCCATCGCCATCAGCCACCGGCACCTCGATCACTGTGGCGACGTCAACGTGATGGTCGAAGCGATGACCGAGGGCGGCTTTCGTCATCGGGGCCGCTTGTTCTGTCCTTCGGATGCGCTCGATGACGATCCGGTCGTGCTCAAGTACCTGCGGAAATTTCCGGAGGAAGTCGTGCGGCTCCAGCCGGAGTCGACTTACAGCGTGAATGGGCTCTCGTTCACCACCACCCCACGCCACCGGCACCAGGTGGAGACGTTCGGGTTTCGCTTCGGCGACAGACTTGGATGGGTCACCGATTCCGAGTACTACGACGGCATCGCCGAACAGCACAAGGCCGAGGTCATGATCATCCACCTCGTTTTGATGCAGTGCCGCGAAGGGCTGCCCCACCTCTGCCTCGCCGACGCCGAGCAAATCATCCGTGACGCAAAGCCGCGGCTCGCCGTTCTGACGCACTTCGGGATGACCGTGTGGCGCGCGCACCCGTGGGAGCTGGCCGCCGAGATGACGCAGCGCCTGGGAACCGAGGTCAAGGCGGCGCGCGATGGAATGGTCCTCGAGATCTGAGCGGCTTTTGAAACCTTCACCGTGGCGGTGGCGGGCGTACGTGGCGCTGCTTGGCGTTGCGGTCGCCTTCGTCATCTATCCGCTGGTCGAGGGCCCGACCGATGTCATCAACTCGGACTGGCCGGCCTTCGCAACCGGCGCTCGGCTCGTGGTCGAAGACCCGAAGCACCTCTATGACCTCGACAAGCAGAAGCAGGTCGAGTTCGAGGTCACCGGTGGCAGGACTCTCATCACCCTGAGCATCAAGGGCATCCTTCCCTTCCTCGCGCCTGCGTGGGTCGCTCTGGTGGCGGTCCCGTTCGAGCTCCTGGGCACCGATCTCGGCGGCAGGCTGTGGATCCTGTTCGGGCTGGCCTGCTTCGCCCTCGGCACCTACCTGGCGGTCCGGCCCCGCCCGCCATCAGCGATCCTGCCCGCCTTTGCGTCCGTCCCCACAGCGCTTGTGCTGCTCAACGCGCAGCTCGACGGTCTCGTCGCGCTTGGGCTGGGCGCAGCGATCGCGCTCTGGTCGCGCCCTTACCTCGCGGGCTTGGCCCTCGGTCTGACGTTGATGAAGCCGCACCTGGTCCTCGCGCTCGGTGCAGTGCTACTCGTATCCAGGCGGTGGCGCGTGCTGGCCGGCTGGGCCGTCGCCGGCGTGCTTCTGTGGGCCTCGGTGGCGGTGCTCAACCCGCGCTGGGTGCTGGACTGGCTCGCGCCGTCGGGCAAGACCATCCAGACCGGTGCCCGAGAGGTCAACCTGGCCCATTTCGGTGTGCTGTTCGGCCCGCAGCTCCAGAACATCGCGGTCGCGATCCTGACCCTGGTAGGGATCGTTGTCGTAGTGCTGCTTGCATGGCGGCGCCGGGATGATTTCCAGGCGGCGGCGGCAATCGTGGTGGCGGGTGGCGTCGTCGCCGCGCCGCACGCCCTGCCGACCGACCTGGCGCTCGTGAGCCTCGCCCTGGCGATCTGGGGCCGCGCGCGATGGCACGACTGGGTGCTGCTGTCAGCCGGCGCGCTGGTCGCAGCGCTCGTGCCAGCGCCCCTGCCGGCGATCATCGGGATCCTGCTGGTCGGCTGGCTCTGCGTCCGCTTTAGCGGCTGGCAGTGGCGGCCAGCACCGGAACCGGCGTCTGCTGGATGATCCCGTCGATCAGCCCGTACTCGACCGCCTCTTCCGGGTTGAGGAAGAAGTCGCGGTCGGTATCGCGCTCGACTCGCTCCAGCGCCTGACCGGTGTGCTTGGCGATGAGCTCGTTGAGGACGCTCCTGATGCGCACGATCTCACGCGCGTGGATGTCGAGGTCGCTGGCCTGCCCCTGCAGACCCTTGCCGCCGATCAGCGGCTGATGCATGTGGATCGTTGCGCTGGGCAGCGAGAAGCGCCGGCCCTTCGCCCCGGCCATGAGGACCACGGTTCCGAAGCTCGCTGCTCGCCCGATGCAGACCGTCGAGATCGGGGATTGGACGTACTGCATGGTGTCGTAGATCGCGAAGCCGGCACTGACCGCGCCGCCCGGGGAGTTGACGTAGATCTGGATCTCCTTCTCCGGGTCGTCCGCGGCGAGGTAGATGAGCTGGGCGACCACCAGGTTGGCGACGACGTCGTCGATGGGACGGCCGATGAGGATGATGCGGTCCTTCAGCAGTCGCGAGTAGATGTCGAACGAGCGCTCGCGGTTGCCGCCTTCGTTCTCGGTGACGGTCGGGATGTAAGCCACTGAGCGCAACTTTACGAGATATATTCGGAGGCGTTGGTACGCGCCTCCGCGATGGCGCCGGTCGAGTTCTTCACCGGGCTGCGCAAGAGCCTCAAGTCAAAGCTCCCGCAGGACCTCAAGGCATTCGAAACGAGCCGGGGACACAGCCGGCTTTTCAAACTCCATTACGGCAATCCCGAGCTCCACTTCGAGGTGTGGCACCACACGGGCGCCGGGCGGCTCGAGATCGGGCTGCATTTCGAAGGCAAGGCCGACGCCAACCAGCGCGCCTTCGACTACTTCCGCGAGCGCATGGTGGAAGTCAAGGCGCACCTGCCGCGGGCTGAGCTCGAGCCCTGGGATCGCGGGTGGTCGCGGCTGTACGAAACGCTGCCCGCGCCGCAGCTGGACGAAAACGTCCTCGCCGGCGCGGTAGAACGCCTGGAGGAATACATCACGACGCTTCAGCCGATGCTATTAGTCTTCTTGGCATGAACACGGTTGTGGTTACGGACGAGCTGCAGGACTATCTCGACGGCCTTCTGCCTGCGCGGGACCCGGTGCTCGCGCGGATGGAGGAGGAGGCGCATCGCGAGAACATCCCGATCGTCGACCCGCATGAGGGCGCGTTCCTTTATCTGCTCGTGCGAATCGCGGGCGCCAAGCGCGTGCTCGAGCTCGGGACGGCCATCGGGTACAGCGGGATCTGGCTGCTGCGCGGAACTTCGGGCGGCACGCTGACCACGTTCGAGATCGATCACGAGCGCGCGCTGAGGGCGCGGTCCAACTTCGCGGCCGCCGGCCTGGCAAAGCAGGCGATTGTGCTGGAGGAGAACGCGGTGAGCGGCCTGGAGAAGCTGGACGCACGCTTCGACGCGTGCTTCATCGACCTGCTCAACGGGTTCAAGTCCGAGGAGGTCACTCGCAAGGCCTTCGACCTTTGCATGTTGCATCTCGACGGAGGCGGGCTGCTGATCGCGGACAACGCGCTGCGGCAGGGCGAGGTCCTCAAGCCTGACAACCAGCAGGCGCGCAATGTCGCCTTCTACAACCAGCTGGTGGCGAAGGACTCGCGGCTCGAGAGCGTGGTCGTCCCGATCAGGGACGGCGTCTCGGTCGCTCGCGTGAAGGACTAGGAAGCCGGCTTCGAGTCGTCGCCCTCGATCCAGTAGGTGCCGTCGGCCGCGTGCTCCTTCTTCCAGATGGGCACAGATTCCTTCAGACGGTCGATCCCCCACCGGCATGCATCGATCGCTTCGGCCCGGTGGGGGCTCGAAACGGAGACGACGACCGAGGCTTCGCCTATCTCCAACCGGCCGGTGCGGTGGGCCATGGCGACGCGCGCCTCGGGCCATCGCTGCGCGACCTCGCCGGCGATTTTTCGCATCTCGGTCGTGGCCATCTCCGCATAGGCCTCGTACTCGAGATGGGTGACAGACCTGCCGCGCGAGGTGTCCCGGACGATTCCTGTGAAGGTGCAGATGGCGCCGGCGCCTTTGTGGGCGACGGCGGCCTCGATGCGGCGTGCGTCCAGTGGGTCGGTAGTGAGCTCGAAGAGCACGCCCACCGCGTGCGTGCCTCCACTCACAGGCGGTATGAAAGCGATCTCATCGCCGGCGGCGACGATGACGTCCCAATCGCCGAGCTCCTGGTTGACGGCGGCCCGCACTGATTCGCGATTCGGATCCAACGCCGGGTGCACCTTGCGCAACGCGTCGTAGACGTCGGCCACCGTCGAGCCGCGCTCGACCTCGACGCTTTCAGAATCGGTGCCGGCCTGCTCGCGCAGACGTGCGAACAACCGCGCGCGCACCGCGATCGCGACGGCCATGAAACCAGTCTAATTGGCGACGAAAACGTGGACTTCCTTGCCCGAGTCCAGGGCGCGGTCGACGGTCGCACGCGTGCCCTTGGAGGCGCCGTCCCAGAAGGCCACCAGCACGTCGCATGCATCGACCAGCCGCTGGTTGCGGGCCGCGGACTTACTCGCGTCAGCGAGCTCATCGAATGAGGCGGGCAGCACCTGCACGGGGATGTTTTTGGCGCGAGCCGCCTTGGTCGCGGCCGCGTCGACCCCGCTCGCGCTCCCCGTGATGATGGAAGAGCGCGGCGGCAGCGAGTTCACGTACGTAATCACGCGCTCCGGGTCGGAGAAGCGCCGGCTGCCGACAATGGCGAAACGCACTACCCCGCGGTGGCGGCGTTCTTGCCGATGGAGTGGATGTTCTCCTCGAACAAGCGGCGGAGCTTGAGGGCCTGCCGGTCGTAGGCATCAGAGTCGGCCCAGGCGCTGCGCGGGTCCAGCACCTCGGCCGGAACGCCCGGAACTCGGTCGGGGATGTGCAGACCGAAGATTGGGTCGACGTGAGCCGTCACGTCGCGCAGCCTCCCCTCGACCACCGCGCTCACGATCGCTCGCGTGTGCGCGATCGACATCCTCTTGCCAACCCCATAAGGACCGCCCACCCAGCCCGTGTTCAGCATCCATACATGCGCTTGGTGACGGTTGACCCGGTCGATGAGCATATCGGCGTAGGTCTCGGGTGGCAGGACGAGGAACGGGGCAGCGAAGCAGGTGCTGAAGATGGGTTCCGGCTCGGTGACGCCGCGCTCCGTGCCGGCGACCTTAGCCGTGTAGCCGGATAGGAAGTAAAAGCGGATCTGGTCGTCATCGAGGCGTGCCACAGGCGGAAGCACGCCATAGGCGTCGGCGGACAGGAAGATCACATTGCGCGGATGGCCGCCGATGCCTGAGAGAACCGCGTTTGGGATGAGGTCGACCGGATAGGCCGCGCGCGTGTTCTCGGTCTTCTCGTCGGAGTCGTAGTCCGGCACACGCGTGCGGGGGTCGTAGACGACGTTCTCCAGGATCGTGCCGAAGCTCTCGACGGCGGCGTAGATCTCAGGCTCGGACTCCTTGTGGATGCGGATGGTCTTGGCGTAGCAGCCGCCCTCGAAGTTGAACACGCCTGAATCGCTCCATCCGTGCTCGTCGTCGCCGATGAGGCGGCGGCTCGGATCCGCCGACAGCGTGGTCTTGCCCGTGCCGCTGAGCCCGAAGAAGATGGCCTCGTCGCCTCCGTCCTCGTCGACGTTGGCCGAGCAGTGCATCGGGAACACACCCTTGGCCGGCAGCAGGTAGTTCAAGGCGGTGAAGATGGACTTCTTGATCTCGCCCGCGTACTCGGTGCCGCCGATGAGCACCATGTGGCGTCCGAGGTTGACGAGGATGAACGTCTCGCTGTGGGTTCCGTCTCGAGCGGGGTCGGCCTTGACCGAGGGCAGGGCCATGACGGTGAAGTCCGGCTCGAAGTTGAGAAGCTCGCCGGCGGTCGGCCGGATGAACAGGTTGCGCGCGAACAAGCTGTGCCAGGCGAACTCGGTGATCACCCGGACGCGAAGCCGGTGGTGCGGGTCGGCGCAGGCGAAAACGTCCTGCGTGTAGACGTTGTTCTCGCGGCTGAAGTCCTCCATCCGGGCGAGCAAACCGTCGAAGTTCGCCGTCGAGATCGGTTGGTTGCCGGGGTGCCACCAGATGGCGTCGCGGCTGGTCGGCTCCTTGACGAAGAACTTGTCCTTGGGCGACCGGCCGGTGTGCTTGCCGGTCTCCGCGGTCAGAGCTCCGGTGGACACGATCACCGCCTCGTCGCGCCGGATGGCGTGCTCGTAGAGGGCGGCCGGGCTGAGGTTGCGACGCTCTGGAGATCCGCCCGGAGCCTCTCCCAGGTCTGGGCGCTTGGGGGCGGCTTTCATGTTTTCAGCTGCCTGGCGGGCACGTCTCCCATGGTAAGCATCAGGCCCTGCCGACCGCCAAACCCAAACTGTGTCTTTTTAGGCGATTCGCGATGAGCGGCGGCTGCTCGCCCGCCGGCGCTGCTTGCCGCTGACGTAGTCGACCAGGATGTACTCGCCCAGCCGGTCCGGCGAGACGAAGAACGCCCGCCCCTTGTTGATGCGGGTCATCTGGTTGATGAACTCGGTCAGATATGGCCCCCGCTCGAGCATGAACGTGTTGATGACGATGCGGTCGCGGGTGCAGCGCCGCACCTCGCGCAGGGTCTGTTGGATCGTCTTGAACGTGGGCGGGTACGCAAAATAGGCGCGCCCGTTGTCTTCGTCGATGTGGGCGGTCGGCTCGCCGTCGGTGATCATGATGATCTGGCGATTCCCGCGATGCTTCGCCAGCAGAGATCGTGCCAGCTGGAAACCGTGCTGCATGTTGGTGCCGTACACGTAGTCGTTGAGCGCGAGCTGGGGGAGCGTCTGCGGTTTGAGCTCGACCGCGTAGTTCGAAAATCCGACGACGTACAGCGAGTCGCGCGGGTACTGGCTGCGGATGAGCGAGTCCAGCGCGATCGCCACCTTCTTGGCGGCGAGGAAGCAGCCGCGCAGGAACATCGAGCGGCTCATGTCGATCATGAGCACCGTCGACGCCTGGGTGACGTGCTCGGTGCGGTGCACGACGAAGTCCTTCGCATTGAGGTGGACCGGCACCTTCGGCCCTTCGCGAACCAATGAGTTGAAGAGCGTCTCCTTCATATCAAGCAGGAAGGGGTCGCCGTATTCGTAGTCCTTCAGCTCATCCGACGCGTCGTTACCGATGCCGCCGCGAAACAGCTGGTGCTGGCCCATTCGGGTCTTTTTGAGCTGGTCGAAGATGTCGCGAAGCGCCGACTGGCCGATGCGCCGCATCCCGCGGGGGGTCAGCTCCATGCGACGCCCCTTGCGCTCGACGTACCCGGCTTTCTCGAGCACCTCGGTGAGCTTGCGCAGCTGGTCGAGGGCCTGCCTCGCCTCCTCGCCGAGCATCTCTTGTGCGAGCGATCGGTCGACGTCATCGGGACGGAAGCTGCCGCGCTCCAGCTGCGACTCGAGCCGGTCCATCTGCTGCAGCCGCTCCATTAGGCCCATCGCCTCGCCCATCGAGAGCGGGTCCTCGCCGAAGAAGGGATAGCGCTCGGCCATCTCCGAAGGCGGCATCATCGCCTGCATGAACCCCGACAGCCGCGCGAGCTCCAGCCGCAGCGAGTCGTCCTGCAGCAGCGCGTCCATCATCTGGCGCAGCTCTTCGCGCGCCTCCGGGCTGAGGCTCTGGAGCAGCGACTGCATCTGCGCCATCTGGCGCTGCAGGTGCTCGAGGAGCTCATCGAGACTGTTGATGCCGGGTGGGAACATGTCGCCATAGCGCTCCATGAACCCGTTGAAGTCGGGCGTGCGGCCCTCCATGCGGTCTTCGAGCATCTTGTTGAGCTCGCGCACCATGTCGCGAACGCGCGACAGGTCCTGGCCCTGCATCTGCTGGATCGAACCCTTCAATCCCTGGAACATCTGGTCGACCATCTGCTTCTGCAGCTTCTGCATCAGCTCTTCGAACTTCTGGCGGGCCTCGTCATCGACGAACTCGTAATCGCGCAGTGACTTGACCCTCCCGCCGAGGTCGTCGGGGAGGCGGTCCAGCTGCTCGCGGCGCTGCCGGGCGATGCGCTCCAGTAGCTTCCGAGCCTCGGGAGTCGCGGCCTCGTCGAGACGCCGGTCGATGCCGCCGCGCTCGGTGTCGATGACGTCCTGCACCTCCTGGCGCAGCTGCTCGACCGTGGAATCGAGGTTGTAGCGGCCCAGCTCGCGCTCGCGCGCCTCACGCAGCTGCTTGAGGAGCTGCTCCAGGCCCGGCATGTTCGGCGCGCCCCAGCGGAGCAGGCGCTGCAGGGCGGCGTTGAGGTCGCCGTAGTTCATGAGGTCGTCCGACAGGGCGTCGAGGACGTCGCCCGCATCGAGGTCGTCGAGCCGCTGGGTGCCGTCCCACCGGGAGTACCGGAACTTCACCCCGACCACGCTAGCAGGCTCGGTCGGCGGCGGCTGTGCTTAGACCGTGTCCCCCGGTTTGATGTCGAGGACCTCGATTCCGGAGCCGACCAGCTCCTGCAGCTGATTGGGGCGCCCCGTGAGCGGCGGGAAGGTGCCGAAGTGCATGGGCACCACGGTCTTGACGCCGAGAAGGGAAACCGCCTTGGCCGCGCGCTCCGGCCCCATCGTGTAGAAGCCGCCGATCGGCAAGAACGCGACGTCGAAGTCGCTCAGCTCGGCGATGAGAGCCATATCGCCGAACACGTCTGTGTCGCCGGCGAAGTAGACCGTGAATCCGTTCTCGAACTCGATCACCATCCCGCACGCTTCACCGCCGTAGACGATCTGAGCGCCGTCGGAGATGCCGCACGAGTGCTCCGCGTGGACGAGCGTGGTCTTGATGCCGCCGACGTCGATGGTGCCGCCCTGGTTGCCGCCGATGAGGGTCTCGCCCTCGACGCCTTTCGATCCGAGCCAGCTCGTTATCTCGAAGTTGCTGACGATCTTGGGCTTGGTCGCACGCGCGATCTCGAGCGCGTCGTGAATGTGGTCGAAGTGGCCGTGCGTGATGAGCATAAGATCGCACTTGTCGACCTTCTTCAACTCCTCGGGCGCCACCGGGTTGCCCATCACCCAGGGGTCGATGAGGATCTCCTTGCGTTTGGCGCTTCGAACCTTCCAGGTGCCATGACCGACCCACGTGAAGCTGACATCGGCGTTGAGCGGCATTCGCGACCCTCCCCGGTGAATCAAGAAGCCCGGAAAAGCCGATTCTCCCACACGCCCAAAACGAACACTGCGATCGCCGCCAGCGTCCACAGATTGGGAAAGAAGAGGTCGCAAGGCTGGCGTACGAACCCCAGCAGGAAAACGCCGAGCAGCGTGAGCGTGACCACGCGCCTGCGCTCTACGGCGCGCACTGCAACCACCAGGATCAACGGCAGGAGCGGCAGCCACTGATACGGCCAGACCTCGTTGGGGATGAGCGCGCCGAGCGCAAATCCGAGCGACATGCCGTACGCGGGATTCCATCCGCTCCGCCACGCGGCCCACACCGCTCCGAGCGCGAACAAGACAGCGCTCAGGTAGGAGAGTAAGAGCGCAAGTGCGGGCAGGCGGATCGGCGAGGTCACCGGTATGTAGCCGCTGCCGGTGGGCTGGTTGTACGTCTCGCCTCCGATCGTCCGCGTGAATAGCGTGCGCACGGAGTCGTAGGCGCAGTCGGTGTTGTGCGAGGCCAGCGATGGGATCAAGACGTGCTGGTAGTAATGCAGTGCGCCGCCGACACCCAGCGGTATGAAGCTGATGACGGTCGCGGTCGCCAGCACCGCGAAAAGACTCACCGCATAGCGGATGCGGTGGGCCGGCCGCGGGCCGATGATCATCGCCGCGGGGTAGTACTTCAGCGCGGCTACGAGGCCGCCGACGGCTCCCGCCGCCGGCGGCAGGTTTGGCTCCAGCCAGATCGACGCGGCCGCACCCAGCAGCAGCACCCCGCCTCGCTGCCCCGAAGAGACGTCCGCGAACAGCGGGGGAAAGTAACCGGCAATGAGCCAGAAGATCGGCATCGCCAGCCGGTGCCGCGGGGCGAGCACGCGGATGAGGAGCACGAGGCCGGCGATGAGAGCGGCGGCGTCGATCGCCGTCCACACCTGCACGCCCACGCTCTTCGGCAGCAGGGCGACAGGGATAGCCAGCATGGCAACCGGAGGCGGGCTGACGAAGGCATCGAGGCCACCCGGCTGCGCGATGACGTGCGTGCGGGCGAGGAATTCGGCGGCCGCGTCGTACATGTGGCCGGGGTTGGTGAGATAGGCGTGGGCCCCTTCCCACATCCCCTCCGTATCGAGGCGGCGCGCAGTGAGCAGGGTGAGCACGGCCACCCTGATCCAGAACACCGCCGCCAGCGCCCAGTAGAAGCTCGGGCGCGAGAACAGGTCGAGGGCGGCCCTACGCAGTCGCTCCAACTAGTCGGTGGGGGGCCGAGTGCGCCCGGGCCGGCCGTCGCGCGCCAGCCACACGGGGTCTTTCAAGAAGGCGATGAACGCCTGCACCGAAGCCGGCAGGCGCCTGCGGCGCAGGTAGACGATGTGCCAGTCGCGGCGGATCGGGAAGCCGCGAACGTCGAGCTCGACCAGGCGGCCGCTCGACAGCTCCAGGGCGCATGCGTATCGCGAGAGCACCGCCAGCCCAAGGCCTGACTCGACGGCGTGCTTTATGGCCCCATTCGAACCCAGCTCCATGGCGACGTGCAGCTTGGCGCCGGCCTTGCGCGCCGCCTTTTCCAGAGACCAGCGGCTCCCTGACGCGGGCTCGCGCATCACGAACGGCTGGTCGGAAAGATCCTTCAGGCTGAGCCCACGCTTCTCCGCCAGACGGTGGGTCGACGGGGCGACGACTACGAGCTCATCAGTGAGAAACGGGAGGATGGCGAGGTCGGCGTCCTTCAATGCGGGGCCGACCACAGCAAGGTCCAGCTCGTTGTTCAAGACCTGCTCCTGCACGCGCGCGCGCGTCCCGATCTCCAGCGAGATCACAACGCCGGGATGAAGCTTCTTGAACGCACCGAGGGCTGCGGGCAAGAGGTAGATGCCGACTGTCGTGCTGGCGCCGACGCGCAGGTTGCCGCGCCGGATGCCGCGCAGCTCTTCGAGCTCGAGCGCCGCTTCGTCGAGGATGTCGAGCGTGCGCCGCGCGTATCCGTAGAGGATCGAGCCCGCCTCGGTGAGCTGCACGCGCTTGCCGAGTCTATCCAGCAGTGGCACGCCGAGTGCTTCCTCCAGCTCCTTGACCTGGTACGACACCGACGGCTGACTGAGTCGCAGCTGCTGCGCGGCGAGGCTGAAGCTGCTGAGGTCGGCCACCGCTTTGAAGGTTCGCAATTGACGCAGCGTCATCGCGCGGTCGAGAGCCAGCGAAGGGCCGTACTCAGGCACGGCGCCTACGATATGCGGTATGGCCGCCCGCAAGCCAAAAAGCCTGTCTCCCGTTCGGCGCACGACCCCCAGCGTCGAAGATGTCGCCGCGCCGGAGCGCGGTCCGGCCTCGGTTTCCGAGCAGAAGATCAACCAGTACCGAAAGCGCCGGTACCAGGCTCTTCACTCCGAGAACGAGGCCGCCAACAAGCGGCGCGCCAAAGGCCTGTCATCGGCGCGTGAGCGGGTCGAGATGCTTCTCGACGAGGGCACGTTCGTGGAGCTCGATCTGTTCGCGACGCATCGCGCCTACGGGTTCGGCATGGAGGACCGCAGGATCGCGGGCGACGGCGTGGTCGCGGGCTTCGGTGAGATCGACCGGCGTGCGGTCGCCGTGTACGCCTATGACGCAACCGTGTATGGCGGCTCGCTGGGCGAGGTCACCGCCGAGAAGATCGTCAAGGTCCAGGAGCTGGCGCTGCGCAACCGTGTGCCGATCATCGGCATCAACGATTCCGGTGGAGCACGCATCCAGGAGGGCGTTGTCGCCCTCGCCGGTTACGCGGACATCTTCTATCGCAACGTGCGGTCGTCCGGCGTGATCCCGCAGCTGAGCATCATCGCGGGACCGTGCACCGGTGGAGCCGTGTACTCGCCGGCGATCACGGACTTCATCTTCATCGTCGCGGGCCAGGGCTACATGTTCATCACCGGTCCGGAGGTCATCCGCGTGGTCACCGGTGAGCACGTGAACTTCGAAGAGCTCGGCGGAGGCGACGTGCATAACGTGACGTCCGGAGTCGCGCACTTTCTGCCCAAGACGGAGGAAGAGTGCGCCGCGGGCGTTCGCCGCCTGCTCTCATACCTCCCTTCGAGCAACGGCGAGCGACCCCCGTACCTGCCGACCACCGACGACCCCGAGCGTGCGGATCCGGAGCTCCAGACGATCGTGCCCGAGGCGCCGAACAAGCCGTACGACATGCGCGAGCTCGTGGGGCGGGTGCTGGACGATCGCGAGTTCTTCGAGGTGCAGCCGTTCTTCGCGCCGAACATCATCGTCGGCTTCGGCCGCCTCGGAGGCCACGCCGTCGGCATCGTCGGCAACCAGCCCAAGGTCCTGGCCGGGGCGATCGACATCAACGCCTCCGTCAAGGCCGCGCGATTCATCCGCTTTTGCGATGCGTTCGGGATCCCGATCGTTTCGTTCGTGGACGTCCCGGGCTACCTGCCTGGCCGCGACCAGGAGCACGGAGGGATCATCCGGCACGGGGCCAAGCTGCTCTATGCGTACGCGGAGGCGACGGTGCCGAAGCTCGCGGTGATCACGCGCAAGGACTACGGAGGCGCGTACACGGTCATGTCGCCGAAACAGATGGGCGCCGACCTCAACCTCGCCTGGCCGACTGCCGAGATCGCGGTGATGGGGCCCGAAGCCGCGGTGAACATCATCTACAAGCGCGACCTGGCGGCGTCTCCGGATCCGGACGCGAGGCGGAAGGAGCTGGTGGCCGAGTACACCGCGCGCTTCGCCAATCCTTACGTGGCCGCCGAGCGCGGCTACATCGACGACGTGATCGAGCCAAGCGAGACGCGCCGCGCCCTCATCCGCGGCCTAGAGCTGGGGCAGCGCAAGACGGTCGAGCGCCCGCCGCGCAAGCACGGAAATATTCCGTTATGAGAGAAAACCTGCCGGTTTTCCCTCATCGCGGGTGCGGCTACGCCGCAGCCGCTGCGCCTTTTCCCGCGGTTTGGATTTACTGAACATTTCTCCCAGCCACGTGCGGCGATAACGAGCACGCCTGGGACGGCCGGAGTAAATCCGGCCTACAGACCACGCTGGCTAGGAGGACGCCGGCTTAGGGACCACAGTCGAGATCGTGGAATGGCGCAGCCGCTCCGCCTTCCGGCAGAACTCGTCGACGGTCGCGATGAACTCGGCGTGCGACCAGGTCAGCGGCGACACCGATAGGGGCGCGCCCGTGTTGGGGTCGAGCTGCTCGGAGAGCAACCCGCCCGGGATCTGGTGCGCGACGACCCAGTTGATGATGTCTCGCGCGGCTTTCAAGTCGTGCGTGGTTTTGGCGACCGCGATGTACCACTGGGCGAGCCACATCGTGCAGATGAACCACGGGTTGCCTGGCACCTTCTGGATGTCCGGCTCGACCCTGAAGTAGTAGTCGTCCTTGTAGCGGGCCATGCCGCCGGCGGCGGCGTTGTTCGTAAGCTGGTCGCGGATCGCCGCCATCGTCTCGGCGATGCGCGTCTCATCCGGCGCGTACATGCCGAATCGCCACAGTCCGCAGATCGCGCTGTCGATGATCATGTCGACGGTCATGGTGCCGTCCTCCTCGACGGCGATGCGTCGCGCGAAGCGTCCCAGCTCAGATGTGTAGAGATGCGTGTCCGCCGCTTCCTTCAAGCGCTCAGCCGCGTCGCGATAGCGCGAGGCGGCCGGGTTGTCGCCGAAGAGCTCGGCGAAGCTGCGGGCCGCGTCGAGGCCGCCCCAAACCGAACCCACGGTGAAGGCGTGCACGCCCCACCGCTCCTCCCACAGATCCCACGAGGGTTGAATGAGGCCGTTCCTCTGGTCGACGTACGAGACCATCCAGTCGGCGGCGGGAATGACCAGCGAAGAGTAGAGGCCGACCACGAAGTCGAGGTTGCGGTGAATCTTGTAGTGCTGCCAGAGCGCCCAGAGAACCAGCCCTGTCTCATCCTCCTGGATCGGCAGCGTGCGCGCGCCGCGTGCGTCGACCCACGGCAGCCACGAGCTGCCGGGGTTGCCGTACGGGGTGTACTTGTGCAGGAAGAACCCCTCTTCGACCAGCGATTCCTGGCAGAACGTGAAGAACTGCCGCGTGATGTCTTCGTGGCCGGAGCGGTCGAGTGCGTTGGCGACCAGCGCGCCATCGCGCGGCCAGGCGTACGCGTATGTGTCCCGGGCGAACTTCGTGATGTCGAAGTCGGTCGCTGCGATGATCGCGCCGTGGTTGTCCGCGTGCGTGCGGGCGGTGAGGATGCTCCGGCGATAGAGCTGTGTCACATCGGCGCCCAGCTCTTCGTCGATATGCCGGTGGTCCTTCTCGGACCAGACCTGCCAGTAGGTGCGCGTGCGCTGGATATAGACACCTGGTCCGCGCCCGATGATCAGGTCCTGTCCGTAGGCGGAAACTTCGCTTAGCCGCGCGCCCATGCAGACCCAGTGGCAAACCGAGCGAACCTCGCCGGGGGCAGCCGGCCCGAAGTCGAAACCGACCGTGCAATCGACCGACCCCTGCTCGATCGGGTTGCGACCGAGCACTCCGTCCTCGGCGTCGACCCACGTGCCGGCGAGCCCGTTTCCCTTCTTGCCGTTGGCCCAGGTGTCGATCCCGAACTCGGGACCCGAGTCACCACCGATGAGGAAGTAGCGGTTGCCCTTGTAGGCGATCACGCCGCGATGCCGAGGGTCGTAGGCGACGGTGTTGCCGATGTCCGAGCCTTCGATGTACCAGTCGTAATGGAAGAAGATGCGGCCGACGTTGAAGCCCGACGGGCTGGTCACCTCGACGTAGCGGATGAACCAGTTGCGCGCGAGATCGATGTAATCCGTGAACTTGGCCGAGATGCCGAGCTTGGCGTTCTTGAGCGTGACGTCGGTGACCAACGAATCCTCGACGTAACCGAGCTTGCGCTCCCAGCCATCGTCGTAGACCCAGGCGAACTTGCCGTCGACGAAGAACCCGGTTCGACAGACGTTGCCCATGGTCTGGTTCGCGTCTCCCACCCGTGGGAAGTAGATGTCGCGAACCGAATAGTTGGCATCGAAGCCAACGAGCACGTTGCCGTTTCCGATGACGAGGCTTCTAGGCACGCTCTGGGCAATCCTAGAGATGTGCGTTGCAAAAAGCGCTTAACAGCCTGGGTTTCCAGGCACTCGCCGGCGCGCCTAGAATCGCCCTCGAACACCCCGTCCTCGCAACATCGGAGCACAACGCCTTGAACAGTCCAGCAAACGCGTATCCGCCACCCATTCGCATCGTCGCCACCCGAAAGCGACGCCGCACAGTCTCCGCGCGGCTGCGAGCCGGCGTCCTCGAGCTGCTCGTGCCGGACTGGATGTCGCAGGCGGAGCGTCACAAATGGGCCGAGGTCATGAGCCGGCGACTCCAGAAACGCGTCGAGCGATCGAAACCTTCCGACGAGAGGCTCGCCGGCCGCGCGAGCGCGCTCAACGAGCGGCATTTCGGGGGCCGGCTTCGGTGGACCTCGATTGTCTTCGCCGACATGTCGCATCTGTGGGGCAGCTGCACGTTCACTTCAGGCGCGATCCGAATCGCGAAGCGGGCGGCCGCGCTCCCTGACTGGGTCCTCGACTACCTGCTCGTGCACGAGCTCGCGCATCTGGAGCAAAGCGACCACGGGC
>Ga0207646_10002641_pt1 | contig 21047 bp, 15 predicted proteins | sample KBSK5502metaG_FD_184343 | JGI IMG/M metagenome (GOLD analysis project Ga0207646, IMG submission 184343) | Corn, switchgrass and miscanthus rhizosphere microbial communities from Kellogg Biological Station, Michigan, USA - KBS K5-50-2 metaG... | ecosystem: Host-associated > Plants > Roots >... | reverse complement strand
CTCGAGCTCGTAACGGAGGTCGGGTTTGTCGGTGCCGTATCGAAGCAGCGTTTCCTTCATGTCGAGGCGCGGAAATGGGATGACCAGGTCGACGTCAAGGATCTCCTTCCAGATCCTTGCCCACAATTCCTCGATGAGCGTGAAGACGTCTTCCTCATCGCAGAAAGACATCTCGAGGTCCAGCTGCGTGAACTCGAGCGCGCGATCCGCGCGCAAGTCCTCATCGCGCAGGCAGCGAGCAATCTGGTAGTAACGCCCAAGGCCGCTGACCATCAAGAGCTGCTTCAGTTGCTGAGGTGACTGTGGCAGGGCGAAGAACTCGCCGATGTGCAGGCGCGATGGGACGATGAAGTCGCGCGCACCTTCGGGTGTTCCCTTCACAAGCAGCGGCGTTTCGACCTCGATGAACTCGTGCTCGTCCATGTAGGCGTGGATGATCTTGTTCACGCGGTGGCGCAGCTCGAGGATGCGCTGCATGCGCGGCCGCCTCAAGTCGAGATATCGGTACTTGAGTCGGACACTCTCATCGGCCGTCGTGTCATCCTCGATCGGAAACGGAGGAGTCTTCGCGCGAGTGATGATCACGAGCTCCGATGCCTCGACCTCGATCTCACCGGTCGGCATCGCGGGATTCTCAGAGCCGGCGGGGCGGCGCGACACCGTGCCCGTGATTCGGACGACGAATTCCAGCCGCAAGTCCGCGGCGACGGCACGCGTTGCAGCTGACTTGAACACGACCTGCACCGCGCCCCAGCGGTCACGCAGGTCGATGAAGATCAAGCCGCCGTGGTCGCGCCGGCGCGCGACCCATCCGTACAGCTCGAGCTCCCGTCCCACGTCGGACGCTCGCAGCGAGCCGCAGTGCGGTGCGGTGAAGCCGCTCATGCCAGGCGGACCGGCAGGTCGTCCCACGCGACCGCGACCTGATCGCCACTCGCCATCTCTTTCAGCGCAGCGGTGCGCTGTTGGACCTCGTCCGCGCTGAGCAGCACGACCCATCTGGCGCCGAGCTTGTTGGCCGAACGCATTTTGGCCTTGAGGCTCTTGGCCTCGTAGTCGACGGCCACCGATCGCACGGCCCGGCAGATCCGGGCCACCTCGGCCGCCGCGACCTCCAACCCCGCGTCCGGCAGCACCAGGACTTCCGCAGCCGGAGCCGCGATCACCTCCACCCCAGCGGCTTTCACCATCTCGGTGACCCTATCCAGACCGCTGGCAAAGCCCACGCCCGGAGTGGCCGGCCATCCCTCCGCCTCCGCCAGTCCGTCGTACCGTCCCCCACCCGCAAGCGCATCCTGGGAGCCGCCGGCCTGGGCCGGATAGATCTCGAAGACGGTGCGCGTGTAGTAGTCGAGGCCGCGCACGAGATAAGGATCGAGGTGGTACTCGATGGCGGCCGCATCGAGCAGCCGCCGGACGGCCGCCCATGCGGCTGCGCACTCCTCACACAGGTGGTCGGTGATGCGAGGCGCGTCCACCTTGAACGGCTGGCACTGCGGGACCTTGCAATCAAGCAACAGCAGTGGATTGGTCTCGAGGCGGCGCTGGCAATCAGCGTGCAGCTTGTCCTTCAGCGGGCGGTAATAGGCCCTCAGCAGATCGAGGTAAGCGGGGCGGCACTTCGCGTCGCCGATGGTGTTGAGATCCATCCTCACCTCTCCCAGGCCAAGGTCGTGCAGCCAGGTGACTGCGATCTCGATGACCTCGGCATCGAGGGCGGGACTTCCGCTGCCGATCGCCTCTACGTCCAACTGGAAGAACTGTCGGTATCGACCTTTTTGGGGGCGGTTGTAACGGAACATCGGCCCGATCAGGTACAGGCGGGCCGGCTGTGGCTCCTGGTTGAGGTGGCCTTCGAAATACGCTCGGACGACGCCGGCGGTCGCTTCAGGTCGCAGAGCGAGCTTGCGTCCGCCGCGGTCCTCGAAGCGGTACAGCTCCTTGGCGACGGCGTCGGTGTCCTCGCCTACGCGCTCGATCAGCTCGGCGTGCTCGATCAAGGGCGTCACTATCTCCTCGTATCCGAAACGGCGGGCCACGTCTTCGGCTGCCAGCTCGGCGGCGCGCCACAGAGGACGGTCGCGTGGAAGGATGTCGCGAACGCCGCGGACAGCCTTGATCGGCTCGGAGCGAGACATGGGTGGAATTCTAGGTAGAGATGGGTTACCAACCTCAGACCGGGGCGCGGCCGTTTAGTATCTGGCGCGCATGCCGGCACAGATCACCTCACTCGTGCAGCTGGTCTCCCTGGTGCTCGCCGGGCTCGCGCTCATCATGGGCGCGTACCTTCTGATCATCGGCAGAAGGCCGTGGCGCGGCGAGGACACCACCAGCGTCGCGCCTCGGGTCCGGTTGCTGGGAGTCAGCTACATCCTGGTGTTCGGCTCGGCGATGATCCAGATCGTCGTGGGACCGGTGGGCCTGGAGGGCGAGCTGCTCGGCGGGCTCATGGTCCTCGGCGGAATGATCGTCATCGTCGTGGTCTTCCTCGAATCTCGCGCCTCGCGACAGATCACACGCCTCGATCGATCCGACCGTCTCGACGAGCGCCTCAGCGGCAGCCGTTAGTCCTAGAGCACCTTGGGGGTGGCGCGCCAGCCGGCGGCGGCGGTGAGCGCGTCCGACAGCTCGTCTAGGTGGATCGGCTTGCTCATGTAGTCGTCGAAGCCGGCCCGAAGGCATCGCTCCTGGTCACCAGGCGCGGCCATCGCCGTGAGCGCGACCAGCCGAGGGCGCGTGCCGCGCGGCCAGCGCCGGCAGATCGCCTCCGCCGCCTGCAGACCGTCCATCTCGGGCATGAGCACGTCCATCAGGACCGCGTCGTAGGCCTCCTTGGCGACGGCGGCCACGGCCTCGCGACCGTTGGCGACCACGTCGACGTGGTGCCCGAGCCTGGTCACCATCCGGCGGATCGTGTTCTGGTTCAGCGGGTTGTCCTCGGCGACCAGAACCTTCAACGCCCCGGGGGCGGCCGCGGGCTGATGAGGCGCCGGGGCAACCTCCTGGTGCGCCCCCACCTGCGCCATCACGTCGTGGAGCTTGTGGGGCGGCACCGGCTTGGTCAGCGTCGCCTGGACGACCCCGCTGTCGGCGGCGCCCGCCTCTTCCGGACCGGGCGGCGCGGCGGCGATGAGCACGATCGGGAGCTCGGCCGGCGGGCGCAGCGACCTGAGCGCGATCGAAACCGCCAGGCCGTCGATGGCAGGGCGCCTGTGCTCGACGATGGCGATGTCGAAAGGCTGGCCCGTCTGCACGAGCGCGAGCGCGTCGGCGACGTTGGCAGCACTGGACGGAGCGCCCCAAAGCTCGGTCTGCAGCGCGAGCACGCGTCGCTCGGTGGCGTCAGCCGCGACGACCAGCACACGCATTCCCTCCAGCGTTCGCGGCGCGACCGCGACGGGAGCATGCATGACCTGGGTGAGGATCGTGAAGTCGAATGTCGTTCCCGCGTCAGGCCCCGCCTCGACGCCACCTTGCTCGACTCGCAGCTGGCCGTCCATCATCTCGACGAGGTGCCGGCAGATCGACAGGCTGACGATCGCCATCGCATCGCCGGGCTCGACCTGCGGCGTTTGCACCACCGGCTCGTCACCCAGCCCACTGCGAAGAATCCGGGCCGGCACCCCGCGGCCCGTATCGCGCACGCGGAAATGGAGCTCGAAGAGGTCCCCGCGCGGCTGGGAGCTCAGCTCGACGCCGATCCCGCCTTTTTCGGTGCGTTCGAGGCCCCCGTGGAGGAGCGCCAGGAGCACTTGCTCGATGCGGCGCGAGTCCCCGACGATGATGCTGGGCACATCGGGCTCAGCCCGGAACGAGAGGTCCAGGCTCTTGCCTCCCGCCTCTTCCACGATCATCCCGAGGCAGGATTCAACGCTCGCGCGGACGTCAAACGGATGCAGCGCCAGCTCGAAGTCCCCGCTCTGGATGAAGGCGGCATCGAGGACGTCGTCGAGAAGCCTCGCGACCCGATTGGCGCCGGTCTCGACGATGGCGGACAGCTCACGCTGCTCGCTCGAGGTGGCGGTCGCCGAGAGCATGTTGGCAGCCATCGCGATCGCGTTGAGCTCGTTGCGCAGCTGATGTCCGAAGTCGGCCAGGATGTCTTCTCGCCCGACTGCCGACAGAGGCGGAGCGGCGTTCGACAGTAGGACCGGCTGTGGCGGATTGGTCACGACATCGTCGGTCGTCACATTCGTCGCGTTCGTTGCATCTGTGGCGTCCACAGCGTTCAGTAGAGCTGGTCGTCCGGAGGCTGCGCCACCGGTACGAACATCTCCTCCGCCAGCTCGACCCCATTGGAGCGGAAATGCTGCATGAAGACGGAGCGCGCCCCGGTCGCCGTGTGATACCCGACGGCGCGTCCGTCCGGGGAAACGCTGACTTGCCGAAACGCGAACAGCTCCTGGAGGGCGATGTCGCCGTCCTTCAAGCCCATCACCTCGGCCACGCTGACGACCTTCCGGGCGCCGCCACGCAGCCGCTCCACCTGCACGATGACGTTGACGGCCGATGCGATCTGCGTGCGAATCGCCCGCGACGGAAGCTCGGTGCCCGCCAGCAGCACGAGCGTCTCCAGACGGTTCACCGCATCCCGCGGGTTGTTCGCATGGAGCGTGCTCATCGATCCGTCATGACCGGTGTTCATCGCCTGCAGCATGTCGAGCGCCTCGGGGCCGCGACACTCGCCGACGACGATCCGGTCCGGCCGCATGCGAAGGCAGTTGCGCACCAGGTCGCGGATGGAGATCGCGCCTCTTCCCTCCACGTTCTGCGGCTTCGACTCGAGGCTGATCACGTGCACCTGCCGCAGCCGGAGCTCCGCCGCGTCCTCACACGTGACGATCCGCTCGTTGGCCGGGATGAAGCCGGACAGCACGTTGAGGAGGGTGGTCTTGCCTGAGCCGGTGCCGCCGGAGACGATGACGTTCAGCCGCGTCCTGACCGCGGCGTCGAGGTAGCCCATGATCGCCGGCGTCGCGCCGCCCGAGCTGACGATCTGCTCCGGGCTCAGAGTCTCGCGTCCGAACTTCCGAATCGTGAGACACGGGCCGTAGATCGCAACGGGAGGGATGACGACGTTGACTCGTGACCCATCCTTGAGTCGCGCATCGCACATCGGCTCTGACTCGTCGACGCGCCGGCCGATCGTCTGGACGATGCGATCGATCACGCGCCGGAGGCTGCGTTCGTCCTCGAAAGACAGCGACGTCAGCTCGATCTTGCCGCGACGCTCGACGAAGATCTGCTCCGGCCTGTTGACCATGATCTCGCTGACCTCGGGGTCGCGAAGCAGCGCCTCCAGCGGCCCGAGGCCGATCACCTCGTCGAACAGGATCTCGACCAGCCGCTCCTTGTCGGCGGCTGTCACCACCGCGGCGGGTGGCTTGGAGCGGAAATGCTCCTCGGTCAGCTGCAGCAGCAGGCGGCGGATGCCGGCGCGGTTGTTGATGTCGATCTGGGCGGTGTGGTGCGAAAGCAGCTGGGCATGGATCTCGGCCTTCGCCGCGGCCAGCGCCGGGCTCAGGTTGATGACCTGATCGGCGAGCTCGGGCGCGACGTTCGAGAACTCGCTCGGCGCTGGGGCGAGATCAGGCGCAGCCGTGGGCACCGCCGCCGGCGGTGGAAAGACCTGCGGCACGACCGCCGGCTGTCCGGGCGGCGGTATGGTCCCTGTCGGCGCCTGCTGGTAGCGACGGTCGAAGCGTTCGGAAAGCTTCATGCGATCCGCTTCCTCATGGCGGCGCTGATGCGCATGCGCGCACGCACCGAGGCCTTGCGAACGGCCTGGTCCGGATCCGTGGCCAGCAGGCGCATACCGTCGGCCCCGGCGGGCTCACCAATCATCGCCAGCGCCCGGCATGCGGCCACTCGAATCTCTGTTTCGCATTCCTGGTCTTGCGCCATTCTGACGACAAGGTGCCCGTGTAAGGCATCTCTGCGCAATCCACATGCCATCAGGACCGTCACCATGGCCTTGACAGGGCTCGGCTCTCGCAGCAGCCGTTCGAGATCGATGTCGGAGGCCGCCCTCGCGAGCGCCACTGCCAGCCGGTACGAAGGCAGGCGGTCGGCGCGCGCCAACAGGGCATCGACCACACGGCGGCCGCCGGCCTCCGCCAGAGAGCGGATCGCGACGTCGCGAACGGCCGGGCTGGGGTCGTCGAGCAGGTCGGCCAGCCACGGCACCGCGCTCGGGAGCCGCAGCGCCCCGCAGACGCGAGCGCCCGCGATCCGGACAGCCGGATCCGAGCCGGCCAGCGAGTCGATCAGCTCCTGTTCCAGGCCGCTGCGCCGAAACGTCTGTGCGATCGTAAGCTGGGGCACGAGACCGTTCCCAGCGTTCTCCAGGGCCGCCGAGATCACCTGCGCCACCGGCCCTGGCTCTGCCAGGACCTCCGACCCCTTGACGTTGAGCACCACACGAGGGTCGCCGCTGAGCGCGGTGGCGAGCACCCGTTCGATCTTGGCGGCGAGGCGCGTTCGGGGAGCTTCCGGTCGGATCGTCCGCCGGGTGGTGCGTCGTAAATCGAGTTCAGGCGGAGGTTTGCTGCTCAAGCTGTACCGGCAACCGAGGGTCGATCTCGGGGGACGTTGGTACATTATCGGCGTTTTGAACGCCCACGAGGTTCGCGAGGGCCCCGGGGCGGGGGAGGAAGGAGCACAGGTGGCTGCGGGCGGCGGGCTCGGGGCGGAGCTTCCGTCTGTCCTGCAGCCGCGCGTACGTGTCCTCGAAATGTCGTCGGTCTTCGCCGAGCTCTCCGACAGCGTCCTTCGCGCGCTTGCCCGCCGCATGCAGGCGGTCCCCCTGGCGCCAGGCGACACGCTGCGATTGGGCGGCAAAGGCGGCGATGTCGTGATCTTCCTGGCCTCGGGAGCGGCCGAGCAGACGATCACCGACGAAGCCGGCAAGCTCTTGCTCTCGACGCGCCCGGCACCTGGCGACCTCTTGATCCTCCCAGCCCCCCGCACGGGCGATCGCTACGTCACGAGCATCAAGGGAATCGCCGATTCGATCCTCCTCACGCTCGACCGGGACGGCCTCCTGGACGGCCTGGGTCAAGACGTCGACAAGGTCGCCATCGCGCTCGACAAGCTGTGGGAGCAGCAGGTCGCCGCGGCCGCGGCGACCCAGGCCCAGGCGGCGTCGCGCAGCTCGGCCCCGATCGTGGCGTTCTTTTCCGCCAAGGGCGGTTCGGGTGTCAGCACCCTGGCCGTGAACACGTCGGCCGCGCTGGCCAACCGCTACCCCCACCAGGTCCTGCTCATGGACCTCTCAGCACCGTTCGGGCACGCCGCCCTCTTTGCCGACCTCGTCGCGACGGGCTCCATCGCCGGGGCCTCCAAATCCGGGGACTTCGAGAAGAACCTCAGGGGCGCGATCGTCTATCACAAGACTGGGCTGGGAGTGCTTCCCGGGACCCTCCGCCCAGAACAGGTCGACCTGATGACCGCCGATCTGACCGCCCGCGCGCTCGATGTGGCGTCGGCCTGGCACCGTTTGGTGGTCGCCGATCTCGGGACGTCCCTGGGCGAGGCGGCGCTCATCGTCATCGAGCGCGCCGAGCGCCTGATCGTGGTGATACCTCCAGAGATCGCGGCGATGACCGATGCCAGGCGGTCGCTCGCGGTTTTTCGGGACATCATGAACGTGCCTGACAACCGCCTCGAGCTCGTCCTCAACCAACGCGTGCCGGGGGCGCCGCTGAACCGCAGCGCCGTCGAATCGATCCTCGGCCACAAGATGTCGTTGACGGTCAACTTCGACGACACGCGCCCAGAGGACGCGACGCTGGCGGGCAGCCTGGTCCTTCAGCGCGACCCCTCTTCCCAGGTCTCGCGAGGCGCGAGCGAGCTCGCGCGCTTGATCGCCGGGAAGCTGAAGCTCGATGGATAACACGCGCAGACACTCCCAGGGACAGGCTCTGGTCGAGTTCGCGATCGCCCTGCCGATCCTGATCCTGGTGGTGGCGGGCGTACTCGAGCTCGGCCGCGGCTACTCATATTCCGTCGCGGTGTCCGACGCTGCGCGCGACGGGGCTCGCTACGTCGCCGGCAAGACCGACACCACCAACGGGCCGGGGATCACAGCGATGTGCAACCTGATCAAAGCCGACCTCGCCGCGGTGACCACGAACGTCAGCTGCGCGACGCAGGTCACCATAGTCCCGCCCAGGCCGGGCGTGGACTACACCGTCCCCGCCGGCGGCCAGGCCGTGGTGGCCGTGTATTGCGGCGCGAGCGTCGACTGCGCCGGCAGCGCCAACCTCCAGGCCCACGCGGAGGTCGACGTTTTCGTCTACTACGGTTTCAACGACCTCAACCTGCTTGGCGGCCTGGTCACGCTCACCGGTTCGAGCAAGACGACCACATCCTGGTGAGGCGGCACACCGGCCAGGCATTAGTCGAGTTCGCGCTGATCGCACCGGTGCTGCTGCTCATCATCGGAGCCACCGTGGACCTCGGTCGGGGCCTCCTTCTGTACACGTTGCTGGAAGGGGCGTCGCGAGACACCGCCCGACAGGCAGCCCTGGCCGACTACAGCGGGTCCAACACCCTGGCGCCGGCCTGCACCGCATTGGCCACCCCGTGTTCACTGACCGCCCTGGTCAAGAGCGCCCACCTGCTCGACCCGCTGGGCGTGCAGGTCACGTACCTGGATTCCACCGCCATCGGCGCCGCGCCGTCGTACGGGACCTACACCGCGAACGCCGACCCGACGCAGCCGGGCACGATCGCCCTGACAGGTTCGACCACCAACAACACCGTCTACGTCTTCATCTATGAGATCGATTCGACGGCCGGCAATCCCAATCCCCGGTGGAGCTGCCCGACCTGCGCCGCCGCCAACGGCGCCTACGTGCGCACGCCCGGGCATCAACGCATCGTCGTAGATCTGAAATTGAGCTGGCAGCCTGTCCTCGCGCATCTGCTCGGACTGCCGGCTGCGATCACGTTCGACTCGCAGTCCGTGGCGCGGATGGAGTTCTGATTGGCAATAGCCGACTCACGCCCCACTCCCCGACCCTCTCCCCGTAGGGGAGAGGGAGGGCAGGTGATGGTGCTGGTCGCCGTCGCGCTCCTGGCGCTGATCGGGTCGGCGGCGTTGATCCTCCTCGCCGGCTCGGTCGAGTGGCAGAAGAACCAGCTCCAGGAGTTGGCCGACTCGACCGCGTTGGACTCCGCTTTGACGATCGGCATCGGCTGCGACTCCACCAAGGCCAACGTGGTACTCAAGGAGGCGGACGACTTCCTGGCCACGCGGCGAACCAAGCTGGGTCCCTACAGCGTCGCGGCGGGCACGTGCGCCACGCCCTACAAAGGCACCGACTTCTTCGCCGGGGGGCTCAGCGCGACCTACAACTATCCCTACCGGGCGCACCAGCAACAGGTCGAGGTGATCCTGACGTTGGCGCTTCCGATCTCGTTCGGGTCGGAGCTGGGGACCACCAACACCACCGTCACGCGCCGGGCGGTGGCGCAAGCGCTGCCGGGTTCGGTGCCCGCCATCTCGGCCACCTCGCTCACATGCGGAAGCGGGCAGGTAAACATCGGCGGCGACGTGGTGGCAAGCAACGCGATCACCATCAGCGGCACGTGCGCGCTGTACGCGCACACCCGCTTCGATGTAGGGTCGGGAACGTACTCCAGCCTTGGCAACGTCCGGGTCTACGCCGACGGACAGGGCTGGGTGGGCGGCGGCGGCGCCTGTGCCGCCGGTTTGAACTCGGGCTCCAGCAATGCCGTTTGCGCCGACGGCTCGGAGGTATCGGGCCACGTCACTCCAGCTTGCGGGACGACGGGGACCAGCCAGCTCCTGTCGGCCGGCGACGCGGCGATCAATCCCAATCCGTGCGCGGCGGGTGTGGCGCCGCAGCCGGTCTTCGCAGGCGCGACATTGCTGCCCCCGGACCCCAACACGGACGCGGCCGCCATCGCCACCCTGCAGGGCACCGGCGGCGCGGCCTGCTCAGCTGGCGGCGCCTACCCCAACATCGTGGTCGGAGGGGTCACCGTCGGCACCGGCCTCGCTCCAGCCCCGATCAAGGATGCGAGCGGGTACTACCACTTCAAGCCCAGCTGCTACGGCTACCTGAACCCCTCGCTGCTGGACAGCAAGCTGGCGGTCCTTGACGCGGGCTTCTTCTACTTCAACGGCTCTGGGTTTGCCGGGGGTGGTGGCATTTGCTTGAACAGCTCGACGCTGCTGGGGCGCGATGTCACGCTGGAATTCGTCAACCAGGCCGGATTCTCGTCGAACACCTGCACGGCAGGCGGCGGCGGCGGTTCGACTTTCTGGCTGCAGGGCACAAACGACTGCGCCGCCCCCGGATGCCACCTTCAGACTACCGACCCGAACACAGGGCAACAGAGCGTCAAGTTCAACCCTCCCCCAGACACCTTCATCTTCTCGGAGACGGTTTCCGCGGCCGGCAGTCAAACAGTTCCGAGCGGCACGACGTATTCGCTCACATACCACACCAACGGTGGCCGCACGATCAATGCGACGGTCACCGTCTACTACAGCCTTGTCACTCCCTGCGCCGCCCCTACCGGCGCGACGAATCTGGTCTCATGGGCGGTGGCACTGCCGGACCCGGGAGGGACAGTGACATCTCCCGCGTCGGCCTCTCCCGTCGTCATCCCCGCTGGAGCGTACCTCTGCCTCGAAGTGGCTGGGAATACGAGCGCCGGCAATGAGAACTTCCTTTTCAACGACACCAATCACGCGGGCATCTTGACCACAACCGCCTCGATCTTGCCTTCCGCGTCGGCCGCCGGCTGCGGTGCGACATGTCAGGTCGGGTCGACCCCGTGCTCGACATCGGTCTGCCCGCCCAACGCCGGAGCCGACTCACCCAACAACCTCACCTGGTTTGCAGCTCCGTGCTCGGCGGCGCCTGCGGGTGACTCCGCCAGCTGCCTGGGTGCCGTCTCGTGGTGCCCTGCCGGCGACCGGGCTTGCTCGAACCTGCTCATCTACGCGCCGGCGACCAATACGGGGCAGCTTTCCATGAGCGGATCGGCGATCCACGCCTGGCTGCTGGGCTCTATCTACTGGCCAGGCACCTGCACCTACGCGATCAACGGGACCAGCGTGATCGACGGCTCGTTGGCCTGTGGCACCCTCTCGATCTCGGCCGGCGTGGGGGCCGGGATCGGGGTCGGGAGCGACTTCGGGATCGGAACCGCCACCGTCGAAGCGATCCTGATCGAATGAAAAACCGGTGCACTACGCGCATCATGTGCACCGTGAATCGCCCTGTGAAACACCCACTTAACGCACCACTGAGCACGTTAGATGTCTTCTGAGATGAGACGGTCGCGACGCGGCCGGACCTACATCATCATCGGGACCGTCCTCGCCGTCCTTGCATTCGCGACCGCCGCGGGGGTCGCCAGCCTGCCCTATCTGTTCTCGTCCGCGGCGATCGGCACCAAAGTGGTGGTGGCGAAAAACCCCATCGGCGCCCGCACCCAGATCCAGGCCTCAGACCTGACCATGGCCGTGATAACGCCGATCCCAAAGTTGTCCTTCTCCGACATCAAAGCGGTTGTGGGCAAGGGTGCCCGCGTCGACATCCCGGCCGACGCCCCCATCACGGCCAACCTGATCGCGCAATCGCCGGACCTGCTCAGCAGCAGCGACGTCACCTACCTGCCGATCCCGCAAGGCTTTGTCGCCGTCCAGGTGCCGACCTCAGAGCTGGTGGGCGTGGGCGGCTACGTGCAGGTCGGCGACCGTATCACCGTGCTCGCCACCATCAACACCTCTGTCTTCGGGGCCTCTCCGGGCGTATCGGTCGTGCGCACAGTGTTCAAGAACCTCTACGTCATCAGGGTGGGGCCGGCCTCGGCCACCAACGCGGCCGCGCAGCTGACGAGCAGCCTCACCGTGCTCATGACCGCGTGCGACTCCGAATATATGAACTGGTTGCTCACCAACGCGATCCTGAAATACACGCTGGAGTCGTACAAGGATTACGAAACGGCGCCGACTCAGCCCGACCCGAGCTGCCCCACCATCGCTTCGGCGGGCGGGGTTGGGCCGAAAGAAGTCGACAAGAAATGGAGCTTCACCTCATCGACGATCAAGTGATCCGTCGCGTGACCGGCTAGCAATGGCGCCGACGGTCGTGGTCGTATCGGTCGCAGCCGCGCTGGGAGTCATCCTCGTCATGTACGGCGTCGTCACCCGCAACCGCGCCAACATCGAGTCGGAGACCGGCCCGACCGCTCGCGTCACGTATCGCACTCTCGCGGACGTAAGAGAGCAGCTGCGGCGCCGGTTCGAGCCCACCGGAGCGCCCGTCTGGATCGCCGCCCAACAGGCTGCAAATCCGCTCGCCGCGGACCTCGCCAGCGCCGACCTGGCGCTGCGCCCGTACGAGTTCCGCATCCTGCAGGTCGGCGTCGCGCTGGCGTTCGCGCTGATCGCCTTCACGCGCTTCGGGGTCAACCTGGCGGTACCAATCCTCGCCGTCGTCGGTTACGTCCTGCCAGCCCTGTACCTTCGCAACCGCCGAGGCCACCGGCTGGCCAAGTTTGAAGCCGGCCTCCCACGCGCGATGGAGCTGATCGCCAATTCCATGAAGGCGGGCCAGTCGGTCTCGCAATCCCTTGGGGCTGTGACCGAGAATGCGGGCCCGCCGGTATCCGAGGAGTTCCGGCTCGCGCAGCGCGAGGTCGAGCTCGGGGCGTCGGTCGAAAGCGCGCTGAGCAACATGGTCAAGCGGATGGGCAGCACCGACCTCCGGCTGATGGTGATGGTGATCACAATTCAGCACGCCGTGGGCGGCGACCTGCCCGCCATCCTCACCACCCTCGCCGACACCATGCGGCAGCGGGCGGAGATGCGTGAGGAGATCATGGCCGCGACTGCTCAATCGAGGGCGTCGAGCTTGCTCATCACGCTGCTGCCGCTGGTCGTGGCGACATTCTTGTTTTTCGTCGTGCCGGACTATTTCCGGCCCATGTTCGTCAACCCGCTCGGGTGGGTGATCCTCGGTTTGTGCGCCGGGCTGTTGGTGGTCGGCAACGTGATCATCCGGCGCATGACGGCGATCGTATGAACGTAATTTCCATCATCTTGGGGCTGGCTGCAGCGGTAGGCGTATTGCTTGTCGCGTCGGGAGTCGGGAACACACGTACCGACGACGCCGCCTCCCTCGCGCGCCAGAGATTGGCGCGCCAGGAGCTCGGGCTCGGCCAGAGCGCGATCGCGCTCGCCCTCGAGAAGCCACTCGGCGAGCGGCTGACCGCGCCGATCCGGAGCTGGTTCAGCAAGCAGATGAAGCGCGTGACCCCTGCGGGCCAGGCCGCCAGCTTCCAGCGCCAGCTCGATTTCGCGGGCAACCCGTTGGGGCTGGACCCCGCGGGGGTGCAGACGATCCGCATTGCTTCATCGGCCGCGCTCGGAACCATCGGCCTGGGCCTGGGCGTGCTGATCGGGTCCGTTGTCGCCATCGCGATCTTCGTGGTGCTCGGCCTCGCGCTCGGCTTCTACCTGCCGATCGCGTGGCTCAACCAGCTCGTCCGCGAGCGGCGGGCGGAGATCGAGGCGGCGCTTCCCAACGCGCTCGACGTGATCGCCATCAGCATGGAGGCGGGTCTCGGCCTGGATCGGGCACTGGAGCAGCTCGTCCGCCACCAGGAGGGCCCGCTGACCCTGCTGGTCGCGCGCGCGCTGCGAGAGATCGAGCTCGGCCGGCCCCGGGCGGACGCCCTCGAAGAGATGGCCGAGGCGACCGGGATCGAGGACTTCGTCGCCCTGATCCGCTCGATCCTCCACGCTGAGCGCACAGGCGTGCCCATCGCGCGGACGATCGCGGCTCATGCGGCGCAGATGAGGGTCAAGCGCCGGCTCAAGATTCGCGTCGAGGCCGCGCGCGCGTCGTTGAAGATCCTCCTCCCCACCGTCGGCTGCGTCTTCCCGACCCTGTGGCTGATCATCCTCGGCCCGGCACTGCTGGTCGTGCTGACCATCCAGTCGCACCACTGACCCGCCGCTTTAGAGAAAAGGGTTCGTCCGCCGCTCCTGTCCGATGGTCGTCGCGGGTCCATGGCCGCTGTAAACGGCGAGGTCGTCGGGCAGGGTGAGCAGCCTGGTCTTGATCCCGTGGAGCAGCGCGCGGCCGTCAGAGTTGCGAAAGTCTGAACGGCCGACGGAGCCCGCGAACAGCGCGTCGCCCGTGAAGAGCGCGTCTCCGATCCGAAGCGTCACCCCGCCCGGGCTGTGGCCAGGAGTGTGGAGGACCTCGAATTCGAGCGAGCCGGCCTTGAACGGTTGGCCCTCGACCAGGCTGACCACGTTTTCGATGGGAGGGGATGCCATTGCAAACTCTTGGCGCAGCGGCTTGCCTTCAACGAGCACCTCACGCTCGGCGTCATGCACCGCCACGGGCACCGGACCCAGGACCGTCAGGAGCTCTGCCAGCCCCGCGACATGGTCGACGTCGGTGTGAGTCAGCAGGATCGCCCTCACCTTGGCACCGCGCTCCCGGATGAGCCGTGTCATCAGCTCGGGCTCGAAGTTGGCATCGATCACCACCGCATCCGTTGTGTCCACGTCCTCCACCAGGTACGAGTTGGTGCCGTACCTGCGGTCGGCGGTGGCCTCCACGCGGAGTCTTGTCACAAGGCTTTGCGGACGATCTGATACGGCCCGGTCTCGCGATGAGGCTGGAAGCCCGCCTTGAGGTACATGCTCAGGGGGCCGCGAAAGTTCGATTGCGAGGAATCAATGTCCTTGGCCGGGTAGGCTTCGACGACTCTCACGCCGCGATCACGCATGCGGTCGATCGCAGCCGACAGCAATTTCGTCGCCACGCCATGGCCTCGGTAGGGAGCCGCGATGACGAAGCATGCGATCGAGCCCACCCCGTCGGACTCTCCCGATTTCAGGTCGAACCGCTTCTTGAGGCCGGCGAACCAGGTCGTGTCGCCGTAGTTGCACCACCCGACCGGTTTGCCGTCGACGTACGCGAGCAAGGCCATCACCGTGCTGCGCGTGATCTTTTCGGACATCTCGCGGCGGTTCTCAGCCGCCGTGGGTTCTGGATCCTCATCGCCAGTCTTGTACGGCGCCATGCAGTAGCAGGCCTGCCATGCTGGAAAGTCGCGGAAGGCGTCGTGATCGAAGAACGACTGGTAGTCAGCGAGTCGGTCTGGCCTGACATGGTGAATCGCGACTTCGCCGATGCTCGGCAGGCGAGCGATCTCCGCCTGCGCGGCCGGGTCGTACTCGAGCCGCAGCGCCTGCAGGAGGTAATGTCCCTCCGAGCCCAGGAAGCGGGCGACGCGCTCGTTGGCGTCCCATGACATGTGAACGCGGCAGCCCGACCCCTCACGCGTGAGCTCCCACGTCATCGTGTGTGGCGGCTCATGCGCGTAGGCGGGTGAGAAAACGAACCGCGTGTGCACGACCATGCGCCTTGGCGCTTCGAGCTCCACGATCTCGGACTCTTCGACGACCTCGCCTCGCGCATCGCGCCAGCAGATCGCATGGCCTTCTTCAAAGTTGCCCTCGGGGGTGAGGCGGTGGTACCAATGGCGCGGGCCGGGCGCGACGAGCGCAGTCCATGCGGTGTCAACCGGAATGTCCAGAGCGATCTCGGTCGAGCCGCGCGTCATTCGCTAGTGTCCTGCCCCGAAGGGCCAGGCATCTTCGCGGCCTAGACGGCCGGGCGCCTTCGGCGCTGAAGCCTGCGTCACGGGGCCCGGCGCGGCGTTGTCACGCATCTGACGATGCGCTCCAAGCCGCGCCACCCTTTCCTTGGCTCCGGCCGCCGATGCCGCGAAATATGCTCCGGCCTCGGGGACAGCACACTAGCTGGCTTCGCGCGCGACCGTGTGCACGTCCTTCACTCCCTCCAGCTTCTCCATCAGGCGCGAGAGCTGGGCCAGCGAATCGATCTCGACCGTCGCCGACACGACCGCAGTCTTGTCGTCGTACACGTGCACCTCGAGCGCGGACATGTTGACGCGGTTCTCGGCCACCACGGTGGCGATGTCGCGCAGGAGCCCCTGGCGGTCCCATGCCTCGATCTTGATATCGACCGGGTAGATGTGTGTCGCCTCGGCGTCCCAATCGACGGGCACGACCCGAGCGCGGTCCTGGGCATTGACCGCATTGATGCAGTCAGCCCGATGCACGGTCACGCCTCGGCCCCGGGTGGTATAGCCGACGATGGCATCGCCCGGCACCGGCTGGCAGCAAGGGGCGATCTTGGTCAGGATCCCCTTTTCGCCGCGGACCAGGACGCGCGGCGTGGGCTGGACATTCGGAATCAGCGGGATCGAGCGCAGATCGCCGCCCGCGACATCCGAGGTCAGCGACATGCGCATGACCACTGAATGCGGAGACAGGTCCCCGTAGCCGATGGCCGCAAGGAAGTCGTCGATGTTCGGAAACCTGTCCGCCGCCGCGATGTCGACCAGCTTGGCCTCCGGAAGGTCGGCGAGGCTGACCCTGTGCATGCGGTGGAGCTCTTTGTCGAGAAGGTCGCGGCCCTTGGCCACGTTCTCCTCCCGGCTCTGGCTCTTGAACCATTTGCGAATGCGTTCCTTCGCCGACGCGCTCTTGACGAAGTTGAGCCAGTCGCGACTCGGCCCGTGCGGACCTTTCGACGTCAGGATCTCGACGATCTCGCCGTTCTTGAGCTCGTAGTCGAGCGGCACCATGCGCCCGTTGACCTTCGCGCCGATGCAGTGGTGCCCGACCTCGGTGTGGATGCGATAAGCGAAGTCGACCGGGGTCGCGTCAGCGGGCAGGTTGAGGACGTCGCCCTTGGGCGTGAAGACGTAGACCTCGTCCTGGAACAGGTCGACCTTGACGGTGTCGAGAAAGGATTCGGAATCCCCGATCTCGTTCTGCCACTCGAGCAGGCTCCGGAGCCACGACAGCTTCTGGTCGAAGCTGGCGTCCTTGCCGCCTTCTTTGTAGGTCCAGTGCGCGGCGACCCCGAACTCGGCGACGCGGTGCATCTCGTGAGTGCGGATCTGGATCTCAATCGGCTCGCCCGTGTGCGTGATAACGGTCGTGTGCAGCGACTGGTAGCCATTTGATTTGGGCATCGCGATGTAGTCCTTGAACCGGCCCGGCACCGGCTTCCACAGCGAATGCACGACGCCGAGCACCCCATAGCAGTGCCCCACCGTATCCACCTGTACACGAATGGCTGAAAGGTCGTAGATCTCCGAGAAATCCTTCTTCTCGCGGGTCATCTTCTGCCACACCGAATAGATGTGTTTCGGCCGGCCGGTGATCTCGGCCGGTATGTCGACGTGGTCGAGTTCGCGGGCCAGGATCTCGCGCAGGTCCGAGACCAGCGTCTCGCGATCGTGACGCTCGCGCGCGATCCGCTTGACGACGTCCTCGTAGGCCTCGGGCTCCAGGTTGCGGAAAGCGAGGTCCTCGAGCTCCCATTTGAGCTGGCCGATGCCGAGGCGGTGCGCGAGCGGAGCGTAGATATCCAGCGTCTCGCGCGAGATCTTGCGACGCTTCACCTCAGGCAGAGGATCGAGCGTGCGCATGTTGTGGAGGCGGTCGGCCAGCTTGATGAGGACGACCCGAAGGTCCTCCGCCATCGCCACCATCATCTTGCGGATGTTCTCCGCCTGCTGCTGCTGGTCGGTCCGAAGCGAGATCCGGCCCAGCTTGGTGACGCCTTCGACCAGGCGCGCGACCTCCGGCCCGAACTCGGTCTCGACCTCCTCGGCCGTGAGCGCGGTGTCCTCGACGGTGTCGTGGAGCAGCGCCGCGGCCAGGGTCTGTGCGTCGAGCTGGAGGTCGGCGAGGATGGCGGCCACCTCCAGAGGGTGATTGACGTAGTCCTCGCCCGACAGCCGGCGCTGCCCGTGATGGGCCGTGGCGGCACGCTCGTAGGCCTTCCGGACCAGCTCGCGGTCCTTCGGCTCGAGGTGGTCGGCGATCCGCAGCAGCTCTGAAACTGTCACTGCAGTGTGCCGGGCCCGAGATCCGCCGCAGATTCGCGGCATCGGCGGCCGGAGCCAAGGAGGGGGTGGCGCAAGGAGGAGCGCATCGTCGATGCGTGACGACGCCGCGCCGGGCCCCCCGACGCCGGCTTCAGCGCCGCAGGCGCCCGGCCGCCTAGGTCGCGAAGATGCAAGGAGCTTCGGGGTCGGGACACTGAATACAGAGTTTAGGAGCGCATCCCGACTCGAGTTCGAGATGAACTCCGCGATCAAGTTCCTAGACTTACCCACGCCAGGTGGGTTCAGATTGAATTCAGGACGGGGACCGTTCGCCATTCGGCTCGGATGGTCCGTAGCTGCGGCCGTCCTGATCTTCGCCGGCTCAGCACTCAACGAAGGCGGCCATACCGGCTCGGAGGCGGCTCTCGCCGGCGTCGCGGGCGCTCTGGCCCTGGCAGCGGGCTTGATCTACGCCAATTGGCGCGTGGCGGTCCCGCTCGCCGCCGCGTCGCTTGTCCTCAGCCTGGTGATCGCCCAGCTCAACCGCATGCAGAGCGAGGTCTTGATACAGCTCGCCGGCCTCATCACGCTCGGCGTCGGCGGCCTCATGGGCGGCATCGCCTACCGCAGCTTCACCAGCGTCATGACAGGGCAGGCCGGCGACATGGCGGGCATGAACGTCCAGCTGCAGCAGAAGCACCGCGCCTTTCTGGCCGCCACCTCCGAGGTCGACGGAGCGCGCTTCGGCGACATCGCCACGTTTACTTCTACGGTCGCACGCGAGGCAGGCGCCGACCTGGCCTGCTGCTACCTGACGTCTGCCGACGGCCGGCGTTTCGTGCCGCAGCCGCCTGGAGTCGGCGTCGACCGCCTTCGCCCGCAGGCCGTGCCTCGGCCGCATGGAAACGGCGGCCCGCTGCTCGCCGCGATCGACTCCGGCCGGATATTCGTGGCGGCCGACGAAAGCGAGCTCACCGAGCTGATCAGCTTTGTGCCCGACGATTTCCACCTCGCGAGCCTGATGGCGGTGCCGATGCCGATTGGCGACCACGTGGGGGGTTTTGTCGTCCTGGGGAGGAAGACCACGAGCTTCAGCGACGACGACCGCCGCCTGGCCTCTCTGCTGACGGTCCGCGCCGGAACCCAGCTGGCGAGCGCGCAGCTGGTCCAGCTCACCCATCACGAGTCGGCGCGCTACTCGCTGATGAACGAGCTCATAAAGGAAGCGTCAGGAAAGACGATGAACGAGGTCCTCGAGCTGGTTCTCGGGCGCGGCGGCGAGGTCATCCGCTACGACGTCGGGCGCGCGCTTCTCTTCCAACCCGACGGCACGTACGTCGTCCTGGACGGATCAGCCGCGCCCGAGCCGATCGACGGCCCCCTCACCCGGGTCCTCGCGGGCGAGACGATGGTCCGCAACCTGATCACGGAGGACGAAGGGATCTACAGCGGCCTGCATCCCGAAAGCCTGGGCGGGACGGTCAACGAGGCGCTGACGCCCATTCGCGGCAAGACGGGAGTGATCGGCGCGCTGTGCCTTGGCCGTCACGGTACCTCCGGTTTCAGCCAGCAGGACATCGCGTCGCTCGATGATCTCGGGTCGATGGCGGGCGTGGCTGTGGAGAACTCACGGATCCTTCAGGTGGTGACAGGCCAAGCGTCGAGGCTCGACACCGCGCTCGACGCTCTCGGCGAGGTATCGCAGGCGTTGACCACGGTCACAGAGGGGTCGAAGGTCCTGCAACAGAAAACCCTGGAGGCAGCTGTCCGAGTGACGATGTGCACCGCGGCGCTGCTCACGCGAAGCACTTCGGACGAGTCTCAGACCGTGATCTCGTCGTTGGGGTTTCCCAGCGAAGTCGATGGGATGGAATTTCACAACGGGCAGGGCCTTGTGGGCGCCACGATGCTCAGCCTCCGCGCGACAGCCGTCCCTGATCTGGCCGCGAATCCAGAACTGTCTTATCCTCCTGGCCTCGTCGCCTACGGACTTCAGGCTGCGATCTGCACCCCCATGCTCGAGGACGGACGCCTGTGGGGCACTCTGTCGGTGTTCGACGTCAAGAAGCGCGAGTGGACGACCGACGACCAGCGGGTCCTTGCCACCCTCGGCAACCAGGGCGTGGTCGCCGTCCGGAACGCCGAGCTCTATGACAACAACCAGCGCAGCATCTGGGAGCTCAAGAACCTGCAGGAGGCGCTGCAGGCCGCGACCTCCACCCTCGACCTCAACCAGGTGCTGCAGCAGGTGCTGGCAGGCGCGGCCAAGGCTTCCTCGGCGCAGATCGGCTGCCTGGCCCTCGACGAGGCGGGCCGGTTGATCCTCAAAGGCGGATTCGGCACCGACACGTCCACGGCCGAGAAGCTCGCGCTCGGGGTGGGCGGCGACATCTGCAGGAACGTGATGGATTCAGGCAAGCCGTACATGGAGGCCATGGAGATCGAAAGCGGGAAAGACAGCCCGCTCAACCCACGGGCCGTGCTGTGCATACCGATCACGCTGCGAGGCAAGCCGATCGGGGTCTTGTACCTGGCCAACTACCAGGTCGGACACGCGTTCACACCCGATCACCGCAACCTGGTCACCGAGCTGGCCGCGCAGGCCGCGGTGGCGATCGACAACGCACGCCTGTTCAAGGACCGCGAGGAGGTCATCCTCGCCTCCCTGGAAGCGTTGGCCAACACTGTCGACGCCAAGGATCCCTATACCGCGGGCCATTCGATACGAGTGACCCAGTACGCACTGATGATCGCCCGCAGCATGACGTACTCGCCCGAGGACCAGTCAGCCTGGGTCCGCCTCGAGCGGGGCTGCCGCCTGCACGACATCGGCAAGGTAGGCGTCCCGGACGCAGTGCTGCAAAAGACCGGCAAGCTCACGAACGAAGAGTTCGCCAAGATGCGCGACCACACCCTCATCGGGTTCAACATCCTCAGCGGCCTGAAGATGCTCACCGACGAACTGGTGATCGTGCGTTCACACCATGAGCGCTACGACGGCAAGGGCTATCCCGACCGCAAGCAGGCGGATGAGCTGCCTATGTTTGCGTGGATCGTCAGCGCAGCTGACGCCATCGACGCGATGACCTCCGACCGGCCCTATCGGAAGGGCA
>Ga0207646_10002640_pt1 | contig 21049 bp, 21 predicted proteins | sample KBSK5502metaG_FD_184343 | JGI IMG/M metagenome (GOLD analysis project Ga0207646, IMG submission 184343) | Corn, switchgrass and miscanthus rhizosphere microbial communities from Kellogg Biological Station, Michigan, USA - KBS K5-50-2 metaG... | ecosystem: Host-associated > Plants > Roots >... | reverse complement strand
GCTCACGCGGGTTTCCGCTCGACCTCCGTGCCTGAGTACCGGTTGGAGCCGGGCACCATCCCCCACGGCCGGCTGCAGGAAAGGCCGCGAGTCGATCTCCTTGCGGGCGGCGCGCTTTCCCAGTTCCGGCGGAGGACCCTGTTTGCGCGTGAGGGGTTCCGCGCCTACTGCGCGGCCGGGCTCAACGCACGCGGCCGCCCCGTCGGAGCGCTCGAGCTCTTCCACCGATCGACCCTCGAGCCGGACGACGAGTGGCTGGGCTTCCTGGACGCCATCGCCGGATTCACCGCGGTGGCCGTGGACAGCGCCGCCATGTCCGAGACGCTCCGCCAGGCCACGCCGGCCACGCACTTTGCCGGCGCGCCCAAGCTCAGCACCCTCGAGCAGCAGATCCTTGGCCTCGTGGTCGAAGGCACGACCAACGCGGCCATCGCCAGGACGCTGCACCTGAGCCAGAGCACCGTAAAGTTCCACGTCCGGCAGATCCTCCAGAAGGTTGGCGCCGGCAACCGCACGGAGCTGGCTCGCCTGGCGACCCGCGAAGGCTGGATGTAAAGCGGCCACTTAGCCGTTAGGCCAGTGTTAACTAGCCACTTGACAACAATTTGCGCCTTTGGAGAGGGTCCTGGTTTCCCGGTTCGGGCCTAGTTTGAGATCGCCCGAAGAGGCGATCCACAGATGCCACAACAGACCGCGACCATGGCGGCACCCGCCCGAGCCGTTCAGGCCCGGGCCGACTGGATCGACCATTGCCGGGAGCTCGACGACTTCACCCCTGCCCTTACCGGATGGCGGGTGGGGCTGGCGGTGGCGATCGTCGCCGCGGTGCTGGTCCTGCTCGCCGTACCGGTCCTGGCGGTAGCCGACCCGCCCCTCGCGAGCCGGGCCGCCGTCTGGCTCGAACGCACGGCCGCGGTCATCCCGGTGATGACGGGGCTGCGAGCGTTGGCATTCGTCGTGGCTGCGGTGCTCATCTCGAGGCCGGATGCCCGGCAGTGACCGCGCCCGCGATGCGGACGGCGGGCGCATGTGCGCCTAACCAGGCTGAACCTGCCCGCGTCCTGATTAACATCGAGCTCAGGGGGATGCGCGCGGTCCGCGGAGGGCCCGCCGGATGACGGTGATTCAGCAACGACAGGAATCGCACGGAGCGCCGCTCGTGCTCATCGTCGACGACGGCGAGATCAACCGGGCGCTGGTGGAGGCTTTCCTGTCGGATCTCGACTGCCGTCTGCAGTCGGTCGCGGACGGACCATCGGCGCTGGCGGCGATCGAGAAGGATTCGCCCGACCTGGTCCTGCTCGACGTGCAGATGCCGGGCATGGACGGCTACGAGGTGTGCCGGCGCATCAAATCGCAGCCGCGCGGCCGGCTGCTTCCGGTGGTGATGCTGACCGCCCTCGACCACGCGAACGACAGGGTCCTGGCCCTGGAGGCGGGCGCCGACGACTTCATGAGCAAACCGGTCGACAGGGTCGAGCTGGTCGCACGCGTTCGCTCGGCTCTGCGCTTGAAGGCCGTGTACGACACGCTCGACAGCGCCGAGCAGGTGATCTTCTCCCTGGCGGCGGCGGTAGAGGCGAAGGACAAGTACACCGAGAAACACACGCACCGCGTGGCGGAGACGGCCCGCCATGTCGGCATGAAGCTCGGCCTGCCCGAGCGCGGGCTCGAGGCGCTCTATCGGGGCGGGATCATCCACGACATTGGCAAGATCGGCGTCCCCGACGCAATCCTGCTGAAGCCGGGCCCGCTGGTCGGCGACGAGCTGCTGATCATGCGCGCGCACACGACGATCGGTGAGAGCATCGTGCGCCCGCTGCGGTCCGGCACGAACCTGCTGCCCATCATTCGCAACCACCACGAGCACTTCGACGGCGGCGGCTACCCCGACGGGCTGGCCGGGCGCGCCATCCCCCGCCTCGCCAGGATCGTCGCGGTATGCGATGCGTACGACGCTCTGGTGACCGACCGCCCTTACCGCAAGGCGCGTTCTGTTGACGAGGCGATAGCGACGCTGATAGACGGCGCCGGCAAGCAGTGGGATCCCGAGGTCGTCGAGGTGCTGGTCGGCGAGCTGTCGACGATCGGGGCGCTGGGGGTGGCCTGAGCCAAATGCGTGACGTGATCGCCTTCATGCAGAACGTCGACGCTGTCGCCTTCCTCGCGCTCGGCGTCGTGACCGCGGCGATCTGGCTGCGCGACCGTGACCGCTCGACGGGCTACCTGGCGCTGGCCATCGTGCTGCTTTCTGTGGTCTTGAGCCTGGGCCGCGCCCTGACCCTGCTGCACATCACCTCCCCTGTGGTTTCCTTCCTCAACCTCCTCGCGTTCGTGGGCTCCGGCTACGCGCTGCTCAGCTACCGCCACTCGCTCATCCCGCTGTCGAGGAAGTGGCGCATCGGTGCCGCCGCTGCGCTCGGCGCGACTGTGGCCGCCTACCTGGTGGCGATGGCGTTGTCGGCGCGGGCCACGGTGCTGCTCTGGATCGCGGTCGCACTGATCGTGGCGTGGGGCGGCACCGTGATCGAGCCGATCGTCCGTTTCTGGCTGGTCGCCCGCGGCCTTCCCAAGGTGCAGGCGTGGCGCCTCCGGTCATTGAGTCTCGGATTCGCCGGTCTGGTCGGGATCCTGCTGTTTGCCCTGATCCTGGCGGGTGCGCGCGTGACCACTACGAATGCGCCGACACAGCTGGTGCTGCAGCTGGTCGTGCTTGCGATCGTGCCTCTCCTGTACGTGAGCTTTGCGCCGCCGGCGTGGCTGCGCCGCGAGTGGCGCGTTTCGGAGGAAGAAGGCCTGCGTGCGTTCATGGAAGGCATCCTGGTAAGCGACGAGACCGCGTCCATCGATCGCGGCGCCCTCGAGTGGGCCATGCGTCTCACGGGTGGCGGCGGAGCGATCTCGTTTGACAGCCGCGGCGACGTGCGTGCGTCGCGCGGCATTGACACGGATTTCGCCGACGAGCTCGTGGAGCTTCCGCCTGACCTGCACGGCGGCGTCCGCAAGTACGAGCGTCGCAACGGCCAGGTGGTCACGTTGATCGCGCTTCCGATTCACAGCGTCGAGGGCATCGGCCGCCTGGTGATCGTGTCAGGGCCCTTCACGCCGGCGATCGGCAACGACGAGATGAACCGCGTGCAGCAGTTCATGACCTCGGTGACGGCCGGCGTAGACCGCAGGCGTTTGGTCAACGAGCTCAAGGACGCCAACCGCGAGCTCAAGGAAGCCAGCGAGCACAAGAGCGTGTTCCTCGCCAACATGAGCCACGAGCTGCGCACGCCGCTGAACGCGATCATCGGTTTCTCCGAGCTGATGCTCGACGCGAAGGAATCGCAGTTCGACAGCGAGACGCAGAAACGGTTCCTCTCGCAGGTCCACTCCAGCGGCAAGCACCTGCTTGGGCTCATCAACGACATCCTCGACCTCGCCAAGGTCGAGGCCGGCCAGATGGAGCTGCGCCTTCAGGACGTGGCGGTCGAGCCGGTGATTGCGCAGGCCGTCGAGCTGGTCGAGCCTCTGTCGGCGGAAAAGCGCATCACCATCCGCTCGGAGGCGTCGTCAGCAGGCACCGTGCTGGCCGACGCCGGCAAGCTCAAGCAGATGCTGCTGAACCTTGTGTCGAACGCGATCAAGTTCACCGGCGAGGGTGGCACGGTGACGATCACCGCGCGGCGCTTGCAGAGCGCCGTCGAGATCGCGGTGGCCGACACCGGCATCGGCATCTCCGACGCCGACCAGGCCAAGATCTTCATGGAGTTCCATCAGGTCGATCCCGGCCCGGGACGGCGCCAGCAGGGAACGGGACTCGGCCTGGCGCTGACGCGCCGCTTCGCGCTTCTCCACGGCGGTGACGTGCTCGTCTCGAGCAAGGTCGGCGCGGGCAGCGTGTTCACTTTGCGGCTTCCGATTCAGGTCGCCGTGGTCGCGCCCGCAGATGTGAAGGTCGACGGTGGCGCCGGCGCCGACCCATCGCAACCGCTGTTTCTGATCATCGAGGACGATGTCGCGGCCGCCGAGCTGCTGACGAGGCAGCTGCAAGCGGCGGGCTTCCGGACGCATGTCGCACGCACGGGAACCGAGGCGATCGCCAAGGCACGCGCCCTGCATCCGGCCGCCATCACGCTCGACATCCTGCTGCCTGAGCTGGACGGATGGGAGGTCATCACGCGGCTCAAGCATGAGGAGGAGACCAGCAGCATCCCGGTGGTCGTGGTGAGCGTCATCGACAACCCTGAGCTTGGCAAGGCGCTCGGCGCGCTCGACTATTTCGTGAAGCCTGTAGACGGGAAGCTGCTCGTCGACCGCCTGAGGCGGCTCAAGCTGAAGACGGCCGTCGAAGGCGCCGCGGTCAGCGTCATGGTCGTCGACGACGAGGCCGCAAACCGGCAGTGGCTGACGCGAATCCTCGAGCCGGCGGGCTTCGAGGTCATCGAAGCGACTGGAGGGCGCGAGGCGATCGAGCTTGCCAAGGCGAAGCCGCCCGACCTCGTGCTTCTCGACCTGATGATGCCCGAGGTCACTGGGTTCGATGTGGTCGAGGCCCTGCGCGCCGACCCGAAAACCTCGCAGACGCCAATCATGATCCTGACCGCGCGACATCTCACCGAGGCGGACAAGAGGCACCTCAACGGCCACGTGTCCACGATCCTGAGCCGCGGCTCGCTCGGAGCCGCGGACCTGCTCGGGCTGCTTCGGCAGGTAGTCGAAAAGGCAAACGGCAAGCCGGCCGTGACGAAATGAGCGCGCAGCTCATCCTCCTCGTGGAGGACAACGAGACAAACCAGATGCTCACGGTGGCCGTGCTCGAGCGCGACGGCTACCGCGTGATGGTGGCCGGTAACACGGACGAGGCGCGTCGCCGTCTGGAGTCGGAGACTCCTCAGCTCATCCTCATGGACGTTCAGCTTCCCGGCGAGGACGGCCTCGCCTTCACGCGACAGCTCAAGCGCAACCCGGCGACGAGGCCCATTCCGGTTGTGGCCATGACCGCGCACGCCATGCAGGGCGACGCCGAGCTGGCGATGAAGGCCGGCTGCAGCGGATACATCGCCAAGCCCATCGACACGCGCGCGCTCGCGGAGCAAGTCCGCAGGTACCTGGCCGTCGCGCGGTGACGAGCCGGGTTCTCATCATCGACGACGAGCCCGCCAACGTGCTGCTCCTGGAGTCGATGCTCGCGGAGCAGCCCGAGCTGGAGGTCAAGAGCGTCACCGACTCGCGTTTGGCCGAACGGGAGTTCCTGGATTACGAGCCTGACATCGTGCTGCTCGACCTCCACATGCCCAAGCCAGACGGAATCGAGATCCTGACCCGGCTGCGAAGCGTCCGCGAAAGCCTTGGCTTCCTGCCTGTCATCGTTCTCACCGGGGACACCAGCCGGCTGGCGCGCAACAGCGCGCTGCTGCTGGGTGCCGACGATTTCCTGCTCAAGCCCCTCGACCGCGAGGAGGTCCTGCTGCGGGTCCGCAACCTGCTCCACACCCGGCGCCTTTACACGGACCTTGCCAGCGCCAATGAGGCGCTGGAGCAGCACGGCCGCAAGCTCGGAAAGGACTCGTAACGCGGTTCGGGTGCGTAAACCCGACGGTTAATATGCAGCCGGAGCTGGGAGCGCACTGGATCCCGTCATGAGCAACCCCCCGCTGATCCTGATCGTCGAGGACAACGTTGGCAGCCTGATGCTGGCCACGGTCATGCTCGAAAACGAGGGCTTCCAGGTCGCCGGGGCCGAGTCGGCCGAGGAGGCCCGGCAGGTCCTGGCGACGAAGACGCCGGACCTGATCCTCATGGACATCCAGCTGCCCGGCATGGACGGCATCGAGTTCACCAAGGAGCTGAAGGCGGACCCGGACACCGCCGCGATACCGGTCATCGCACTGACAGCTCAGACCATGCCGATTTACGAGCGGGCCGCCCGCGCGGCCGGCTGCGAAGGATTCATCGCCAAGCCGTGGACGCCCGAGGCCTTCAGCCGGGAGATCCGCGCATTTCTGGCGGGCGTTCCCGCCAATAACCAATGACGGAACCGGCCGAGCTCGACAAGCGCCTCGAGCTGCTGCAGGGAATCTCGATCTTCTTCACGCTGCCGGACCGCGACATGCGCCGCCTGGCGCGCAAGCTGCAGCCGCGCCACGTCGCGCGTGGCGCGGAGGTCGTGAAGCAGGGCGATGTCGCCGACCGCATGCACATCATCGCCAGCGGGCGCTGCGAGGTCCGCGAATCCTGGGCGCCGCATCACAGCGTGACGGTCGCGCTTCTCGGCCCGGGCGACTTCTTCGGGCTCAGCGCGATGAAGGGCGGCACGCCACAGGCGGCGTCGATCGTCGCGGTCGAGCCATGCGAGCTCCTCGAGCTGCTGACCGACGACCTCGACGGCGTGCTGACCGAGGACTCGCCTGTTCGCATCGAGGTCGAGAAGCTGGTCGAGCAGCGGCGCGCGACGATCGAGCACCTGGTCGAGCGCGCGCACGAGATGTCGGCGACGCAGGACGGCCGGATCATCGCCGTGTACTCGGTCAAGGGCGGCTCCGGGAAGACGACCCTGGCCGTGAACCTCGCAGCGGCCCTGGGCCAGCGCAACCGCGGCGAGTGCCTGCTGCTCGACCTTGGTCTTCCCTACAACCATGCGGCGCTGACGGCGAACCTGGTGCCGACAGGAAGCCTCGCCGCGAACGAGCGGGCGTCCGATGCTGAGCTCGAGGAGATGCTGCTCAGCGCCTGCATCCACCACCCGACCGGGATGATGCTGCTTCCCGGCGCTCTGCGGGTCGAGCAGTCCGAGCTCATCACGCCGGAGCTGGTTGAGCGCTCGATCAAGGCCCTGATGCGTACTTTCCCCTACCTGGTCGTGGATCTTGGCGTTGCGATGTCGGAAGCGGCTCTCAGCGTTCTCGAACGCGCGCAAAGGATCATCCTTCTGGTCACGCCGGAGCTGACCTCGCTGAAAGACACCAAGGAGCTGATCGAGCTGTTCAGGACGGTTTTGAACATCCCGGACGGCAGCGTCACGCTCGTGCTCAACCGGCCACGGGCGACCTCGATGGTCGACCGGAATGACGTCGAGCGGAGCCTGGGACGCGCCGTCGACGTGGAGCTCGACCACGACGGCTACCGATGCGACAGGGCCGCGGTGACCGGCGAGCCTCTGGTGGCTGCGTTTCCCACCAGCCCGCTCGCCAAGAAGGTGAAGGCGCTGGCGCTGGCGCTGGAGACCGACCACAAGGCCAAACCGGCAACCCCGCAGGTGCCCGAGAAGGTGGCTCGATGACCGCGGCTCGGGTGGGCCGGCTGACAGTGAACAGAAGCGATTCCGGCGACGCGACCGGCGCCGCCTCGCGTCCGCGCTCGCGCCTTCTGACCCGCTCCGGCCGCAGGTTCCTGGTCGCGGCCGCGCTGGCGGCGGTGATCTCCATCGCCTTCACGATCTGGATCGGCTTCCGCGTCGGCGGCGACCACTCCGTCACGGTCGTCGACGACATCGGCGAGGCGATCGCCGCCCTGATCGCAGCCGCAAGTTGCGGATACGCATCGTGGCGCGCGACCGGGCGCATGCGCCTCGCCTGGGGCCTTTTGGCAGCGTCGGCGCTCAGCTGGGGGATCGGCGAGACGATCTGGTCGATCATCGAGGTCGGTCTCGGCCAGGCCGTGCCCCAACCGTCGCCGGCCGACGGCGGCTTCCTGCTCGCGATTCCGCTCGCCGTCGCGGGGGTGCTCACCTTCCCCTCCGCGCCGAGCCGCATCACGACCCGCGTCCAGGCCATCCTCGACGGCACCATCGTGGCGATGGCACTCATCTTCGTGAGCTGGGCTTTCGGCCTGGCCAGCGTCTACCAGCAGAACAACCAGTCGCAGCTCGCCCAGGTCGTCGGGGCGGCCTACCCGATTGGCGACATCATCATCATCGCCGCGCTCTTGCTGGCCATGCGGAGGGCCAGCCCGCAGCAGCGCGGGACGATGGCCATCCTGCTTGCCGGTCTCGCTGCGGCCGCTGTTGCCGACAGCTCGTTCGCGTACCTGAACGCGGCCGGTGTCTACACCGCGACCGGGAACGTGACCGACGCCGGCTGGGTGATCGGATACTTCCTGATCGCGCTCGCACCGTTCTGGCCTGCGCCATTCGTGGATCGCGTCGTCAAGGAAGGCCCCGCCGACCTGTGGCAGATGTCGGTGCCTTGGTTGGCGCTGATTGGAGCGGCGCTGGTGACTCTCGCCCGTGCGGAGCAGGGCCTCGGCCTCGACCAGTTCATGACCGCGGTCGGCGGCGGGCTGGGTCTTCTGCTCGTCGTCAGCATGGTGCTCCTGCACCGCGACTCGCTCTCGCTTCTCTCCGTCCGAGACCTCACCGAGCAGAAACTCGAGCAGCGGACGAACCTGCTCAACGAGGTGATCCTGCATGCGCCGCTCGGCGTGGTGCGCGTCGGCCCCGACTACCGGGTCATTGACGCCAACCCGCGCATGGGCACGCTACTCCATGCCCCCGAGCAGATCATGGTCGGCTCGCTGGTGGCCGACTACCTGTCGCCCGAGGAGACCGCTCGCGTGCTCGAGCAGTTCAAGCCGCTCGACGCCGGAGTTGTCGACACCATCGAGGGCGACAGCCCGGCCAGGCGCGCGGACGGCAGCGAGGTATGGCTGCACTGGAGCGTGACTGCGGTGCGCAGCCGCGGCGGCAAGCTGGAGTACTACCTCGCGATGTTCGAGGACATCACCTCCAAGCACGAGGCCGAGGAGAGCACCGCGGCCAACCTCGCGAGCCTCGAGCGCCTCAATCAGTTGAAGAGCGAGTTCGTCTCCATGGTCAGCCACGAGTTCCGCACGGCGCTCGTCGGTATCCAGGGCTTCAGCGAGATCCTGACCACCGAGGGCAACAGCCCGGAGGACGTGAAGACCCTTGCGGGCGACATCTTCAGCGATGCGCAGCGCCTGAACCGGATGATCAACGAGATGCTCGACCTCGATCGCATGGAGGCGGGCAAGATCCGGCTCAACTTCAAGCCCGTGGACGTGAACGGCCTCGTTCGCGATGTGGCCGATCGGGCACGCGCGTCGAGCGACGCTCACAGCGTGCGCACAATGGTGGACGAGGCGTTGCCCATCATCAGCGCCGACCCGGATCGCCTGATCCAGGTGATCACGAACCTGGTCAGCAACGCAGTGAAATACTCGCCGGATGGCGGCGAGGTCACGGTGACGACCGGACTGCAGGATGGGCACGTGCGCGTGGCTGTCACCGACCACGGCGTCGGCATCGCTCCGGACAACATCGGTCGGGTGTTCGGACGCTACGAGCGCTTCGAGAGCAACAAAACAGGCAACGTCGTCGGCACCGGCCTCGGTCTTGCGATCAGCCGGCAGATCGTCGAGCTGCACGGCGGCAGGATCTGGGTCGACAGCAAGATCGGCGAAGGCTCCACATTCCAGTTCACGTTGCCCGTGCGGGCCGCCGCCGGCAGTGAGGCGGCGGCCGAGCCAGGCCACTGAGCTCCCCCCGGTGACCGCTCAGACGGCGATCAGGGTCCTGCTGGTCAACAGCGAACGCCTCATGTTTGAAGGCCTCGTCTCGGTACTCGCCGACTACGAAGACCTCGAAGTCGTCGGCGTCGCCATTAGCGCGGTCGATGCGGTCGAGAAGGCGAAACTGCTGAAACCCGACCTGCTGGTCATAGACATGCACCTCGGCGACTCCAACGGCGCGCAGGCCTGCGAGCAGGTACGGGCCGCGGTGCCCGGCACCGCCGTGCTCTTCCTGTCGCCGGAGGTGGGCAACGTCTCCATGGAGCGCGCGGTGCAGGCTGGCGCGGCCGGCTACCTCTCCACCGGCGTTTCCACGGACGAGCTCGTGGCAGCGATCAGGAAGCTGGCCGACGGCGAGATGCTGGTCACCACCTCCGTGTTGACGCGACTGATGCGCGAAGGTCCCACTTTCGAAGAGTCCGAAGCGCCCGCCCCGTCCAGCCAGCTGACTGCCCGTGAACGTGACCTGCTCGCCCGGATCGCCAGGGGGGAGCAGAACGCAGACATCGCTCGCGAGCTTGGGCTCGAGCGCGCCGCGGTACGCAGCGACGTGCGCGCGGTGCTGGAAAAGCTGGGCGTGCACTCGAAGGTCCAGGCGGTCGACGCCGCGCGCCGGGCGGGGCTGTTGACCGCCACCGAGGTGAGGGCGGCCTCATGATCCTCATGCCCGGCCGCGAAGGCTCGCTTGGGCCGGAGACCGCGACGCCGCCGGCCGACGCGCGGCTCTGGCAAGGCCTCGACCGGCGCGTGCCGCTCGGGGTGAAACTCATCGTCCCGCTGATCGCGGTCACGGTGCTCGGCACCGTGCTGTTCGGATTCGTCCTGGCGGAGCAGACGCGGCTCAACGCCGACGCCGCCAACCTGAACGACGCCAATGCCACCGCGCACGCGGCGGCCACCTACGACATGGTGTCGGGCAACCCGTACGAGCTGGACGCGCACCTCGCGAACCTCGTGGCCGACGAGCCCAATGTGCTGGGCATATGGATCGTGGACCTTTCAGGGGCGGGCTCGCCCGTGATAGCCAGCGTCGACACTTACGACATCGGCCGCACCGGACTCATCGGCACGCAGGAGATGGCGGCCGTCCGGGCCGGCGTCCCCGTCAACGAGACGCAGACTCGCGGTGGCCACCCGGTGCTCCTCACCATCCAGGCGATCTCGACCGACAACCACGCGGTAGTTGTGATCACCAACCTTCAGAACGAATGGAGCGCCGTCCTGGGAGCCGTGCTCTGGATCGTGGCTGCCGGACTTGCGGTCTGCCTACTGGAGGTGGCGCTTCTGCTGGTCATCCTGGAGTTTGGCGTTTTCCGGCGCATTCGTCGCGTGCATCGCGCCGTCCGGTCGTTCGGACGGAGGGGCGGGCGCGAGCGTCTCAGGGAAGGCTCGGAGCGAGCCGGTCGCGACGTCCTCTTCAACCTTGCCCGAGACATCGACCTCAAGCTCTCCGAGCTGGACGAGCGGGGGCGCGCCGGCCGCGTGGTGACCGAGCTTGGTATGGATGCAATGCGGGGCGCCGACCCGTCCGAGCTGCCGGCTCGCGCCCTCGAGCTCATGCGCAGCGCGGCGGCGCTGGAGCAGTGCCTGCTGATCGTCAAGGGGAACCCGAGCGCGCTGCTCAGCACCGAGGACGGAGGGCCGCGCAAGGTCAACGAACGAGAGCTTCCGGTGTGGCTGACCGCCCTGGCCAGGACAGCCGCCCGTTCGCGACGGCCCGTGCTCGCCGGCAGGCTGGGCCAGCAGTCGCGCTACTGGGACGGTGAGGCCGACCCGGAAGCCGCCACGGCGGCGTTCGTGCCGATGCCCGGCCAGCTCGCGGCGAACGGTGTGATGGTGGCCATGGCACGGCCTGGTGCAGAGCTGAGCAGCAGCACCGTCAGCCTGATCGAGGCGGTGGCCACCGCGCTCAGCGAGTCGCTCGAGCGCAATGAGGCGATAAGCGCGCGGCAGGAGAGCGAGGACAAGACCAAGGCGCTGATGACCGTCAGCCATGAGATCCGCAACCCGCTCAACGCCATGCTCGGGTTCACCGAGCTCCTGCTCAACGGTGCGGCTGGATCGCTCAACGAAAAGCAATTGAAGTTCATGCAGCAGGTGGACCAGGCCTCGCACCATCTGCTCAGCCTCGTCAACGACTACCTTGACCTGGCGCGCGCCGGCGCCGGCACCCTCCCCATCAAGACACAGGCCGTCGCTGTCGCGCCCGAGGTCAAGGCGGTGCTCGAGCTGCTTGGGCCGACCGCCGAGGCCAAAGACATCGTGCTTCGTTCGCAGGTCTTGGGCGGCGCCGTGGTGCAAGCCGATCCGGTTCGCCTGCGCCAGGTCCTCATCAACCTGGTGATCAACGCCATCAGATCCACCCCGCCTCGAGGCATCGTCCGCGTGGAGGTCGCTGGTGGGTCCAACGGCGTCCGCCTCTCAATCATCGACACCGGCCTCGGCGTCCCGGTGGATCGCCAGCACCTGGTCTTCACGGAGTTCGCGGAGCTGCGCCCGGGCGAGAACAGCGATGCCACCGGCCTTGGCCTCGCCCTGACCAAGCGTCTGGTGGAGGCGATGGGCGGGTTTGTCCGCTTCACCAGCTCAGAGGGCGGCGGCACGATCTTCGACGTGTGGCTGCCAGGAGAGAACAGCCCCGGCGGCGCCGACGCGGCGGCGCCTACTGAGCAGCCGTTGTTCAGGTCGTAGCTTCGATCAGCTCCAGGCAGCGGATTCCCGAAAGGTTGATCCAGTAGCGACCGCGCCCCTGCACGATGCGCATCAACACGTTGCCGCACGCTGGGCAGCGCACGACGGTGCCCGGCGCGTTGACGTACACATCCACCCGGCCGACCGCGTTGACCGCTCCGCATGCTCCACACGTGCCCTCCGCGGTCGTCATCTCCATGTTGAAGATCTCGGCCAGCAGCCCCCCGATCGCGTTTCCGTCCAGCTTCATGTCCGCCTGTTCGACCGTCATCGCCGTCAACCTCCAGTCGCGCCGAAGCGCTCGGTCTTGATCCAGCCCGGGTCGTAGCCGTGCTCGACGAGCAGGCTCGCGGCGGCCTCGACGAATGACGTCGGGCCGCAGATGAAAACCGCCGGGGACGGACCCGCGGAGCGGCGCGCCGGCCATGCCACGTCGTCGATCATCTGCCGGTCCAGGCGGCGTGCATAGCCGCGCCAGCCGTCCGGGTGGGATCGCGTCAGCGTGTGCCTCACCTCGAGCGCAGGGTCCGCGGCGGCCAGACGCTCGAGCTCGTCGCGATAGATGACGTCCTCGAGCGTCTTCGATGAATACAGCAGGCGCAACGGCGTGCGATCGCCTGCCGCCGCGCGGTGTCGGATCATCGCCATCAGCGGCACGACGCCGGATCCGCCGGCGATGAGCAGCAGCGGCCGGTCACCAGGCGCGCGCCACACGAAGAACCCGCCGATGGGTCCGCGCAGCTCGATCTTGTCTTTGGCGCGCAGCTCCCCGACCAGGTACGGCGAAACCTCGCCGTCGTCGAGGCGCTCGACCGTGATCGTGACGCGCCGGTCCTCGGGCGCAGAGGCGATCGAATAGCTGCGCTGCGCCTGGTAGCCGTCCTCGGCGCTGAGGCGGACGTCGACGTGCTGTCCGGCGAGATGCCCGGGCCAGTCGGGCACGTCGATCGCGATGCTTGACACCTTCGGAGTCTCGGCCGTGATCCCGGCCACCTCGCCGATCCTCCACGCTAGTCTCCCCAGTACCGTTCCTCGCGCCATGGATCTCCGTGGTTGTTGTAGCCGTTGGACTCCCAGAAACCCGGCTCGTCCTGGTTCTTCAAGGTGAGGCCGCGCACCCATTTGGCGCTCTTCCATAGATAAAGGTGTGGGACGAGCAGGCGCACCGGGCCTCCGTGCTCGGGGTGCAGCGGCGCGCCGGCGTACTCGTAGACGACCCACGCCTTGTGGTCGGTGATCTCGTCCAGCGGCATGTTGGTCGTGTAGCCGCCGTCGCTGAAGGCCACCACGTACTCGGCCGCCGTCTCCACTCCCTCCATCAGGGTGTCGACCGAGACGCCCGTCCACGCGGTGTCGAGCTTCGACCACTTGGTCACGCAGTGGATGTCGACGGTGATGTGCTCGGTGGGGAGGCTCTTGAACTGATCCCACGTCCAGGTCTTCGGCTCGTCGATCTCGCCGTTGATGGTGAAGGTCCATTTCGCGAGATCGACCCTCGGGGTGGGCCCAGCGGATAGCACTGGGAAGTCGTTGACCGTGTGCTGGCCCGGCGGCACCCGCGAGCTGTTTTCCGCGTCGCGCTTCTTGCCGCGGAAGCCGCGGGAGATGAAGCCCACGGCCAAAGGCTAGCGCACGGAGCGAATGCGACTCACGAAGATCGTGCCCAGCACGAACCAGAGCGCTGCGCCCGCGAAGACCAGCCGGAACCCCAGGTGATCGCCGGTCGCCAGGCCGAGGATGTGCCCGCCCGGGTGGTTGAACGCATGCAGGATGGGCCCGAATGCAGCCGGCGCCAGCGCGGGAGGAAGCGTGAACGCGACGTGCCACAGGCCCATGTCCCGCCCGGAAGACTTCTCGCGGTCGGGCAGCACATCGCATGCGATGGCCCAGTCGACCGCGACGTACAGGCCGTAGCCGATCCCGAACACGACGCCCATCACAAACACGACCGCTATCGATTTGATGAGGCCGAACAGCAGAATGCTCGCGACCGCGGCTTGCAGGGCTCCCGATGCGTAGACGAAGACCTTCCTCCTGCCGAAGCGGTCCGAAAGATGCCCGCCGACCACGGCCGGGAGGATGCCGCCCCCCAGCACGGCCAGACCCCAGTAGCCCGCCAGCGTGTCGGGGTTGGAGGCGTGGATGACCTGCCGGAAATAGAGGGCCAGGAAGGGATAGATGGTGTAGATGCCCATCATCACGAGCGCTCGCGTCGCGAACGTCCAGAAGAAGTCGTGGCTGCGAAACGCAACGAAGAAGCCACGGATGGCCGGCACGCGGGCGCCGGCCATGCCGGCCACCAGGCCCGCGCCGAAGCAGAGCGCGCCGGCCGCGAGGTCCAGCGCCGACATCGGGATGAAGAGGAAAGCGATCCACGCCCCGCCCGCGATGACCGCTGCAGTCGCGGTCAACAGCACCATCGGGTCCAGGACGAGCGCTTCGTGCCGAGGCGCCGCGTTGGCCGGCTCCTGAACCGCGATGAGCGTGATCACGGTCGTGACCGTCAGGATGATCGCGATCGAGCCGAAGCCGACGACGATCCCGGTGCGGGTCTCGCCGATCAGCGTCATGGCCGCCGTGACCGCCGCCAGGCCGACCACCGCGCCGAGGGCATTCATCATCCCCAGGAGTCCTGAGGCGCGGCCCCGGTCCGCAGGCGGCACAGCGTCGGGGATGACCGCCGCGTAAGCGCCGCCCGCCAGGTTGAACGTGAGCTGGATCAGCATGTAGGCGAACGCCAGCGTGAGCTGGGAGCTCGAGAACGCAAGGATGGCAAGGCCACCAAGGTTCACCGCGGTACCCGCGAGGATCCACGGCCGGCGACGGCCCCACCGCGTGCTGGTGCGATCGCTGAGCCAGCCGGCGAGGATGGGGGCGATCAGCGCGAAGAAGTTGCCGGAGGCGCTCACCCGGCCTACGAGGAGGTCGGCTGAGCCTCCGGCGATCATCACCGCCATCAGCGGGAGCAGGACGAAGCTGATGGGCGGCCAGTGGGCGCCCTGCCCGAACCACATGGCGTTGATACCGAGCAAGCGGACAGTGCTGACGCGCTCGGTCCTGGTCGGAGCCGTCACTTTGCCGGCGATCACCGCGGTGCTCATCTCGATCAAGTCTCCTCGCAAACACGGAGCTGTGCGCAGGCGACCGAGACCGGGATCGCAAACCCGAGCGCCTCGACGCCGTCGCCGACGAACTTGCCTTTCGCGATACCGATCACCTGGCCCTGCGAGTCGACCACCGGCCCACCGCTGTTGCCCGGGCTGATTGGCGCCGAGAACTGCAGGTAATCGCTGCCCCCGATGCTCCGAAAACCTGAGACCAGCCCGATCGAGACGGTGCCACCCAGACCGAGCGGCGAGCCGACCACCATCACGGTCGCGCCCACTCGCGGCCGCCTGGCCGCCGGCTTGAGCGGCACGAGCCTTTCCTGTACGTGCACGACCACGAGGTCGTCGGTGCGGTCGATGTAAACGACAGTGCCGCTGAGCGTGCGGTCGGCCTGGATGACATCCACGGTCTGGGCGCCGCCGGCGAGCGCGTCCGCCACCACGTGGTAGTTGGTCACGAGATCCGATCCGTTAGCGCCCGACCGCACGACCCAGCCCGAGCCGAGGCCTGAGTCGGTGGAGATGGTGAACACGGAGGGCTCGACCTGCGAGGCCAGCTGCGACCAGTCGGCCTGATCCGATGCACTCGACCGCAGCTGGTTGATCTCCGCCTGCATGCGAGTGACGGCCACTTGCTGCGCGGCCACGGCCTGCGCGCCGTCCTGCTGCACGCGCCATGCGAGGCCGGCGGTGGCGGCGACGCCCGCTACGAGCGCCACCGCCATGATTCGCGCGATACGCGAGCGCCGGTTGCCCATGTCCCTACCTCAGCTCGGCCCCGAGGGCCGACTCCGCCTTGGCGATGCCGAGCATGGCGTCGTTGAGGTGGTTGAACGCGGCGTCGACCTTCTTGACGTCGTCGGTGTCCATGCCACTGATCAGCTCCTGCATCGCGGCGATGCCGGCGCTGAGGCTGTCGCCGAGCTGGCTGTCTGACGCCGATAGATTCGATGGCACCTGGGCTGAGTGACGGTCGGACTGGAACCTTTCCATGTCGTTGAGCGTCTGCTGTGCAGCGGTGCGGCAGGTGCTGAACGTGTTGCAGACGTTGAGCTGCTGGTAATCGGTCTGCACGTTGCCTGTGTCGACCGTGTACATGCTCACGTAGTCCGCGACCTGCTTCTTGCCGGCGGCGTCGGCCTGCAGGTTCGTGAGCTGGACCTTGGTGCCGGCCAGCGCCTGCCTGGTCAGGTCCAGCTTCGTGTTGGTCGTATAGAGGAGGTATCCAAGCATCCCGGAGGCGATGAGTCCGACGGCCGCAATGGCTGCCGGGACGAGCCACCTGGGACGCCCGTGCTGCGGCCTTGGCGCAGGCACAGGCAGAGCCGCGGGCGGCGGTGGGAGCTCAACCACGGCGGGTGCTTCGGGAGGCGCTGGCTCTGGCACGTCGAGCCGGGGCTCCAGGGTGATGACGCCGTCGTACCGGGGATCCGCTGCCATCTGACCGATCTCCTTGAACTTCGTGGCCGGAACGCTGTCGACTGTTTCGCAGAACCGGTCTCAGAGCCAGTCTCAGGAGGGTGTCGAAATCGGTCTCATAAACCAAGTGATTTCGGGTTTATGGTTTGGCGGCCACGTAGATGAAGAGCGCTCGCCGATTCATTGAGAAGCCACGCGTGTTCGACACGGTCGTGGTGCTGTTGATGTCCGCGCTGCTGTTCGGCGCGTACCTGACCGCCTACGCGTTCGTGATCCAGCAGAACAAGGTGGTGGAGCCGGCCGGCAACATCGGTGAGGGGATCGTGCTCGGCGCGTGGCTGGCCAACACCGCCTTGCTGTTCGCCGCCTTCGCCGCCGGCCTGCGCGCCGGCAAGCCGTGGTACAGCGCCCTGCCCGACGGTTACGTCGGGTCCTTGAGCGCGGCGCTCACCTTCGGAGGCGCCTGGATCGTCGACAACGCGTACTGGGCGCCCAACTTCGCCCCCGACGCGGTCGGCCTCGACGCGCTCTTCACGCCGCCGCGCCTGGTCCTGATCGCAGCCACGGCGGTCATGGTCAGCGGCCCGCTGCGTGCGGCCGCGCGCCGCGGCGAGACAACCGCGGGCTTCAGCACGCTGGTCTCAGCGGCGCTCCTGTTGTCGGTCTTCACCTTCGCGACACAGTTCGTCCATCCGCTGATCGACCCATACTCGCTCACGGGATACCAGTTCGCCCCGAAGGACAGCCTGAAATGGCTGGGCGAGAACATCGGTGTCGCGGAGATTCTCGCGCAGGCGCTGATCCTCGCCGGGACCGGGCTCCTGCTCAACAGCGGCTTCAACCTCCGGCCGGGCTCGATGACCCTCGTGTTCACCATCAACGGCCTGCTGGTGACGACCAGCAAGCTCCACTACAAGTACCTGCCGGTCATGATCGCCACCGGCATCGCCGCCGACGCGTGGATCGCGTTCAGCGCGCGCCGCCCCGGCCGGCCGTCGGCGTCTCTGTGCGCGGTCATCGGAACCGCGTTCGTGGTCGCCTACCTGGTCACGATCGTGCTGCTGGGCGGCACGTCGTGGGGCCCTTCGCTCTGGGCCGGGACGATCGTCGCCACGACCATGATGTGCTGGATGATGGGCCGCCTCCTGCGCGCCGGCCTGCCGTCGGCGATCGTCGCCCCACTCAATGCCGCCGCTCCTGTTGCCGCGCCGGTCGAGGTCCGCCAGGAGGTGCGGTGGACGCGCGACCCTGCGAACACCGTGCGCCCGCAGCTGGTGCGCGCAGCACTCGACGACCTTGGCACGCCTGAGGCGCTCGGCCGGAGCCCACTCGGGCGTCTGCCCGGGATCGCGCACGGGGAGTCGACCGCGGCGGACCTGCGCGCCGCCCTGGTCGACGTGATCAGCGAGCTCGCCTCGTCGTCACAGCCGCGCGACGCCGAGGCTGGCCGCCTGCTGCTCGATTACTACGTCAAGAAGGTCGGAAGCCATGAGGTGATCATGGAGAGGCTGCACCTCTCCCGCCCCACCTTCTACCGCCGCCTCCAGCGTGGCTTCGCGCTGATCGCCGAACGCCTTGACGAGATGAGCGAGTTTGCCGAAAAGGTGCCGGTAGCGCGCTGATCGCGAGGTGGATCTCTCAGCCGAGCATCTGATCACCGTCGCGGTGATCGCCGTGGCGGTCGCGGCGCTGGTCGTGGCGGCGCGCCTTCGCCCGGGCCCGTGGACGGTGCCCGCTGCGCGCGCGCTCGCGATCCTCATCGTGGTCAACGAGACGAGCTGGTTCGCCTGGCAGGCGGCGCACAACGCGTTCACGATCCAGAACGACCTGCCGCTTCACCTGTGCGATGTTGCCGCGTACATATCCGCGGTCGCGCTGTGGGTGCGCACGCCGCTGCTTGTCGAGCTCACCTACTTCTGGGGAATCGCGGGCACGGCCAACGGCGTGATCACGCCGGACATCGGCGACCAGTTCCCGTCCTATCTCTTCTTCCAGTACTTCATCCAGCACGCGGCTATCCCCGCCGCGGGGTTGTTCCTGGTGGTCGGGCTGAAGATCTACCCGAGGCCCTGGGCGGTGCCACGGGTGATTGCTTTCAGCCTGGCCCTTCTCGTCTTCGACGCGTTCGCCAACCTGGTGACGAACGGCAACTACCTGTTTCTGCGCTCGGTGCCGCCCGGCCCCAACCTCTTGTCGGTGCTTGGGCCCTGGCCCTGGTACATCTTCTGGGGCGCGCTCGTGGCGATCGCGATCTTTCTCGTGCTGGACGCCCCCTTCAGAATCTTCGGCCCCGGACGTGCTCGATCGAAAACCGAGCCGTATCCGCCACCAGCATGACCGCCATCACGCCGGCCTCCACCGGGTCGGTTACGACCAGGTCGGCGGCGTCAGGAACCGAGCCCGCCATGTTGGTGCAGACGACGATGATCCCCGCCTGACGGATCTCGCGCACCGCGTTCGAGATGTCGCCGCCCATCAGCGCACCGGCAAGCACCAGCACTCGCGCGCGATGCAGCCGGGCCACCGCGCGCACCGCGTCCGCCAGCTGCTCCTCGCCGACGAGCGGGATCGTGTCGACGGAGATGCGCTCGCCACGGATGTTGTGGCGGTCGGCCTCGGACACCGCGCCCTGCGCCACCATGCCGACCTGCGCGCCGCCCCCGATGACGATCACGCGCTTGCCGTAGATGCGCTGGAAGGTGGGCACGACGCCCACGCTTTTCACGCCCTCCACGCGCTCCAGGTCCTTGACCAGCTGGGCCTCGTCCTGGGCCCCCGAGACCTCGATCTGAAGCTCGGCCACGTCGTCGCGCCGGGCCCCCCCGGCGATGTACTCGATGTTGGCGCCGTGGCGGAAGATGACCTCGGTCAGGCGGTACAGGACGCCGGGCTGGTCGAGGGAGGCGACCAGCAATCCGACTACGCGCGACTCCGGCACGGGCAGAAGAGTATTCCCTCAGACCGCGGGGTTAGCTCAGGCCTCTGCCGCGTGCGGCCAGCGCGGGGCGCCGAGCTCGCGCGAGACGCCGCGCGCCGCCTCCCCCACCGCGGCCGCGATTCCACGGGCAAGGCCGCGCGGAAACAGCTCCTCGGTGGCCGCGACCACTCCAATCGCGCCCACGGCATGCCCGGCGTCGTCGAAGATCGGCGCCGCCGCGCTCGACTCGCCAAGCACCGCCTCGTCCCTTTCCGTTGCGATTCCCTGGTCGCGGACGACGGCGAGCTCCCGCCGCAAGGCCGCCGTGTCCAGCGTGCGTTTGGTCAGGATCGCCGGCTGCTCGGCGAGCGCGTCCTCGACCAGCTGCGCCGGAGAGAAAGCGAGGATCGCCTTGCCCAGGGCGCTCGCGTGCAGGGGCAGCTGAAGGCCGACCTCCAGGACGCCGAACGCGGCGTCCGGCTTGAACACGTGGTGAACGACGACGACGCTGGATCCGTGCATGACGCCGACCCGCACGGCGGCGGAGGCGCGGGCCGCCAGCCGGTCTGCGTACTGGATCGAGCGTGCACGGAGCTCGTTGAGGTCGAGGTACGAGTACCCGAGCTGCAGCAGCCCGGGTCCCAGCTGGTACTTGTCGGAGTGGCGGTCCTGCTCCACGAAGCCGTGCGTCTGCAGCGTCTGCAGCAGTCCGTGCACGGTCGGCCGCGCCAGCCCGAGCCTTTCCGCCAGCTCGCTGACGCCCAGCCGGCGAGGCCCTGTGGCCAGCGCCCGGAGGATGGCCGTGGCCCGGTCGATCGACTGGATGGAGGATCGGCGCCGGCTGTTTTTCGGCTCGCTGCTATTCGGCATTGCTGAATTCCTGTCGGTAGTGTAGACTACTGCCGCGGCCGCAGACGGCCGCCATCATCGGGGGAGCGGCCCTGGGAGGAGCGTCGATTTGGTCGGGATTGTACTGGTGTCCCACAGCCTGGAGCTGGCGCGAGGGCTTGCCGATCTGACCTCCCAGGTGGCGGGGACGGAGGTTCGGGTGGAGCCGGCCGGAGGAGGTCCGGGCGGCACCCTCGGCACGAACAGCGATTCCGTCCGGGAGGCCATCGCCCGAGCCGACGACGGGCAGGGCGTCGTCGTCCTGGCCGACCTCGGGAGCTCGATCCTGACCGTCAGGCATCTGCTCGAAGGCCGGCCCAACGGGCACGTTCGCCTGGTGGACGCCCCGTTCGTGGAAGGTGCGGTCGCGGCAGCCGTCATGTGCGCCGCCGGCCAGGGGCTCGAAGACGTGGCCAGGGCGGCGGAGAGTGCGCGCGGTGCCAGCAAGTTCTGAGGCCACCGTCAACCTGCCTGAGGGCGTGGCCCTGCATGCACGGCCGGCCGGCGCTTTCGT
>Ga0207646_10002638_pt1 | contig 21065 bp, 17 predicted proteins | sample KBSK5502metaG_FD_184343 | JGI IMG/M metagenome (GOLD analysis project Ga0207646, IMG submission 184343) | Corn, switchgrass and miscanthus rhizosphere microbial communities from Kellogg Biological Station, Michigan, USA - KBS K5-50-2 metaG... | ecosystem: Host-associated > Plants > Roots >... | reverse complement strand
GTTCGCGATCACTGGGATCCATCGCGCCAGCTGACCCCATCCCATGACGAAGTACTGCTGGAAGATTTGGAAGATCGTCGTCGTGATGTAGTAGATGAACACTCCGGCCGCGAGATCTTTGAAGAAGACCACAGTGATGAGCGGCAAGTAGTACGTCATCGACTGCATCGTTCGCTGCGTCGGGTCGTCGGTCTGGGGAGGATTCCGCGGCAGCGCCTGCACCGACGCGACGAGCTGCAGGAGAGCCGAGATGATCGGGAGCGGACCGATGAAGTTGAAGAAGAGGTGGTCGGGCTGCGCGAGGCTCGCAACCCACGGGAGCCAGTGCGCGGCGAGGTCGATGGTGGCGGTCGGCTCGAGACCGGCTGGCGTCGGGATGAACGGCCAGAGCACCTTGTCGCGCAGCTCCTCGACCGTGAGCGCGTGCGCGCCGGTGAGCCCGCCGACCTGCTGGAAGGCGGCGTACATGGCGAAGAGCACCGGGAAGAAGACGAGCATCGGAAGGCAGCCACCGATGGGATTGATGCCCCGCTCCTTGTAGAGCTTCATCTGCTCCTGTTGCAGCTTCGTCTTGTCGTTCCCGTACTTCTTCTTGATGTCGTTCATCGCCGGTGCGAGCTCCTGCATCGCGCGCGACGAGCGGACCTGCGCTCGGAAGACCGGGAAGAGGGCCAGGCGGATCGCGACCGTGACGATCACGACCGCGAGCCCGAAGTCGTGGATGAAGTAGTCCGCGAGCACGAGCAGGTTGATGAGCGGATGGACGAGAAGCGAGTTCCAGAGACACGTGACGATGAACTCGCCTTGCTCGCAACCGGGCAACATCTAGCGCTCCGGCACCGGGTCGTATCCGCCCCGGCTCCAGGGGTGGCACGAGAGCAGGCGCTTCGTCGCGAGCCAGCCGCCGCGAAGGACGCCGTACCGCTCGACGGCTTCCATCGCGTATTCCGAGCAGGTGGGCATATAGCGACAGGCTGGTGGCAGCATCGGGCTCACCGCGGCCTTGTAGAACCGGAGGGCGGCCAGAACAGCGGTCTTCACGTTACCGTCACGCGCGCGGCTAGCGAGCCGAGGGACACGGCCGCGGCCGTGCGAAGGTCGGCGAAGACCGCGGACCCCGTGTGGGGTCGCGCCACGACCACGAGATCGCACCCGGGTCCACTCACCAGGTCCCCGATCGCGGCGCGGAACGCTTCGCGAAGCCGGCGCCGCGAACGATTGCGCGCGACGGCGCCGCCGAGCGAGCGCGGCGCGGCCACCGCGACGCGATACTTGTCGAGTCCGTTCGGGCGAGCGCGCAGCGCGAACATCGAATGCTGAATCTTCATTCCATCGCTCCAGACCGCGGCGATGTCCGCATTGCGTCGCAGACGCGCGGCGTCCACGAATGCCGCGACGCTAGACGACGGTGAGGCGCTTGCGGCCACGCGCGCGGCGGGCGGCGAGCACTCGACGGCCGCCGGTGGTCCTCATGCGCGCGCGAAACCCATGTACGCGCGCACGTCGGCGGGTCTTCGGCTGATAGGTGCGCTCAAGGTCGAGTCCCTTCTCCCGCTGGAACAAAGCGATCAAAAAACGACGGTGTGTGCAAACGAGCATAGCAGTAGACGCAGCGTGTTCTCCTTGGGGTATAGTTCGCGGGCTTCCGAGAATCGGGCGTCGGAACCCACGGTATTTCCCTTCGGTGTGGCGCGGGCGGTAATCACGTGATGGTTGTGGGGAGCGTTTGTTGCACGAGCGAAGAGAAGGGGAGCCGTTGAACCTCAAGCAGCTTTGGACGGCCGCCCTTGGTGAACTACAGGTCGGACTTTCGCGCGCGCAGTACGACACCTGGTTCAAGGACACGCAGGTCCTCTCCGAAGAGGACGACGTCTTCCTGATCGGTGTCCCCAACGCGTTCGCGCGCGAGTGGCTCGAGAGCAAGTTCCGGCCTCAGGTCCGCGCCGCGCTCCAGCACCTTCTCGGCCGGACCGTCGACGTGCGCTTCGTGACCTCGTCCGGCGCACCGGCGGCGGCCGCGCGGACCAGCGCTGCTCCGGGAATGACCTCCTCGGCAACGAGCGGAGGCGGCCAGCAGGCGGGCGGGCAGGAACGCCGCGAGGCCGGAGCGCTCCTGAACTCTCGCTACACCTTCTCGACCTTCGTAGTGGGCTCGAACAACCGTCTCGCCCACGCCGCCGCCCTGTCGGTGGCCGAGCGGCCGGGCCACAGCTACAACCCGCTCTTCGTCTACGGCGGGTCGGGGCTTGGAAAGACCCATCTGATGCACGCGATCGGGCACGCGGTGATCGCGCGCCACCCCAAGAAGCGCGTCGCCTATGCGACAAGCGAAAAATTCACCAACGAATTCATCAACTCGATCCGCGCGCAGAAGGGTGAAGAGTTCCGCGAGCGGTACCGGCGGATCGATGTGCTCCTCATCGACGACATTCAGTTCATCGCCGGAAAAGAGGGCACGCAGGAAGAGTTCTTCCACACCTTCAACGCGATCCACGAGGAGGGTAAGCAGATCGTCATGTCCAGCGACCGCCCGCCGAAGGCGATCACACAACTCGAGGACCGGCTGCGGTCCCGCTTTGAATGGGGCCTCACCGCCGATATTTCGGCTCCCGATCTCGAGACCCGGATCGCGATTCTTCGTGCGAAGGCGGAAGCCCAGAACGTCGCGGTGCCCCCACCGGTGATCGACTTCTTGGCCCAGCGGATCGTGTCGAACATCCGCGAGCTCGAGGGCGCGCTGACGCGCATCGTCGCATTCGCGTCGCTGCAAGCCGTGCCGGTCACGACGCAGCTCGCGCAGGAGATGCTTCAGAACCTCCTCTACAACCCGCACCGCAAGAGCCTCTCCCCGGAACGGATCGTCGAGACGGTCGCGCGCTATTACGGCGTCCCGCTCGACCAGATCAAAGGGAAGGCGCGCGATCGGCAGGTCGTCCTCCCGCGCCAGATCGCCATGTACCTCATGCGCGAAGAGACCGAGGCGCCGCTCCTCCGGATCGGCGAGGCTCTGGGTGGCCGCGACCATTCGACTGTGCTCCACGGCTGCGAAAAGATCGAGCGGGAGATGGCCGAGAACGACGACTTCAGACGCGACGTCGGAACGCTTCGCGAGCTCCTGTACGCGGACTGACCCATACGGCCGTTACCTTCGGGGGCGGTGCCGGGGCCGTCCCAGGCACCCAGGAGTGTGGATAAGAGGTCCTGCCGTGTGGATAAGAACGTCTGTTTGTGGACATGTCGGGCCCCGGACTGTGCGTTTGTGCTACCTGTGTCCGGTCTGGTGACGTCCTCCTTTTTGAGCGTCCACAGGCTCTCCCGGCCCCTCCACAGGCCGTCCCAACGCCGGCTGAGCACGAGCTACGAGGGAAGCCCCATAGTCCACACCACTACTACTGCCACTACTGGTTGTATGAATCATTACCGGGTACGAACGGGGAGGGCCGCGTGAAGGTCATTTGTTTACAAGAGAACCTGGCGCACGGGCTAGGGATCGCTGGCCGCGGAGTCTCCACCAGGGGAAGCCTGCCGATTCTCGGTAACGTTCTCCTTCGGACGGATTCGGGGCGCCTTCGCCTTACCGCTACCAATCTCGAGGTTGGGATCAACTGCTGGGTGCCGGCAAAGGTCGAGGACGAGGGTGCGATCACGGTGCCGGCCAAGCTCTTCATCGACTTCGTGAACTCGCTTCCTCCCGGGAACGTGGAGCTCTCGCTGAACGTGCGGACCAAGACCGTGCACCTGAAGTCCGGACCGTACGAAGCAAACATCAAAGGGATGGACGCGGAGGAATTCCCGATCATCCCGCAAATACCTGAGAAGCCGACGACGCGCATGTCGCAGGGGACCCTGCGACGGATGATCAGCGAGGTCGCATTCGTCGCCGCGACCGATGACAGCCGCCCGGTGCTCACTGGCGTGCTCACCACATTTGCCGGCGACATGATCACGATGGCGGCCGCGGACCCGTACCGGTTATCGGTGCGGCATGCGCGGTTGCTCGATCGGGTCGATCCCCAGATCGAGGTGATCATCCCCGCGAAGAGTCTCTTCGAGGTGGCACGGATCCTCGAGGACAGCGAGGACGCCACAGTCGACATCCTGGTGACCCCGAACAAGAGTCAGGTGATCTTTCACACCGACGAAGCCGACCTAGTCTCGCGGATCATCGAGGGCCAGTTCCCAAATTACCGGCAGGTCATCCCCACCAGCCACTCGACCCGCGTGCTGGCGCAACGAGAAGAGCTGCTCAAGGCGACCCGGCTGGCCTCGTATTTCGCCCGTGATGCCGCGAACATGCTGCGATTTCAGGTGGACCCGTCCAACGATCCACCACTCGTGATCACCGCCAACGCGGCGGAGGTCGGTGACAACACCGGTCGTATCGACGCCACCGTCGAAGGGCAGGCCACGACGATCGCTTTCAACTCGCGCTTCGTCGCCGATGCGCTGTCGAGCCTGGTGGCCCCGGAGATCTCGCTCGAGCTCGGCGGCCCCCTCGCGCCAGGCGTCGTCAAGATCGTCGGGGACGACAGCTATCTTCATGTGGTGATGCCGCTCCGCATCCCGGCCTAGGTACCGGCTCGCCGTCATGCGCGTCGCCGCGATCGCGCTCGAGGACTTCCGCAGCTACGAGGACCGCATGGTCGATTTCGCCCCGGGTGTGACCGCGTTCGTGGGTCCGAACGGCGCAGGGAAGACGAACATCCTCGAGGCGGTGCATCTGGTCGCGCGTGGAGAGTCATCCCGGGCCGGTGACGATGCGGAGATGGTTCGGTGGGGGGCTCCGCTCGCGCGCGTGGCCGTCGATGCGTGCCGAGCCGACGAGCGGGCCCGCCTCGAAGTGACGCTCTTCGCGCCAGCAGTCGACGCGCGCCGCCGTCCACGGCGTTATACCGCGGACGGCGCGCCGCGACGGGCGGATGATGTAGTGGGCCGGGTCGCGGTCGTCGCTTTCTTTCCGGAGGACACCGACCTCCTGGCATCGGCGCCCTCCGCGCGCCGCCGTTATCTCGACGCGATGGTCGCGCAGGTCGACCGCTCGCATCGCGCCGAGACCCGCGCGTACGCGAATGTGCTCACGCAACGAAACGCGTTGCTCCGCGCCGGACGCGACGACGAACCGGTCTCCGAGAACGAGATCGCCTTCTGGGACACCGAGCTCGTACGCCTCGCGGCGTCCATATCGCTTCGGCGTGAGGAGGCGGTCCGCGATCTCCGCCCCGCGTTCCGTTCGGCCGCAGCGGCGCTCGGCGCCGATCCGACTCCCGACGTGGCATACGCGGGGCAGGTCCAAGGTTTGACCGCGGAGGAGCGGGCTGAGGGCTATCGCCGTCTCATCGCGGAGAAGCGCGAGAAAGAGCGGTGGCAGGCGACGACGCTCGTCGGCCCGCACCGGGAGGACCTCGCCGTCGCGACGGGCGAACGCCCGCTCCCCACGTTCGCGTCGCGCGGGGAGCAACGCTCGGCGGTACTCGCGCTCAAGCTCGCCGAGGCGGAGTGGATCCGCGCGCACGTCGGGGAGCCGCCGATCTTTCTGCTCGACGACGTGCTGTCGGAGCTCGACACCGCACACCGGGAGGCGCTTTGCCGTGCGCTCCCCGAAGACGCGCAGACCCTTCTCACCGCGGCCGTGCTCACGAGCATCCCCGAGGCCCTGCGGCGAGCAGCCACCGTCACCGAGGTCGTCCGAGCAACGTGAGGCCGCTCGCCGCCGCCATCGCCCGGGCGCTCCGCAGGCTTGGCCTCGACAGCGACGTCGCGAAGGCCGATGCGATGCGCGCGTGGACCCCCGTCGCGTGCGCGGTCATCGGCCCCGACGCGACCCGGACGACGGCGCTTCGCATGGACGAAGGCACCCTTGTCGTGGCGGTCCCGACCGCGCAATGGGCGGCGGAGATTCGCCTGCGCGAAGAGCAGCTCGTCGCCGAGCTCGCGTCGCGAGCACCGCGAAGCGGCATCGCGAAGATCCGATCGGTCCCGGCCTCTCGCACCTAAACTCGCGAGCGATGCGACAGGTCACCCTGGCCACGAAGATCGGCACGACCGCCGAGCTTCGACCCGGCACGCCCGATGTCATCGTCGCGAGCGAACCGACCCTCGGCGCGACCCTCCGCACGAAGGGCCGCTTCTATTTCCTATGCGAGGTCGCCCGTCAGCAGGGGAACGCCGGCGGTGACATCGCGAAGGAGGTCGCCGACCTCGCTCGTCAGGAGTACTACTACGACCTCTCCGCGGGGATCGAGGTCTCGCTCCGCAAGGCCCTGCGCCAGGCCAATCGCCGCGCCGCACAGCGCCTTCGCGATCAGCGCGGACGTTTCGCGCTCCACTGCGCCTGCGCCGTCGTGGTGAACAACGAGCTTTACGCGGCGCGCATCGGCGCGGCGCAGGTCTTTCTCGTGCGACGCGCGCGTCTGTTCCTTCCGGGCGACGAACCGGGCGAGCTCGCGGACTTCGTCCACCGCACCACCACCCGCGAGGCCGAGTCGCTCGGCGGGATCGCGGACGTGCTGCCAGATGTGTGGCGCCAGAGCATCGAGCCGGGCGACACGCTCATCCTCGCTTCCGGCGCCCTCGTCGAGGGGCTCGGCGCCGAGGCGCTCAAGAACGCCGCGATCACGCTCCATCCTCGCGCGGCGGCGGAACACATCAACAACCGCGCGGTCGCGGACGGCGTCGTCGGGAGCGCCGCCGCGATCTTTATCGAGGTGACCGCGGGGACCGGTGGCGCCGGCAGGGTCGTCCCCGAACCAGCGTCCCCCGAGGCCGCCGAGGTGCTCATCGCCGAAGGTATTCGCTCGCGATTTGAATCCATCTGGCGCCGACGGCCCAAGGTCACGCAGGCGATCGGCGCCGCGGCCGTGCCTGCCGCCAAGGCCGTGGGGAAGACCGTCGCGGTCGGCTTCGAGCTCATGCCTCGCCGAGCGCCTCCGCTTCCGCGCCGTCCGGACACGGCGCGCCAGCGCTCGCGCCGCCAGCGCCGCGCCGCGTCGTTGCTGGCCGTCCTGCTCCTCCTCGTCGCCGGGGGGATCGGCGCCCTTGCCTATCGGGACTATCAACAGAACCGCGTCACCGGTGACTACACCCTCGCCATGCTGGGCGTCGAGGGCGACATCTCCGCGGCCGAGCGGGCCGCGGACCGCAAGCCTCCCGACAACGAGCTGGCGCGGCAGAAGATCGATCACGCTCGCGTCGCTCTCGACGATGCCGCCCGCTCGCCGGCGGCGGATCAGACCCGGGTCGCGGCGCTTCGCGATCAGATCTCGGCGCTCGACGACCGTATCACCGGAGTCGTCGTCGACCTCGCACGCGTCACCGGGACCGACGGCCTCCCGATCGCTCCCGGCGCGAGACCGACAGCGCTCGTGGGTACCCCGAAAGGGCTCTACGCGGCCGACCCGGGCGCCGGCCGCCTCTGGCAGATCTTCGGCGATCCGATGCAGGTCGCCTCGGTGCTCAGAAGGGGGGCGCTCGGCGTCGCGTCGCCTCGCCTCGTCGCCAACCTGAACGAGGTCGTCTACGCGCTGGATGACCAGAAGCATCTCTGGCGGAGCGAGGGCACCGGTGTCGCTGACGTCACGCCCGTGGACTCCGCGACCTGGAAGACCGTCGACGCCATGTCGGTCTTCGTGGCGAATCTCTACATCCTCGACGGCACGAGTGGCCAGGTCTGGAAGCACGAGTCGTTCCCAGGGACGCCCTTCCAAAAAGCGATCGGCTACCTGACAGAGCCGATCCCGACAGGGACGGGGCGATCAATCGCCGTCGACCAGGACATCTGGATCGTTACGACACAAGGGGACATCCTTCGCTTCCGCCGGCTCACGACCTCGTTCACGGCCTCGCGCGTCGAATTCGTACCGCGATGGACCGGAACGCCGATAAAGCCGACAGCCGTCCAGGCGATCGACGTACAGCGCGCGATCTATTTTCTCGATGCCCCGAACAAAGTGGTCGTGCAGATGACCCGTGACGGGGGCGAGATGGGTCGCTTCACGCTTCCACCGAATCTTCCCGCGCCGAGCGCGTTCTATGTGTCCGAAGGCACGCGCACGATCTTCACGGTCCACGGATCGAAGGTGGTGGCGACGGAGCTCCGCGCGTGATCCCGCTTCGCGACCAGAACCCGGCGACGAAGACGCCGATCGTCAACCGCCTCCTGATCGTGGCCAACGTCCTCGTCTGGATCTACGTCCTCACCCTCGTGCGCCAGCCCGGCGCGATCGCGGCGTTCTACGACCGATACTCCTTCGACTGGACCGAGTTCGTTACGCAGATCACGCAGGGGCACATCGCGTTCGCGACATTCGCGCCGCTCATCTCGCACATGTTCGTCCACGGTGGGTGGCTGCACGTGATCGGGAACATGGTGTATCTCTGGATCTTCGGCGATAACGTCGAGGATCGACTCGGAAGCGGCCCGTACTTCGTGTTCTACATCCTGTGCGGGATCGTGGCTGCCATCGGTCAGGGCCTGGTGCAGCCCGAACCGATGGTCGGCGCGTCCGGCGCGATCGCCGGGGTGCTCGGCGCATACGTCGTCATGTTCCCCGCGGCCCGGGTCTCGACCCTCGTGTTCCTCGGGATCTTCATCACGATCGTGCAGCTACCCGCTTTGGTCGTGATCGGGTTCTTCATCGTGATCCAGGCCATCGACGCGCTCGCCGAGCTTCGCCTCACCGCGCATCAAGCGACCGAGAACATCGCGTACTTCGCGCACATCTTCGGCTTCGTCGCGGGGATATTGCTGCTCCTGCTGTTGCGGCAGCGACGCGAGCAGGGTCGATTCCGTTTCGGCTAGCGCACGCACGCCCGGCATGAGGGTTGCCCAACGGGTCGAGCGGGTACGCTTGTGACGATGCTCGTGCCGTGTTCGGTCGAGTCGGTGCGCGTTCACGTGCTCACGAATCAGCACGTCGTCCTGCTGCAAGCCGAGGGCGTGCGCCGCCTTCTACCGATCTGGATCGGACCGGATCAGGCGTACAGCATCGCGACGCGGATCGCCGGGATCACCAGCGAGCGTCCTCTCACTCACGATCTCATCGTCGACATGCTGACCAAGATCGGCGCCGAGATCACCCGCGTCGTCGTGAAGGATCTCGTCGCCGACGAGGCGGGCGGTGGTGTCTTTCACGGCAGCGTCTTCCTTCAGATCGCCGACCGCGAGATCGAGGTGGATTGCCGGCCCTCCGACGCGATCGCACTGGCAGTTCGGTGCGCCGCACGGATCCTCGTGAGCGAGACCGTCCTCGATCGGTCGGCGATCACGGCCGAGTCGAACGACGACGACCAGCTCTCTGTGTTCAAGGAGTTCATCGAGTCGCTGCCTGACGACCCGCAACAGAATTCCTGACAGCGTGATCGAACGCGCGATCTGGCCCCTTCGGACGGCCGTTGGCCGCGACGGCCACGTCAAGATCGGGATGCACGACCTCGCGGCACTCGCGGACGAGTACGGCACACCGCTCTATGTCTACGACGCCGAGACGATCCGCACGAGCCTGCGCGAGTACGTCGACGCCTTCTTCCGCTACCGGCCGGTGCGCGTCGCCTATTCGGTGAAGGCCTGCGCGCTCATCGGCGTCGGCGCGGTCATCGCGCACGAGGGTATCGATGCGAGCGTCGCATCCCTGGGCGAGCTCGGGGCTGCGCAGCGGGCCGGCTTTCCCGTGTCGCGTATGGAGCTGCACGGCAACGCCAAGCCCGACGACGAGGTCGCCGCGGCTCTCGAGGCGCGCGTCGGGCGCTTCGTTGTCGACGGCGCGCACGACGTGGAGCGGGTCGCCCGGCTGACGCACGGCCGGCGCCGGCCGCAGGCGGTGTGGCTTCGCGTCGCGCCGGGCATCAAGGTCGACACGCATCCGCACCTCGTCACCGGGACCGTCGACAGCAAGTTCGGCGCGCCGATCAGCACCGGCGAAGCCCTCACTCAGGCGCGTGACCTCGCGCGCGCGAAAGGCCTCGCGCTCGTCGGCGTCCACGCGCACATTGGCGCTCAGGTGCGCGACGCCCGTCCCTACGGCGAGCTCGCGCGCGCCCTCGTGGCGTTCGCGAATGAGGTACGGGCCGCGACCGGCGCGCCGATCACCGAGCTCGGGATGGGCGGCGGTGTCGCGGTCCGTCTCCGTTCGACCGAGGAGGCGCCCGAGCTAGACGACTACGCGCGCGCGGTCACACAGCCGGTGCGGAAAGATCGCGCGCTGCGCGATGCGACGGTCTATGTGGAACCAGGGCGTGGCCTCGTGGCGCGGGCCGCCGTCGCCCTGTATCGCGTCGTTGGGACCAAGCACGTGCCCGGCGTGCGCACATTCGTCGCGGTCGACGGAGGGATGGGCGACAACATCCGCCCCGCGCTCTACGGCGCCGAGTACAGCGCGGTCCTCGCGGCACGCGCGGACGAGCGCGCGACCGAAGAGGTCACGATCGCAGGGAGATACTGCGAGTCCGGTGACGTACTGATCCGCTCGGTGCGTCTGCCGACCGCGCAGGCGGGCGACGTGCTCGCGATCCCGGCGATTGGCGCGTACAGCGTCGCGATGTCATCGAACTACAACGAGACGCCGCGGCCCGCGGTGGTCCTGCTCGATGGCGGACGGGCGCGCGTCATCCGCGAGCGTGAGAGCGTCGCGGACATCTGGCGGCTCGAGCGCCGCTAGTCGCCGGGGTGGAGCCAGAGTCGAGCGCGTAGCCGCACGAGATCGCGGATCGCGCGGACGATCACTTTCGGCGGTGCACCCTTGGGCTCGCCCGCCGTTCGCGGGAAGTGCCGCACGCCGACCTGCCGGACGCGCACTCCCGCTCGCCGCAGCGTGATGAGGAGCTCCGGTGAGAAGAACGCGCCGTTCGATCGCACGCGCTCGAGCGGCACCCGCACGAAGACATCGCGGCGGAAGAGCTTGAACGCGCAGTCGACGTCGCGCCAGTCGCCACCGAAAAGCAGCCGGATCAGGTGGTTGTAGACCCACGCGACGAAGAGGCGTCGCCGTGGATCGGCGCGCTTTATCCGGAAGCCCACGACCGCGTCAGCAGCGTCGGCGGCCGCGATGAGCAGGCCGAGATCGTCGAGCGCGAACTGGCGATCGCCGTCGGTGTAGAAGACCCAGGGCTTCGTCGCGTCGACAAGGCCCGAGCGGACCGCGCCGCCGTAGCCACGGCGGGTCCCGTGATGGATCACGCGGACGCGTGGATGCTTCCGCGCCAGCTCGTCGGCGATCGCACCGGTGCGGTCGCTGCTGCCGTCGTCGACGACGGTGACCTCCAGATCGTCCGTGAAACGCGGGAGGACCGCGAGCGCCTCTTCCACGATGGCGGCGACGTGATGCTCTTCGTTCAGCGCGGGAAAAAAGAACGAAAGGCCGTCGAGCCGTGCGGGCACAGGCCCGCAAGGTTAGCGTGTGGATGTCGCATGACCGTGTCGGACCGAGCAGCCGCGATATGGATCGGTGTGATCGCGGCCGCGATCTATGTGGCCGCAGGAACCGGACTATCGACCGACTACGACTACTACGGCCGGCTGGCCGACGCCTTTCTTGGTGGCCGGTGGTGGTTGACCGAGGCGCCGCCGTGGCTCAACGAGCTTCTGCCGTGCGGCGATGGTCGTTATTGCGTCGTGTACCCGCCGCTGCCCGCGATCCTCTCGCTCCCGTTCGTGCCGTTCTTTCCGACCGCGGTGGCGCAGGTCGTCGCGTCGCGCATCGCGGGCGGTGCCTCGGCGGGTGTCCTGTATTACGGGCTGCGCGCGTACGGCGCGCCACGCACCTACGCGTTCGCAGGCGCGCTCATGTCGGCGTTCGGGACGACGCTCCTCTTCTCGAGCGTCGACGGCCGCGCGTGGTACGCGGCGCACTCGGCGTCGATGCTCTTTCTGGCCGGCGCCTTCGCCGTCGCCGCACGCGGTGGCAACACCGTCGCGATAGGTGCCTTGATCGGACTCTCGGCCCTCGCCCGTTTGCCGGTCGCGCTCGCGGCTCCGGCGCTCGCGCTCCTCTCGGCGCGCCGGGCGGGGACTCCATACGGACGATCCCTGACCGGCGTTATCGCGGGGGGCATCCCGTTCGCGATCGTGTACCTCGGGTACAACCTCCTGCGCTGGGGGACACCGTTCGATGACGGGTACGCCCGCCTCACCCAGGGCGACGTCTTCTTCAATCACGGGCTGTTCTCGCCGCTCTATCTGCCGCGGCAGCTCCAGGCGATCTTCCTCGAGCCACCCGATCTCATTCCGAACACGCCGTTCTTTCTGCGGCCGCGCTTCATCGGCATGAGTCTCTTTCTCACCACGCCGGCCTTCCTCTGGATCTTCCTCGCGCTCCGCGAGATCCGTCGTGATCTCGTCGTGGTCGCGACGGGGGCGGCGGCACTGCTCGCGCTCCTGCCGGATCTCTTCCACGGCACCGTGGGCTTCCAGCAGTTCGGTTACCGCTTCAGCATCGACGCGCAGCCGTTCCTCGTCGCGCTCGCGATCGTGGGCGACGGCCTGTTCCGGGGGGTATGGCGGCGCAGGCCGACGATCATCTTCGTCCTCGCCATCGTCCTGTCGCTCGCCGTGAACGTGTACGCGACGATCGCGATCACGCGGTTCGAGTACTGGCAATGAGCGGCGACCTCGAGCGCGGGGAGCGCCGCGCGCGCCTCGTGGTCGCCGGCGTCATCGCGCTCGGCGTGATCATTCGGCTCCTGGCGGTCCGCGCGCAGGGCTTCCCGACCGACGTCGGCACGTTCCAGGCGTGGGCCGAGCGGCTCGCGCAGATCGGCCCGGGCCGCTTCTACGAGCCCGGATATTTCAGCGACTACCCGCCCGCATTTCTTTACGTGCTCTGGCTTCTTGGCGCCATGTTCGACGGAGAATTCCTACGTCTCGCGGTCAAGGCGATAAGCATCCCCGCGGACATCGGTATCGCGATCCTCGCGGCGCGACTCGTGTGGCGCACCGCCGGCCGCACGGCGGGGATCGCCGCCGCCGCGATCTGGTCGCTGCAGCCCGGGGCCATCTTCGCTGGACCGTACTGGGGGCAGGTCGACGCGGTCGGCACGCTGCCGCTCTTCGGCTCGCTCGCCGCCGCCGGGTCGCGACGGTGGTGGCTCGCCGGAGCCCTCGGCGCGCTCGCGGCCCTCGTGAAGCCGCAGTTCGGCATCGGCCTTCTGGTGATCGCGGCGGCCGCGGTCTTCGAGTTCATTCGCGAAGCCCGGTGGCGCCCGGTGGCCGAGACGATCGGCGCAGCCATCGCGACAACGTACGTCCTCTGCGTCCCGTTCTGGGGCGTGGACCCGACCCGCATCGTGGGCGAGCTCGTCCAACTCGTGCGCAGCGCATCCGAGACCTATCCCTATACGTCGCTCTACGCCTTCAACGGCTGGTCGGTCTTCTTCGACTTCTGGAAACCCGACACCGATCTCGTGTTCGGGGGCGGAGTCCTGCTCGTCATCGGTCTGCTCATCTCGGTCGTTCCGCTCTGGTGGCGTCGGGATACCGCGATGCTCCTCGCCTGCGCGGTCGTCGCCGGTCTCGCCTTCTACTTCCTGCCGACCCGCGCGCACGAGCGCTATCTCTTTCCGGTCTTCGCCCTGGCCCTGCCGTTCGCCGTGGCGCGGTGGCGGGTGCTTGTGCCCTACCTGGTGCTCACGCCGGCCTTCGCCCTATCGCTCTACTACGCCTTCACCCGCTACCAGCAGTACGTCGATCTGCGCGTCCCCGACCTCGTCGAGGCGACGCTCTTCAGCCGCAGCGGTCAGATCGCCATAGCGGTCGTGATGATCGGCGCGGCCGCGTACCTCTGGTGGCGCCTTGTCCGGGGCGACGCGAGCCTCGATGGCGATCATGCCTGGAGCCTTCCCACAGTCGCGTCATCCGTGGACGGGCTGTGGCGTCTGCCATCCGGGCTCGGGCCCGGCCGGCTCCCGACACGTCGGGACCTCACCGTCGCGGTCCTCGTCGCGCTCGCGGTGCTCGTGACTCGTGGTTACCGCCTCGACTGGCCTCGCGACATGTACTTCGACGAGGTCTACCACGCGCGCACCGCATTCGAGCTGCTCGCGCAGCGCGAGCCGTACGAGTGGACTCACCCGCACCTCGCCAAAGAGATCATGGCGCTCGGCATCCTCGCCTTCGGCGACGACCGAGTCGTCGGCCGCGAAGCCGTTCCGCGCGATGGCCCCCTCGCCTTCGCGGTGTCCGGCGACGGCACGCGGGCGTATGTCTCGCACGACGGCGTCGTGACCGTCTGGGCTCGCGGCGGCGGGCCCGGCGACCGTGCGAAGCTCGGCGAGCCCGCGACCGCGATCGCGATCCAGGGCGACCGCGCGATCGTCCTGCTGCCCACGTCGCTCGTGGTCGTGCCGTTCGCCGAGACGCCGAGCAACACCGCCCTGCAGAAGATCGAGCTGCCCTTCGCGAACGCGCGCTCGCTGTCGCTCGCGGGTGATCGCGTGATCGTGGGCGGTCCGACCTCTCTCGCGATCTACACCACGCTCGACGCGGCGCCCGTCGTGATTGCCGTCCCGACGGTCGCCGTGACCACGAAGACGGACGGAAGCGAGTTTTACGCGCTCGACCCGCAAGGGATCGTGCACGTGATCTCAGCCGACACGCTGCAGGAGACGCGTGCTCTCACCGGTGGGCGCCCCGGGACGGCGATCGCGTACGCTCTCGGCCCGAATCGCCTGTTCGTGGCGCGTACCGATGCTGCGATCATCGATGTGTACGAGCTCGAGACCGGATCGCATGATGCCGTCCCCCTCGCGAACGCGCGCACCGGCACGTTCTCGTCCGGCGCGACCGCGCTCGCCGTTGTGCCTCGCACCGACTTCCTCTACGCACTCGATGAGGGACGCGTCGTGGTGGTCGAGACGCACGGCACCTCACCCTATGCGTCGATTCCGGTGAGCGGGTCGCTGCTCGGGGTCGACGGAGAAGGCGACAAGCTCGTCGTCGCCGGCGCGAACGGCTCCGACCTCATCGAGACCGGCCGACACGCGCTCGCGTGGCGCCTACCGGGTGTGCTCTTCGCGGCGCTCCTCGCGTTCGTCCTCGTTCTTCTCGCGCGGCGCCTCTTCGCGTCGGCCGTCCTGCCGGCGATCGTCGGGCTCGCGGTCCTGCTCGACGGCTCGATGTTCGCTCAGGCGCGGATCGGCATGAACGACATCTATGTGGCGACGCTCATCGTCGCGGGCTGGTACTTCGTCGTCGCTGCCCATCGGCCGCGACGATCCGCGATCGTCGACATCCTGATCGCGGGCGTTCTCTTTGGGCTCGCGCTCGCGTCGAAGTGGGCCGGCGCATACACGCTCGCGGGTCTCCTCGTCGCCTCGATCGCCGTGACCGCGCGCGCGTACGAGCGCGGCCGTCCCGGTACCGGTGGCCCCCTCGACCTCCTCGCGCGCCGCGGGCTCAACGCCGCTCTGCTCTTCGTGGCGTTCGCCGTGATCCCCGCCGCGATCTACCTCGCGAGCTATGTGCGCTGGTTCGGCGGTCCGACGATCCCGTACGGCTGGACGCTGGTCGAGCTGACCCAGCAGATGTACTGGTACCACTCGAGCCTGACCGCACCGCATCCGGCGGGCTCGCCGTGGTGGAGCTGGCCTCTGGTGCTGAAGCCGGTGTACTGGTACTTCGGCGCATCGGGCGGTGGCGACAACTCTTACATCTACGACGCCGGGAACGTCGTCCTCTTCTGGGCTGGTCTCGTCGCGTTCTGCTGGTGCGCCGTCGCGGCGATCCGCGCGCGATCGCTGCCGCTGGCCTTCGTCGTGTTCGCGGGACTGGTGCAGTACGTGGCGTGGATCCCGATCGGAAGGGTGCTCTTCTTCTACCACTTCTTCACGGTGCTTCCGTTCTATCTCCTCGCGCTCGCCGCGGCGCTCGCCTTCCTTTGGGAGACCGGCCGGGCCCGCCTGGTGATCGGCTACCTCGCGGCGGCGGCCGCGGCGTTCGTGTACTTCTACCCGTTCATCTCGGCGCAGCCCTTTCCGGGAGCACAGGCGGGCATGTTCTTCATCCTTCCGACCTGGACGTACGAGTGCACGTTCTATCCGACGTTCGTTTGCAACCCGACGATCGGGTCGTCGTTTTCCATCGCTGCGCTTCTCAGCCGTATCGCGCTCGCGCTCGCGGCGGCCGCAACCGTGGCGGCGCTCATGGTGTGGAGCCGCTCGCCGCGCTTCGTTCGCCTCGTCGCTACCGCGAGATCGGGTACGCGCCGCTAGCGAAGATGAGAGCGGCGATGGTCCCGCCGACGACGAGCGCGACGAGCAGGGCCAGTGCGAGGTCCACGAAATTACGCCGCACGTCGGCAAGACCGAAGGAGCGGCGGACCGCGTAGAGCACGACCGTGATGTTGTCCTCGCCGCCGCGCGAGTTGGCGAGGTCGACGAGGGCACTCGCGGCGCTGCCGAGATCCTTTTGCCGCACGGTCGATGCGATATCGGCATCGGGCACATGTCGCGTCAGCCCGTCCGAGCAGAGGAGAAGCCGGTCGCCCGGGCGGAGCGTTTCCACGAACACATCGGGCTGCACGCCACGGGGGTCGCCCACGAATCTCGTGATCGAGCTCTGGGTGTCGCCGGCGTGGTCGGCGGTGACCATGCGGATCTCGCCGTCACGCAGCAGGTATGCGCGGCTGTCGCCGAGGTTTCCGATGACGGCCGAGGTACCGTCGGTCGCCGCCGCGACGAGGGTGGACGCCGCACCTTTCTGGCCGCTCTCGCCCGCGGCGCCGAGCACGGCGTCGTTGGCCCCGCGCATGGCCGCCGCGAGCGCATCTGCGGGCGCCTGCCCAGGGCTCGCGTTGAAGAAGCCCGCTGCGAGAGCGTCGATCGCCGCCGCGCTCGCCATTTCGCCGCCCGCCTCTCCACCGACGCCATCGGCAACGGCGAGGAGCGTGGCGTGTCGTCCCTCGCGCACGAGGTAGCGGTCTTCGTTGTTCTCACGCACGCGGCCGGTGTCGGTGCGTGCCGCCGTTTTCGCTGGCAGCCTCTCTAGTCTCCCTTCTTCGTGCAGTCTTTCCCCGCGATGTAGGACAGGGTCGTGGTCGTCCCGCGGGCGAGGGCCGTGCCCGCGGGCGGGTCCTGTTGCACTACCGCGCATGCGACGCCCTGCCCCTGCCCCGGAGCCCACGCGACATTCGCGAAGCCCGCGGCCTGGAGCGCACTGATCGCGTCGGAAAGCCTCTTTCCGACAACGTTCGGCGTGCCCGCCCCCGCAGTGCTCGGAGCGGCGGTCGGCGCGGTGCCCGGAAGGGCGCTCTTCTGGAACGACGAGAAGAAGAGGAACAGCGCGAGAAGAATGGCGAGCACCGCGAGGATCGCCACGCTGCTCTCGAAGCGCGGGAACGTCCAGCCGCGGCCGGTGGGTACTCCTGTGATGCGTGAGAGCGACGATGTCGGGTCGGTGTCGCGGTCGGCGACCTCGGAGAACGCTCGAGCGAACGCACCGGCACTCGCGTAGCGGCGGTCCGGCTCGGTCGCGAGCGCGCGTCCGACGATCGCGTCGAGTCGGTCGTCGATCCCCACCCGCGCTAGCCGAAGCGACGGCGGCGGTCCGACGAGCCGCTCGCGGACGAGCTCCTCGCTCGTCGCCCCATCGAATGCCGGCCTGCCGGTCAGCAGCTCGTACGCGACGAGACCGAGGCCGTACACGTCGGTTCGCGCCGAGACCGGACCACCTTCGACGCGCTCGGGCGCGATGTACCGCGCTGTCCCGAGAAGCTCTTGCTCGTCACGATCCCGCGCGGCGCGCGCGATGCCGAAATCGGTGAGCTTCGCGATGCCCTTCGGGTCGACGATCACGTTGGCCGGCTTTACATCGCAGTGCACGACTCCGGCGGCGTGAGCCGCGTCGAGCGCGCCGGCGACCTGCTTGATGAGGCGACTCACCTCGTGCGGCGGCATCGGGCCACGCTCGGCGACGATCTCGCGCAGTGTTTTCCCTGGCACGAGCTCCATGACCATGAACGCATCCGCGCCGTCGCGGCCTTCGTCGAACACGGTGACGACGTTGGGATGGACGACCGCCGCTGCGCGCCGTGCCTCGTCGGCGAAGCGCGCGCGGAACGCGTCGTCCGCGTCGGGCCCGAGGAGCTTGATCGCCACGTTGCGGTCGAGCTTCTCGTCGCGCGCGCGCCACACTTCACCCGCGCCACCTTCGTCGATCCGCTCGATGAGGCGGTAACGCGTTGCGAGGACGCGCGCCGACGCGGGCGCGCGCAGCTGACTGGTCTTCTCGCTGGCCACGTCGTCGCCGGACCGCAACTTGTGTGCTACCCGTTAGGCGAGCTCGACGAGGGTGTCGAGCGCCTTTTCATAAGTTCGGTCGCTTCCGAGGATGGAGAGCTCCTCACCGATGAGCTCGACGATCGCCGGCGAGGGAAGAGGCATGGTGCGCTCCCAGCGCCGCTCCCCGTCCAGGAGGACCGTCGCGGTCTGATGCCGCTCGTCGGGCTGGCGCTTGACGACGAACTCGGCCAGCTGTCCCGCCGCGGTCGCCTTGATACGGATTCCGAAGACGTCGCCCTCGTTCAGCCCGCGCTCGAAGCGCGGACGCACGCGGACCATGACGCGCCCACCATCGGGACGCGCGATCGCGAACAAGAGCCCGCCGGCCTCGGAAGGAGCGAGCGTCTCGAGCGGTCGCCAGCCGAGACGCGACGCCAACCATCCCACGAAGAGCAACGCTTGCGATGGATGTATGTCACGACCATCCATATCCACGGCGAAACCGACACTGAGCCCGGTGATACCGTCCAGAAAGCGCCGCCACGCGGGCACGTCGAAGAACGCTGTCGCGATCTCGCGCCACGGTGTGAGTCGCGTCCAATTGAGGTCGGTCAGCCCGAAGCGTCCGCGCGCGTCATCCGAGATGCGCGCGATGACCGGCAGCGTCACTTCGGGCCGTGCGAAGTCGGCGGAGTCGACGACGAGCCGGTCGCCCAGACGCAGGAGATCCCCGAACGAGCGCGCGCCGAGCGGCGGCGTGCCGGTCCACCAGAGGAAAACCGGAAGATCGGGCACGAGAAGCGGGATCAGCGCGGACGCGAGACGGTCATCGACGTCGCCGCGCGCGCGAACGAGGATCTGCTCGTAGCACACGAGTCGCCCGCTGTCCGCGATCGGCAGCCGGCAGTGCATCTCGATGTGCTGCTCGACGCCCTCGCGCGTTCCGCGGTCGGCGAGCACGACGATCGCGCGCGACGGATGGCGGAGGGCGAGGTCGGCGATGCTTCGTGCCGCGCGGCGCGCGTGCTCTTCGCGCTCGGCGTACACGATGAGATTCAGCACCGAGGCACGCGCGATCGGGCGTCCGAGCTCGCGCGCGTGCGCGCTCTGCGCGCGACGTAGACGCGTGAGCTCGCGCTCTAGGGCTGCGACACCGCTCTGGCGCGTCCCCCAGAACGTCGTGTCGACGGCTACGCCTTCCGCCACTTCCGTCCATCCCTTTCGATGAGGGCGTCCGCCTCGGTCGGGCCCCAGGTTCCCGCCTCGTAGGGGGCAGGTCCCTCGGTCGACTCGGCCCAGCCGTTGATGATCGGGTCGACGAAGGCCCACTGCTGGTCGACCTCGTCATGCCGTGTGAAGAGCGTCGCGTCGCCGCGGAGCGCGTCGAGGATGAGCGTCTCGTATGCGTCCGGAGCGTCGACCATGAAGGACGCGCCGTAGTCGAAGTCCATGTTCACCGCTCGGATGCGGATCCCCTGCACCGGGACCTTCGCGCCGAACCGAAGCGAGATGCCTTCGTCCGGTTGGATGCGCAGGACGAGCGCATTGGGCTCAAGGCCCGCCAGCGCTTCGCGAGAGAAGAGCTGGTGCGGTGCGACGCGGAACTGGATCGCGATCTCGGTCGACTGTTTCGGCAGCCGCTTCCCCGTGCGGACGTAGAAAGGGATGCCTTCCCAGCGCCAGTTGTCGACCCAGAGCTTCAGCGCGACGAACGTCTCGGTCCGCGAGTCCGGCGCGACGCCCGGCTCCTCGCGATATCCCGGCACGGGGACGCCCTCGATGAAACCGCGGGTGTATTGCCCGCGCACGCCGTTGGTCGCCAGGTCGTCGCCAGCGATCCGGCGAAGCGCGCGCATCACTTTCACCTTCTCGTCGCGGACCGCCTTGTCGTCGAACGCGGCCGGCGGCTCCATCGAGACGAGGGCGAGGAGCTGGAGCAGATGGTTCTGGACGATGTCGCGCATCGCGCCGGCCTGCTCGTAATAGCCCGCCCGCTCGCCGACGCCGATCGTCTCCGCGACCGTGATCTGGACGTGATCGACGTATTGTCGGTTCCAGATCGGCTCAAAGATCCCGTTCGAGAAACGCATCACGAGGATGTTCTGAACGGTCTCCTTGCCGAGGTAGTGATCGATCCGGTACACCTCGTCCTCGCGGAAGACGGTGTGCACGATCTCGTTGAGCTCGAGCGCGGAAGTGCGGTCGTGGCCGAACGGCTTCTCGACGACGATGCGCGCCCATCCGGTCTCTCCGCGTAGGTGGTGCTCGCTGATCGCTTCGACGATCGCCTTGTAGGCGGGGGGCGGCGTCGCGAGATAGAAGAGCCGGTTGGCGTTCGTGCCGAGCGCGAAGTCGAGCTGGTCGAGCGTGCGTCTCAGTTCCTCGTACCCGGCATCGTCCGCGGTCGCGACGAAATGTAGGTGGTCCGCGAAGCTGCGCCAGACCTCTTCGTTCAACGGTCGCGTTCGGCTGTACTGCGCGACCGCGGTGTGGAGCTCCTCGCGGTACTCCTCGTGGCTCATCGGTTTCCGGGCGGTGCCGACGACCGAGAAGGTGGCCGGGAGAAGCCTCTGGAGCGCGAGGTTGTACAGCGCGGGAATGAGCTTGCGCTGCGCGAGATCGCCCGAGCCGCCGAAAATGACGATCGTCGAGGGCTCGGGGATGCGTGAGAGCCGCAGCCCTTCGCGCAGCGGGTTGAGGGTCGAGGTGGCCAGCTGGCTTATTCCTTTTTCACGGCGTGGCCGCCGAACTGATTGCGGAGCGCGGCGGCGACCTTCATCGCGTAGCTGTCGTCCTGTCGCGACACGAAGCGCGCGAAGAGGGAGTGTGCGATGGCCGTCATCGGCACGCCGTGCGTGACA
>Ga0207646_10002637_pt1 | contig 21065 bp, 18 predicted proteins | sample KBSK5502metaG_FD_184343 | JGI IMG/M metagenome (GOLD analysis project Ga0207646, IMG submission 184343) | Corn, switchgrass and miscanthus rhizosphere microbial communities from Kellogg Biological Station, Michigan, USA - KBS K5-50-2 metaG... | ecosystem: Host-associated > Plants > Roots >... | reverse complement strand
CGAGCGCATAACCCGGCCCTTTGGGTCGGCTGCGATGCAAAAGGCGCACGAGCTCGTCGGGCTCTGGCTCCTCCAGGCCGGCATGCGCGTGAGCCGCGACAACATCGGCAACGTGCGCGGCCGCTACGAGGCCGCGGTACAGGGCGGCCCGACGCTGCTCATGGGCTCTCACCTGGACACCGTCCGAGGCGCGGGCAGATACGACGGCATGCTCGGCGTGCTGGTCGCGATCGCTGCGGTCCAGGCGCTGCACGACGCCGGCCGCACGCTTCCGTTCGGCATTGACGTGATCGCATTTGCCGACGAGGAGGGGCTTCGGTTCGGCTCGACGTACCTCGGCAGTCGCGCCCTCGCCGGCACCCTGACTCCGGCCGACCTGAACCTGGTGGACGCGCGCGGCATCAGCCTGGCTCAGGCGATCACCGATTTCGGCGGCGACCCTGCGCGCATCCCGGACGATCGCTGGGCAGGCGGCAACCTGCTCGGCTACGTCGAGACCCACATCGAGCAAGGCCCCGTGCTCGAGGCGCGCCTGCAGCCGGTCGGGGTCGTGAACGCGATCGCGGGCCAGAACCGGTACGCGCTGACGCTCAAGGGCGAGGCGGGTCACGCCGGCACGGTGCCGATGACCGGCCGGCGCGATGCTCTGGCTGCCGCGGCCGAGATCGTGCTCGCCGTCGAGGCCGAGGCGCTCGCGCGACCGGGCCTCGTGGCGACCGTCGGCAAGCTCGACGTGTTTCCTGGCGCCACCAACGTCATCCCAGGCCAGGTCGACCTGAGCCTCGACGTCCGGCACTCGGACGACGCCACGCGGATCGCGACGTGCGCGCACATCCTGGAGCACGCGCAGGACGTCGGCGCGCAGCGAAACGTCGCCGTCACGGTCAAACCCGTGAGCGAGAACACTGCGGTGCCTTGCTCGCCGCGACTGTCGGAGCTGCTGTCGCGCGCTGTCGAGGATGCCGGTGAGGAAGTGCTGCATCTGCCCAGCGGTGCGGGGCACGACGGGGTCGTGATCTCGTCGCTGACCGAGATCGGGATGCTGTTCGTGCGCTGCAAGGGCGGTGTGAGCCACAGCCCTGCGGAGATGGTGGCCGCCGAAGACGTGCAGGTCGCGATCGACGTCCTGGGCCACTTCCTCGAGCGACTGGCCGCGGTTTGACCGACAGGGTCGACGTCGTCGTCCGCGCCGGTCGCGTCGTCACCGCGTCGGGAGTGGTGGACGCGGACGTGGCTGTCAAAGACGGTCGCATCACCGAGGTTGGGCCGCGGCTCGACGTCAACGCCGGTGAAGAGATCGACGCCTCCGGGCTGCACGTCTTGCCCGGCGGAATCGACGCTCACGTTCACTTCAACGAGCCGGGCCGCAGCGAGTGGGAGACCATCGCGTGCGGGTCGGCCGCCCTGGCCGCCGGCGGTTACACGAGCTACGTCGACATGCCGTTGAACAGCCTGCCGGTGACCATCGACACGGATGCGTTCGACCGCAAGCTGGCCGCGGCTGAGAAGTCGGCGATCGTCGACTTCGGCATCTGGGGCGGACTGGTGCCCGGCAACGTGGACGAGCTGGACGCCCTGGTCGACCGCGGCGTGCTCGGCTTCAAAGCCTTCATGTGCCCCAGCGGCATCGACGAGTTCCCCGCATGCGACACGCTCACTCTCCAGGCGGGCATGCAGCGCATTGCGCGCAGCGGCTCGATCTTGCTCGTGCACGCCGAGGATCCTGTGGTCCTCGGCCAGTATTCGAATGCGTCTGGGGGCACGACCGCCGCCGATTTCGTCCGCTCACGGCCGCCCGACGCGGAGCTTGCCGCCATCGCGCATGCCATGGAGATGGCGGCTGAAACTGGGTGCCGCCTGCACGTTGTGCACGTGAGCACGCTCGCGGGCATGCAGATGATCCGCGATGCGCAGGGTCGTGGCGTCGACGTCAGCGGCGAGACGTGTCCGCACTACCTGCTCTATGTCGAGGACGACATGAAGCGCCTGGGCGGGGTGGGGAAGTGCTTTCCGCCGTTCCGGACCGCGGCCGACAGAGACGGGCTCTGGCGAATGCTCGCGACCGGCGAGCTGCCGATCGTCGTGTCCGATCATTCGCCCAGCACGCTCGAGCTCAAGCAGGGCGATGACTTCTTCAAGATCTGGGGCGGGCTGTCCGGATGCCAGTCCACGCGCAGGCTTCTGCTCGCTCGCTCACTCGATTTGCGCCGGCTGGCCGCGGTGACCGCGACCAACGTGGCGCGGCGATTCGCGCTGGTGGGCAAGGGCGAGATCGCGCCCGGATTCGACGCCGACCTCTGGCTCGTCGACCTCACGCACACCGACGTCTTGCGGCGCGAAGAGCTCCTCTACAAGAACCCGTTCAGCGCGCATGAGGGACAGCCGGTTCGCGGCCGGACGGTGCGCACGATCCGGCGCGGCGAGACGGTGTTCGTCGACGGCAAGGTCGTGGCCGAATCGGGCGGGCGCTTCATGCGCCCCGCACGCGAGCGCTCGTAGCCGCCAGCTCGCCGGCGATGGTCTCCTCGTCGGCGGTCAGGAGCCTGCCCGCGCGCACAACGACGCGACCGTTGACGATCACCGCCTGCGCGCGCCCCGGCGGTGCGAGCGCCAGCGCGGCCACGGCGTCGGCCGAGCCCGCATGGGCGAGGTCGTCGATGCGGAAGCACGCGATGTCGGCGCACTTGCCCGCCTCGAGCGTGCCGCAGTCATCGCGCCCAAGGCACTGAGCGCCGCCCTGCGTGGCGAGGCGCCACGCGCCACGCGCGTCGAGTGCGCGCGGCGAGGTCTCACGCGCGCGTGCCAGCAGCAAAGCCTGGTGGACCTCGAACGCAAGGTTCGAGTCCTCGTTGCTCGCGGCCCCGTCGACGCCGAGACCCACATGTGCTCCAGCTCGGACGAGGTCTGAAACGCGGCACATTCCCGCGCCCAGCCGCATGTTGCTGGAAGGGCAGTGCGCGACGCCGGTGCCGGACTCGGCGACCCAGTCGACCTCGGCGTCATTGAAATGGATTCCGTGCGCGTACCAGACGTCGTCCCCGGTCCATCCGAGGTCGTCCATGAGCTCCAGCGGCCGGCGCCCGAACTTCTCGATGCAGAACAGCTCCTCGTCCAGCGTCTCGGCGAGGTGTGTGTGCAGGCGGAGGCCGAGGCGCCGCGCCAGCTCCGCCGATTCCTCCATCAGCGCGGGCGTCACCGAGAAGGGCGAGCATGGCGCCACGACCACGCGGCACATCGAGCCCGGCGCGGGATCGTGATAGTGGCTCGCGACCGCCTCGGTGTGGGCGAGGATCGCGTCGTGCTCTTCGACCGCATCGTCCGGCGGGAGCCCTCCTTTCGATTTGCCCAGCGACATCGATCCGCGGCACGGATGGAACCGCAGGCCCAGCTCGCGCGCCGTCTCCACCAGCGCCTCGAAGATGCCGGGCCTTCCGGGCGGGAAGACGTAGTGGTGGTCGGTCGAGAGCGTGCAGCCGCTCAGCAGCAGCCTGGCCATAGCCGCCCGCGCCGCCACACGCACGATTTCGGCGTCGATGCGCGCCCACACCGGGTACAGCGCCTGCAGCCACTCGAACAGGGTGCCGTCGGGGACGTACGCGCGCGTCGCCCATTGGTACATGTGGTCGTGGGCGTTCACGAGCCCGGGCATGGCGACGCAGCTCGGCTCGTCGACCACCACGTCGGCGTGGGGCGGCGGTCCCGAGCCGACCTGCTCGATCATGCCTTCGCGGGCCAGCAGCCAGCCGTTCTCGATCTCCTCTCCGTTCCCGGTGACGAGCAGGCCGGCTTTTACCAGCAGGGTCACAGGGTCAGGTCGTGGGGGCGTATCGGCACGCGCGTGATCGGCCGCCCCGTGGCCGCCCGCACGGCGGCCGCGATGGCCGGACCCGACGAGATCGTCGGCGGCTCGCCGACGCCCTTCAGGCCGTAGGGCGAGTGCGGGTCGCCGAGCTCGAGCACATCCATGCGCACCGGCGGCATGTCGAGGATGGTCGGAAGCAGGTAGTCGGTGAACGAGGCGTTGCGGATCACCCCGTCCTTCAGCTGGATCTCTTCCATGACGGCAAGCCCGAGCCCTTGCGCCGAGCCGCCTTCGATCTGGCCCTCGACCGCCTGCGGGTTGATCGCCTTGCCGACGTCCTGCGCCGTGGCGAGCTCCACGACCTTCAGCAGGCCGAGCTCGGTGTCGACATCGACGACGGCGCGGTGCGCCGCGAACGCGTACTGCATGTGCGCGTCGGCCTGGCCGGTCTCCGGGTCGAGGGGGAAAGTTTGGCGCGGGTGGAACTCGCGTGTCTCCTCGATGACCTCGTCGCCGAGGAGCGTCGCTAGCGGCACCACCAACTTGCCCGTGCCGGTCACGACGTTGTCGTTCTCGATGTGCAGGCCGCTCGGAGCCCGCAGCTCGGCGCGCGCCATCGCGATCACGCGGTCGCGCACGGCCTCGCTGGCCGCCTTCACGGCGCCCCCGGTGATGTACGTCTGGCGCGACGCGGACGACGAGCCCGCCGACCCGACGCGGGTGTCGGCATTGAGCACAACCACGTCGTTCACACCAAGCTCGGTGCCTGCGATCTGGGCCTGCACGGTGACCAGGCCCTGCCCGACCTCAGCCGCGGCGGTGTGCACCTCGACGCGCGCCTTCCCGTCCTGGGTGAGCAGGCGGACCCGCGCCGTCGAGTAGTCATTGAAGCCTTCGGAGTAGCCGATGTTCTTGAATCCCACGGCGTAGCCGATGCCGCGCTTCACGCCTTCGCCATGGGTGGTGTTGGAGATGCCTCCTGGCATCGACGTCAAACCCTCACCCTTACCCTCTCCCGCTGGCGCGGGAGAGGGGAATGCCTTTATGCGTCGGAGTAGCTCGGCTACCGGCACTGGGCCGTCTATCACTTGGCCCGTTATTAGTGTGTCGCCAGACTGCAACGCGTTGCGCATTCGCAGTTCGACCGGGTCCATCTGCAGGGCGGCGGCTAGCTTGTCCATCTGCGCCTCGTGCGCGTAGCAGTTCTGCACCGACCCGAAGCCACGCATGGCGCCACAAGGAGGGTTGTTCGTGTACGCGACGATGCCGTCGATCGTCGCGTTGGGCACGCGGTACGGACCGCACGAGAAGCACGCCGCGTTGGCGATCACGGCAGTCGAGCTCGACGCGTACGCGCCTCCGTCGAGCAGGATTCGCGCCTTCACGTAAACGAGGTGGCCATCGCGGTCCGCCCCGTGCTCGTACCAGAGCTTTCCCGGATGGCGGTGCACGTGGCCGACGAACGACTCCGGCCGCGAGTAGGACATCTTCACCGGCCGTCCGGCCTCCAGCGCGAGCAGGCAGGCGTGCGCCTGCATCGACAGGTCCTCGCGCGCTCCGAACGCGCCGCCGATGCCGGCCATCGTCAGGCGCACCTTCTCAGGCGGCAGCCCGAGCACGGCCGCCAGCTGCTCCTGGTCGACGTGCAGCCACTGCGTCGCGATGTAGAGCTCGACGCTCCCGTCGTGCTCTGGGACGGCGAGTCCCGACTCAGGTCCGAGCGGCGCCTGGTCCTGCATGCCGATCTCGTATTCGCCGGTGACGACGACGTCCGCACGCGCCGACTGGTCGCCGTGCCGGATCTTCACCTCGCGCGTGATGTTTCCGTTCGCATGGAGCTTGGGCGCGTCGGGCGCCAGCGCGGCTTCGGCGTCGGTGATCGGTTTCAACACCTCGTAGTCGACCTTCACCGCCTGCGCCGCGCGCCGCGCCTGCTCAGGATGATCGGCGGCCACCAGCGCAACCGCCTCGCCCCAGTAGCGCACAAAGTCGTGCGCCAGCACTGGCTGGTCTTTGATCTCCAGGCCGTAAAGGTTGCGGCCGGTGATGTCCTGGTGGGTCAGGACCACGTGCACGCCAGGCATCGCACGCGCCGCCGAGATATCGATCGATTTGATGCGCGCGTACGGGTGCGGGCTCCGCGCCGTGGCGCCCCAAAGCATGTCCGGAGCGTGCAGGTCCGACGAATACTCGAAGCGGCCGCGCACCTTGGCGGCGCCGTCGGGCCGGCGGACGCTCTCGCCGACTTTCATGCTCTGCCGGCCGCCAGGTTCACCGCGTCGATGATCTTCGCGTAGCCGGTGCACCGGCAGATGTTGCCGGCCAGCGCTTCGCGGATCTGCGCCTCGGTCGGCTTGCGCACCCGCTGCAGCAGATCGTGCGTGGCCACGACCAGGCCGGGCGTGCAGAAGCCGCACTGCACGGCGCCTGCCTCGACGAAAGCCTGCTGAACGGGATGCAGCCCGCTCGCGTCAGCGAGTCCTTCGACGGTGACGATGTTCCTTCCGTTGGCCTGGCCGCCCAGCACCAGGCACGCGCAGACCAGCGCGCCGTCGAGGAACACCGAGCAGGAGCCGCACTCGCCTTGCTCGCAGGCGTTCTTCGACCCATACAGACCGAAGCGCTCGCGCAGCACGTAGAGCAGGCTTTCGCCCTCCCACGCTCCGTCGGCCTCGCGCGCGACGCCGTTGACGGTGCATGCGATCTTCATGCCCAGCCCACCCGGTAGTCCTGCCAGGCCCAGCCAAGGCTGCGCCGCGCCATCACCGACAGCGCGTGCCGGCGGTACGCGGCCGTGCCACGCACGTCGTCGATGGGCCTGGCGGCGGCGGCCACGAGCTCGCCGAAACGCGCAACAGCTGCGTCGCTTGGCGGTTGCCTGTTGTCCCAGTCGAGCTCGCCTTCGAGGAACTGCTCCGCGTCTCGCGCCGGCAGCGGGGTCGGTCCGGCCGAGCCGATGCCGGTGCGCACCTGGCGCCTGCCCGCGTCGAGCGCGAGAGCGAACGAGCAGACCGCGATCACCATCGCGTTGCGCGTTCCGACCTTCGAGAACGTCTGCGGTCCTGAGGCCGGTTCGATGAGGAACGCCGCGATGAGCTCATCCGTGCGGGCGGCGTTGCGCTTGGGGCCGGTGAAGAACTCGCGCACGGGAACGCGCCGGGTGCCCGATGCCGACGCCAGCTCCACCAGCGCGTCCGACGCGAGCAGCGGCGGGTGTGCGTCGCCGGCCGGCGAGGCCGTGCCCAGGTTGCCGCCGACGGTGCCGCGATTGCGGATCTGCGGCGAGCCCACCGTGCGCGACGCCATCGCGAGCCCCGGCATGCGATCGCCGAGCTCGTCGATGATCCGCGCGTACGTCACGCCCGCGCCGACCCGGACGAGGCCGTCTTCGGTCGCCCATTCGGCAAGATCGGCGACGCGGGTCAGGTCCATGACCGTCGGAGGCCGGTTGTGGTCCAGGTTGATCTCGACCATCACGTCCGTGCCGCCCGCGATCGGCAGCGCCTCGGGGTGCTCCGCCTTCATCGCCAGCGCCTCCGCCCACGTGGACGGCTGGAGGAAGTTCATCCCCAGGCGAGCCCGGCCGCGGGCGCGTTCTCGCGAATCACGGTGCCCTCGATGAGCCCGTACGGACGGTCGGCCGCGTAGAAGACCTCGTTCTCGTTGGTCAATCCGAAAGGCGACAGGTCGACCACGAAGTGATGCTTGTTCGGCATCGACATGCGGATCTCCACGATCTCCGGCCTCGCCTTCAGCACCGCCTCGCCCATCGCGTAAAGCGTCTGCTGCAGTGAAAGGCTGTGCTTCTGCGCAAACGCCTCGAGCAGCAACCGGCGCGCGTCGCTGAACGACCGGCCCCAGTCGTTCTCGGTGGGGCCGTAGAGCCACCTTGCCGTGACCGCCGTCGCCAGGATGCGATCCTTCGTCTCCGGCAGGGTCGTGTAACGATCGCGCGGGTAGCCCCAGAACTCCGAGCCGGCGGACTTGAGGACGACGAGGTCCGTCAGGCCGCCGACGACCCAGGTGCCCTCCTTCGCGCACGTGACCGTGGCGAGGCGCTTCTCAGAACCGGCGCGGACGAAGGCGTGGCCGTCGATGTGGTCCCAGGGATGCTCCTCGATCGACACGCGGGCGCGCCGCACCGCATCGGACTCGCTCACGAAATGCCGCGCAAGGCGCAACCCGAAGTCCTCGATCTCGCCGATGCCATCGCGCGCGAACGCGAACACCGTGTTCTTCTGCGTATCGGTGGGGAGGACCTTGCTGTTGTCGCCGGTCAGGTGCGTGGCCGCGAAATCGCCTGCCAGCGCGACGCCGACGGTCAGGTCCTTGATCTCGTCCCGGGAACCCGAACGGGTGACCCGAACGACGTGCGTCTCCGCTTTGCCGTACTGGTTGTCACCGAGAACGATGCCACCCACGCCTACACACCTTTATATGTGGTGTAGCCGTACGGGCTCAGGAGCAGCGGCACATGCAGGTGGCTCGAGTCCTCGATCGTGAAGATCACGCTCACCTCCGGGTAGAAGACGTTCAGGCCCGACCGCTCGAAGTACCGCCTGGTGGCGAATCGCAGGCGGTAGTCGCCGCTCTCCAGCTCGCCCTCGGCCAGCTCGCGCACGCGGCCGTCGGCGTCGGTCTCGGCGCCGCCGATGTCCTTCCAGTCGCCGTTGGGCTCGCGGCGGCTCAGCGTCACCTCCAGGCCGGCCGCGGCCGTGCCGCGCATCACGTCGAGCACGTGCGTGGAGAGGCTCACGCTGTCACAACGCTGCGGAGCCGCGTGAGCGCGATCTTGCGGAGCTCACGCTTCGCCTCCTCCAGCTCGGCCGCCGGGTCGTTGTCCATCCGCCGGCGCAGCTCGGCGAGGATCTCCTCGCCGCCGCGACCGCTGGCGAAGATCAGAAACACGTGGCCGAAGCGCTCCTCATACCGACGATTCTCGGCCGCGAGCGCGGCCAGCGTCGCGGCAGGCGCCTGCATGGCCTGGCCCTGCTCCCGCTCCGAGCTCCTCGGCGCGTCGCCTCCGCGCTCGCCGATTCGGGGGTGGGCCTTCATCGCCTCGAGCCACTCCTCGTCGGTGAGCCGGTCCATGGCCTCGTCAGCCGGTTCGCCGGACGCGACCGCTCGCGCCCACCTCCGGCTCGCGAGGCAGGTGTAGAGCCGCGTCTCGAGATCGTCACTCAACGCCGAGCGGCACCAGCTCGAAGCGGCCGACGTCGACCAGGCCGCGGTCGGTGATCTTCAGCTCCGGGATCACCGAGAGCGCGAGAAAGCTCAGCGTCATGAACGGCGAGGCCATCGTGGAGCCCATCGCGGCCAGCCGGCGCTCCATCGAGCGCAGCCGCTCGTGCACCTCGGCCAGCGGCCGGTCGCTCATCAGCCCAGCGATTGGCAGCGGCAGCTCCTCCACCGCCCTGCCGCCCTCGGCGATGACGATGCCGCCGCCGATCTCCGCGAGCCGCCTCGCGCACGCGGCCATGTCGCGATCGTCGACGCCCAGCACCACCACGTTGTGCGCGTCATGCGCCACGGTCGATGCAAACGCGCCGCGCTTCAGCCCAACGTTGGTGGCGAAGCCCAGGCCCACGCGGCCGGTGGCGTGATGGCGCTCGAGCACCGCGATCTTCACCAGGTCGTGCGAGGGGTCGGCGACGAGCTGACCGTCGCGCACGCACGGCTCGACCGTGTCTTCGCCGGTGAGCAGCTGGGCCGGGATGACCCGGATGACGCGAATCTTCTTGGGGCCGGACGGGATGCGGAACGACATCTCGTCGACCGGTCCGAGGTTGACCGTCTGGCGCACCCATTCCGGGACGTCGAGCCTGGCGGACACCGGCGGCGCGCCGCGCTTCAGCACCTGGCGCGGGCGGAACGATTTCAGGTCGTCGAGCACGAGGATGTCGGCCTGGTAGCCGGGCGCCACCGCGCCCAGCCGCCACAGCCGGTGATACATGGCCGGGTTGATGGTCGCCATCACCAGCGCGTCCTCAGCGCTCACGCCCTCCTCGACCGCGACCCGCACCATCTGGTTGATGTGCCCTTCCTCGACGATGAAGTCGGGTTCGCGGTCGTCGGTGCAGAACATGCACTGGTTGGTGCCGTACTGCTTGACGAGCGGCAGCAGATCCTTCAGGTTGCGCGCGCCTGTGGCCTCGCGCAGCATGACCCACATCCCGAGGCGCCGCTTCTCCAGGGCTTCCTCGAACGTCGTCGACTCGTGGTCGGAGCGGATGCCCGCCGCGAGGTAGGCGTTGAGACTCGGGCCGCGGACGCCTGGCGCGTGCCCGTCGACGTGATCGGTGAGCGGCGTCTGAAGCTTGGCCAGCTCGCTTTCGGCGCCGGCGATCACGCCCGGGAAATTCATCATCTCGGCCACGCCGATCGTGCGGTGGCGGCGGAGCAGGCTCTCGATGTCGCCCGGCGTGAACGGCCGCCGCGGCGATTCGAATGACGAGGCGGGAACGCACGACGACGCCATGACGAACACATCGAGCGGCACCTGGTCGCAGCAGTCGAGCAGCCAGTGGATGCCGTCGGTGCCCAGCACGTTGGCGATCTCATGCGGATCGGCGACCACGGCGGTGGTGCCATGAGCCAGCACCGCGCGCGAGAACTCGTCCAGCATGAGCTTCGAAGACTCGATGTGCATGTGGGCGTCGATGAAGCCAGGGACGAGGAACTTGCCCGAGACGTCGAGCTTCTCACCGCCCTCGTACCGGCCGAGCCCGACGACATGGCCGTCGACCACGGCGACGTCGACGTCGAGCCATTCCTTTGTGAACACCGACAGCACGTGGCCGCCGGCGAGCACCAGGTCGGCCGGCTCGTCGCCCCGCGCGACAGCCATCCACTTTGCGTCGATGGCCGCAAGCTAGCACACTGACCGCCGGCCTTCCGTATCGTGGCGGCGTGAGCTCAGAAACCGGGAGGCTGACAATGCTCGAGCCGCTGGCCCGCGTGTACGAACGATCGGTCGCGGCCGAGCCCGCGGACTCCGGGCTGTTCGGCCCCGGCAGCATCGTCTGGCGCGTGCATCGCGATCGCAGCTTCCCGCTCGCCGGGATGCGCGCGCTGATGGTCCAGGCCCTGCATCCCCTCGCGATGGCGGGCGTCGCTCAGCACAGCGAGTGGCGCCGCGACCCGTTCGGCCGCCTGGCGGCGACAAGCGGATACGTGCTGACCGTCACCTACGGCGACCGCGCGTCGGCGCATGAGGCCGCCGCGCGAGTGCGCGCCGTGCACAAGCACGTGCGCGGGACGGACCCCGAGACGGGACTGCCCTACGCGGCGGAGGACCCCGACCTCCTGCTGTGGGTTCACGCCGCTCTGATCGAGTCGATCATGACCATCGTCCAGCGCTACGGCCGGGGCCTCGACTCTGCGGAGGCCGATCGCTATGTGGCCGAGGTCGTCCCGTTCGCCGAGATCGTCGGCGTGCCGGGCGAGATGGTTCCGCGCTCCGCTGACGCGCTGAACGAGTACATGCGGTCGGTCGACCTGGTACGTGTCACGCAGGCCGCGCGGGACGCGATCGCGGTCGTGCTCGACCCGCCGGGCCTCGACGGCGACACCCGAGAGCTCTGGCACGATCTCGCGCAGGTCGCCACCGGCACGCTGCCGGACTGGGCACGCGACGCGTATGGCTTCGCCATGCCGCCGCCCGAGGCGCTCGAAAGGGAATACGTGCGCCAGCTTCTCGGCACGCTCGACCTGGCTTTCGAGTCGCTCGACGGAGTGATGGAGGCGCGAAGGCGCATCGAGCTGCGGGCTCGCTCGTGAAAAAGTCCGGAGCCGCGCGGGGTTCCGCGATGGTGCAGTCGCGCGCCGGACGCAGCGCGGCCCTCGCGCGCCTCGCGCTGCGCATCGGCGGCCGCTACGTCGCGCGCTCGCCGCGGTTGGTTTTCGCGTCCGTCGAGCGCCGGCGGGAGCTGCGACACGACCTCGCCTTGCGTTCAGCGGACGACGTGGCCGAGGAGCTTGGCGCCATGCGCGGCGTGCTCATGAAGCTGGGCCAGATGGCGAGCTACATCTACGAGGACCTGCCGGAGACGGTCCGCACGACGATGGGCCGGTTGCAGCAGACCGCCCCCCCAATGAGCCCGGAGATGGCGGCGGGCGTGATCACCGCGGAGCTCGGGGCGCCTCCCGACGAAGTCTTTGCGAGGTGGGATCCGCTTGCATTCGCGGCGGCGTCGATCGGGCAGGTGCACCGTGCCATCACCCGCGACGGCCGGGCGGTGGCGGTCAAGGTGCAGTATCCGGGAATCGCCCGCAGCATCGCGTCGGACCTGCGCAACGTGTCACTGCTGCGCCGCGTGGTCGGCACGGCGTTTCGGGGTCTCGACACACGCGCCCTGGTCGAGGAGCTCGCTGAGCGGCTCGAGGAGGAGATCGATTACGGCCTCGAGGCTCGCAGCCAGGACCTGTTCGCGACCTACTACGACGGCCATCCGTACATCCACGTGCCTCACGTCGTGCCCGAGCTGAGCACCGCGCGCGTGCTCACGTCGGACCTGGTCTCGGGCTCGCGCTTCGAGGAGATGCAGGGCTGGAGCCAGCACGAACGCGATCTCGCCGCGGAGACGATCTACCGGTTCGTGTTCCGCAGCCTCTACCGGATCCACGCCTTCAACGGCGACCCACACCCGGGCAACTACGTCTTTCACGGTGACGGCCGCGTGAGCTTCCTGGACTTCGGGCTTACCAAGACCTTCACCGACCAGGACCTGGCGCCGCTCGTCGACGCGGTCCGCCTGCTCGTCTTCGACAACGATGCTGACGGCTTCCGGGACGCGCTGGAGCGGGCAGGCTTCCTGAAGGCGGGCGCGCCTGTCGCGACCCCCCTGGTGGTTGACCGGTTCGGGCACTTCTACGGCACTGTGCTGCAGGACCGGCCGATGACCATCACGCCCGAGTACTCGTCGGCGATCGTGCGCCGGTTCTTCGACGCCCGCAGCCCGCTGGCGCCGTACAGCGACGTGCCGCGCGCCTACGTGGTCATGCAGCGGATCAACCTGGGCCTCTACGCGGTGCTCGGCAGCATGAACGCGACCGCCAACTGGCGGCGCATCGCCGAGGAGATCTGGCCTTTCAAAAACGGACCCCCTTCGACTCCCATCGGCGAGGCGGAAGCGCGGTGGGAGGCGGGGCGCGCGATCGCCGTTTAGAGCGCCCCTCCGGGCGGGTAAAACAGCTTCGTGCACGCAGTTTCCCAGGCTTTGCTTTGGCATGACCGTCAGTCGGACGAGCTCGTCGAGCGCCCGGCTGCCGTCGAGCCGCCGGCCCAGACCGACCTCGAGGACCCGCTCGGCTCCTACCTGAAGGAGATCGGCCGCGGGCGGCTGCTCACGAAGGAGGAAGAGGTCCAGCTGGCGAAGCAGATCGCCAAGGGCTCGCAGGAGGCCCGTCGCCGGATGACGGAGGCCAACCTGCGCCTGGTGGTCTCGATCGCCAAGAAGTACCAGAACCGCGGCATGCCGCTGCTCGACCTCATCCAGGAGGGCAACCTCGGACTGATGCGGGCGGTCGAGAAGTTCGATCATCGCCGCGGCTACAAGTTCTCGACCTATGCCACGTGGTGGATCCGCCAGGCAGTGCTGCGAGCCATCGGCGACCAGGCGCGCACCATCCGCCTGCCCCTGCACATGGGCGACCGGCTGAACAAGATGATGCGGGTCACCCAGCGCCTGACAGAGGGTCTCGGCCGCGTGCCCAGCGATGAGGAGCTCGGCGAGGAGCTGGCCATGACCAAGCTCGAGGTCGAGGACCTGCGCAAGCTGGCGTGGGACGCGGTCTCACTGGAGACGCCGATCAGCGACGAGAGCGACACCGAGCTCGGGCACCTGCTCGAGGACGAGAACGCCGAGTCGCCGGTCGACGCAGCCACCAACGCCGACATGCGCCGGCAGCTGGACGACGTGCTGCAGACCCTCGACCCGCGCGAGCGCAGAGTCGTGCAGCTGCGCTTCGGCCTGCTCGACGGCCACCAGCGCTCGCTGGACGAGGTCGCGCGCCGGTTGGGCGTGAACCGCGAGCAGGTCCGCAAGATGGAGCGGACCGCGATCGACAAGCTGCGCCGCGCCGGCCAGGCCGAGGGCCTGCGCGCATACGCCGGATAGGAGTCTAGAGAGCCGGCACCACGCTACGTGGCCGAGCGCTGGTGCTCGGTCTGGATCCGCAGCCATCGCATCAGCTCCGCGGCGCCGGCGTCACCCTTCTGCATGACGCGCGACACGTTGCCGTTCAGCCGCGACCTGTCGGCCTCGCTCAGCTGCCGCGCGGTCAGGACCACGATCGGGATCTCGCGCGTGGCCGGATCCGACTTCAGCCTGGCCACCACCTCAAACCCGCTCAAGCCCGGCATGGTCAGGTCCAGGATCATCACGTCGGGGTGGCGCGAGCGCGCGATCTCCAGTCCCGTGTAGCCGTCGCTTGCGGACAGCACCGAGAACTGCGGCTCGAGCATCTCCTTCAGCAGCTGCTGCGCCACCTCGTCGTCGTCGACCGTCAGCACCGTCGGCGGTTGGCCGTCGTGAGCGCCGGCGCCGCCGAACCCGGCCATCACCTTCAACAGTGCGTCCCGGCTGACGGGCTTCACCAGGTAGTCGTCCGCCCCGAGGGCGAAACCCACCGAATGGTCGCCCAGCACCGAGATGATCACCACCGGGATGTCGCGCGTGGCTGGAGTCTCCTTCAGCGCCCGCAGGACTTCCCAGCCCTCGACCTTCGGCAGCATCAGGTCGAGCGTGATCGCGTGCGGGCGCAGCTCGATCGCTCGCCGGACGGCGCGCTCGCCGCTGCGCTCGATGGCCACACGGTAATGGGCCTGGCGCAGCATCTCCGCCAGCAGGGCGGCGGCGGGCTCAGAGTCCTCGACCACCAGCACCAGCCGGCCATCGTCCTGCGTGCTGGCGTCGTCACCTTCGTGGGCCGGCTCCGCAGGGGTTGCGATGTCCGGCATGGTGAAGAAGAACCTGCTGCCGTGGCCTGGCTCGCTCTCCACGCCAACGCTCCCGCCGTGCAGCTCGACCAACCTCTTCGTCAGGGCCAGACCGAGCCCAGTGCCCTGCTGCTGCCGTCCGGGTCCGTTGTCGATCTGCTCGAACTCGGTGAACAGCTTCGCCAGGTCCTGTGCAGCGATGCCGATCCCGGTGTCGGCGACGCTGACCGTCACCGTGTCTTCAGTTCGAGCCAGCGACACCGTGATGCGCCCGCCCTGCGGCGTGAACTTGATGGCGTTGGACACGAGGTTGAGGAGCATCTGCCTCACCTTTCGCTCATCCGCGAACGTGGTGAGCTCATCCGGCGCCTCGAGCGCCAGCTCCTGGCCTTTCTGGGACAGCAGCGGTCGCACCGAATCGATGGTCGTGGAGGCCAGCAGCCGCAGGTCGAACGTCGAGCGCTTCAGCTCCATCTGGCCGGCCTCGACCTTCGACAGGTCGAGGATGTCGTTGATCAGCGCGAGCAGGTGCTGGCCGCCGTTGTGGATGTGATCTAGGAAAACCTGGCGCCGGCTCGGCTCGTAGCCCTCCTTCGGTTCGTCGATGAGCAGCTCGCTGAAGCCGATGATCGCATTGAGCGGCGTGCGCAGCTCGTGGCTCATGCTCGCGAGGAACCTGCTCTTCGCGGTGCTCGCCTCTTGCAGGCGGGCCGCCATCTGCAGCAGCGCGTCGTGAAGGCGTGCCGCCTCGAGGGATGGGGCGACCTGGGCGCCTAGCAGCGTCAGCACGCGCAGGTCGTCGGTGTCGAATTTCCGGGGAGAGGTGAAGGACACCGTCAGGGCTCCGACCGGGGAGTCGCGCACGAGGAGCGGAATGGCGATCACGCTTTTCATGCCCCGCTGAAGCGCATCGGGGACCGCGTGCTCCCAGTTCACGTAGTCCTCGACCGCCACGTGCTCGCCCCGCTGGAACGCGATGCCCGCGGTGCCCTCGCCGGCCTTGACCGGGCGCGGGAACGGGCGCCTGAACGTGTCGGCAAGGACGACAAGGGCGGCCGGCTCGGGTTCCCACCACAAAAGGGTCGCGTCGTCGCCGCGGAGCAAGGTCCGCGCGCGATCCACGACCAGGCGGCCCAGCGCGGTCGGGTTGAGGATGCCGCTCGAGCTCACGGCGATCTCGTGCAGGGCCTCGAGAACAGCGAGGCGATCCGACTCCTGGCGCTCCGGGCCCGGGGTGCTCACGAAGGCCGATGCTAGGCGCCCGGGCGGGCGTTTAGGGCCCGCTTAAGGCGTGCTTGTTACGCCCTCGAAAAGCTCAGCTGGGCCTCGATGGTCACGGCCGGCTGCACGGTGGTGAAGCCGATGGACGGCGGCTGCACGCCGAAGTCGGTCATGTTGGTCTCGATGGTCGCCACCACCTGGGGCGTGCCATTGACGACACGCAGCTGAACCGTCGCGGTCACGGTCCTGGTCACGCCGTGGATCGTGAGATCGCCGGTGACGGTGAACGTGACCGTCTGGCCGGTGGCGGCGCCGCTCGGGATCGCGACCGGCTGGAGAGTCAGCACGGCGCTTGGATACTGGTTGACGTCGAGGGACTGCTGCACGATGCGGTCGCGGTTGACCACGTTGTAGCCCGCCACCGAATCGACGCTCGCGAGCCCGCTGAGCTGGACTGTGACGGAGCCGCTGGAGAGCTGGTACGAGGTTCCTGATTGGGTGATGGTCAGCTGCCCGCTCACCGCGCTGGTGCGCGCCACGGCGTCATGGGTCGAGGTCTGGCCGGCGAACTGTTCCTTGACCCGATAACCCGCGAGCGATCCTGAGGAGGCGACCTGCCACACGCCCGCGAAGCCCGACGTGGTCGTGGCGCCGGCGGGGGATGGCGAAGCGGCCGCGGAAGTGGAAGTCGATGGCGACGCGAACGACAGCGCCGGCGGGCTCGTGCGCAGGCCCGAGAAGAAATAGACGTAACCCACGGCGCCACCGCCGAGGACGACGAGGGCGAGCGCCGCCAGGATCGGGACCAACAGCCTGCGTGGCACGGCACGATGTTGCTCCCGCCGGCTGGTAGGCCGCTGTGCGGTTGCTGGGAGAAGGCTGGGAGGAGGGCAGTCAAGGCGCGCGTGCCAACCCCCGGCAAAAAGTGCTAAAAAATTGATTGGCTGCCGGTTCCGACCAGTTCATATGTGGGGTGGATTGAGATGTCGGATGTCGCTTCCTATTCGACGTTGGCGCCTGAGGAACGCCGTAAACAGATGCTGCGGGCCGTCGTCGCCAGCACCGTAGGCACCTCCATCGAGTGGTACGACTACTTCCTGTTTGCGACGATGGCGGCGCTCGTCTTCCCGAAGCTCTTCTTCCCGAAGTCAGACCCGGTCACGGGGACCCTGAACTCTTTTGCCATCCTCTTTGTCGGCTTCCTCGCGCGCCCGGTCGGCGCCTGGCTGTTCGGAACCTACGGCGACCGGATCGGCCGCAAGGCCACGCTGATCGCGACGCTCCTGTTCATGGGGATCGCCACGTTCCTGATCGGCCTCATGCCGACGTACTCGACGCTCGGCATCGGGGCTGCAGTGATCCTGGTGATCCTGCGCGCGTGCCAGGGCATCGGGGTTGGCGGGGAGTGGGGTGGCTCGGTCCTGATGTCGATGGAGTGGGGAAGCCAGAAACGTAAGGGCTGGCTCGGCAGCTGGCCGCAGTTCGGCGTCCCGATCGGACTTGTACTGGCGAACGGGATCACGGCAGCGACCGTGACACTGGCCGGGACCGCGACGTTCACCAGCTGGGCATGGAGGATCCCGTTCCTGCTCAGCATCGTCCTGGTGGCCGTCGGTCTATACATCCGGCTCGGCATCATGGAGACTCCCGTCTTCCAGGCGTTGCTGCAAGAAAAGCGCGTCGAGCATGCACCGGTCAGGGAGGTCATCCGCCGAAACTGGAGGGAGATCATCCTCAGCGCGTTGCTGCGCATGCCGGAGCAGGCGCCGTTCTACCTGTTCACGACTTTCGTGTTCACTTTCGGCGCGTTTGCGACCAAGCTCGACAAGCCGTTCCTCACCTGGGCGGTCAGCACCGCGGGGCTCGTTTCGTTCATCACGATTCCGCTTTTCGGCTGGCTGTCCGACAAGATCGGCCGCAAGACGATGTACCTCATAGGCATCGCCGTGATGGCGGTGTGGGGCTACGTCTACTTCGGCCTCTTCGCGGCCGGCGTGGCGACCGTGGTCTTCGTGGTCATCGCGCTCTCGCTCATTCCGCACGACATGCAGTACGGCCCTCAGGCGGCCCTGATCGCCGAAAGCTTCACCGGCCGCCTCCGCTACAGCGGCGCCTCGCTCGGCTACCAGCTCGCCTCGGTCATCGCCGGCGGCCCGGCGCCGATCATCGCGCTCTGGCTCTGGGCAGGTAAGTACGAGCAGGCGGGTTTGTTCACGATCACTTCGCCATTCCCGACCAAGACGCCGTTCGCGATCAGCGGATACATCCTGCTGAACTGCGTGATCGGATTCCTGGCCACCCTTGCCTTGAAGAACCGCCAGGCGTTCGACCACACGCAGGAGTACGACGAGCAAGAGGCAGAGGTACGAGGGGTGGCGACTCGTCCTGTGATGGGCTGAGCCCCACACCCTTCATTCGGTTGCGTGCAGAGGCGCCCCCGGCGGGCGCCTCTCGTTTTGCCGTGCGCAGGATGACCAGCGACACCGCCAGCACGCACGCCGCGAGACCAGTGATCACGGCGAAGTCCGCGTGCAGGCCCGCCGCGAGCTGGGAGCGAGCCGCCAGAGGATCGCGTGCCGAACCGAGAAACACCTGCAGCAGCACCCCCATCAGGGACACGCCGACCGCGCCGCCGATGGTGCGAGAGAACTGGTTCAGCGCCGTGGCCGCGCCGCGCCGGCTCCAGGTGACGCTCGCCTGGATGACGATGAGGAGGGGCGCGGTGAAGAGACCCATCCCGCAACCGATGACGAGCGAACCTGCGGTCATCCAGAAAACGCCTGGCGTCGCGGGCGCGAGTGCGAGCGTGAGGCTGCCGGCGACGAGCGCCAGCGCCCCGGCCAGCACCAGGCGCTGGTAGCCGACCCGGACCAGGATCAAGCCCGCGGCGGTCGAGGTCACCGGCCACCCGATCGACATCGCGCCCACCGCGATCCCCGCCGCGTATGGAGTGCCACCGAGCACCTGCTGCACGTACAGCGGCACGTATGCGGTGACCCCGAACATCACGGTGCCGGCGATGGCGCCGACCAGCACGGCCGGTCCGATCACCGGGTTGCGGAGCAGGTCGAGAGGCAGCAGCGGCCTGCGGCTGCGTGTTTCGACCACACCAAACGCAGCCAGCATCAACGCGCCGAGGCCGATCGCCCACCACACCGGCGTCGCGCTCTGGCTGCCCGTGCCGACGCCCCACAGCAGGAGGCCGATGCCGGCGGTGAGGAGGATCGCGCTGCGTGGGTCAATGCCGGCGTCCACGTCGGCTTCGGGGCGTCGTTCGCGGTGGCCGAAGATGAGGGCGCCCGCCACGAGGCCGATCGGCAGATTGATAAGGAAGATCCACCGCCACCCGATCGTGGATACGAAAACAGCGCCCAGGGCGGGACCAACCACCGCCGCGACGGCCCACATGCTGCTGAAGAAACCCTGCAGCCGCGCTCGCTGCGGCAGGGGAAAGATGTCTCCCACCAGCGTGAAGACGACCGGCTGGATGCAGCCCGCGCCGATCCCCTGCAGCGTGCGAAAGGCGATGAGCGCGGCCATGCCAGGGCTGGCCGCGCAGAGCATCGAGGCGATCACGAAGATGGCGATGCCGGTAAGGAGCACCAGGCGGCGGCCGTAACGGTCGGCGAGGCGGCCCCAGATCGGGACGGTCGTGGTCGCGGTGATCAGGTAGCCACTGAACACCCACGGGTACAGCTGGAACTCGCCGAGGTCGCGCGCAATGGTGGGCAGAGCCGTGCCGACGACGGTCGAATCCATGGCCGCGACGAAGAGCGACAGCATCAGCCCAGCCATGACACGCAGCAGGTCCGGCGTCCAGGCCAGGCGCGTGGTCGCCGGCGAGCTCACACGATCAGGCTACTGGCAGCGACGCCTAGAGCGACTGCAGAAGGAACGCGTTGTGCAGGCTCACCAATGCCAGCGCGACGGTGCTGCCGCGGATGGCGGCCAGCGTGAAGACATGGACCAGGACAGCCCCGGGGCGGTCGCGGTGAACCCAGCGCAGCGTCAGGAACAAGGCCGCCGCCCCAACGAGCACCAGGGCGAGCTTCACACCGATGAACAGCATCAATCCGCCTTCGTTCAACACGGCGGCGCTGATGGGCATGGCCTCGACGACGCCGCGGGCTCGACCCATTGAGGTGGTGATGATGTCGGTCGACTGGATGGCTCCCAGCAATCCGACCCAGATGAGACTCAAACGACGCCAGGCCATCAATCACTTTGGACAACGCGGGCGCTCGCCGAACCACCCTGCATCAAAACGGGGCGGGACTCGATTTGTGCACAAACGCGCGATATCGGCTGCGATTAATGCGCTTTTGTGCACAAACGCGGAATCGCGGAACATCTGAGTGACATGCGAATCCTGGCGGTCGCGGACGAGGTGGCCGAGTCGCTGTACGGCGACACCCTCGACGACCTGCGGCCGGACCTGATCCTCGCGGCCGGCGACCTACCTTTTGACTACCTCGAGAACCTGGTGAGCCGCACCGATGTGCCGCTTCTGTTCGTTCCGGGGAACCACGACCCCGAGCTGAAGCTCGGCGATTCGACGTACGAAGGCCTGTCGCCGAAGTTCGACGGCACCGGACCGCTAGGCTGCATCAACGTCGACGCCCGCACGGAAGAGGCCGCCGGGATGTGGATCGCGGGTCTCGGGGGATCGGTCCGCTACAACGAGGGCCCGAACCAGTACACGCAGCGCGAGATGCGCTGGCGCGCGCGGAAGCTCGAATGGCGAGCGCGACTGCGCCGCCGCCGCGTCGACATCCTGCTCACGCACGCGCCTGCCGCTGGGCTCGGGGACTCCGCCGACGCTGCGCACACCGGCTTCGCCGCTTTCAACCGGCTCCTCCTCGAGCTCCGACCGCGGATGCACATCCACGGGCACGTGCGCAACTTCGGGCCGAAGAAAGACGACCTGCGCCTCGGCGAGACCGTGATCGTCAACGCGATCCCGTACCGCCTCCTCGAGCTCTAGCTCATCCGGGGCGCTGGGTCAGGCTGAACCAGTTGCCCGAGTCGTCGCGGAAAAGCGCCTCGATGCCGTAAGGCCGCTCGGCCGGCTCCTGCAGAAACGTCACGCCTTTGCCCTTGAGC
>Ga0207646_10002636_pt1 | contig 21066 bp, 14 predicted proteins | sample KBSK5502metaG_FD_184343 | JGI IMG/M metagenome (GOLD analysis project Ga0207646, IMG submission 184343) | Corn, switchgrass and miscanthus rhizosphere microbial communities from Kellogg Biological Station, Michigan, USA - KBS K5-50-2 metaG... | ecosystem: Host-associated > Plants > Roots >... | reverse complement strand
TCGTCAGGCTATGGAATGAGCTATTCGCAGAGTGCATCGGCCGACCAGGACCACCTGATGTTTACGAACGTGTTTGTGCCGCCAGTGGACTATGACTACTTCCTCGAGCACGGAACGTGGCCGGAAAAAACCATGTTCGTACTGGAACTTTACGGTTCGCAGTCCAAGGGTTCCATCAACCAGCACGGGCACTTTCAGACCGAGTTCATGGGCCTGGATGTGGAAGTGAAAGACGCGTCGCGCTTTCCGGACAAATGGGCCTACTTCGGGTTTGACGCGACGGAAAAGTCGGCCGCGGCGGTTTCTCCAGGAAAAAACGATTGCTGGAAATGCCATGATCAGAATGCCGCGGTTGAACATTCCTTCGTGCAGTTCTATCCGGCGCTGCTAAACATTGCAAAAGCGAAAAAGACAATCAAGGATGGCGTAAAACTGCCGTAAACGCGCGGGGAAAGCGATTTACAGTTTGGCGGCAGGCGAAGCCTCCGGCGCAAGCGCCATAATTTCCACGTTGTTGCCGTTGGGATCTTTCACGTAAACAGAAGCTGTTCCGTCGCGGTGAATACTGGGCTCACCAAACAGAGCAGGGTCGCCAAGAATCGCAACGTGCGGCGGATGCTGTTCCGCCAATACAAACGCCAGCCGTACGTTCTCAAATTCAAGCATGGCCCAGGTGGCGTCCTGATATTCCACTTTGCAGTGGAAACGTTCGGTGTACCACGCGACCGTTTCCTTGACATCTTTTACGCGGAGCGCCGCGTGATGCAGAGTGTCCAAATTCGCTTCTTTGCTCATGGAAGCTGTGCCTCCCTTATTGCCGTTCAAACCCCGCAAATTAGTCATCGCGTGTGAAGTTGCTAAGCAATCCATTTTATCTCTTCCAGTTGCCATCTGCATCGCTGGGCAAGGCGCGAAATGTTGCTGTCGAATCGCAGCTTCGACATCGCGAGTTTGATGATGTTCTGCAACATCGTGAAATAACGCCGGGGCTGATTCGCTATTGCAAGTAAAATAAGACCTCATTGCTGCAGCTTTCACGTTCCCGGGAGGCCCAATGACGCGCACCCTGCGCAAACTCTGCTTCTTGTTTCTTATTCTCCTGCTGCCTGTATTGGCGGCAGCGCAGGAAAAGGCCGACGCTTCCGCGAGTTCGGGCGAGCAGGCAAAGCGGCCACGGCCGAAAATTGGAATCGCTCTCGAAGGCGGCGGCGCGCTCGGTCTTGCGCATATCGGAGTGCTGCAGTGGTTTGAGGAGCATCGCATTCCCGTCGATTACATTGCCGGCACCAGCATGGGCGGGTTGGTAGGCGGGCTCTACGCCACCGGGAAAACACCGAAGGAACTTGAAGAAATTGTCGAGCAACAGAATTGGGACATCATCATCGGCGGGCAAACTCCGTATGAAGATTTGTCGTATCGCCGTAAAGAAGATGCCCGTGACTATCCGACATACATTCAATTTGGCTTGAAGAAAGGACTGTCCCTGCCCGCCGGCTTGAATGCCGGGCATCAAATCAGCTTGCTCATCGATCGCGAAACTCTTCCCTACGCAGATTTGGAATCCTTCGACGACTTGCCTACTCCCTATCGTTGCGTCGCGACCGACCTGGTGAGCGGCAAGGAAGTTGTTTTCAGCGACGGAAGCCTGTCGCAGGCGATGCGAGCCACCATGTCGATTCCAGGATTGTTTAGGCCGGTGCGCAATGGCGATCAGGTTCTGGTGGACGGGGGCCTGGTTGGAAACTTGCCGTCGGATGTCGTGCGGAAAATGGGAGCGGAGGTTGTTATCGCCATCCATCTGGAGGTCGCACCCGCGAAACCCGACGAAATCCAATCGTTCTTCAGCGTGCTCGGACGGTCGGTTGATGTGATCGTCCGTGAAAACGAAATCCGTGGGCTTGCCGCCGCCGACCTGGTCGTGAAAGTGGACCTGCACGAATACACTTCCCTCGAATATGAAAAATCAAAAGCAATCATTGATAAAGGCCGGCAGGCAAGCGAAGAGAAGGCACGCGTACTCGAACCTTTCGCCCTGAACGACACGGAGTGGCAAAACTATTTAAGCGCTCGGAATTCACGCCGTCGCGGCTCAGGCCTGACGCCGCAATTCGTCCGCGTCGAAGGCACCAGCGCCGGCGCCGCAAAACACATAGAAGACTTTTTGCAGCCACTTGTTGGCAAGCCTCTCGACACCAAAACTTTGCATGGCTTGCTGACGCGTTTGAGCGGTATCGGAAAGTTCGATTCCGTGGGCTACCGGCAAATCCAGGACGGGACTCGCACGGGATTGCTCGTTATGGTTCACGAAAAGAGTTACGCGCCACCGGTTCTGCAATTTGCATTCGAGGTGGACGGCTCGGAGTCCGCTGACGTTACGTATACGCAGGCCGCGCGATTGACCCTGATGGATGTTGCCGGGTACCGCTCTGAGTGGCGCACGGACGCTCGCTTTGGAAACACGTACGGCGTTTCCAGTGAACTCTACAAACCTTTCACGGCCGCGAGCAAGTGGTTTGTCGCGCCGCATGGCTCGGCGAGTTACACGCAATTTAAAATTTATCGACGCTCCGACCCTCTCGTAATTTACGGCAGAACGGATGCAAATCTCGGGGTCGATATCGGGTACAGCTTCAACCGCTTCAGCGAAGTTCGCCTCGGATACGAAGTCGGCGATCTGGATGCGAAAGTGCGGCTGGGCCAGGCGCAATTCCCATCGATCGCGGGACGTACCGGAAACGTGAAACTTCACTTTCTTGTGGACCACGGTGACGACCCCGTCATTCCGCGGCGTGGCTACACCGCAGAAACAACTTTCCGGTGGTACGACACCAGTCCAGGTGCGCTCGAAGGCTTTCCCACGATGGAAGGCCAGGTTCAATATTTTCAGCCGATCACCAGGCCGGCTTCGATTTTCGTGACCGCCCAGGGTGGCACGACATTTGGTGCGCGCGATACCGGTCCGGTTCCGCAATTTTTCCTGGGCGGGCCGCTGCGGCTGAGCGCTTACGGCACGAATGAGCTTTATGGCAACCAGTACTACCTTTTCCGCCTCGGCTATTTGCATGACCTCTTTACTCTGCCGCCGTTCCTTGGCAAGAAGATCTATGCAATCGGATCGTACGAATTCGCCAAGATGTACGGCTTCCCGTTGCAGAGCGGATTTCCGAACGATATCAACGCTGGCGTGCTGGCGGAAACGGCGTTTGGTCCGCTGGTGATCGGCGGTAGCTTGGGGGATTCAGGGCACCGCAAGTGGTATTTCCAGTTAGGACGGGTGTTCTGAGGGATGCGACTCGTGCCCGGTGATGGCCTGGCTCATTGACAACTCGAGAGACAAGATGAGAATCGGAATCTTATACTGCGTCTTCGCCCTGTTCACATTTACGTCGCTGCATGCTCAATCACAACCGCTTGTGGACTACCACCAGCATCTCATTAGCCCGGCTGTCGCGAAATTGTCCCCGGGGCTTAAATCGATCGACGCAAGTGATCTCGTCGCGCTTTTGGACTCGGCGGCAATTCGCCGAGCCCTGGTGTTGTCGGTCGCCTATCAGTTCGCCAATCCCAACAAGCCAGTCGTCGAAGACGAGTATGCCCACGTCAAAGCCGAGAACGATTGGACCAGCCGACAAGTTGCGCGTTTTCCCGATCGCTTGCGGGGCTTCTGCAGCGTTAACCCACTGAAAGACTATGCGATCGAAGAACTCGCGCGTTGTGCCAAGGATCCGCAGCTCCACATAGGACTCAAGCTGCACTTCGGGAATTCTGACGTCGACCTCGATAATCCCCAGCACGTCGAGCAACTACGGCGAATGTTTCGCGCGGCGAACGAGCACCGTATGGCGATCGCCGTTCATATGTGTTCCTCGGTGACGCGGAAGCGACCTTATGGCGAAGCCCAGGCGCGGGTTTTCTTGAACGAGGTTTTTCCTGCAGCTCCCGATGTCCCAATTCAGGTCGCGCACCTTGCCGGGGCGGGAGGATACGACGACCCTTCGGTCGATCAAGCGCTTGCGGTGTTCGTGAATGCGATCGCGAAGCAGGATCCGCGCATGACGCACGTTTACTTCGATGCGTCGGGCGTCGCAGGATATGGTAAGTGGGCGGAAAGGGCGAACCTCATCGCCACGCGGATTCGGCAGCTTGGTGTCGGTCGCGTCCTCTACGGCTCGGATGGGTATGGCGGAGGGAACCTAGCGCCGCGTGAAGCTTGGGCAGCATTTCTTCAGCTGCCTCTGTCGGACGACGAATTTCGTATGATCGCAAACAATATCGCCCCCTACATGAAGTGATGTGCAGGAGCAAGGCGCTGCTGCCGCGGGTTCGGCGTGTGTTGGCTCAAGAATCGTAGCCGGGGCCGCCAGCCGACCCGCATTCTTTCCACAGCTTTTCCCAATTCCAGATCCCGTACGCCACCTCGTTCGGCAACGGGAATCCGAGCTGATGCGCGAGCATGCATACCTGCCCGCGATGGTGGGCTTCGTGAGAGAGCATGTAGCACAGCATTTCCAGGCCAACCGGCCAAGGCGAAGCCCAGCCGTCTCTGCGAAACTTCTCGACGCGGCCTCCACCACCGCCGAGCGCTTCAGCGAGCATCTCCGCGCAGCGAGCAGCGCTCTCGGCTAATCCCGCACGGGCCTGCCCCGGCGTGCAGTGCGCGCGGTTGAGCTGTGGTGGAACCTTCAGGTGCGGAGCTGTAAGCCTGACCCACTTGGAGCGCACATTGTGCACGTGCGTGAAGATCGCCGCAATCGTGCGGGCCTTGCCGGGCGGTTTGGCTCTCCAGGCGGTAGGGTCAAGATGTTCGATAAGAATCTGGTTCATGCGATCATTGGCGGCAAAAATCTGGACTGCGGCTCGGCCCAGTTGCGTGTGAATCTGTTGAGTGTGAACCTTGTGTTGACGCGTGGTCACGGCTCCCGACTCCTTGACCTATAGTACTTCCGGGCCGTCCGCCATGCGAAAGTAATCCGGCTCACCCGTCACGCGGAACCGCCCGGAGACTACCGTTTTGGCTTTTTCATTCGGCAGAATGGCGACGAATCTGAAGAGGTTGTCAGGATAGTGACCAACGTTCAGCGAGCGACAACCAGCGATTCGAGCGGCGGAGCGGAGACGCTCTAACGATAGAGACACCTTGCAGAATGCTGACAAAAACTAGTCTTCGGAACCAAGGGTTGGAAGTCAAATCGCCCAACAGTTTACATCGGCGCGAGACATCAAGAGTCCGCCGTTGACCACTGTTATTCCTAGACGGCCTGCGCTTATCGCCGTCAGTATATCGTTGGTTAAGCGGCTTTTGCCTACCTGCTCGAAATCATACGTTGCTGCGATGAGCGCCCTATTCCCCTCGTTTGAACCCAATGGCCGAGATTAGGGCTTCAATCATTCGTCCGCAAAATGGGCGAAAAGGTTGTTGAGGGACTCGGCTAGGGTGGGATGGGCGAAGACGCCGTCTTTGAGTGTGGTGTAGGGGAGTTTGCCCATCATGGCGAGTTGGATTTGGGACATGACTTCGCCGCCTTCGATGCCCAGGACAACGGCGCCAAGGATCTGATTGCTGTCAGAGTCAACGATGGCTTTCATGAAGCCGCGCGATTCATCGAGTTCGAGAGCGCGGGCGACGTTGTTCATGGGCATCTTTGCGACGCGGATTTTTCGTCCTGCGGCGCGGGCTTCTCCTTCGCTCATACCCACGCGGCCAAGCTGTGGGTCGATGAAAAGGGTATAAGGGAGGAGACGGCCCGCGATCGAAGCGCTTCCCTTTTCGATGACGTTAGTTCGAATAATGCGGAAGTCGTCGTAGGAAATGTGCGTGAAAGCGGGGCCGCCTTTGATGTCGCCGAGAGCGAAGACGCCGGGGACGTTTGTTTCGAGGCGCTCGTTGACCTGAATGTAGCCGTGCTTGTCTCTGGAGATTCCGGCGGCGGCCGTGTTGAGCGAATCGGAGTTGGGAACGCGGCCCGCAGCGAGGAGAAGATGTGTGCCTAAGATGGTTTGTGACTCAGCAGAGACGCCCATTGTCTCACCGGGTTTACCGGCGGTCTGGACCATCAGCTCAATCCCGTTGACTGATTTCGCCACGCGCACGGCCCTGCTGTTCAGGAGCACGTCGAGGCCTTCTTCGCGGAGGATCGATAAGACTGCCTCCGCGACATCCGCGTCTTCTCCTCGGAGCAACTGCGCACCAGACTGAACGATGGTGACGCGGCTGCCGAACCTGCGAAACATCTGGCCAAATTCGAGGCCGATATAACCGCCGCCGAGAACGAGCAAATGCTCGGGGACGGAATCGAGCTCCATGATGCTGGTGCTGTTCAAATATTGAATAGTGTCGAGGCCGTCCAGCGTCGGGACTCCGGGACGGCATCCTGCGTTGAGAAAGATCTTGTCGGCGGAGAGCGTGAGTTCTGCGCCGTCTCTCTTGCGGACACGGAGCGCCTTCGCCGCAGTAAATTCGGCTTCGCCGAAGATGAGAACGAGGTTTTTGGCTTTCTCAATTCTGGATTGGCTGCCGTTGCGGAAGCTGTTCACGATAGCGCGTTTGCGTTCGCGGACTTTCGCGAGATCGATTCTTATTTCACCGGTGCGGACACCGTAGTCCCGACCGCGGCGAGCGAGATAGGCGACGCGCGCGCTAGCGACCATGGTTTTGGTGGGAGTGCATCCTTCGTTGACGCAGGTTCCACCAACGTGCTCGCGTTCAATGAGAGCGGTACGCATGCCAGCGGAGGCGAGCGCCTGAGAGAGAGGTGTGCCTGCCTGGCCGGCTCCGATGACGATGGCGTCGTAGTTCACGGAAATTCAAATTGACGGTCTCGGGGTGAGTTGTCAAGAGCTGCGGAAAGAAGGAAGGACAAGCGCAGAGAAGGACACGGCGCATCATGGTGGGGCTCTGCGATGTAAACGAACACGTATGGACTATTCATGCAGCCGTAACAGCTCTTTCGTATAACTCACCTCCTGTTCAGAGACCGCCTCCGCTGAAATGAAGGAGCCTCGTATGGCTACTCTTGTAACCACAACCACCAGTCCTTCCGCAGTGCACGAAAAAATTGCAAAGGGCCCCGGCATTGTCGGCACACTGATCTTTGTAGCCGTCCTGGCGGTTGGGGTCGGGTACATCGGTTGGAATCTCGTGCGAGACCTGTCTGAGCTTAGAACCGGGTCGGGACTTCCGTATCTTCTTTTGGGCATAGCTCTTTTCGTCGCGCTGGGCTTTGAATTTGTGAACGGCTTTCACGACACGGCGAATGCCGTGGCGACGGTTATCTACACGCATTCGCTTGATCCGCACATTGCCGTCACCTGGAGCGGCGTGTTCAATTTTCTGGGAGTGGTTACGTCGACAGGTGCGGTGGCGTTCGGTATCGTTTCGTTGTTGCCAGTTGAGCTGATTTTGCAGGTCGGAAGCGGGGCCGGGTTTGCAATGGTATTCGCGCTGCTGGTGGCCGCGATCTTGTGGAATCTCGGCACGTGGTATTTCGGTTTGCCGGCCTCGAGCTCGCACACGCTGATCGGCTCAATTATCGGAGTCGGCATTGCGAATCAGTTGATGGCAGCACGAACCGGCACGAGCGGCGTGGACTGGGTGCAGGCCGCGAACATCGGCAAGTCGCTCTTAATTTCGCCGATGGTTGGCTTCCTTTGCGCGGCGCTGCTGTTGATTCTAATGAAGGTATTAGTGAAGGAGAAGAAGCTTTATGAAGCTCCGGAAGGAACGAAACCACCACCCTTTTGGATCCGCGGGTTGCTGATGTTGACGTGCACAGGCGTGAGTTTCTTTCATGGTTCAAATGACGGGCAAAAAGGTATGGGGCTGATCATGCTAATCCTAATCGGTACGGTGCCAACGACTTACGCGCTGAACCATGCCGTGACGCCGCGACAGACGCAGGACTTTATCGCTGTGTCACAACAGACCGCGGAAGCGCTCAATAAATACGTGACGCCTGCCGCGGTGGTTGGCGATCCACGGGACGACGTCACGGAGTACATTCGCACCAAGGAATTCAAGCCCAGCACCATGCTGGCCATGCGCACACTGATCAATGACATCGGCACAGAAATGGCCCTGTTCAAAGAGCTCGCCAAGGTGCCGAACGACAAGGTGCGGAACTTCAGGAATGATATGTATCTCGCAAGCGAAGCACTTCGGCTGATGCAAAAGAGTGGTAAGCCCCAGCTTGCAACGGCGGATGTGGCCATCTTGAAGAACTACAAGAGCCACGTCGACCGGGCCACGCGGTTCATTCCTTTGTGGGTAAAGGTTGCGGTGGCGATTGCGCTGGGCCTTGGCACCATGGTTGGCTGGAAGCGCATCGTGGTGACCGTTGGCGAAAAAATCGGAAAGAATCATCTGACTTACGCGCAAGGGGCGGCAGCAGAACTGACCGCGATGGCAACGATTGGGGCGGCGGACGCATTTGGGCTGCCGGTTAGTACGACCCATGTGCTTTCGTCAGGTGTCGCCGGAACGATGGCGGCAAATCACTCTGGCCTGCAATGGGCCACGGTTCGAAACCTATTGATGGCGTGGGTGCTCACGTTGCCAGTTGCGATGATGCTTTCGGGATTCCTCTTCTGGGCATTCCGGAAGATTTTCTAGAGCCGGACGCGTGTCTGCCCGGGCGTCGGGCCAAGCTGGCGTTTTGCTATTCAAAGTTGGTTTCTCGCCATTCGACTGCCAATTGCTACCATTCGATTTTTTTCAGTTTGCGGGTGTTTGGAGTGATGCGACCCTGCAGCATCTCTCGGAAGGACCAAATTCATGCGGCGTTTGAAGCAACTCGACCGTAGTGAAGTGTTGCCAGTGAATAGGATTCACGGCAGCGGGCAGGTCTTTTCCGCCCGTTATCGTTAGTCTCCATTTCTCACTGACAATTTGCTGATTTTTTATATTTTTTGCGGTGGATTGTGCCGCATTTGGCGCATGAGTTTTTCTCGTGCGAACCGCGCTGCATGTGTTTCCAAGGATTGAGATACAGAGAGCGCCTTCCGAAGCGTCTCGCTTCTTAGAAAAGAGATCGTTATGGTCAAGATTCGCGTTTTAGGGGGAACCCCCGAAGGATCTGATTCTCTGTGCAAGACCTGCACGCGTGGACACGTTATCAAGGGCTTTCGCCTCGCGGAAGAGGTTGTTTACTGCCGGACCTTCTACATCGAGCGCGAGATTCCTTTTCCGGTTCGCGAGTGCACGTTCTACGAGGACCGGCGAGTCGCCAGCAAAGAAGACATGGAAGAGATTACCTGGCGGCTGAGAACCTTGAACCCAACGCGTCAAGTTGGGTTTGTCAGCGCTGCACAGTTTCGTCAGATACAGGAAGACGCGGCGGAATCCGCTGATGCTTCGGCCGTTCGCGACAGTTTGTCGAATGATCTCGACTGAGCGTAGCAAGGCGCCACAAATCAACGTCGTTTGCCCGCGCTTCATGCCCGCCGTGTATGCAACGGCGTGCAAAGCCCATGCGGGCAGAAAGGAGAACCATGTCTGTGATTCGCTGGAAGTCGTTCGGCACAGGCGGCGAGGCTTCGCTTTGCGCCAGCTGCGTCTGGGGAACCGTGCGCAAAGGCTATCGCAGCGGCGAGGTAGAGGCTTTCTGCCGTCTCGTAAGCCCCAACGGACTGGTTCCCTTTTCCGTGCGCGAGTGCACCGGCTACGCGGACGGGCGCGCGCCTGGTGCGCACGCGACCGCCAAATCCGCCGACCGTCGTTTCGGTTTCGTGACAACTCTGACTCTTCGAGAAGAAGAGCCGGAGCCGATCAACGACTCCGAGGCGGTCGAAAACAAGTGAAACATCAGTGCGGCTTCGTCTTTTGAAAAAGGCGGGCCGCGCTGCTTCTTAGAGTCAATGCAATCACAGGAAGTGAGGGATATAGCGAGAAACACAGATCCCACTTGACTTTCGCTTTTTGTTCGCTATACTGCCCTGCGGTAGAGGAAACGGGAAACAGGTGGCGCCGGCTCCATTGCCTTCCAGGCTCTCACGAGCCGGTTGCCGCCTGTTGATTGCGCACCGCGAAGATGCAAATACCGTACCACCTGCTGGAGGGTTCGTGAGCGCGAATATGGAAGTTTGTACCGAAGCTGTATCCCCTGCATGCGATCCCGTCTGCCTGACAAAGGACGGGCGTACGCTCAAATCGCGACGGGCGGTGAACGGCGCGGGTGGTGATTCGCATGTCGTTCACGTGCGAATGGACGGTTTTTTCGCGGCTGTCGAACAAGTGATGCGACCCAAATTTTGCGGGAGACCGGTTCTGGTGGGCGATGGCGTGGTTATCTCCGCCAGTTACGAAGCAAAATTCTTCGGGATCAAAGTCGGCATAGCCATTGCCGACGCATTGAGGTTGTGCCCGAGCGCGATCGTCCTGCCGGGCCGCTATGATCGGTATGCAGAATACGCCGAACGAGTCAAGGCCATCGCGGAGATGTTCACTCCAGTCGTTGACGCCGATGCGCATCACGGTTTTTATCTCGATTTTTGCGGCTCCCAACGTATTTGTCAGGACTTCCCCGGCACGCTTCGCCGTTTGCAGCTTGAAATCCTGAAACACACTGGCCTCAGCGTCAGTGTCGGCGCAGGGAGGACAAGGGTTGTGGCGGCGATTGCGTCGCGAGTCGAACAACCTCGCGGCGTCCGGATCGTCGCGTGCGGCACAGAAGAAGCTTTTCTCGGCGCCCTGCCAGTGGAGGCGCTTGACAGCATCGGCAATGTGGACGCCGCCAAACTGCGAAAATGCGGCATTTCCACGATGGCTGAGCTTCGGCGTGTACCACTGGCGTCGCTTGAGGCGGCTTACGGCGAGGCCCTAGGCCGCCAGATTTGGAAGAACTCGCGAGGGATTGATGTTCGAGGCGCGCTTCGGTCGACTGCGGTAAGGTCGCTGTCAAGCCCGTCGTTGTCGCGTGAAGTTTGTGTCGAGGGCGGGGCTGAGGACGCCGAATCTCTCGGTTCGCTAACGGAATACGTTTGTAAGCGTATCAGTTCGGCGCTGACTGACACTAACCGTCAGGCCGGCACAGTTGGTCTCCGCATTCGCTACGTCGACCAATTCTCGGCGTCCCAGACTGTGCGGCTCACCGTCCCTTCGAACAAGGATCGTGACCTGTTGCCGGTCGTGATCGGTTTTTTACGAGCGCTTTTCACACGTCAAGTAGCCGTCCAAGCTGTGGAGGTAACTGCAGGCGCGTTGATTTCGGTGAGCGCATCGGATTTGTACCTCAATTCGAGGAGCCTGATCGCAGCAGCGAGCGTCTGAAGGTGCGGGCCTCCTGACGCAGGCTTTAAAGGTTAGCTTTCGCGTAACCTCAAATTCCGCGCCCCTTGCCCCGTGCAAGAGCGAGCGGGATACTTTTGCTATGCAGCTCCCGGCACGATCAGCCCTGCTCGCGGCAGCCCTCTGCGCCTGTGCATGCGCCACCGTTGCGGATGAAATCCGCCTTAAAGATGGCAAAAAGTTATACGGCGTAATCGTCGCGTATGAAGACAACATGTTTAAGGTGAAGACCGATTACGGCTTCGTCCTCGTGGAGAAAGACAAGATTGCGTCGATCGTGCCAACAGCCCCGGCGCCTGGTGCAACGGCGACAGTGGCAAGGAAACCGGCAAAGACTCTGGACAAGAAGCAAGCTCCGGAAACACAAACCGCTTCTGCGGCGAGCACTGAGAAATCTGGCGCAGATGGCGAGCCTCTCGATCATCACCTAGCGAAGCCAAAATTCTCGAACGAGCCTGTCCGTCCCGCGCGGCCAGCAACATCAAACGCAGGTAAAGTCGCGGCCCCAGCGATCAAATCAACGATGCCCGCTGTAAATTCGGCGGCCATTACGGCTACGCCGGTTCCAGTGCCTCCGAAAGAGCCGGAGCCGCCGGCAATCAAAGAAGAAGTGCAGGGCACGCTCTACACCAACTATTCGCACGGATTTCGCATGTACAAAGCGCCAAGTTGGGAGCTGATTGAGGATGCGCGCAAAGCGCTGCCTAACGCGATCGTCGCGATGGGAACGTCGAATGAATCGACTTTGATGGTCGTAGGCCAGGAACAAACGAAAGATTCCCTTGAGGCCTCGGCAAACGGCGTCGAAAAACGGCTGCGGGAAATTTATTCGAACTACCGAATGATCTCGCGGCGCAAGACTGTGGTAGGCGGCGCGCCGGCGATTGAATTCAAGTATAGCGGGATGGCCGACGAACATCTTTGGTCAGGCACGCTGGTCGTCGTTTCACGAGGCAAGGATGTTCTGACGCTGCTCGGCATGACATACGCCGACAACGATCTCATTCAGATTCAAGAAAACGTGATTGCCCGCGCAATTTCCAGCACAGACTTCGACGTCCATTGATTTCTCGTTTTATTCACGGAAAAGAGTTCAGCCTGCTTCAGGATGTTCAGATAATTTCTTGTGCTCGCGAATCAAGCCGATTAAGGCCTGCGCGGCGCGCGGCAAGCTACGATCGCGACGGTAAACGAGGCCCAACTCGCGCCATAGATCGACACCGTCCACGCTGAGAAGCTTCACTTCGCCGGCTTTCACCTGATCCTTTGCAAAACTTTCGCTGATGAAGGAAACTCCGGCGTCTGCGCCGACAAATTTCTTGATCATGCCGATACTCGGAAGTTCCATGGCAACGTGCACCCGTGCGCGGAACGGCCGGAACAATTTGTCCAGCACCTGCCGGGTAAATCCGGTGCGAGGGACAATCAACGGTTGGCTGGCTACTTCTTCAAGCGTAACTTTGGAACGGTTTGCCAGTGGATTTTTCGAGCTCACCATCAGGCGCAGCCGGTCGCGATAAATGTGATGGACTTTGAGGTTCGGCGACTTCAGCGGCAGGCTGACGATGCCAACATCCACGGAACCATCTTCCACGCGCTGCAAAATTTTGTGGCTGAAATTGCGATAGATGCTGATGTGCACGAGCGGATACTTGCGCTGGAACTCCGCGAAAATTTCAGGCAGCAGATACAAGCAGGTCGCCTCGTTGGCGCCGAATACCACGGGGCCTTGCACAACGTTGCCGCGATCCGCGACTACTTGGACAGATTCGTCACGCAAACGGAGCAATCTTTCGGCGTAATCGAAGAGTACTTCACCGGCAGGTGTCAGTTCAACGGATTTTGCGGAGCGATCGAGTAACTTTGCGCGATAGGCTTGCTCCAATTGGCGGATTTGTGCGCTGACTGCAGATTGTGACCGGAAGACTTTCTGGCCGGCACGAGAAAAACTTTTTAGCTTTGCTACGTAAACGAATGTCGTCAGTTGATCAAAATCCATAGGCGGTTAACTCGCCCAGATTATAGCGAAATAACGGGCGGAAAAAGAAACATTCCTCCTTAATTTGAGATATTTGAGAATACTAAATTGACATAACATGTGTGGCAACGGCAGCGACTTCACGCCGGTCCGTAAACGTCGTGAATTCCGGTCTTAATCGCGCGAGAACTGGTTCCCACGTGCTGTGCACGGTTCCCTGCAGGTGTATTGGCTGTACGCGCAACATCGGCAGTGCGCCCCGCCTGGACAACAGTCGCGCAGCGCGCGGACTAGCGGTACGATCCATGTGTTCGCGCAAGGTACGTCGCAACCACGCGTCTTCGCTGCTGGTAATTTCCTCAACAATTACGAAGTCGCGATGCAAAACATCTTCTGCTTCGGGGCGAAGCACGTAAGCGAGACCACCCGTCATTCCGGAACCAAAATTGAGTCCAAGCGGTCCTAAAACCAAAACAACGCCACCGGTCATGTATTCGCAGCCGTGCTGGCCTACTCCTTCGACCACCGCAAGGGCACCACTATTGCGAATGGCAAAGCGCTCTCCGGCGCGTCCGGCGACAAAAAGCTGTCCAGAAGTTGCTCCATACAAAACCGTATTTCCGGCAAGCACGTCGCCACGACGTGAAGCGCCTGTACCCGCGGTGATAGCAATCGTGCCGCCAGACAGGCCCTTTCCAACATAGTCGTTCGCTTCGCCCTCGAGCTTGAAATCGATGCCGGAGCCGAGGAATGCCCCGAAACTCTGGCCGGCGCTGCCATGGAACTCCTTGACGATGCGCGGTATCGAGATGCGACCCGCAGCACGGCTTCGAGCCAATTCACCGCTAAGCGCGGCACCGACGCTGCGATCGGAATTTCGAATGCCGACCGTCCGCAAATCGGATTCGAAATCATCTTGCGAGGCATGCGCTTCGCTGAGAGAGGCGTGGAGACCGGGGACCTGCTGAGGGGCGATACGGAAATCCATGTTTGACTCGAGCGCAAGAGCAGGCGTCTCCGCATAGTTCGGCGACCGTGGTCGCAGGCAATCGTAGGCGCCTTTCAATTCGGTGAGTGAGTTGGCGCCTAGAGCCGCCAACTTTTTACGGATTTCGTCGGCTAGAGCGCGGAAATACGCGATTACCATCTCCGGTTTTCCACTGAAGCGCGCGCGGAGAGTCTCATCTTGTGTGGCGATTCCGACCGGACAGGTGTTGAGATGGCATTGGCGGGCCATCACGCAGCCGATGGCCAGCAGCGAGGCAGTGCCAAAACCGAATTCGTCGGCACCGAGAATCGCGCCAATCAGAATGTCCCGCGAAAATTTCAAGCCTCCGTCCACGCGGAGAGAGAGACGTGAACGGAGGCCAGCGCGAACCAAAGTTTCATGAGTTTCGCGCAAACCGATTTCCCAAGGCAAACCAGTGTTCTTGATGGAAGTGAGCGGAGACGAGCCTGTGCCGCCGTTATGCCCGCTGATGGTAATGACGTCGGCACCGGCTTTTGCCACTCCGGCGGCGATGATGCCGACCCCCGCTCCCGAAACAAGTTTCACTCCGATACGAGCGCGGGGATTCACTGCGCGCAGATCGTGAATCAGCTGCGCCAGATCTTCGATGCTGTAAATATCGTGATGCGGCGGCGGCGAAATCAGCGGCGTCCCCGGCACAGCGTGCCGAATGCGGGCAATGTAGGGTGTAACTTTGCGCGCGGGAAGCTGGCCACCTTCGCCTGGCTTCGAACCCTGCGCCATTTTGATTTCGAGTTCCTGCGCGTGCACAAGATAGTCGGAGGTTACGCCGAAGCGGCCGGATGCGACCTGCTTAATCTTGTTTGCGGCTTCCGGTTCGTTCACCCACAAAGCGGGATCTTCGCCGCCTTCGCCAGTGTTGCTTTTGCCCCCTAGTTGGTTCATTGCGAGCGCGAGTGTTCGGTGTGCTTCAGGGCTTAGGGAGCCGAGCGACATCGCTTGCGTGCTGAACCTTTTCAGGATGCTCTCTGCCGACTCAACTTCATCGATTGGAACCGGTATTGAGGCTACCGTCTCGAGCAAGTCGCGGAGAAAAACGACCCCGCCGTTGCCGTCGGCAAGTTCTTCAAAGGCCGGATATTTCCCAGCGCCGGGCGCTTTAACGTGAGCGTGAAGGCGGCGAACAACTTCCGGAGAATTTGCATGCAGCTCAGCGCCCTTGCGGAAACGGTACAACCCGGCATCGGGCATATCTTCGCCCACTCTGGAAAACGCTTGTTTGTGCAAACGAAGATAGTCCGCGAGGAGATCATCCAACGATTTTTGGCCGGAAAAATCAGCAGCATCTTCAAAAAATTCGGTGCAGAGATCTTCCGAGAGGCCAACAATTTCGAATAAGTAGCTGTTGCGATAGCTGGCAAGGGTCGAGACGCCCATGCGAGCGAGTACTTTGCGCAGCCCGGCGTAGATCGCGTCGCGAACCTTCATCATTCCGCCCGGCTCTTCTGCTTCGGCCAGCTGTTCCATCAAATGAGGAACGACGGCACTTGCTCCGGCCGCGACGAGCAGGGCGATATGGTGCGTGTCGAATGCCTGAGCTGTTTCAACGACTAGTGGAACATCCGAAAACCCATCGCGCACCATGGTCTTCCACAGGGCGGCTGTAGCTAACAACGCGGGAAGCGCGGCACGCTCCGGACCGATGCCGCGATCCGAAAGGAGGAAGAGTCCCGGGCGCGCGTTGCCACCCAGAGGGGTAGATGAACACTGGGCGACTGCGCCCCGCGCTCCCGGGACTCCTGTTTTGGCAGGAAGGCTAAAATCAATCGTTTGGACAGGACCGAATTGTGCAGCGAGGTCCGTAAACTCGCCTTGGGTGAGAATCGGGCCAGGCAGAACGATGCCTCCCGGCGCTGCCGCACTGGCGGGCAGGCGCACTTCCAAGGACATCACGTGCGTTTCGCGAAGTGGATCGATTGGAGGATTCGTTACTTGGGCGAAACGCTGCTTGCAGTAATCCCAAAGCGTGCGCGGTAGCGTTGAAAGAAACGCAGGTGGCGCATCATCACCCATGCTCCAGTCGGCTTCTTTGCCATGCACGAGCGCCGAAAACAAAATTTTGAATTGATCTTCGGTCCAACCGCAGGACGCCGCGACGCGTTTTGGCGAATCCACGGGCGAAATTGCCCCAGCAACCGAGGTATCGAGACGCCGAACACGCGGTGCAGTGAGCCTCGTTTGATGGCTGCCGAGCTTTTTCAAAATGTCGCGCCAACGCAAAAACATGCCAGAGTCGGGCTTCGCGACGATCATTTCGCCCGGTCCAAGGCGGGAACGCTCCGCGATGCGCGACTGTTCGAAATCGACTAATCCAGTTTCGGAGCCGACCACGAGCAACCCGTCGTGCGTGAGCGTATAGCGCATGGGACGCAGGCCGTTGCGATCGAGCTTCGCGCCAACATATTGGCCGTCGGAAAAAATCAGCGCGGCCGGGCCATCCCAGGGCTCGCTGTGTTGCGACAAGGCAGCAAGAGCGCCGCGCACATCGCGCGAGAGCAGCGGGTCGTTCTCAAACGCGGGAGGCACAAGCGCGAGCATAGCTTCTTCGACCGAAAAACCTTCGAGAAGTTTTGCTTCCAGGCCATTGTCAAAGCTGGCCGAGTCGCTGACATTTTCTTCCAAGACGTGGAACCAGGAACCGACGGTAAGTTTTTCGCGGATTTTGTTTTCTTTAGCACGGAGCCAGCGGCGATTGGAAACAATGGTATTGATTTCGCCGTTGTGAGCGACGTAGCGGAAAGGCTGGGCAAGGTTCCAGGAAGGCTGTGTGTTGGTGGAATATCGCTGGTGAAAAATGACGAACCTAGTTTCAAACGAGGGCTCGCGGAGGTCCTGATAGAACTGAGGAAATTGCCAGGGCGTCAGCAGGCCCTTGTACACGACTGTCTGCGAAGAAAGGGAACACACATAACATCGAGCCGGGAGCAGCGACTCAGCTTTCTTGCGAAGGAGCGACAGACGCCATTCAAATCGTTCCGCAGGACGGGCAGCGTGAAACGGAGCAACAAAGAATTGCCAGGACTCCGGCATGGTTTCGCGAGCACGACGACCGAGGCAATTAGGATTTACGGGAACGCACCGCCAGCCAAGGATGCGAAGGCGTTCCTGATCGGCGGCAGCCTCGAGGGCGGCTTTTGCCGCAACGACTGTTTCGGAGGGAAAAAAGGCGAAGCCCAGGCCAAATTGCTCCGGAAGGTCGATTCCCTGCTCTGCCGCTCTGGCCCTGAAGAAATCTTTGGGTAGGCCGGCGAGTAAGCCGGCTCCGTCGCCACTGGCACCGTCGGCGTCCACTCCACCACGGTGAGTCAACCGTTCGAGCGCGGTAAGCGCGTAATCGATGATGTCGTGCCCTGCATGTCCACCGAGGCGCGCGATGAAGCCCGTACCACAAGCGTCATGATCCGGATGGCCCCAGTTGGGACGCACACGGGAGCTCGACTGCCACCGCCAGTGGTATGGCAGGTCCATGTCTCTTTATAGGGTTTGTCAGAGGATTCTGTACAACGCAGAAAATCGATTCGCAAAATTGAATTTCTGATTGCGAAGATTTCATGAAAGTCGCGCGGAATCTCAGAACTTTGTGGGTTCGGTGAAGTGGAAGCCGTTGACCTTCATGGCGGGAACGACCATTTCGAAGGCCTCTTCCGCTGTGGCGCGTACGGCCGGACCCATGGCTTCCACGTTTTGCAGGAGTTCAATGAGTGACTGGTTGAAGCGGAAATTGCGGACGGCCGAGGTGATTTTCCCGTTTTCGACGAGGAAGAGGCCATCGCGCGTCATTCCTGTCATCACCTTCTCGTAGGGGTCGACTTCGCGGATGTACCAGACGCGAGTTACAAGCAAGCCGCGATCCGTATTGGCAATCATTTTCTCTACCGACGAATCGCCACCGCCGAACACCAGATTCACGGGCGCTTCGCCATACTCGTTTGGAAGGCCGAAGCCGTGGCCGGTGGGTTTCTTGCCATCCTTTTTTGCACTTGCGCGTGAGTAGACCACATTGCGCGGAACTCCACTTTGTACGAGTGTCACCCGTTGTCGCGGGACTCCTTCGCCATCGAACGGAGCGCCAAGCTGCAGCGGATGGTAGACATCGTCGATGATGGAAATGTTTTTTCCGAAGAGTTGCTTACCCATTCGTTTGACCAGGCAGGAACGCTGATCGTCAATTGCAGTCGAGGAAAAATCGTAAAAGAGAAAACCGACCAGATCGAGAGCGGCCGCCGGCTCGAGAATGACCGTGTATTTTCCAGGAGCGAGTTCCTGTGCGTCCCTGGCCATTCTGGCCTTTTCACTGGCGCGGGCGGCCAGCTGTTGTGGGTCGAACGCTCTCACGTTGCCGGAATTGGCTTTCGCCCAGCTCGCGGCCGGCTCGTTCTGCATGGTGATGGAAAACTCGGCTTGCGTTTGGCGGTGCGCGGCGAAGAGCCCGCGCGAATTTCCGAGCGCCAGTTGCGATTGCCCGGTAGAAAAAATCCCCGCTGCGACCTGGCCGTTCCGAATCGCCAGGTCGCACGCTTTCTTCACGGCACGCGCGCGGTCTTCAGGAGTCAAGACGGCGGTCTCTTTTGCAAACCGATTGACCTTGCGATAACGCTGTTTGCCTGGCAGAGGGAGTAGTCCGGAAATTTTTGGCTGACTATGCGCCAGTTGAAGAGAGGATTCAACTGCTGCCCGAAGCGAATCTTCATCGAGGCGATTTGTGGTCGCGCGAGCGGTGCGGCCATCCACGACAGTTCGGATCGAAACGGTAATTCCATGTTCGGCGACGTTCTGGTGGATGGCGTTGTTAGCGAAGCGTGCGAGTGCATCGATGGTTTCATCGACCTGAATTTCGGTTTCGTCGGCTCCGGCAATTTTGCCAAGGCGCAGAACTGTCCCTATGCGCTTCTTCAATTCGCTCTCGGAAGCCAAGAGCGCACCACCGCTGGCGGATTGTGCTCGCGTCGTCATTTTGATTATTGTCCGGAGAACGCGATTCCCATTCTCACCTTGCGAAAACGCGCGGGTGCCGCGCCGTGCCCAGTGCCCATCGTCTGCATCGGCTGTCCTTTGCCGCAATTTGGCGTGCCCCAGAGGGTCCAGTGCTCCCTGCCGCAGATCGAATCGCAACTGTTCCAGAACTCCGTGGTGATGCCGCTGTAGCTCGGGTTCTTTAGCATACGAACTTTTTTGCCGCCCTTGATTTCCCAGCCGAGTTCCGTGGAAAACTGAAATTGATATCGCCGGTCGTCAATGGACCACGAACGATTCGTCTCCATCCAGATTCCATCATCGGTGCTCGCGATCAACTCTTCCGGCGAACCCTCGCCCGGCTTCAGACTGATGTTCGTCATGCGAATAATTGGCAGGCGGTTCCAGCTTTCCGTGCGCATGGTGCCCGAAGAACGAGACAATCCGATGAGTTGCGCCATCTCACGGTTTGAGAGATAGCCTCGGAACTGGCCGTCCTTGATGATGTCCGTGCACTGTGCGGGAACCCCCTCATCGTCGTATGCGAACGTACCGAGACCGGGACCGTGTTCGAGACGCGCGTCGGCTACGACATTCACGATGTCCGAACCGTATTTGAGCTTGTTCAATTGGTCGAGCGTCAAAAAACTTGTCCCTGCGAAATTCGCTTCCTGGCCGAGAACGCGATCGAGCTCGATGGGATGTCCGACCGATTCATGAATCTGCAGACCGAGTTGGCTTCCGTCCAGCAGCAACGTTCCGGTTTTTTCAGGACACTGTGCGGCTGAATGCAGCGCAACTGCCTCCTCGGCCACGCGCGGGGCATGGCGCAAAAGTTCAAGCGATTCGATCAGTTCGTATCCCGCCAACGCATATTGTCCACCAAAACTATTCGGATACGAGCGCTTCTGAATTTCGGTGCCCTTGAACGATGTCGCGGCGATTCCACCTCCAGAAATTATCTTGCGCTGATGAATCCGGGAACCGATACTCGAAGCGAACCATGTGTCAATCTTGCGGAACTGCATGTCTGTTTCGGTCAGCGTGACGCCCTTCACGGCTCGCATCGCAACGTCGGCCTTTAATAGCAGATCGAGCTGCGTCTCCAGCGGTATCTCGAAGGGATCTTTACGCATCGGCGCCTGCCAACTGTCGACGTAGGCGTCTTCTGGCACCATCAGCACATCACCGCGTTTTGCCAGCGCGGATGCCTTAGCGATTGAGACTGCCTGTGCCGCGCAAGCTGCCACACCTTCGCGCGTTAAGCGATCCGTTGAGGCGAATCCCCAGGCGCCCCTTGCAAGGACACGAATGCCGATGCCGATCGACTCCGATTGTGCGAGCGTCCCAACCGCGCCATTCTTGGTCGTAAGGTCACGCTGGCGCAAATGCATTAGGCGCGCGTCGGCGTAAGTGGCACCGCGTAGCTTCGCTGTCTCGATAGCGCCTGTTGTTAGGTCCCACATCGCGTCACCTGAAAAATCCGAGAAGGCAAGCCTGAAAAAGAAAGAGCGCGGCAAGCCGCGCCCTTTCACGATACCACGCCTCACAAAGCGATCGTTGCTTACGTGCCTTCCTGCCACGAAGCGAGATAGTGCTCCTGCTCGGGCGTAAGCTTGTCGAGTTTGTGTCCCATGGACTCGAGCTTCATCTTGGCAATTTCCTTGTCGAGATCTTCGGGCACAACGTAAACCTGCGGCTTCAGATCCTTTGCGTGTTTCACAAGGTATTCCGCGGAGAGCGCCTGGTTCGCAAAGCTCATGTCCATCACGGAAGCCGGATGGCCTTCGGCCGTTGCAAGGTTCACCAAGCGGCCCTCGCCGA
>Ga0207646_10002635_pt1 | contig 21074 bp, 23 predicted proteins | sample KBSK5502metaG_FD_184343 | JGI IMG/M metagenome (GOLD analysis project Ga0207646, IMG submission 184343) | Corn, switchgrass and miscanthus rhizosphere microbial communities from Kellogg Biological Station, Michigan, USA - KBS K5-50-2 metaG... | ecosystem: Host-associated > Plants > Roots >... | reverse complement strand
CTGAAAAAAACCGTCGCCTTGACCTTGTCGCCTTGCTTCAGAAACCGGATGATGTGATTTTTTTTGAATTCGTAATCGTGCTCATCCGTATTGGGTCGAAACTTCACTTCCTTGACGACGATGTTTTTTTGATGCTTCTTCGCTTCGTGAAGCTTCTTGTTCAGCTGGTAGAGATATTTTCCATAGTCCATGATCCTGCAAACCGGAGGAGTTGCAGTCGGTGCAACCTCTACCAGGTCCAGGCCCCGCTCTTCAGCGATCTTCAACGCCTGCTGCGGCGCCATGATTCCGAGCTGCTCATTCTGATCGTCGATCACTCGAACTTCTCGAGCTCGGATTCGATGGTTCACCCTTATGTTTTTATCGATGGCTCAGACCTCCAGAAAAACCCCGAATGGGACAAACCTTAAAAATAACAAAATAGCTCACTTTTTTCCAATGGTACGTCGAACCTAGTTGGGCACAAACGTGCTTTGGCCAGAGTATGAAACTTTACGATCGCCTGTCTCAGTATCATTCCGAAAGTCGTCCGAGCTTCATTTTCTTCACAGAAATGATCGCCTTTATGACAACCATGGCGACAGTCGTCGGCGCGGCGGTCCTGGTCTCTCTTTTCAGATAGAACCTGCGTTCCACTTCCGATAGAAACATACGTAGAATAGCTGTATGCCGAAGAACGAGAAGCTCGAAACGAAGCGTCACTCGCTCGCGCACATTATGGCCGCGAGTATTCTGGAACTCTTCCCTGAAGCCAGGTTCGGCGTCGGGCCGGTGGTGGAAGACGGGTTTTATTACGACGTCCATCTGAGCCGGCCACTCACACCCGATGACCTGCCCGCCATCGAGAAGAAGATGCGGGAGAAGGTGAAACAGAACCTTCGCTTCGAGCGTTCGGAGATGCCGATTGATGCCGCCAGCGACATGTTCGGCAAGATGGCGCAAGACTTCAAAGTCGAATTGCTTCACGACCTCAAGACGCGGGGTACGACGGCCGTAGCCGATCTCGACGACCCGAATCTCGTGGGTGCCAGTGTCAGTGAAGTCGGCGTTTATAAGACCGGCACGTTCATCGATCTGTGCCGTGGGCCCCATGTTGCATCAACGGGGGAGATCGACCCGGAAAGTTTTCGACTGACCCGCGTATCCGGCGCCTTCTGGCGCGGCAATCAGGCGCGCGAACAGATGCAGCGTGTGTACGGAGTAGCCTTCGAAACGAAAAAAGAGTTGGAAGAATATTTCGTCCGGCTTGAAGAGGCGAAGAAGCGCGACCACCGCAGAGTCGGACGCGAACTCGGCCTGTTTACGTTTCATCAATGGGCGCCGGGTGCGGCGTTCTGGCTGCCGAAAGGGACGATGCTCTACAACACGCTTGCCAGCTATATGCGCGAAGTTCTCTTTCCGGCCGGCTATGTCGAAGTGAAAACGCCTCTGGTCTACAACAAAGCGCTTTGGGAGAGATCCGGGCATTGGAAGCACTATCGCAACAATATGTTTCTCATAGAATCGGAAAACGAAACGATGAGCATGAAGCCGATGAATTGCCCCGGACATTTCCTGACCTACGCCAGTGAAGTGCGGAGCTACCGTGACCTCCCGATTCGTTACCATGAGCAAACGCCGCTGCATCGGAACGAAGCGTCGGGTGTTCTTTCGGGGCTCACGCGCGTGCGCCAGTTCTCGCAGGACGATGCGCACTGTTTCATCACGCAGGATCAGATCGGCGACGAAGTGGAACGTCTGATCCGGCTCGTCCAGCGCGTTTACAGCGATTTCGGATTGCCGTTTACCGCAAAGCTCTCGACGCGTCCCGATGAGTTCCTCGGAGAGGTTGCGACGTGGGATCACGCCGAGGCTCAGCTCAAGGCCGCGCTCGAGACTGCGAAGATGGCCTACACACTTAACGAGAAAGATGGCGCGTTCTACGGCCCGAAGATCGACTTCGATATTACCGACGCGATCGGCCGAAGCTGGCAGTGCGCAACCATCCAGCTCGATTACCAGCAGCCTGAAAATTTCGATTTGAAGTACATCGGCGCGGATAACACCGAGCACCGTCCCGTGGTTATTCATCGGGCGATATTCGGCAGCTTCGAACGATTCATCGCGATCCTGATCGAGCATTACGCCGGCGCATTTCCGGTTTGGCTTGCTCCCGTCCAGGCGGTGCTCATTCCGATTGCCGACCGGCACGCCGAGTACTGCGGAAAGGTTCGGGATCGGCTTACGGCGGCCGGTCTGCGCGTCGAGATTGATTCGAGCGTGGAGCGCATGAATGCGAAGATCCGCAATGCCCAAATGCAGAAGATTCCCTACATGCTCGTCGTCGGAGATCGCGAGCAGGAGCAGGGCGCGGTCGCGGTGCGCCTTCGCTCAGGCGAGGACCTGAAAACGAAGCCGCTGGATGAATTCCTGGCGCTGGCTCAGGAAACAATCAGGGCCAGGAAGTAACTCATTGGAAATTTGAAGTTGGAGATTGGAGATTTCTAAAATGAAGAAATTTAGAAATCTCCAATTTCGAATTTCCAATGAATCACGCGGAGCGCTTGAACCACTTTTCAACCTGACGTATCTGTCCTTGCGTCGAATGGCTGAACTCCGCGATATGCGAGGTCACGACGCGTAAATTCTCGACGGCGCTTTTGAGCGGGCCGAGAAGGTTGTGTACGGTATCTATCGCCTGATCTGCCTGGCGGCTCAGTTTCGTCGAGACCACGTAAAACCCTACCAGGATGCCGGCCTGGATCAGGACCGCCACAGCCGTGACTGCAAGAAAGACCGTCAACAGATTTTGATCCACCATGATGTATTCCTAACGTTCGAGCGGTTCATCGAATTCCATCGATTCGTTGAACTTCCGCTTTCCGGCTTCAATCGATTCGTTCAAGCGTGCCCGCCCGATACTGGCCACGTTTTTGCCTTTCTCGACGACGTTGTGCCAGGTCTCACTGGCGCTATCGGCGATGCCGGAGTGTTGCACCCTGTCCTGAACTTTATGTGTGAGATCGTCGACTTTGCTGGTGAGTGTATGCCGTATTTCCGAACCAGACTGAGGCGCGAACAGCATACCGATGACGAGACCGATGCCGCATCCGGCACCGAGATAAATGATTTTGTCGTTTATGTTGATGTTCATAATGATTTGCTCCTTTTTATTATCGGGCTGTCGCGCTTACTACGCGGCCTGCTCCAGATCCCGGATGCGGTCGAGGGATCTCTTGATTTCGGTGAATTGATGCTTCACCGCCGGAAGCACATTCGGTGGAAGATTCTGCTTGAGTACTCTCTGATAGTTTTCGATGGCGGCGTCTTCACCTCGCTCGCATTCGGTAACGATCGCATCGTCACTGCCGCCCGTTACGATCGATTTGATATTCATCCACCCGCGATGAAACGCAGCCGAGACGCTGCCCGTTTTGGTCGGAGTGCCGCCTAGCTGCCGAACTTCGGATTGAAGTTCGGAAGCGAACTGCGCGCGCTGCTCCGAACATTGAGTGAAGAATTTCTTGAGTTCGGCATCCTTCACATGATCGGCCGCGGTTTGAAATCCGCTCTCACCGTCCCGGCAGGTCTCAATCAGGTCGTTCAGACACTCGATGAGCTCCCCCCGATTCACAGCCATAGTTACCCCCCAGAGTATTGTCGCAATTGCCCTGCCAGTGCGCGTTTTCAGTAATTTAGCGTTCACCCGCTTCTGAGCGGATTCCTTCTTGGGCGGCAAATTTCCTTATTCATTGGAAATTCCAAGATTGGAGGTTTCGAAATTTCTTCATATTCAGAAATCCAGAAATCTCCAATTTTGGAATTTCCAATGACTTAGGCTACTCGGTGCTTCGGAAATTCGATGATGTTCGCAATCTGCCGCACGCTCCGGTTCGTGACGGACAGAACCGCCAGGCCGCCTCCAATCCCCGTCAGAATGGACCCGATAAGACCCCCCTGCCTGATGCCTGCGGCGGCTGTCATGAGCCCGCCTGTGCCTACCATGAGGCGCACAGCCGGCGGCCAATTGGACTGAAACAGAGCGAAGCGGTTGCCCCCGCGTGTGTGGCCGCCCTGCAAGCTGGAGATATCGCCCGGCTGGTCGTGAGCATTCATCTTGTTGACGACCTCTCTCACGCCTTTTACACCGGACACTGCTCGAATGAGACCGTTTAGCTCGTTGGACAGGATTTCCCCGCTCAGTATTACGCAGGAATTTTTAGCCGAAACGTGGATCGCGTGTGGATGTGAAACGGCGCGGCCCATTTGGGAGCGCACGCGCTCGACGAGAATGTCATCGGAAGTATCAACATCCGCGTCGCTGAAGCGGGATTGTGTGGCAACGACCGTTCCGTAGAGGCGATTTTTCACATCGCGAGAAGTTTTGTCTGCTGCCCAGGCAGCCAGGCGAGACAGGCTGATGAGTTTATCGCGCAGAATGGCTCTGCGGCGGGTCCCCAAATCCGGGTCCAGTAGAAACATCAGGCCGGCCCCCAATCCGGCTGAGCCAAGGACACCCAGACCTAACTGATTACGCATAAAAACCCTCCCAGGCTGGAATGCTTATTAATTTTGGACGGCAAAAAACTGGAGAGGCGTGTTGGCAGGGTTCCTGCACACCTGTTTTACGAGGGCATTCCGAAATTCAAGAAGGAGAAATCAAGCATGACTCGAAGAGTACCGCAGCGAATCGTACTGTTGTTTGTCTGCACTCTGGCCCTGATCCTCATTCCAGTGTCATATTCCGCGGTTTGGGCTCAATCGACGCAACCGTCGACTACGCAGCAGGACACAACCGACCGCAATGACGTCAATCAGAATCAGAGCAATCCGGATCAGAATCAGAGCAATCAGGATCTGAATCAAAACAGTCAACCTTCGACGGACGCGAATTCATCGACCATCCGCCAGAAGCCTTCCTCAGACAGCGATCCGAATTCGGAAAACCAGAATCAGAATCGGAATATGCCGAATCAAAATCGGACGGATCGCAACTCCACCCAGACGAACAGGTCTGATCGCAATCAGGCCGGTTCCGATAACACTCAAAGCAGTTCGGATCAGAACACCGATGCAAATGCTACAGGCAATCGAAAGCTGCCCAGCACGGCCGGTGAATTGCCGCTGCTGGCATTGATCGGTCTCCTCTCTATTGGCGCTGTAGCCATTACGCGAGTATTGGCGCGCGCTCGATCGTCCCATTAGTATTTGCCCTTCGTGTCGGGCCGGCTTTAGCCGGCCCGCGCCCGCTTTCCGGCTTTCCGCTTACGCGCCAAAATAAAATTTGACTTCGTGCGGCAACTGCGCTACAAAATCGATCGCGCCGCACAGTGCCGTGCGGCCAAAAATTTCTGAAGACGACGACGTCCAGTTGTGCACCGTAGTGGGTGCGGCTGGGCGTTTTTTTTGCATTAAAAAAGGAAAGGCGGGTAAATCACCGTGAAAAAGTTCAACGTTTTTTCAGGATTGTTTGTTGCTCTGTTGTTTGTAGTGATGGCGCAGACAGCAATGGCGCAATCGACGATTTTCAACATTCCGTCCACGGATACAGTCGACAAGGGCAAAGGATATTTCGAGTTCGACTACCTTCCGCAGGCGCCCGGATTCGAAAAAGGAGCGACGACTCCTGCTTACCGTACGACGCTCATCAATCCCCGACTCGTCGTGGGAGGGCCGGGCAACACGGAATTCGGCGTGAATTTCCCGACATACCACAATTCCCAATCGCAGACCTACTGCGGCACCAGCTCAACATGCGGCTACATCGAACCCAACTTCAAATGGAAATTCTTTAAGAACGACGATGAAGGCCTTGCCATCGTAGGAGGCGCCGTCCTGCACACACCGCTGAATCAGCGAACAGGGAATGACACGTGGGGCCTTTTTTACGGAAATTTCAGCAAGAAGGTGAAGACGGGGAACTACGGACCTCGGATTTCAGCCGGTCCCTATGTGGTCGCAGACAAAAACCCGGCGACTTTCACGGCATTCGATGCACACCGCGTGGGAGCCATCCTGGGTTACGAGCAGCCAATCCACCCAAAGGTCAGCATCGTGGCCGACTGGTATAGCGGAAAGAATTACTACGGGTACTTCACACCTGGCATTTCGATTACGCTTCCCCACAGCGGACTGTTGAACGCAGGCTACAGCATCGGCAATGACAGTTGGGCCAATTCCAACGCAACCAAGAATCGTTATGTGTTTCTGTACTACGGCGTGACGTTCTAGCGCGAACGGCGATCCTCAACCTGCCCTTGCCCTCTCCCTCTCGGAGAGGGCAGAGGCAGACCGAAAGCGGACAGTCGTGGACGTATTCAACGACTCGATGTGCAGCGATTCATCCTTTTGATCTTTGGACAACTGCAGCGTCAGCCGGGTCGGGCGAAAGAAGATATGCTTGACCACCTTGTTGTCCGAATCCACAGTGACGTTGATGCGCGCGTTTTTCGTGTCTTCGGTGTCCAGTGCAATCTCTTCGAACGGCAGGTATCGCGTGGAGACGGTCTCTCCGGTTTTTGTGTCGTGAGTTTCCAGGCAGGCCAGCCAGCCCGCGTAGCGTTCTGAAAAGCCATCCAGAAACTCGCTCCATTGTTCTCGCGGAATCGTGACGTTCGACATCGACAGACCTCTTTTCTTAATGGCTGCGCCCTATCGGGCTTGCATTCGCTCCGCTCATGCGTTTATGCCACGTGGCGATTCGCCAGGACCAAATACTCTTCGAACCATTCTCGCGCAAGAATGGCTGCGCGTTCCAGCGTTCCGGTTTCTTCGAACAAGTGTCCGGCACCCGGGATGATTTCGAGCCGGCACGTCGCGCGCATTTGCGAAGCGGCCTGACGATTCAAGTCGATCACAATGGGATCGTTGCCACCAACGATCAGGAGCGTCGGGGCCTGGACGGGTGCCAGCCACGGGCCCGCCAGATCCGGACGGCCACCGCGGGACACGACGGCTTCTGCAGTCTCAGGATGCTTCGCAGCGGCTACCAGAGCGGCGGCTGCGCCAGTGCTGGCCCCGAAATACCCGAGGTGGAGTTTCGTTCCCGATTGTCGTTTGACCCAGTCCGTCACGAGCGATAGACGCTCAGCCAGCAGATCAATATTGAACCGAAGGTGCATGGTTTGACGGTCGATGATCTCCTCGTCTGCAGTAAGCAAGTCGATAAGCAGCGTCGCAATGCCGCCGTCGTTCAACACCTCGGCGACGTATTTGTTTCGCGGGCTGTGACGACTGCTTCCGCTCCCATGCGCGAATATCACCAGGGCGGTGCTGTTTTCGGGAATATGGAGATCGCCGCGAATCTCGCCGTTATTTTCATCGCTCGACACCGGTACGGCAATCAGTCGTGATTCCATTTTCATTTCATCGCTCCTGAGGAAAAGGTGGGGGCGCGTTGCATCAGGTCGTGCACTTCCTCGTCTGTGGTCTGGCTGAAATCCCCATATGAACCACCGACGGCGTAGAACGGCTCCGGAGTGATTGCGCACACCACTTCGTCCGCAATTTCTTTCAACTGGCTGCAGGTTTCGGCCGGAGCGGTCGGCACTGCCACGATCAGACGTGCGGGCCTCTGTTGCCGCAGAGCCTGCACCGCGGCCTTCATCGAGGATCCTGTTGCCAGGCCATCGTCGACAACAATAACCGTACGACCCTCGATGCGCGGAGCCGGCCGGTCGCCCCGATAGAGCTCTTCGCGCCTTTCGAGTTCACGTTGTTCGCGCTCGGAGACGATGTCGATCGCGCGTTGTGGGATACCCAGTTCCCGGACAATTCCTTCGTGCAATATACGAACGCCGCCTGTGGCAATCGCGCCCATCGCGAGTTCTTCGTGGCCCGGTACACCGAGCTTGCGCACAATGAAGACGTCGAGTGGGGCATTCAATTCCCGGGCGACTTCATAGGCAACAGGAACTCCTCCCCGCGGAAGTGCAAGTACCAGCGTATCTGGCCGGTTTTTGTGGGCTTGGAGATGTCGAGCAAGGATTTGGCCGGCCTCTACTCGATTACGGAAATACACAACGGCTTCCCCTCCCCTTGGCCCTTTCTAATTTGGACGATTGGCCTTATTATCCGCGAGTACAATGTTGGCTGTGAAAATTCTATTGCTGATTTTGGCAGGCTTTCAAGCCACCCAGCAGCCTGCTACGGCCGTTCGTGGAGATCGATTCCAGATTGCTGTCCCTCAAGGCTGGACAACGCTGATGGCCGGAAGCGATGTCCTGCTCGAGCACTCGTCGGGTGCCTCGCTTCTCCTGCTGCGGACAGCTCCGACGACCAGGCTGGAAAGTCTCGCGCAGGACCACGCCGAAAGAATCATGTCGCCGCTGGGTTTCGCCAAACTCGGTGAGCCGCAGCACTTCAAAGACAGCCATGGAGAATGGGTGCAGTATGACATCCGCGGCAATCGGCTGACGGAGCACCGCCGCATTCTTTACCGCGCGATCCGCCGCGGCACCAGTTGTTTTGAGCTGGTTTATGAAAACAGCGAAGACCGCTTTGAGGTGCTGGTGACTGAAGCCGAGGAGATCGCCTCGTCCCTCCAAACCGTCATCGAAACGCCTCCGCCTCCGGCGCGACGCCGCGTGCAACGGCGCTAGTGCCGCTAGTTCTTGCTGAAAAACGGATGGGTCAGCAGCGCAGGCTTTTGCTGATTGCCGGTCGGCCGCTTCAATTCCATTTCTTCAAGTAAAACAGATGGCGCCACGATGCTCGTCGGCGTTGGAAGATCGCCGCCCGACAGCCGATTCACGACGAAGCTGTCATTGCCCACCGCCTCGATCTGACGCAGCGATCGGATCGGAATGCCTTGCGCGAATGCGCCACGAATCAGTTCTTCACGTCCATCCTCGACGTACACCTTATACGTGAGAACGGGATTACCGATCGGGCTTCGCGTATCGGTATCGAGCGATTTAATGAGAATACCGTACTGCAGGTTTTCCTCGCGGCACATCTTGAGGAGCTCTTGTTTCAGATCATCGTAGCTTTTGCCGTCGTTCGACTGAATGAAGAGATTTCCAATCTGGGCGGTCTCTCTGCCGGGTATGACGGAGCGTCCATGACCGTTCGATTGCGGCATGTCTTTGCCCGGCCGTCGCGACATCAGGAAGTTTTTCAGCACCCCCTGCTCGATGAGCGAAACACGTCGAGCCGGTACACCCTGATCGTCTACTTGATAGTGTCCGATCAATTCCTGGTTTCCGATGCGTTGCGTTGTCGGATCGTCGAAGACCGAAAGAAACCGCGGCAGCACGGGCCGATTCATGCGATCGACGAGCTCGCTGCGATTCGTCTGGGCCTGTTGCTGGTCCGTCAACGGCAACCGCTGCCCCGACAGATTCGGCGCCAGCACGCGCGCAAACATTTCTGCCGACGCCGGGCCGGTGAACAATACCGGGCCCGAGTAGTCCGCTTCAAGAACCGGTGCGCCGCGCAGTGCAGTCAGATCTCCTGCCATCTGTCGAATCGCGCTGGAAATTTCCTGAGCAGGCGGAAGCTGTTCGAAGCTGTTCGCGTTAAAAGGAATCCAGTGACGCAAACGCATGCCGTCGGGAGCTTCGGTTGACGCCTCGATACTCACCGATACCAGCATCGAAGGTTGAATCGTGCGCGTACCTTCGCTGTTTGCAAGGTAACGATGGACGACCTGCGCTTCCATCACAACGTTCGATCGCTCGATCTCCGGAAATTCTTTAAAGATGGCAGACCATTCTCGAACCTGCTTTTCCCAGCGCGCCTTATCGACTTCGAGTTTGTGTCTGCCGGTAATCGCCGTGACCGCATTTTCCTTGGAGAAATCAGGGATCTGTTCGCTGCGGGTTTTGTTTTGAACGAACGCGCGCTTGCGGGCAAGTTGTTCGACGGATTGTTTGTACGCCGCATCGGTGGCCAGCCAGAGGTCATGACGGATGCCTTCGTAATCATTTTCAATGACCGCCCTGGAAGCAACGCCGGACGGCGGCGGCCCCTGGAAGGCAGGTCCCGTCGTGAATTCCGAGTTGTCGAAATCGTACGTGCCCACGCGGACCTGCGCCTGCATGATCCGGCCGTTGTCGCTATCCGATCCTGTCAGGGCGCCGAATGTGGCCGAGGCACGATAGCGTTCCTGATCGAGCACAACGTATTGGATGAAATATGGCTTATCGAGATCCTTGAACTGCAATTCCGAGACGGATCTTTGGAGCTCATCCACCATCGCGCGCATGACGGGATCGGCGGGGGCGGACGCGGTTTGAGTAAAAACGGCAGAGGACGTTAAACACAAAGACACGAAGACACAAAGAAGGGCTTGCACACAAGTACGTCTCACTCTCGGCCTCCTGACGTTCCGGTCGGCGGAGGAAGAATCGGCGGACGATCGGATGACTTTGCCTTCTTCTGAACTTCAATCTGCGTCGTGAGGATCGCCGGAGAGACAGCCGCAACCGGAACGAAGCCGGATTCCGCGCCGCATACTCCATTGAATATTTCCGGTTTGTCGCCGGCAGCCACGATCTTACTGAATGCCGTCAGGGGTGTTCCGATAAGGTCGACACCGCGCACGAGTTCGTCGGGCCGGCCATCCACATAGATCCTGTACACCATGATCGGCGTTACCTGAAACGATTGCGGATTCGCGCGGCCGGTCAAAGTGAATCCGCCCGAGATGTCTTCGAAGAATAATCCGAAAGTCTTGCCCTGTTTTTTCGCTTCGTCGATGAGCATCGCGCGGAGGCGCGCATCCGAAACAGTGTTCGTGGCCTGCACGATGAGATTGCCCTGCCGCCCGACCGTTCGATAACCGGGCGCCTTTCTTCCGTGTCCATTCGAATTCTCGAAGCCCGCGACCGGCGATCGCGACATCAGAAAGTTCTTCAGTATTCCCTTGTCGACGACAGTCACTTTTTGCGCCGGAATACCATCGTCATCGAACGCATAGTGGCCATTCAGATCGATGCCGCCGATGCGTTCGGCGGTCGGATCGTCGACAACAGAAATGAAGTCCGGAAGCACAGCCTGGTTCACGTTCTTTGTAAACGTCTGTCCTTCACTTTCGTTTTTCTGGCGATGCCCTTCGATCCGGTGACCGAAGATTTCGTGGAAGAAGACGCCGCTGGCCCGTCCCGAAAGAATTGCAGGGCCCGTGTAGGGTTCGATGACAGGTGCGGCGCGCAGAGCCTTGAGGTCCTTCACCATCGCTTCGATGGTCTGCCCCACTTTTTCATCACCGGGCAACCGGTCCAGCGAATATCCGTCGAACGCTTCGAACCGATAGAGTTCCATTCCATCGTCTGCCTTGGTTCGCGCGTAGACGGACAGTCGCACACTCGTGCGGCCGTGCTGGATGGAGCTTCCTTCGCTGTTAACCAGGTAATCGTTGTCTGCGTTGGAGCTCAACGATACCGTGCCCTCATAAATTTCGGGATACTTCTTGAACAGCGCCGAATACGTTTTCAGTTTGTTTTCCCAGGCGGGAACATTGACGTCGATCGCAGCCAGGGAAAGAGTGGCGGTTTCCCGCGATTCGCGCGACATGTCCGCGGACGTATCCTCTTCATCGACCTTGATCGCCCGATTCGCTTTCACCTGAATGAAACGTTCCACTGCCGCTTTGTACTTTTGATCGGTCTCCAGCCAGATAACGCTGCGGAGCGCGTCGATATCGTTGTCCACCGGCATCAGGACCGGATAACTGAAATTCGGTCCGGTATTCGTGCCGCGCGGTCCTCGAATTTGATGCGTGCTGTCGAGCGCGTACTCTCCCACTCGAACATCCACGTCCAGAAGGCGTGAGCGATCCCGCCCGCTCGATCGCAAGGCGCCGAGCGAACTTTCAATCTCGACGTTGGTATTTTCCCGGACCGAGTAGCTGATGAAATAAGGCGCCGGATCGCCTTTTTGTTTCAGGACATCGAATGCACGCTTCATTTCGAGTTCTAATGCCTGAAGGACCGGGCCGCCTGGGCCGCCGGCGGGCCTTTGCGCAAATGTGCTGTGCGAGAGGGATCCGGAAATCAGGATTGCCGCGATCGCGAGGAACTTGTTCATGTGTTTCACCTTCTGCTTAGATCCGGCAATTCTACACTCCGACCTGCGGAGTGTGTGAATGGAAATGAAGTAAAGAGATGTTAAGGCTACGCGGCTGTTGCTGCATTCTTACCGGCAGGAACATGCGCGAGATGAAGGCTGAGCAGTCTGCGAATTCTGCCGTTGAAGTCCACTTTGCATCGCTGAACGCCCCGTCCAAAGAGCGCACTCTGACGAACCTCGAGAACACGTCCTGTTAATCCAAAACAGTCCGAATACAAGAGACCTCGAATCAGGACACGGTCACCAACTTTAATCTGTTTCATCGTCCTACTCTCTCGAAGAATTAATGGCAGGTAATTAGAAATTATCGGGCAGAAGCGGTGCCGGCCGCAACGGGGAATTCTGGGATTCTTACGGCGAGTAATAGATATAGGAGTTGAGTTGCTGGACCTGGGCGTCTTTTTCTTCGAGATCGGCGGAGAGCAGATCACGCAGCGACAGGAAACCCGCAAGCCGGTCTCCAATAACCACAGGCATGTGGCGGCAACGATTTTTCTGCATTTTGTCGAGGACTTGCGAGACTTCCTCTGTGCTCTGAGCGACGACAATCCCGGTCGTCATCACATCCCCGATGGACGTCGTCTGCACGTCCTTTCCGGCCACAATTACGCGTTTGATAATGTCCCGTTCAGAAAAAATTCCAACCAGAAGGTTATCCCGAAGTACCGGAACGGCGCCGATATCCTTCTCCGCCATGTAGCGCGCCGTGTCGTACACGGATTGGTCGAAACTGGCCGTGTAAAACGATCTGCCCTGAATAAGGTCGCCTACCGTCCGCATAAATCAAAATTGAAGATGCATTAAGCCAATAGGTTTATCTGATTGTCCTTTACATCATTTAACGATTGCAAGGTCTCTCGGCGGGGTCTAAACAGCGGATATGAAGTTGGGAACTATGTCTGCACCTGTAGAAAGCATGATGTTCGCCGAAGAAGGCGATCCGGGTCTGCTGGTCGCTTTTGAGGGTTTGGATGGATCGGGCAAAACCACTCAACGCAAGCTGTTAAAAGCCTGGCTCGAGGACAATGGAGAAGAGGTCATTGCCACCAAGTGGAATTCCTCCCCTTTATTCAAGGGTTTGATCAAGGCGAAAAAGGCTGCCCACCTTCTGGATCCTCTGAATTACGCCGTTTTGCATGCCGCCGACTTCCGGTATCGGCTCGAAACGGTTATCCGCCCCGCGTTGTCTGAGGGGAAAATTGTCCTCGCCGATCGCTATGTCTTTACGGGAATTGCCCGCGACGTCGCACGCGGCATGAGCCGGGAACGCGCCAGAAGCCTGTATTTTTCTGTCCGTAAGCCGAACCTGGTTTTCTATTTCTCGGCGCGGCCCCACACGTCCGCCCAGCGCATTAGCGCTTCTCGCGAGATGAAATTTTATGAAGCCGGCCAGGACGTCACCGGCCTTGACGACCCACTCGAAAGCTATCTTCGCTTCGCGCCTGCGGTGATGCAGGAATACATGCAGCTCCATCGAGAATTTGGATTTGTCATTGTCGACGCCGAACAATCGATTTGCGAACAGCATCGCTTCATCCGGGATACCTACGAACACTATCTGACAGCGCTTGCCACCAGATTCCAGCCAAATGCCATTTTCGCGTGAGTTGATGTAGAGTAATTCGGTAATTCCACGTCGGACGCACAATTACCGAATTAGCATTCCAAGGTGTCTGATTCGCTAATTCGGTAATTGTGCGTCCGACGTGGAATTACCGAATTAGGGGGAATCAACGAATGCGATTTTGTCGATTCGGCGATGGCCGCCTCGGTCTTGTCGAAGGTTCAAATGTACGGGACGTTACGGCGGCGCTCGATGTTTTGCCCAATTATAAATATCCACTGCCGCCATACGACGTGTTCATTGCCAATCTCGACCGCGTCGCCGAGCGAGCGCGAAGCATCGCCTCAGCATCGCCATCGCAGCCGGTGGCCGGCATGCAATTTCTGAGTCCCGTGGCGAATCCAAGCAAAGTCATCGGCGCTCCGGTGAATTATCAGAAACATCTCGATGAGGTTCGCAGCAACGCGGAAATCCATCATGGGAGCGAGTCTCACATGGCGCCGATCCACAAGATGGGCCTTTTTCTGAAAGCGTCGAGTTCGCTTGTCGGACCGGGAGAAGGCATCGCTCTGCGCAAGCTCGACCGGCGCAACGATCATGAAGTGGAACTTGCGGCAATCATCGGCAAGCGGGCAAACAATGTTCCGGCCGGCGAGGCGCTGAAGTACGTCGCGGCCTATTCCATCGGTCTGGACATCACGATTCGCGGTCCCGAAGAAAGAAGCCTTCGCAAGTCTGCGGACAGTTACGCCGTGCTTGGTCCCTGGCTTGTGACTGCCGATGAGATTCCGAATCCCGGCGATCTCGACCTCAAAATTGCAGTGAACGGTGAAGAGCGCCAGAACTCGAACACCAAATACATGATCCTCGGCGTTCCGCAATTGATTGAATTTGCGTCTGCGTTTTACACGTTGAATCCTGGCGATGTGATCATGACCGGTACTCCCGATGGCGTAAGCCCGATCCAGCCGGGCGACCATATCGTCGCCACAATCGAAAAAATTGGAACAATGGAAGTGAACGTTCGAGAAGCCTGATGGACTCCGCAAGCTTCTATCACAAACCCGAAACGACCGAAGAATTCCGCGAGTTTTATAAGCGCCTCGAAAAGAGGAATGCCGCTCCGCTCTGGGAGACTCTTGCCGAGATTGTTCCCGTTCAACCGCGGCCGCGCGCCGTTCCCGCACTGTGGCGCTATGAAGAGATGCGCCCGTTCATCATGGAATCGGGCAAGCTGATTACGGCGAAAGAAGCGGAGCGCCGCGTGCTGATCCTCTCAAATCCGGGAATTAAAGACAGCAATCAGATCACGGACACGCTTTACGCCGGCCTTCAGCTCATCCTTCCCGGCGAGGTCGCGCCGACACACCGCCATACCGCTTCCGCGTTGCGGTTCATCATCGAGGGCAATGGCGCGTATACGGCGGTGGAAGGCGAGCGAACAACCATGCATCCCGGCGATTTTATCCTCACGCCGTCGTGGACGTTTCACGATCACGGAAACCTGAGCGATACGCCGACAGTCTGGATGGATGGTCTGGACATTCCGCTCGTAAACTACTTCAACACGAGTTTTGCCGAAAAACATCCCGAAGAAGTGCAGCCGGTCAGCCGCAAGGAAGGCGATGCGTCTCTGCGTTACGGCGGCAATCTCATGCCGGTCGACTACAAACCGGCAAGACTCTCGTCGCCGATTTTCAATTATCCCTACGCGCGGACGCGGGAGATCCTGGACGATCTTCATCGCAATGGGCCGCTCGATCCGGCCCACGGCGTGAAGCTGCAGTACATCAATCCCGCGACCGGCGGATCGCCTATGCCCTCGATCGGGGCCTTTGTTCAACTGCTGCCCGCGGGTTTCCGAAGCAGGCCGTACCGCTCGACCGATGCCACAGTCTTTGCCGTCGTCGAAGGCGGCGGCCGCAGCCACATTGGCGACGCGACTTTCGAATGGACCAAGCGGGATATTTTTGTTTTGCCGTCCTGGTATCCCGTCACACACGAAGCGCAGGAAGAGACCGTGCTTTTCAGTTATTCCGATCGGCCCGTGCAGAAGGCCCTGGGGATCTGGCGCGAACAAACCAATTGAAGGGAAGGGGTTTCAAGACTTATCTCGGGCTCGGGAGAGTCTCCAACCTGCCGACTGTCTGGACGAACTGCCTCGCCGCCATGATCCTCGCCGGCGCTGTTCCCGACCCGATTCGCCTTACGCTCATCTCGCTTTCCATTTCGCTTCTTTATATATCCGGCATGTTTCTGAATGACGCGTTCGATCAGGAGTTCGATCGGAAATACCGTCCGGAGAGGCCGATTCCGTCCGGGGAGATCAGCGGAGCCGCGGTGTACAAAATCGGTTTTGGGCTGATGGTTTCCGGGCTCGTGATTCTGTTTGCGGCCTTTCCTCAAACTGAAGTTGTCTTGTGGGGCATGATGCTCGCCGGCCTGATCGTCTTCTACGACTGGTGCCACAAGAAGACCGCGGCCAGCCCGGTCATCATGGCCTTATGCCGGGTGGGTGTGTACTTTTGCGCCGCCGCGACGGTCGGGAGCGCGATGGGTTCTCGGGTTGTCTGGGGCGCGGCCGTTTTGATGGCCTACATGATCGGCCTGAGCTATGTCGCGAAACAGGAGAACTTTACCGAGATTCAGAACCTCTGGCCTCTTCTGCTGCTCGCCGCGCCATTCGTTTATGCCGCAGGCCTGTTGCGGCGCGTGGACAGTGAGAGCGTCATTACCAGCAGCGTCGGCGGTCCAAGAATTTTGCAGTTCGCGCTGAAATACGCGTTCTGATAACGGAGGTCATATGCATTCGCGACGTGACTTTCTCGCAGGCCTGGCTGGCTTTGGGGCCACTGTCCTCTTTCAAAACCGGCCGGGCCGGATCGATGTTCATCATCATTTCGGGTCACCGGAATGGATCGCGATGACGAAGGCGAGGATGTCCCAGGGCTATCAAACCTGGCAGCCCTACACGCCGGCGCGAGCGATCGAGGACATGGATCGTGGCGGTGTTTCCACCGCGATGATTTCCATCACGACACCCGGCATCTGGTTTGGAAACCTCGAGGAGACACGCCGCCTGGCGCGGCGCGAAAACGAATACGGCGCGAGGATGGTTTCGGACTACAAAGGCCGTTTCGGTTTATTCGCGGTCCTGCCGCTTCCTGATGTCGACGCCAGCCTGCGTGAAATCGAGTACGCGTTTGACACCCTCAAGGCAGAGGGCATCGGTCTGCTTAGCAACTGGGGAGATAAGTGGCTCGGCGATACCTCGTTCAAGCCCGTCCTCGATGAACTCAATCGCCGCAAAGCGATCGTCTACACGCACGGCGCCGCCCCGGGCTGCTGCGGAGGCAGTTTCGTTCCCGGCGTTAACGAGACGACGATCGAGTACAACACCGACGTGAGCCGCACCATCGTGAGTCTCATCTCCAGCGGCACCGCGAATCGCACTCCGGATATCCGCTACATTCTTTCTCACGGCGGCGGCACGATCACCGCGCTGACCGGACGATTTCTCGGCAACGAAGCGACGGCGGAAAATCTGGCGGGCACTCCGCAACTCAACTCGAGGCTCTATCACCTGCGGCGGTTCTACTACGACACGGCAGCATCAACGAATCCCGTGAACATCCAATCGCTGAAATTGCTGGTCGGCACCTCGCAGATCGTGTTCGGCACCGATCATCCTTTTGGCAACAGCGCAAATATTGCCGCTGCTCTGCAGAAGGTCGGATTGACCGCCGACGAGCTTCGCGGAATCGATCGCGATAATGCATTGAGGATGCTGCCAAGGTATCGCTAGGACACTAAGGCACAAAGACACGAAGACACAAAAGGGGCGCGACCAACGAACTTTTTACTCGCGCCCCTTTTGTGTCTTCGTGTCTTTGTGCCTTAGTGTCCCTTACCTGTTTCGGGTAGAATGGTGTCGCCAATACAAACCCAAAACCATGATGAGAGCGCTTCTTATAGTGTTCTTTAGTGCGATGTTGTTGACCGGCGCCGTGGCGGATACCTCCGCCCCGGGAACGGAGCCGGAATACTACTACACTCGCGTGATGTACAACGGTGTCGGGACACCCGAAAGGGGCGGCCCTTTTCCCGCGCGCTATCCACCTCTTCGCGACTTCAAATGTTCGGATCTGGAGCGCGGCGAGGGCGGCATGGGTGGCGGATGGCGCACGGACTATCCGGCGTCGGATTGCAAGTTCATCTGGGGCGTCGATCGCCTGACGAACATCAAAGCGTACGGTGACGCTCCTCATCCGATGCAGCTCATGGATGACAAGATTTGGGATTTTCCCTATTTATATATCGTCGAGCCCGGCCAGATGCTCCTCAGCACTGAGGAGGCTGCGCGCCTCCGTGAGTTCCTGCTTCGCGGCGGATTTCTTCACGCGGATGATTTCTGGGGAACCTACCAGCTTGGGAACTTCACGAGGCAAATGGCGAAGGTCTTTCCGGATCGCAGGCTCGAGCCGCTTCCGTTGACCGAAGAGATCTTTCACACGTTCTTCGACATCGACAAGGTCATGCAGATTCCTAACGTCAGCAATGGCTGCTACGGCCGCCGGACCTGGGAGTCGCCGACGGATACCGAGCCGCGGATGTTCGGCATCAAGGATGACACGGGCCGCGTGATGGTCGTCGTCACCTACAACTCGGACCTGGGAGACGCGTGGGAGCACATGGATGTGGCGTGCTATCCGGAAAAGTTTTCGGGCCAGGCCTACCGCCTGGGCATCAACTTTGTCGTCTATGCGATGACGCACTAATAGCCACAAAAGGCACAAAAAGCACAAAAAATATTCTGAAGTATCTTTGTGCCTCTTGTGCCTTTTTGTGGCTATTCCCCTTTTTATGCGCAAAGCCACTCACCTCAGGAAATAGAAAACACTCGTCAGCGCTAGCCAGACGAGAAATAGCGGCACGGTCCATTCCAGGCCGTTGACGAATGGCGTGCTTGCCGCAAGCGCCAGAATCACTGCAATGCCCGCCACGGAAGTTAGGGGCAGTGTTTGTCTAAACCGGATGTGCGTCACAAGGATCGCGATCCACACGAAAAACATCGCGGCGACCGCGGTGCCATAAAACAGCAAAAATCCTTGCTGTCCCTTGAGGGCGAACACGATCGCCGCGACCATCCCCGCGCCCGAAGCCCACAGTGCCTGCAACGGTACGCCCCGCGGATCGACGCGGCCAAACAGCGCGGGCGCGTAACCCGCGCGCGACAACGAGAAGATCATCCTCGTGGAGAAATAGAGGTTCGTATTCACGCTCGAAAGCGCGGCGGAAATCACGACAAAATTCATGATGCCGCCGGCGAATGGGATTCCGATTTCCGCGAACACTTTTACAAACGGACTGCCGGAGAGCTCGCCGCTGGTCTGGGCGACGGTCGGCCACGGCGTTACTGTTACGATGACGAAAGTCGCAAGAAGATAAAGGACGATGAGCCGCACGATGGTGCTTCGCAGCGCGCGCGGTACGGATTCTTCGGGATGCTCCGCTTCGCCGGCGGACACAGCGATCCCTTCGATGCCCATATAACTGGTGATCACCAGCGTTAACGCCAGCCACACGCCGGTCCATCCGTGCGGAAGAAAGCCTCCATGCGCAGTCAGATTCGAGAGCCCGATCGGCGGCCGGCCCAGTCGGCCGATGCCGATAATGAGCGCTCCCCCAACGACGACGAAAGCGGCAATCGCAAGCACCTTGATCATGGCAAGCCACGATTCCAGCGTGCCGAACGTTTTCACATTCGCGGCGTTCGCCGCCAGCACGAGCGCCGAAGAACCCATGATCCATACCCAGGACGGAACTGAGGGCAGCCAGTATCCGAAATAGAGGCCGACAGCGGTGACCTCCGCGCCGATGGCGACGGTTTGCGCAAACCAATACGTCAATCGCACGGTGAATCCGGCCCATGGGCTGACGTATTTGTCGGCGTAGATTCCGAACGACCCCGCAACCGGATGGGCGCTGACCATTTCAGCGAGCGCATACCCCATAATCATCGCGACAATTGCGCCGACGATGTAGCTGATCAAGACCGCAGGACCCGCAATCTGGATTGTCACGGCGCTTCCCAGGAACAATCCCACGCCGATCGCGCCGCCAATGGCGATCATCGTCAATTGCCAGGTCGCGAGCCGTCTGTGGAGACCCTCTTCCTGATGTCCCTGCTGTCCCTGATCGACGATTTTCATGACTTCAGCGCTTCGACGAATCCATCGATTTCATCCGCCGTGTTGTAGTGGACGAGTGAAGCGCGGATGGCGCCCACATCTTCGGAAAGCCCCAGTCGTTTGATCAGACGTGGACAGTAGAGATGCCCATATCGAACGGCGTAGCCTCGCCGCCCTACTCTTTCACAAACGGCCGCGGGCGACATGCCTTCGACGGTGAAACAAAACGTTGGCGTGCGATCCGGCGGTTTTCGGAGTCCGTACACGCGTATAGCGGGAATCTTCTCCAGGCCCGCAAGCATGCGCTCGGAGAGAGACATCTCGTAATCACGTATAGCCTGCATCGCGTGGCGGATGGCCTGAGGCCGATCTCCACTGGCGCCGCACCTACGTCCGACATCCTCGAGATACTCGATAGCGGCCAGAAGACCCGAAACGTTTTCATAAATGCCTGTTCCGATCTCAAACTTGTACGGCGCGGCATCCGGGATGAAGTATTCGCGAAATGCAGGGAGATTATCGAGAGACCGCTTTCGTCCCCAGCCAAAGCCCATATGGGGCGCAAACGCCTTGTAAGTCGAACACGCCATGTAATCGATGCCGGCGCTCTGCACGTCGATCGGACCGTGGGGAAGATAGTGGACCGCATCGACAAAAATCTCGGCGCCGGCGTCGTGCGCGGCTCGAGCGCCGGCGGCGATATCGACCAGGGAACCGGTGGCGTTGGAGGCCCAGGTCACCGCGACAAGTCGCGTCTTGTGCGACAGCAGCGGCACGAGGTCCTTCACATCAAGGCGCGGAATATTTTCCGCAACAGACCAGAAGCGAACGGTGTATCCCCGTTTCCGCAGCTCGAGCCAAACCGATATGTTCGATTCGTGGTCAAGTTCGGTGACGATGATTTCGTGGCGTCCGTCGCGAGGTTCGGCAATGGCCTGGCTCACGAGCCGCATGAACGAGGTACCGTTCAATCCGAATACGATTTCGTTCGGATCCGGCGCATTCACGAGATCGGCCACCGCTGCCCGTGCTCGCTCGATAACGTCATCTACTTCACGCGAAAGCGCATAGGGGCCGCCACGCTGGACCATCCGGTGAACCAGGTGATCTGTTACAGCATCGATGACGCGGGCGGGCAACTGCGCACCCGCAGCGTTGTCGAAGAAGATCGTGCCGCGGGATTCGTTTAAAGCTGGAAACTGACTCCGGATCGCCTGGATTGGAAAATTCATAACTCCGCTCCTAACCTAGCAGGCGATTATACAGGC
>Ga0207646_10002634_pt1 | contig 21087 bp, 20 predicted proteins | sample KBSK5502metaG_FD_184343 | JGI IMG/M metagenome (GOLD analysis project Ga0207646, IMG submission 184343) | Corn, switchgrass and miscanthus rhizosphere microbial communities from Kellogg Biological Station, Michigan, USA - KBS K5-50-2 metaG... | ecosystem: Host-associated > Plants > Roots >... | reverse complement strand
TCCAGCAGCCGTCCTGCCGCGGCGTCGCCGTCGTGGTGAGGCGGCCGACGTCGGAGCCGGCCTGCGGCTCCGTCATCGCGACCGCGCCCATGATCTCGCCCTTCGCGAGCGGGGGAAGATAACGCGCCTTCTGCTCCTCGGTGCCGAAGCGGTAGATGAGCGCCGCGGGCGAGTTCCATCCGATCCCGTGCTGCACCTGTGTCGAGAGATCGGCCCGCGCGAGCATCTCCGCGATCATCATCGTGACGGTGAACGGGAGTCCCGCTCCACCGAACTCGGCGGGCACCGAGGGCGACGCGAGCCCGAGCTCGGCGAGTCCACGGAGGCTCTCCGTCATCGGCTCGTTCATGCGCACCGTGCCGTTCTCGCGGATCACGCCGATCTCGTCGACCTTCGCCGCGCGCGGGGCGATCTCGGTGGCGATGTACCGGCCCGCGAGGTCAAGTACCTCGCGCCAGGTCGATACGGTGCCGGCGACGTCGGCGCTTGGGCCCTCCACCGCGCCGACGACGCGCGCCCACGGGACCACCTTGTCGAACACCTCGACGAGGTCGGGATTGCCGGTGAAGAAGTTCGTCGCGGTCACAGGCTGAAGAACGGCCGGCGGGACCGCAGCGATTCGGTCGGCGCGAGCCGGTCCCCGCGCGCCGCCGCCAGACGCTCGAGCGCCGTCACGATCCGCTGGCGTTGCGCGTCCGCGTACCGGAACGGTCCGCCGAGGAACGGCGGGAAACCGAGGCCGAGAACGGCCCCGAGGTCGCCTTCGGCCGGCGAGCGCAGGATCCCCTCGTCGAGGCAGCGGACGGCCTCGTTCACGAACATGAGGGTGAGCCGCTCCGCGATGTCGCCGGCCGCCGGATGGGTCGGTGCGCCGAGGAGCTCGCGCACGCGCGGATTCGGCGTACGGCGCCGCCCGTCGTAACGGTAGAAGCCGCCGCCTTTGTGCTTCCCCTTGAAGCCTTCGGCCACGAGCGAATTCACGATCGTCGGCGCTTGGATGCCGCGCGCCTTCGCGACGGTCTCGCCGGCGTGGCCCGCGACTTCGAGCCCCACCTCGTCGACGAGCTGCAGCGGGCCGACCGGCCACCCGAATTCGGTCATGGCCCGATCGATCGCCTCGATGGAATCGCCCTCGGCCAGCATCGTGAAGGCTTCGCCGATCATCGTCGAGAGCACGCGTGTGGTGTAGAAGCCGGGGCCGTCGCCGACGACGATCGGCGTCTTGCCCATCGCCGTGGCGGCGGACACGGCGGTCGCCACGGCATCTGCATCCGCGCCGGCCGGGCGAATGACCTCGATGAGCGGCATCTTGTGCACTGGCGAGAAAAAGTGCATGCCGACGATCCGCTCGGGCGTGCGGGCCTCGCGGGCGATCTCGGCGATCGGGAGGGCGGACGTGTTCGACGCGATGACCGCTTCCGGTCGAAGGATCTGCTCGAGCTCGCCGATCACGCGCCGTTTGGTCGCGATGTCTTCGAATACCGCCTCGATCACGAGATCGGCGCTGCGGAAACCGGTCAGGTCCGGTCCACCGCTGACGCGTCCGACGATGCGCGCCGCCTCGCGGCGCTCGAAAACGCCCTTCTTCGCAGCGTCCGTGGTGAGCTCGCGGATCGTCGAGAGTCCCTTTGCGACGGCGGCGGCGTCGCGGTCGCGCGCGCGCACGCGAAGGCCGGCTACCGCGGCCGCCTGGGCGATGCCCGAGCCCATGAAGCCGAGGCCGACGATCCCGACGTTCGCGATGGCGCGCGGCTTCCCGAGCCCCTCGAGCGCGGCTTTGCGCTGGCGCAGTGTGAGCACGACGAGCGCGGTCAGGCTGCGACCGGTCTCGCCGACGGCGAGCTCGCCGAACGAGCGCGCCTCGGCGTCGAGTCCCGCCTCCAAGCCTTTCGCCAGACCGATCGCGACCGCGTCGATCGCGGCGATCTGCGCCGGATAGCGGCCTTTCGTCTCCGCGAGCGTCCGCGAGCGCGCCTGCCGCAGCGCGAAGGCGCGCGCCGGCGCGAAGTGCGTGGCGGCCCGGTCGATGGCGGTCGCTCCGCCGTTGGGCTTGCGCTTATTGTCGCGGCTCGCGTGATCGATCGCCGCCTGAAGGAGGACCGCTGGATGGACGACCTCGTCGATCACGCCCGCGCGCAGAGCGCGCTTCGGCGTGAGCTGCCGCGCCGTCAGGATCATGTCGAGCGCGCGCGGAAGGCCGATGAGCCGTGGCAGCCGCTGCGTGCCGCCGGCCGCCGGGATGAGGCCGAGGCGTGTCTCGGTCAGACCGAGGCGGACGTTCGGGGCATCGGCCGCGATCCGCGTGTCGCAGGCGAGCGCGATCTCGAGGCCACCGCCGAGCGCGGGACCGTTGATCGCCGCCACGGTCACGAACGGAAGCGCAGCGAGATCGTTGAGCACGCGCTGCATCGAGCGACTCGCCTTCTCGATGTCGCTCTGCGACGTGCCTCCACGGAGGAGCGAGAGATCGGCACCGGCGACGTACTGACCCTTCTTACCGCTCGCGACGACGAGACCGCGCGGGTTTGCTGCGCGAGCCGCGGCGATCGCCGCGGCGAAGTCTTCCATCAGCCGCACGTCGATCGCGTTCACCGGATCGTCGGGACGATCGATGACGATCCGCGCGACCCCCGACCCGTCCGCGGGAACGAACATCACGGACGGGACCTGAGCCGCGGCCGCAAGCCCGGGGGCTGGAGGGCGAAGCCCCCCAACGCTGATCACGCACGCTCCAGGATGATCGCCGCCCCGTTACCGCCTGCCGCGCACGCGGTCGCGAGGCCGTACTTGGCGCCGCGCCGGTGCATCTCGTTCGCGAGCGTCAGCACGATGCGCGCGCCCGTGGCGCCAAAGGGATGGCCGAGCGCGATCGAGCCGCCCATGACGTTCAGCTTCTCGACGGGGACGCGGCCGACGCCGTTCTGCTCGAGAACGCTGAGGGTCGAGAGGACCTGCGCCGCGAACGCTTCGTGCATCTCGAAGAGGTCAATGTCCTCGAGCGTCAGCCCCGCGCGCCGAAGCGCGATCGGGATCGCGTACGCCGGCGCGATGAGCAGCTGGTCAGCGGGGTCGACCGCGGCGTAGGCGTAGCCGCGCACCGACGCGAGCGCCTCGAGGCCGAGCGCTCGCGCGCGCGCCTCGCTCGCGAGCACGACGGCCGCCGCGCCGTCCGTCAGAGGGCTCGCGTTTCCGGCGGTGATCGTCCCGTGCTCGCGATCGAAGACCGGACGGAGCGATGCGAGCTTCTCCGGCGTCGAGTCGCGCCGGATGTGGTTGTCCGCCGTGACCGCGTGGCCGTCGAGGTAGACGGGCCCGACCTCCTTCGCGAGGCGTCCGTCGTCCCAGCCCGCAGCAGCCAGACGGTGGCTGCGGAGCGCCCACGCATCCTGGCTCTCGCGCGAGACGGCGTTCATCGCCGCCATGCGCTCGGCCGATTCGCCCATCGTGAGCCCGGTCGACGTCTCGCGAATACCGGGAGCCACCGGCGCGATGTCGGACGCGCGGACATGTGCAAGGGATTGCGCTTTGGCAGGAAGCGTCTTCGCCTGCGAGGCCGCGATGAGGGCGCGCGCGAGGCGCGGCGTGAGCGTCAGCGGGACGTTGGTGAGCGATTCGCTTCCGCCCGCGACGACCATGTCGGCGTTGCCGCCGGCGATGTGGTCGGCCGCGCTCGTGATCGCCACGCACGCCGACGCGCACGCGAGCCCGACCGTGAACGCGGGGATCCGGGTCGGCATCGAGAGTGAGAGCACGATCTCGCGTGCGAGGTTGTGATAAGCGACGGGTCGCGCGACATTTCCGAAGATCACCTCGTCGACCTGACCCGGATCGAGCTCCGTGCGCGCGAGCGCCTCGGACGTCGCGGCCTTCGCGAGGTCGAGCACGTCGAGATCGGCGAAGTCGGTCCCCGCTCGGACAAACGGCGTCCGCGCGCCGCCGAGTATCAATACACGCGGCATTGCGCTTGCATGGCTAGCGCTCAAGCGAGTTTCGACGTTATGAGCATGATGCAGTCGGCAAGCCAATGGGAAGCCGCCTACGACCCGGGCGTCCCCAGGCACCTGACGTACCCCAGATTGCCACTCCATGGCCTACTCGAACGCACGGCCCGCGAGCACCCGGAGACCGTGGCTACCCAATTTGGTGGAGCCGTCGCCGGCCGCTGCATCGACGCGCCGATGACCTACCGAAATGTCGACGATCTCGCCGACCGCTTCGCCGCCGGCCTCCAGCAGCTCGGCGTCCGGAAGGGCGACCGCGTGGCGCTCGTCCTGCCCAACTGCCCGCAATTCGTCTATGCCTTCTTCGGCGCCCTAAAGGCCGGGGCGGTCGTCGTTCCGACGAACCCGCTCTACACCGTGCGCGAGCTCCACGACCAGCTCGCGGACTCGGGCGCCCGCGTCGTCGTGGTCCTCTCGCGTCTCTATCCGCAGGTCGCGGAGGCGGCGATCGAGACCCGCGTCGAACGAATCGTGGTCACGAACGTGAAGGAGCATTTCGCGTTCCCGCTCCGCGCGCTCTTCACTCTTGCGCGGGAGCGCAAGGAAGGGCATCGGGTCGACATCTCGGGCGATCCGCATGCCATGTGGCTCAGCGACCTGCTCATCGACGCGAGCGCGCGGATCCCGGTCGACGTCGTGCCCGAGGATCTCGCCCTTCTGCAATACACCGGCGGCACGACCGGGATGCCGAAGGGCGCGATGCTGTCGCATCGGGCGCTCATCGCGAACGTCACGCAATGCAAGGCGTGGCATGCGGCCGTTCGACCCGGCGACCGGATCCTGGCGATCATGCCGTTCTTCCACGTGTACGGCCTGACCGTCGTGATGAACCTCGCCGTGCTGAACGCGATGACGATGATCCTCATCCCGCGTCCCGACCTCGGGCACATCCTGCTCGCGATCCAGAAGCATCGCCCGCGCTTCTTCCCAGGCGCGCCGCGGATCTACATCCTCTTGAGCGAGTCACGCGAGCTCGCGAAGTACGACCTGCGGTCCATCGAGTGGTTCCTCTCCGGATCCGCGCCGCTGCCGGTCGAGGTCATGCGCCGGTTCGAGGAGCTCACCGGCGGCAAGGTCCTCGAGGGATACGGCCTCACCGAGGCCGCACCGGTCACGCACTCCAATCCGCGTGAGGGCGTTCGCAAACCGGGGTCCGTCGGCATTCCGTTGCCCGACGTCGACTGCCGGGTCGTCGATATCGAGACCGGCACGCGCGAGGTGGGCGCGGGCGAGGCGGGGGAGCTCTGTCTTCGCGGCCCGAACATCATGGACGGCTACTGGCAGCGTCCCGAAGAGACCGCCGCGGTGATTCGCGACGGCTGGCTCCATACCGGTGACATCGTCCGCATGGACGAGGACGGCTACTTCTCGGTCGTCGACCGTGTGAAGGAGATGGTCATCGTCTCCGGGTTCAAGGTGTACCCGCGCGAGGTCGACGAGGTCTTGTATGCCCACCCCGCCGTCCTCGAAGCCGCGGCCGTCGGGGTGCCGCATCCGTCGAAGGGCGAGGTGGTCAAGGCGTTCGTCGTTTTGCGACCGGGCGCCAAGGCGACCGCGCAGGAGCTCGTGGACCACTGCCGCGCGAATCTCGCGCCCTACAAGGTCCCCGTCGAGATCGTGTTCCGCTCCGAGCTCCCGAAGACGCTCATCGGAAAGGTTCTCCGTCGCCAGCTCGCGGCGGAAGACCCCGGCGTCGCCGTCGTTCCGCTGCCGCGCGCTGGCTGAGGTCCGTCAGCTCACTTTCTGCCGCAGGAGATCCAGGATCCGGTTCTGCCCGTTCAGGATCTCGATCTGCTGGATCGACATTTGATGCAGTGCGGTCAGGGTCTCGTGATCGGCTTCGGCACGCGCGTCCTGCGCGGCCGAGATCACGTTCTGTCCGACGATGATGATCGGCAGCAAGACGAGCTGCAGGAAGTTCGAGGACAGCCAGTTCACGAGGACCGTCGGCGACCCCTGCTCGATCGCGGCCGGCAGGGCCACGAGCGCGATGAGCGTGAACACGTAGGCGCAGTACATCGTCCCGACGATCTTCGTGATCCGCACGGCGATCGCCGCGTTGAGTCGACCCAGAGGACCCGAGCCGTGGATGCGCTCGTGGATCTGCTCGGAGAGCACCAGCCTCGGTACGTGTACTGACGGGTTCTTGACTTGCGGCATATGTCTCCTCACCACCTGTTGATGAGGCGCGAGACTACGCTCGCGGGACTACGGCTTCGTCCAGCCGACCGCCAGGAGCACGGCTCCATCCAGCGTGGGGTAGTAGACCTGCCAGCCGTGATAGCCGCGGTAGGCGTTCGGGTCGGCCTTCATCACGTTGCCGTAGTCGATGAGTGCGTTCACGTACGCCTGCGAGTGGTTGTACGCGAAGAGCGCCCGCTGCATGTTGTCGGGCGCGCCCGCGGCTTTGAGATAGCGCGCCGCGCCCAGGATCGCGTCGTGGTCGTCGTCGATATCGCCTCCGTTGCCGTACTGCGTCCAGGTCGACGGGATGAACTGCATCGGACCCTGGGCACCTGCGCTCGACAGCCCGTGGATGCGGCCCATGCGGCTCTCTACGAGATTGACCGACGCGAGGTAGTACCAGGGCACACCGAACTCGGCCTCCGCCTCCTTGTAATAGCCGAGAAGCTGGTCGACCGGCTTCGCCTCGAGGATCTTCCAGTCCGGCAGGTTCTTGGGGACGGGGCCGTTCAGCAGGCGCAGCTGCTTGCCGGCATCAAGGCTCGCGTTGACCGCGGCGCGTGTTTGCTCCGGCAGCGATGCGAGCACGGTGGCCTTCCAGTCGGGGTAGTCCTGCAGCCGGCTGTACGCGAGCTGCTGAAGATGTCCCATCCACTCGAGGTGTGCGCCGCTCAAGTTCGGATCGCGGATCGCGGTCTCGACCATGGCCAGCTGGATCGCGAGCGCTGCGGGGTCGTTCGCTGCGACCGGGAGCTCGTCCCACTTGGGTGCTGCGCTCGCCGTTGGGAGGGGCGTGGGCGATGGGCTCGGGGTGGGCGTCGCCGGCGCGTCGGTGGCGGTCGGCGCAGGCGACTCGGAAGCGACGGCCGTCTCGGACGGCGCGAAGCGCGCGCCAGGTCCCGAGCAGGCGACGAGGCCGGCGGTAAGGACCAGACCGAAGAGGCGTGCGGGATACGTGCGCAGCTGTCCGATGTCGAAAAGTCTGTTGTGCGAATGCTGTCCGGTAAAGGTCCGCAACCGGACGTTCTCGCGTCAAAACACGACCTCGAGTGTCAGAGCGGCGACGTCTTTTGTCGTTGGCGTCCCATCTCTGCACCGGTCCGCCGAGTCTTGGGACGCTTGGCCGCTAGCGACTAGCTTGCGCGGCGCTCCCGGATCCCCGATGTGCCATCGAGTCGCTCGCGACTCGTCGGTTCGATCCGAGTCCACTTATGACCTTCGGAGCCGTTCCCCTCGCAGTAACCCCATCGACCATCGACGGGTGTGATCAAGGGCCCCGCGGCGTGAGGATCGGTGTGCTCACGGCAGACGAACTCGATCAAGGCAGCCATGCATCTCCCCCTCCGTTGGATGAGATGGTGCGCATGGGACATCCCCACGTCGAGATGGTTGTCCACAGTTTTGGTGGAAACTTTTCCGCGACGGTGGATTACGACGGGTCATGTCTTAGACGCTGACCGTTCGTCTCCCACGCGGTCGCCCGGACGCGCGCATCCGATGCGGGGTCGGCACGCAGTCGCACTCCACGGGATCTTCCAGGAGCGCACGATCCCAGTGAGCGAGATCCGCGGCTGCGTCGTAGGTGCTCTGAAGGAAATCAAGAAGTGTCGCCGCGGGGTCCGCCGAGGTCCGGACCGCGTCGTACGGCAACAGGAACTCTCCACGCGCCGCATCCCATCCGCCTGCCTTCGGGCGGATGGTGGCCGCATCGAGCCCGTCGAGCGCCGGCATCGCGTAGGCGTAGTACTCGGCTCGCGGGACCTGCGCGCTCCCTGGCCAGAATCCCGCCGAGATGAGCTCGTGCGAGTAGGCCTCGTGCATGACGTGGACGTTCACATGCGGTGGGGTCCCGCCGGCGTACGCCGGCGCGCGCCTTCCGCTGAACCGCGCCGCGGCGAGGTCGAAGGATCCCCAGAAGAACTGGACGGGGCTCGCCTTTCCGAGGAAGCCCGCGCGGAATCGCTCGAAGACGATGTCGGTCTGGAGCAGCGCGGCCGCGAAGCCTCGCGCTCGGTCGCGGTCGTACGGGCGGATCGCGACGTCCTTGGGGAACGGCACCGCGACGGGGACCTCGTTCGGCGTGGGCGCGATGCCCGGATCGGGCACGCCCAGCCGGGCGAGTGAGTCGAGCACCTCGCGGTAGAACTCCGCGACAGACATCGAGCGCAGCGGCACGGCGCCGCTTCCGCCGCGGCTCGTGACGATCGTGAGCTCGTGAGCCACGAAGTCGAGATCCATCTGGAAGGCATCCCCATCGCTCGGCACGAGCCCGGTGCTCAGACCTCGAGGGGTCACGTGCAGAGCGGAGTTCCACCAGTGGTTCAGGACGGGCGTCTTCGCCAGAAGGATCTTGCCGACGATCTGTGTCCACATGTGGACCGGGTAGAGGGTGTCCTTCCACGCGTCGTAGTCGAGCGGCGGCCAGAGATCGGCTTGACTTCGCAGCTGAATGCCCAGGCTCTTCACGTTAGACGATTCATCAGCCGACCTGCGTCCGACCGGGCCTTACTGAGCCGGCACGGACGAAAGGAGTCGCCGGAGCCGCGCGCGCACGTCGTCGGCGGACGCATCTCCGAGCGACGAGACGGCGACGCGCTCGAGATCGCTCTTCTTTGCGCCGCGGATGGCGCGTCTCACCTGCGGGATGCTCGCGGGCGCCATGCTCAGTGCGCGAACGCCCAGGCCGACGAGCGCCAAGGCGGCCTCGGGCTCTCCGGCCATCTCGCCGCACACCGAGAGCAGGGTCCCCGACCGATCCGCGGCTTCGACCGCGAGGCGGACGAGTTGGAGCAGCGCGGGATGGAGCGAGTCGCGGTAGCGCTCGAGCGCCGGATTGCCGCGATCTGCGGCCAGCGTGTACTGGAGCAGGTCGTTCGTGCCAAGGCTGACGAAGCCCAGCTCGCGCATGTAGGTATGCGCCGTGAGGATGGCGGACGGTATTTCAAGCATCACCCCGAGCTCCGCGACCCCGATCGGTCGACCCTCGGCGGCGAGCTCCGATGTCGCCCGGCTGGCGAGGCGGCGAAGGATCGCGACATCACCCGCGTCCGCGACCATCGGGGCCATGATCTTGACGGGCCCTTTGACCGCCGCGCGATAGCAGGCACGCAGCTGTGTCACGAAGATCCCGGGCTGGCGATCGGCCAGGCGGAGCGCGCGGACTCCGAGGAACGGGTTCGCCTCTTCCTTGAGCGGGAGATATGCGATCGGCTTGTCCCCGCCCACGTCGAGCAGCCGGATCGTCACCGGATGCGGCGCGAATGCCGCGACGACGCGCTCGTAAGCCTCGGCCTGCTCGTCCTCGGACGGGGGCGTCGAACGTTCGAGGAAGAGGAATTCGGTGCGGAACAGGCCGACCCCGCGTGCCCCGATGGCGACGGCGCCGGCGGCCTCGCCCGGCGAGCCGATGTTCGCGAGGAGCTCGATCGCCACGCCGTCCGTGGTGACCGCGGGCAGCGCTGACTCCTCGCGATCCCGGCTGCGATCCCGCGCGATCGAGCGCGCGCGTGCGTCGAAGCGCGCGACGTCGTCGCTGGTCGGCGACACGAGGACCTCGCCGGTTTCGCCGTCGAGGGCGAGGGCGGATCCCGGGCGCGATGCCGAGAGAGACGCGAGCAACCCCGTCGCACCGACGACAGCGGGGATCCCGTACGCGCGCGCGAGGATCGCGGCGTGCGCGGTGGGGGACGACGCCTCCAGCGCGATGCCCAAGAGGCGCTCGCGCGGCAGCGTCGCCGTCACCGATGGCGGCAGGTCCTCGGCGACCACGATCGACGGTCTTTCCAGATGCATGACCGTGCTGGAAAGTCCGGCGAGCTCGCGCGCGATCCGATCGCCGACGTCGATGACGTCGGTCGCTCGTCCGGCGAGCAGCTCGTCGCCGAGGGCGCGGAGCTGTTCGGCGACCACCGCCGCGGCCCCGGCGATCGCGGCGACCGCGTCGATGCGCTCCGCGCGGATGCGTGCCGCTGCGGCGTCGAGCAGGTCGGGGTCGCGCGCCATCATCGCGTGCGCGAGGAAGACCTTCGCCTCGTCGGCGTGCCCCGCGGCGCTGACCTCGTCCGCGAGGCGTTCCGAGGCCTTGCCCACGACCTCGGCGGCGGCGACGAGCCGGGCGGCCTCGGCTTCGGGGTCCGCGACCCGACCACTGAACACGGCAGCCGTTCGCTCGAAGCGCACCCACGGGCCGTGCGCGACACCGGGAGACGCGCCAACGCCGCGGATCCCTACGGCGTTCCCGGTCGTCACGATCGCAACCGGCGCGATGCGTCGACGCGCTTGTGCACGACGACCGCTCCGCGATCGGCCGTCGTGACCGCGCGCATCCGCGTCCCCGGTGACCGGATCGCCGCGACGGACCACGCGACCGCGATGCCCAGCGCCTCCCGTCCGCCGCCGGCCGCCAGGAATCCCGCCAGCAGGGCGTCCCCCGCACCGACGGTGTTGGCGACGTCGTCGACCGAGGCCTCGGCGTGCGATGCGGTGCGCGCGTCGACAAGCACCGCGCCGTCGGGACCAAGACTCACGAGGACAGAGTGGCATCCGCGCTCGACGACCTCGCGTGCGGCCGCGACGACCTCGCCAATGGTCGCAAGCGGCCGTTCCACGAGGCCCTCGAGCTCGGCGGTGTTCGGTTTGATCAGCGCCGCACCCGCGCAGACCGCCGCGCCCAACGCCTCGCCGCTCGTATCGACCGCGACCCGCCGTGCCGGCGACGCGAGTGCGGCGAGGCGTGCATAGAAATCGACAGGCGCGCCCGGTGGCAGCGATCCGCAGCCAACGATCCAGCCGGGACCCGCGGCCGCGGACGCTGCGGCAAGTAGTGCGTCGACGTCGTCCGGCTCGAGCTGCGGGCCGGGCTCGTTCACCTTCGTCACCGTGCCGTCCGGTTCGACGAGGCTCACGTTCACTCTCGTCGCGCCCTTTATCGGCACCGCCGTGATCGGCACGGCGTCGGCGAGGAGGCGCAGGTACACGGTCGCGGACTCCGCTGCGAGGGGAAGGACCGCGGCCGTGTCGATGCCCTCGGTCGCGAGTGCGAGGGAAACGTTGAGGCCCTTGCCGGCCGCTTCCGAAGTGGCGGCTCGTGCGCGGATCACTTTGCCCCGGTCGAGCCGATCGATGTGGATCGTGCGGTCGATGCTGGGGTTCGGTGTGACGGTCACGATCACGGCCGCGCGAGGCTGGGCGTCGCGAGGTGATGCGCGAACAGGACCGCCTCGGCCTCGGCGTTCCACGTGCCACCGCGACCGAGTGCCGCGCCGAGCTCGGGATCGGCGTCGGCGAGATCCGCGACGGCGGTGAGCGGAAGATTGGAGAGCTGCGGAAAGATCACGATCTTGCCGGCGAAGCGACCCTCTATGAGCGCGCGCAATCCGTCGGGCGCCGCTTCCATCCCGCCGACCGCCGCGAGGGCGTGATCCGGGGAGAGCTGGCCGGCGAGCGTCTTGCGAACGACGAGCGCCTGGTCGGCGATGCGCGAGCCGGACGTGCCGGTGTATTGCGCGCCGTAGAGGAAGACCCGCGAGAGATCGAGGCTCGCCCGGGTCCCGACCGGCAGCCCTGCGAACAGCACGAGCATCCCATCGCCGGCGAGGAGACGCGCCGCCTGCGTCACGGCGGCCGCGGTCGGCGCCGTGACGATGATGTCGTCGGCGCCGCGACCGTGCGACTCGGTCGTCACCAGCGTGGCGAGGTCTTCTTCGCTCGGGCTCGTGATCATCAGGAGACGGCGCTCGAACTCGCGCGCGACCGGCTCGAGACGAGCCCGCGCGATCGCGAGGCGATCCGCGTCGAGGTCGACGCCGATCAAGGTCGATGGGCCGTTCGGTGCCTTGAGCGCGCGCTCGAGATGCATCTGTCCCATCGGACCAGCTGCGCCGACGAAGAGGGCCACGCCACCCGGTCGAAGCTCGGCGCGATTGCGTCGCTCGCCGTACGCGGCGGAGACGAGCGGGCCGGTGGTGCCGACGTAGGCGGTGTAGTGGTAGTGGATCCGTCCGACGTCGATGTCGCTCGGACCGTCGAGCGGCTTATCGCCGACGAGGTTGAGGACGCCGCCGAAGGCCAGCGCATCGCTCGCCCGGGTCACGAGGGCCCCCGATCGCGGGTCGAGCACGATGATGTCGTCGAAGGGGCCGCGGGCGGCCGATTCCTCGACGACGGAGATCGCCGCGTTTGGCGCGCTCGACCTGAGTGCCGCGACGAGATCCTCCCTGAGCCCCGATACGACGATCTCGCGCGCATCTTTGAGCGCCGCACCGAAGTCGTACGACCGATGGTCGTCCGGATGGCCGATCACCCAGGCTCGCCCGCCGCCGAGCGGCTCGAGTCGCCGGCGCTGGCTGTACGCGGCTTCGACGCACGCCCACGGCTCGGTGAGCGCGGTCTCCGCATAGCCGAGCCGGTCGTCGACCGGAACGACGTACGCGCCGTCGTCCGCGGCGAGGACCTCGGGCCCGATGAGGTGATAGCCGATGAGGCCGCCGGGGATCGTGTACCCGTACGCGGTGCTCCGTCCGTCCACGTAGATGTCCGGCTGGATCGCGAGACGCTGTCCCGGACGGAACCGTTCGGCGAGGTCGGCGCCGACCGCGATCACGGTCACCGCGGTCTCGTGCCCGAGCCGCGTGGGGTCGGTCGCGAGGTTGCGGCCGTAAAGCTTGGGGTGATCGCCGCCGAGCCGGATGAGCTTGACGTCGGAAAAGCAGAGACCGACCGCGTCGACCCGGACGAGCAGCTGATCATTGGACGGACGCCCGACCTCGACCCACTCGGGGCGTCCGTCGCGGCCCACGCTTTCGACGCCCTTGCCGTAGACGTTCCAGGCGAGTGTGCGAGTCGGGATGACCGACGGGACGCGGTGATAGCCCTGGTAGGCCTCGTCGACGGAAGTCATTTCGGTCGGGGCAGATCCGCGTTCTTGAGCACGCGGCCGGTCGGATCCATGATCCCGACCTTCGTACCGATTGTCAGCGGGCTCGCCGTGAACAGATCGCCGGCGTTGATGACGATCCAGCGATACCCCTGAAGCGGGGTCAGCCGCTTGATCGCCGGGCCAATCTCCGTGCCTGTCGCGGCCACATTGATCCGTCCCTGCGATGCGATGACGTCGGCGAGTCCGTCCGGATCGGGAGTTGCGTGCAGCGATTCCGCGATCGCGGTCAGGATCGCGTCGCGGTCGAGACGAGCCACATCACACCTCGGTGCTGCCTGTAAGGATCGCAGCAACGGCGTCGGCCGCGCCCTGGGCATCGCTACCACGAGCGACGATACGCACCTCGTCGCCGACCGCGGCCCCAAGGCCGAGGAGGGCGGTGATACTGCGAGCGTTGGCGCGTCGTCCATTCGCCAGTATCGCGACCTCGGCCGCGAACAACCGCGCTCGTTCGACCACGATCGCTGCGGGTCGCGCGTGCAGTCCGTGGGGATTAGTGATGCGGATCTCGAGCGTCACGTCGCCGCTCCGCGGTGGGTGGCCGTCCGCCGCGGGCTGCTCGCCGTCGGTCGCGGTGAGCGTTCGATAGATCTCGCCTGCGTCACGCGTGCTCCCAAGTCGACGGCAAAGCTCCTCGTCCCCGAGAATCGTCGCGAGCCGCGCCAGCACGCCAAGGTGCTCTTCTGAGGTCGCCGCGAGCCCGATCACGAGGTGCGCGCGTTCGTCTCCCCAGAGGACGCCGTCCGGGAACTGCGCGACGGCGAGGCCGGTGCGCAGCACGGATGTCTTCGCTTCGTTCGTGCCGTGCGGCAGGGCGATTCCGTTCCCGAGATAGGTCGAGACGATCTTCTCGCGCTCTCTCATTTGAACGACATAGTCGTCCGTCGCGCAGCCTTGCGCGACGAGGATCGCGCCGACGAGATCGATCGCGGAACCCTGATCCGGCGCCGTGGCACCAACCACGACGGCGGACTCCGCCAAGACCTGGCTCGTCACGGGATCTGCCCGGCCTCGGCGGCTATCTCCTCGCCTGCGACGAGGCTCTTAATGAGCTTGTCGGACGCAGTGTTGTTCATGAAGTTGCGGAATGTCAGCACGACCGCCGCCGGCGCGACCTTCCGCGCGCGCTCGGCAAGACCCTCATGAGAGACGACGACATCGGTGTTGGGCGGGATCTGGTTGACGGGCGAGTGGATGACTTTGACGTCGAGACCAGCCTCCTTGATCCGTTTCTTGAGCTGGTTCGCGCCGATCAGGCTCGATCCCATACCTGCTTCGCAGACGAATACGACGAGCTTCACCTCGTCGGCGCGCTTTACGACCATGAAACACCTTCCCTGTCCACCGGCCGGCCGGTGTGACCGGCCGGTGGACTCGCGTCGATGAAGGAGGCTACGCGGGCGCGGGCGCGGAGGTCACCTGCCGCTTGGTGGTGTCGGTCTCGGTGTCTTCGGCCTTCTGAGGAATGAACCGCAGGATCATCGAGCCGACGGCGAAGGAGACCACTGCACCGACCCCGACTCCGAGGAACACACCGAGGTGCTGACCCGGAGGGGTCACGGCGAGGTAAGCGAAGATGCTGCCCGGAGAGGGCGTCGCCACGAGACCGGCGTTGAAGATCACGAAGATGATGTCGGCCGCGATACCGCCGGCCCACATCGCCACGATCATGATCGGGTTGGCGAGCACGAACGGGAAGTAGATCTCGTGGATCCCGCCGAGGAAGTGGATCACCATCGCGCCAGGGGCGGACTGCTTCGCAGCGCCCTTGCCGAAGAGCGCGAAGGCGGTGAGAAGGCCGAGGCCGGGACCCGGGTCCGTTTCCAGGAGGAACTCGATCGCGTGGCCGTTCTTCGCGGCGTCGATGACGCCGAGCGGCGCGAGGACGCCGTGGTTGATCGCGTTGTTGAGGAAGAGGACCTTGGCCACTTCGATCGGGATGTCCGCGAGCGGGAGCACTCCCGCGTTGATGAGAGCGTGCACGAAGTTGCCCATCGCGGTGGAGAACGCGTCGATCACCGGCCCGACGGCCACCAGGCCGAGAATGGCAAGGATCGCGCCGAGGATGCCGGCCGAGAACGTGTTGTAGAGCATCTCGAAGCCGCTCGGGACCCTCTCTTCGAGCTGGCGGTCGAGCATCTTGATGAGGAAGCCGCCGAGAGGCCCGACGATCATCGCCCCGAGGAACATCGGAACCGAAGATCCGACGATGATCCCCGCTGTCACGATCGCACCGACGACCCCACCGCGGTGCCCGTAGACCAGCCTGCCTCCGGTGTACCCGATGAGGAGCGGGAGTAGGAACGTGATCATCGGCCCGACGAGCTTCGCCAGGGTCTCGTTCGGGGTCCACCCCGTCGGGATAACGAACGCCGTGATCAAGCCCCACGCGAGAAACGCACCGATATTCGGAATGACCATTGACGCGAGATAGCCGCCGTAACGTTGAACGCGCTCCTGCAAAGCCGCCACCCCCTCCAATTCGAAAACGGGCGGCATCATCGAAGCCGGCGACACCTGTCACAAGTGCCAATCTGTCGCGAGCGAGTTGTGACAATCCGGCTCGCGCCGATCAGTGCGCCGGTTCTCCCAGAAAACGGCTGAGCCGGCGCAGGTCTTTTTCTCGAAGGAGCGGGCTGACCACCACGAATTGCAGGCTGGCTGGCTGCTCGTCCAGCGGGACGGTGCTGACCACGAGGTCCGAGGAGCCGGCGTCCAGGTCCTCCTCGAAGGCGGTCTTGGAGACGACCCGAGTGACCTCGACGTTGGGGAACTCGGCACTCAGGCGCGAGACGAGGATCCACGCCGTGGCCATGCCCGCCGGGCACACCACCGTGATCCGCACCTTCGGCCGGAGGCGGTTCCGTTCGAGCGATCCCGCGAGGTACATCGTGAGAAATCCGACTTCCTCGTGGGGCACGACGGCATCGCCGATCGGGTGCAGCGCCGCCACGATCTCACTCGCAACGCGATACACGTCCGGATATCGCTCGCGGACCTCGTGATCGAGAGGGTTGCTGACCGGGAGGCCGTACCGCAGCCTCACCCGCAAACGGCGGAGATGTTCGCCCAGACTTCGCCGAAGCTGAACGTCCTCCGCCAGCGACGGATGAAGCCGCGCCGCGGCTTCCGCGACGAGATGGTCGACGACCGCCTGGTCGTCTTGCTCGGTCGCAAGGCTGGCGTCGACGAGTTCCACGAATCCGAGAAGGAACTCGGTGATCGCGGCGACGTCGGCGTCGCCGAGCACGAGGCCTGCCTCGGCCTCCACCGCGGCGGCGATCCTCGCGGCGGCTGCCGCGACGGGATGATCGATCAGCGAGCGCAGCTGTCCGCTCTGCAACTCGGCCTGACGACCAGCGCGGACCCGCCGGGTCACGATCGCGAGGTACAGGGTGGCCACCATCGCCATCGGCCCGTTGTCGTCGGACTGCAGAAGCTGCGCGCTCAGGATCTTCCGGTGTGTCGGTAGGTCGAGCCGCGCTGCGAACTCGGCGAGGCCGCGGCTTTCCGCAGCCGTCGGACGGAGGTCGTTCGGCGTGTCCATCTCGGAGAGGAGCTGCTCGGCGGGCACTCCCTCGAGAACCAGCGACAGCAGACCCTTGCGAATGTCGATCTCGGTTCCGCGGACGGCGATGCCGACTCCGGGGAGGCGCTGCAGATGAAGGCGGTGTCCTTCGAGCCACGCCTCCGCCGCTCGTACGTCGCGCCGCACCGTCGGCCGCGACGCCCCGAGCGCTTCCTCGAGATCGGCGATATGGACGGGACGAGGAGACGCGTCGAGAAGCGCGGCAAGGACCTGGAGCTTGCGGTCGTCGCCATCGAGCACGCGCGGACCCGCGACCGAGCCGAGCGTCGAGAGGATCGCATGGCGCCGGTCTTCATTACCCGACACCCAGACGCCGACCCCACGACGTCGCATCAGTCGAAGTCCCTCTGGGCGGAGGAACGTATCGATCGACGGAAGGTTGTAGCGGACGATGCGACCGGTCAGGTTCAGCTCGCTCGCAATGGCCTCGACGGTCGACGGCCGCGCCTCGGTCAGGAGCAGACGCGTGATCGACGCCTGTCGGCTATCGAGGGGAACGACCGCCATGGCGGCCCAAATCTAAACCTCCGCGCGAGTGTCCCTCTACCATTGAGGTCGTGCAGGGGACGGGAGTCGAGGCCCAAAACAGCGATCTCGGGCGCCAGCTGGACGAGCACCGCGCCGAGCTGACCGCGTACTGCTATCGCATGCTGGCCTCCCCGTTCGAGGCTGAGGACGCCGTCCAGGAGACGTTTCTCCGCGCGTGGCGCGGCTTCGACACCTTCGAGGGACGCTCGGCCGTCAAGACCTGGGTCCACCGCATCGCGACGAACGTCTGTCTGGACATGCTGAGGAGCCGTGAGCGCCGGATACGGCCCATGGATCTCGGTCCGGCGCGCGAGCCGGTGGAATCGAACCTCAACATCCGCCCCGAGGTCACCTGGATCGAGCCGATACCGGACACCCTTATCGCGGGCGAGGGTGATCCTGCCGAGACCGCTGTCGCGCGCGAGAGCGTGCGGCTCGCGTTCGTGGCGGCCCTGCACACCTTCCCCCGCGCCAGCGCGCGGCGCTGATCCTCTGCGAGGTCATGAGCTGGAAGGCTGCTGAGGTCGCGGAGCTTCTGGAGACGAGCGCCGCGAGCATCAACAGTGCGCTGCAGCGAGCGCGTGCGACGCTGAAGGAGAGCGGCGTCAGCCCGGCCGGCGGCGCCCCCGCGATGGACGAGGCGCAACGAGCCCTGCTGGCCCGATACGTCGAGGCGTTCGAGCGATACGACATCGGCGCCCTCACCGCGGTGATCCGCGAGGACGCGAAGCAATCGATGCCGCCGTACGACATGTGGCTCAGCGGCCGCGACGACATGTTCCGCTGGTGGTTCGGTCCGGGCATAGGCTGTCGCGGGTCCCGTCTCGTCCCGACCGTCACCGCCAACGGCTCGCCGGCGTACGGTCAATACAAGCCGAGCCTGTCGGGGTCCGGTCACGAGCCGTGGTCCTTGCAGGTGATCGAGCTCTCCCCGAACGGCATCGCCGAGATCACGTTCTTCCTCAACACGGCGACACTCTTCCCGCTCTTCGGTCTGCCTCCGCGCCTCGACGGCTAGGTCACTCCGGCAGGACCTCCTCCAACCCCATGAACGCGACGACGTCGCGCAGATCGGCGGACGCTTGCTGCAGGCGGACCTCGCAACCGTGGCGGCGTGCCCCGAGCTGCAGCCGCGCGAGCGCCTCGACCGCCACTGCGTCAGCCGGGATGCCGGCGACGTCGCACCGCACCACGGCGCCCGCGCTCGCCGCGAGCAGATCGCAGACGCGCGAGTACAGGCCCGGTAGGTCGGCCCGCTCGAGCGGGCCACGGATCGCGAGGCTGACCGCGCGACGGGCCTGGGTGGCCATCAGGTATTAGACGAAAGACCCGCCCGGAATTCATCGGTCCGAAGGACCCGGATCCGGACGCCGAGCACCGATGAATTTTGCCGATGGTCGCGTCTAACGAGGTAAGAAGCGGAGGAGGTCGACCACATGGCAGTCATCGAACTCGGACGGAAATGGCGGCAGCCGTACCGGCCGACCTCGATCCCGTTCGCGAAATGGCTACAGACGAACGCGACGGTGCGTGGCTTCATCGCGCTCTTCGCGTTCCAGGTGCTGCTGAACGTCCTCGTCGTCGCGCAGGAGCGCGCCGCGGCGACCGTCGCGTACGCGCCGAGCTTCACCGCGAATGTCCTGCTCGCGGGCGTCACCTATCTCGCCGTTCGCCAGCTCGTCGCCGGCCGGAGCGCCGCGCTCGGCGTCGGTTACGCGCTGGGCGGCGGTGTGGGCGGCGTGGTCGGTCTGGCCGCGACGCGGATGCTCGGGCTCTAGCTGAAGAAATCGTTGGAGGCTCATCGTGACAACTGAGAACAACAGACGCTGGCTCGCGCTGATGGTCCTTTGCCTCGGCAGCTTCATGATCGTGCTCGACACGACGATCGTGAACGTCGCGCTTCCGTCGATCCGCGCCGATCTCGCGTTCACCGAGAGCTCGCTCGCGTGGGTCGTGAACGCCTACATGCTCTTCTTCGGCGGCTTCCTCCTGCTCGGCGGCCGTCTTGGTGATCTCCTCGGGCACCGTCGCATGTTCCTCATCGGTATCGGGCTGTTCACGGTCGCATCGATTGGCGCCGGGCTCGCCTCGTCGCAGTCGATCCTCGTCACCGCGCGTGCGGCGCAGGGCCTCGGCGGCGCGATCGCGTCCGCGACAGGGCTGTCTTTGATCATGACGCTCTTCACGGACGCCGCGGACCGCACCAAAGCGATGGGCGTCGTCGGCTTTGTCTCCGCAGGCGGTGGAAGTGTCGGTGTGCTCCTCGGTGGGATCCTCACGAGCGTCTTCGGCTGGCACTCCGTGTTCCTCGTGAACATCCCGGTCGGCATCGCGGTGACGGTGCTGTCGCTCCGTCTGGTGCCGGCGACGAATGGCTTCCTCACGAACGCGCGTCTCGACATCGGTGGCGCGATCAGTGTCACCGCCTCGGTCATGACCGCCGTCTACGCGATCGTGAACGGCAACGAGGCAGGCTGGACCTCGACGCAGACACTCGGCCTGCTCGGCGCGGCCACGATCCTGTTCACCACGTTCGTCGCGATCGAGGCGCGGGTGCGCGACCCACTCATGCCGCTTGGCCTCCTCCGCCAGCGCAACCTCGCGACCGCCAACGTCATGGGCGTGCTCTGGGCGGCATCGATGTTCGCCGCGTTCTTTCTCTCGGCGCTGTACCTCCAGCTGGTCCTGAGCTACACGCCGCTGCAGGTCGGACTCGCCTTCCTCCTCGGCAACCTGCTCATGGCCGTGTTCTCGGTGAGCCTCTCCGCGAAGCTGGTCCTGCGATTCGGCATCAAGCGGCCGCTGGGCGCCGGTCTCGCTCTCGCGGGCCTCGGTCTCCTGCTTCTCGCGCGCGCGCCGATCGACGGGAACTACATCGTCGACGTGCTGCCGAGCATGCTCCTCATCGGTCTGGGCGCGGGCATCGCGTTCAACCCGATGCTTCTCGCCGCGATGGCCGACGTCCGTCCCGAGCAGGCCGGTCTGGCGTCCGGGATGGTCAACACCTCATTCATGCTCGGCGGCGCACTGGGCCTCGCGGTGCTCGCGAGCGTCGCCGCGGCGCGGACCAGCGAGGCGATCGCGGCGGGCACGCCGACGGTGGTCGCGCTGACCGACGGCTACCACGCCGCCTTCGCTGTCGGGGCGGCCTTCGCGATGGTCGCGGCGGCGCTCGGCGTCACCGTCCTGCGCACTCCGGCGCGCGACGCCGCCGCCGATGAGACGCTTGTCTCCGTCGCGACGGCCGCAGATTAGGAAAAGGAGCAACTCCATATGGCTCTTAAATCGACTGACGCGAACATCGATGGCCTGCGTTCGAAGATCGCGGGTCGCGCGATCCTCCCGGGCGAGCCCGACTACGACGCCGCGCGAGCGGTCTTCGTGGGCGGCGTCGACAAGCGACCGCGGCTGATCGTTCGCGCCGCGAATACCGACGATGTGGCGCGCGTCATCGCCTTCGCGAGCGAGTCGGATATCGAGCTCGCGATCCGCAGCGGCGGGCACAGCGGCGCCGCCCACTGCGTCTCGGACGGTGGGATCGTGCTCGACATGCGTGATATGCGTTCGGTGGACATCGACCTCGAACGACGCGCGGCCTGGGCGGGCAGCGGCGCGACCGCGGCTGAGTACAGCCTTGCGACGGCTGCGCACGGTCTCGCGACCGGGTTCGGCGACACGGGCTCCGTCGGGCTCGGTGGCCTGGTGCTCGGCGGTGGTGTCGGCTACCTCGCACGCAAGTACGGACTCACCATCGACGATCTTTTGGCGGCGGACGTCGTCACGGCGGATGGCGAGCTTCGGCGCGTCGATGCCGAGCACGACCCCGACCTCTTCTGGGCGATCCGCGG
>Ga0207646_10002633_pt1 | contig 21088 bp, 25 predicted proteins | sample KBSK5502metaG_FD_184343 | JGI IMG/M metagenome (GOLD analysis project Ga0207646, IMG submission 184343) | Corn, switchgrass and miscanthus rhizosphere microbial communities from Kellogg Biological Station, Michigan, USA - KBS K5-50-2 metaG... | ecosystem: Host-associated > Plants > Roots >... | reverse complement strand
CGCTCACGTAACCGGCACGCAGAGAGGGAGGGTGCGATGAGGCAGCCCTGGAGACAGCCGATCCTGACCTGGGTGCTGATCGGGACCATCATCGGAGCATTCGTGCTCGTGGGCGCCGGGGCCTTCGTCGCCCGGGCCGCCGACCCCATCAAGATCGGCTTCGGCATGGCCCTGACCGGTGGGCTCTCCGCCAACGGCAAGCCGGCCTTGCTCGCCCTGCAGATCTGGAAGGACGACGTGAACAAGAAGGGCGGCCTGCTCGGCCGGCCGGTCGAGCTGGTCTTCTACGACGATCAGACCAACCCAGCCACCGTGCCGGGCATCTACTCGAAGCTGCTCGACGTGGACAGGGTGGACCTCGTTACCTCCGGCTACGGCACCAACCTCATCGCGCCGCTCATGCCGATCGCGATGGAGCGCAAGCTCACGATCATGGGGATCTTCGGGCTGGCCAACAACGAGAAGTACAAGTACCCGAACTACTTCCAGATCTCGCCGAACGGGCCCGAGCCGGAGACCAGCACCGCGCTCGGCTTCTTCGAGCTGGCGGCCCGGCAGAATCCCAAGCCGCAGACGGTGGCGATCGTCGGCGCCGACGCCGAGTACCCGCAGAACGCCCTCGTGGGGGCGCGCGAGCTGATCAAGAAGTTCGGCTTCAAGACCGTCTACGACAAGACCTATCCGCCCAGCACCGTCGACTACACGCCGATCGTCCGGGCGATCAAGGCCACCAACCCCGACATCGTGTTCGTGGCCTCGTACCCGCCGGACTCGGTCGGGATGCTGCGCGCGGCGCACGAGGTGGGGCTCCAGCCCAAGATCTTCGGCGGTGGCATGGTGGGCCTGATGTTCACCAGCGTGATGACGAGCATGGGGCCGATGCTCAACGGGGTCGTGAACTACGACTTCTGGGCGCCGGAGCCGCCGTTCCTCGCGGTGCCCGGCATCAAGGAGTTCCTGAAGGAGTACCAGGCGCGCGCCGAGAAGGCCGGGGTCGATCCGCTCGGGTACTACCTGCCACCCTATTCGTACGCGGTTGGCCAGGTGCTGGCCCAGGCCATCGAAGCCACCAAGGGCCTCGACCAACAGAAGCTGGCCGACTACATCCGCGCCACCGAGTTCAGCACCATCGTGGGCAAGGTGAAGTTCGGGAAGAACGGCGAGTGGGCCAAGGGCCGCACTCTGATGGTCCAGTACCAGAAGATCCAGGGCACCGGGATCGATCAGTTCCGGGGGCCGGGCAAGAAGATCGTGCTCTATCCCGACGAGTTCAAGTCCGGCAACATCATCTACCCGTACGCGGCGGCGAAGAACTAGCGGCGAGCCCTCTCTGTTCTCCTGGGACCTGCTGGCGAACGCGCTGGTCGCCGGACTCCTGCTCGGGGGTTTCTATGCCGCGGTGAGCCTGGGCATCTCGCTCATCTTCGGCCTGCTCGACATCGCCAACATCGCGCAGCCCGCGTTCCTGATCCTGGGCTCCTACGCGGCCTACGTGATGAACACCTCGTTCGGGCTGGACCCCATCCTCGCCGGGGTGCTCTTCACGCCGGTCTTCTACGGGCTCGGCGTCGTCGTGTATCGCGTCTACTACGGGAGCTTCGAGCGACGCGGGGAGGAGTCGCTCCGGGGCCTTGTCTTCTTCTTCGGGCTCCTCTTCATCATCGAGGTGAGCCTCAGCCTGAAGTACGGCGTCGATTACCGGCTGGTGCAGGCGGCCTATATCGGCAAGTCGATCGACCTCGGTGGCGTCGGGATCGCGTACCGCCTGCTGGTCCCGTGCCTCGTCGGGCTGGCGATGACCCTCGCGCTCTACCTCTTCCTGGGCCGGACGTTCTACGGGCGGGCCATCATGGCGGTGTCGCAGGACGCGGCCGCGCTGCGGCTGATGGGCGCCAATCCGGTCCAGATCAAGACCATCGCCTTCGGGGTCGGGATCGCCGCGGCCAGCCTCGCCGGCGCGCTGCTGATCACGATCGCGCCGGTCGTGCCGTCGTCGGACCGCGACTACATCGGCCGCATGTTCGCGATCACCGTCCTGGGCGGCATGGGCAGCATCGGCGGGACCCTCGTCGCCTCCATCATCCTGGGCGTGGTCGAGAGCCTGATGGGCACGTTCTTCGGCCCCTCGTGGTCGCTCGCGGTGTCGTTCGGCATCCTGCTGGTTGCGCTCGCGGTACGCCCGGCCGGGCTGTTCGGACGCTAGATGCGCCGTACCGGCGTGGTCCTGCTCGTGGGCCTGGCCGTGGTGGCGGCCGGGACGCTCGTCGCCTCGCTGCGCGTGAATCCCTACTTCTACTTCGCCGCCTACGTGATCCTCCAGTACATCGTGATCGCCACCGCGTGGAACATCCTGGGCGGCTACGCGGGCTACGTGAACTTCGGTACCCCCGCGTTCTTCGCGCTCGGGGCCTACACCGCGGTCTTCCTCATCCAGTCGACGCGGGCGCCGCTGCCGGTGCTGATCCTGGCCGGCGGCCTGGTCTCGGCATTGCTCGGACTCGGGATCGGGTATCTCACGCTGCGCCTGCGGGGTGTCTTCTTCTCCATCGCGACGCTGGCGCTCTCCATCGTGCTGCAGACGGTGATCATCAACTGGGAGTTCGTCGGCGGATCCCGGGGTCTGAGCGTGCTGCGCCCGAGCGGGCCACCGTTCGGCAACTACGTGACGTTCCTGTTCACGGTCATGGTCCTGCTCGCGGTCGTCTCGGTGACGGTGGCGCGGTTCATCGAGCGCTCCTGGATCGGGCGCGGGCTTGCCGCGCTGCGGGACAACGAGGAGGCCGCCGAGTGCATGGGGGTGCCGACCCTGCGTCTCAAGCTCTTCGCCACCACCGTGAGCGGCTTCCTGCTGGGCGTGGCCGGCGCCCCGTTCCCGTACTACGTGACCTTCGTCGATCCCAACTCGGCCTTCAGTCTCGACTACGCGGTGAACGCGCTCGCGATGCCGATGATCGGCGGGACCACGAGCTGGGTGGGCCCCATCATCGGGGCGGTGCTGCTCGGCACCGCCCAGCAGCTCGCCACCGTGACGATCTCCTCCGAGATGAACCTGTTCATCGTGGGCGTCGTGCTGGTCGCCTTCGTCGTCCTGGCGCCCGAGGGCATCCTCGGCCTGGTGCGGCGCGTGCGAGGCCGCTGACCCGATGCCGGCACTTCTCGAAGTCGAGGGCCTCACCAAGCGCTTCGGCGGCTTCACCGCGGTGAACCGGCTGACCCTTCACGTGAAGCCTGGCGAGCGCTTCGGCCTGATCGGCCCCAACGGGTCCGGCAAGACCACGCTCATCAACTGCGTGTCCGGCACGCTTCCCGCGGACGGCGGCCGCATCCTCTTCGAGGGCCACGAGATCACGAACCTGCCGGCCCATCGGCGCACGCGGCTCGGCATCGTGCGGAGCTTCCAGATCCCGAAGCCCTTCACCAGCATGACGGTCCTCGAGAACCTCGACATCCCGCTGGAGTACGCGGCGCACCGCCGATCCAGCGAGGCCGACGCCGACGCCATGGACATCTTGAGAGCCATCGGGCTCGAGGCGAAGGCGCACCTGCGGCCCGCCGGGCTCACCCAGATCGAGATGCGCAAGCTCGAGCTGGCCCGGGCGATGGCGGCGCGGCCCAAGCTGCTCATCTCCGACGAGGCCATGGCCGGGCTGTCGAGCGCGGAGGTGGACGACATCCTGACGATCCTCTTCCGGCTGAGCGAGCGGGGCATCACCATCATCATGATCGAGCACATCATGCGGGCGGTGATGCGCTTCTCCGAGCGCATCGTGGTCCTCGACGCGGGCGAGCGCATCGCCGAGGGCACTCCGGAGGAGATCGTCCGGAACCCGGATGTCGAGAGGGCCTACCTTGGCGAGTAGGATCGTGGTCCGCAACGTGGACGCCGGCTACGGCGCGGTGCGGGTCCTACACGGGGTCTCCATCGAGGTTCGCGATGGCGAGACCGTCGCCCTGCTGGGCACCAACGGCAACGGCAAGAGCACGCTCATCAAGTGCATCATGGGCATGGTGACGCCCGAGGCCGGCGAGATCTTCCTGGAGACGGACGGCACCCGGGTCGACCTCACCGGCAAGTCCACCGAGGAGATCGTGGGCCTGGGGATCGCGCTGGTCCCCGAGGGCCGCCGCCTCTTCCCGAAGCTGACGGTGGAGGAGAACCTCCTGCTCGGCGCCTACCGGGCGGAGGCCCGCGCCGATATCGCGGCCAACCTCGACTTCGCCTTCGAGGCCTTCCCGGTGCTGCACGCGCGCCGGCGCCAGCTCGCGGGCAGCATGAGCGGCGGCGAGCAGCAGATGCTGGCGGTGGCCCGCGCGCTCATGTCCTCCCCGCGCATCCTCCTGGTGGACGAGCCCTCGGTGGGGCTGGCGCCCATCCTGGTGAGCCGGGTGATCGGCAAGATCCGGGAGCTGAAGGAGCGCCGCCAGCTCACCGTGCTGATGGCCGAGCAGAACTTCAACCAGGCCACCAAGATCGCCGACCGCGGGTATATCATCGTGCACGGGAAGATCGAGTTCGAGGGTCGCAGCACCCGGGAGCTGCGCGAGAACGAGCTGGTGAAGAAGTACTACCTCGGCGTCTGACACACCAAGGAGGACACGTCATGTCCCTCAAAGGGTTCTCCCACATCGGCCTCTCGACGCTCGATCTGGACCGGACGCGCGACTTCTACGAGCACGTCCTCGGGTTCAAGCCGGTGCGCTGCGACATCCTCAAGGTCAAGGAAGGCGGACAGATCCGCCACATCTTCTTCGATACCGGGCGCGATCAGCTCATGGCCTTCATGGAGGCTCGCGGGGTGCCGGGTATTCCCGCGGAGTACGACGCGGGGATCAACGGAGGGCTCGGGGTGCCGAACGCGTTCTATCATTTCGCGTTCGAGGCGGGCTCGGAGGCGGCGCTGGAGGAGAAGCGCGACGAGCTGCTCGCCAAGGGCCTGGAGGTGACGGAGGTGGTCGACCACGGCTGGGCCAAGTCCATCTACTTCAAGGACCCCAACGGGATCCAGCTCGAGTTCTGCTCGTTCGTCCGAAACCTCAACGCGGATGATGCCCGGATGCAGGACCGCGCCGAGATCTCGATCCGCCGGCTGGGGCTGGAGGATCCCGCGGTGCTGGCCGCCGCGAGGCGGTAGCGGAGGGACGGCGCGAAGCGCTAGGCGGGCGGGCCGCCGAGCGCGGCGATATCTTTCTCGGAGAATCCCAGCTCGGCGAGCACCTCGCGGGTGTGCTCGCCCAGGCGCGGCGGCGCCCGGCGCACCGAGCCGGGCGTGCCCTCCAGCTTCACGGGGATCCCGACCGCCTTGATGGCGCCCACCGCGGGGTGATGCATCTCGACGACCATCTCATTGCTGGCCACCTGCGGGTCGGCCAGCGCCGTCTCGATCGAGTTCACGGGGGCGCACAGGATATCCACCGCCTCGAGCGCGTCCACCGCCTGCTTGGTGGTGCGCTTGCCGAATTCCTCGCGCCAGCGCGCCTGCAGCTCGTCCCGGTGGGCGACCTGCGCGTCGTGGGTCGCGTAGCGGGGATCGGCCGAGAGGTCTTCGATTCCGAGGCCCCGGCAGATCTCCTGGAGCGGATTCGGCTTGAACGCGCCCACCATGACGAGGTGGCCGTCGCGCGTGGCGAAGGTGCCGGACAGCGGGAACGCGCCCCAGTTCAGGCGCTCGCCCAGATTGAGCCACGCGGCCGCTTCCTGGAGCTGCATGGCGAGCATGCCGTCCAGCAGCGAGACGTGGACGACCTGACCCTCGCCGGTGCGCGCCCGCGCCAGGAGCGCCAGGAGGATCGCCTGCACGAGTAGCATTCCGGCCGTGAAGTCCGCGATCGGCGTCGCGCTCGGCTCGGGCGGCGCGTCGGGCTCCGCGCGCCGCGAGGCGATGCCGCTCATCGCCTGAGCCAGGACGTCCTGCCCGCCCTTGTCGCGGTAGGGCCCGGTCGGCCCGTAGCCGCTGCCGAAGGCGTAGATCAGCCGCGGGTTGATCACGCGCAGCTCGGCCGCGCCGAAGCCCAGGCGCTCCATGACGCCGGGCCGGAAGTTGTGCACCAGTACGTCGGCCTTCCGGGCCAGGCGGAGGATGACCTCGCGCCCGAGCGGCGCGCGCATGTCGACCGCCACGCTGCGCTTGTTGCGATTGAGGCTCCAGAAGATGGCGCTCTCGCCGCTCGCGTGCTTCATGTGCACGCGCGACAGGTCGCCGGCCCCGGGCCGCTCGATCTTGATGACGTCGGCGCCGAAGTCGCCCAGCACCTGCGTCGCGCACGGCCCGAGCTCGATCTGCGAGAAGTCGAGGACGGTGACGCCGGTGAGTGGGAGCCCATTCGTCTGACGGTTCGTCATCGCCCCGACCACCGCGGCGGCCGCTTCTCGCGGAACGCGTTGACGCCCTCCACCTGGTCGTCCGAGACCAGGGCCCGCGCCATCGCGGGCGGGACGAGCGCGATGGCGGCGGGCAGGGGCAGGTCCAGCCCCGCCATCACCGCCTCCTTGGTGGCCTGGAGCGACAGCGGCGCGCACTCCAGCATCTCGGCCGCCCATCGGCGCGCCGCCGGCATGAGGTCGGCGAGCGCCACCACCTCGTTGACGAAACCCATCCGGTGGGCCTCCGACGCGGAGACGCGGCGGCCGGTGAGCAGGATCCCCATCGCGACCTTCAGCGGAAGCTGCCGGGCCAGCCGGTGCATGCCACCCTCGAGGGCCATCCGCCCGACCCGCGGCTCGGGGAACCCGAACTCGGCGTGCTCGGCCGCCACGATGACGTCGCAGGCGAGCGCGAGCTCGAGCCCACCGCCGAGCGCGAAGCCGTTCACGGCCGCGATGAGCGGCTTCGACATCCCGTAGCGCAGGGTGAGCCCGCCGAGTCCGCGGGGATGCCGGTGGGCGAGGAAGCCGCCGCTGCGCGCCTCGCCCGGCGCGGGCGGCTCGCGCATGTCGTAGCCCGCCGAGAACGAGCGATCGCCGGCGCCGGTGAGGATGGCCACGCGCAGGTCGGGATCGGCCTCGAACCGGGTCCACACCTCGTCCAGCTCGTCGGACGCGGCGCGGTGCAGGGCATTCATCACGCGCGGGCGGTCGAGCGTGACGACGAGCACATGCCCCTCCCGTTCGACGCGGGCGAACTCCATGTCGCTCAGGCCACCGCCAGCGGGGTGGACAGGTTCACGCCCTGGGCGATGAGCCGCTTCTGCAGCGTGGCCACGTCCACCCGGCGCGGGGCTACGCCCGCTTCCAGGCTCAGGGCCGCCGCGGTGCCCGCCGCCTCGCCCATCACCATGACCGGCGGGATCTCCCGGCTGATCCGCTGGGCCTCCGGCGTCGCGGAATAGCAGCGGCCCGCCACCAGCAGGCCCTCGACGTGCTTGGGGAGCAGGCTCCGGTACGGCGTGAAGTAGTCGCGGCCGCGCGCCACCACGTCGGGGAAGGTCCGGCGCTCCAGGATGTCCTCCTTGGTGACCACGTACTCACCCTCGAGCAGGCGCGTCTGGCGCACGCCCACCTGGGGCGCGGCGTCGAGAATGTAGGCGCGCTCGAACCCGGGACAATTCGCCCGCACGAACTCGATCACCTTCATGAAGCGGCGGCGGGATTCGACCTCGATGTGGGTGAGGTGCTCGGGCTCGAGCCCGTCGTGGCCCGGGATGTGCGGGCAGTTGCACCATACGACGCCGGGCCGGGGGGTGAGCAGCCACCACATGTCCCAGGCTCCGCCCAGCATCCGCTTGACCTCCGTGTCGAGCCGGTGGGCCGCCTCCGGCTCCCGCCGCTCGAACTGCATCGCCGCGTCCGTGTCCACGTCGGCGAGCCGATGCACCAGGGTCATGATGTACGAGCCGCGGATGCCGGGCGCGCCCGCGCTGCCGAAGACGTCGCCGTCGCCGGTGGCGTCGATCACCACGCGGCCCCGGATCGCCTGCCGACCGGCCTTGGTCTCCGCGATCACCCCGCGCACCGCGCCGTCCTCGACGAGGGCGCTCGAGAACCACGAGTGACAGCGGAGCTGCACACCCGCCTCGAGCACCATCTCCTGGGAGACCTGCTTCCAGCCTTCCGGATCGAAGGAGGCCGCGTACACGATGGGCTTGGGCTTCCGCCGCGCGTAGAGCTCCTCGAACCCCCAGCGGACCCATCGCTCCCGCACCTCGGGCTCGCTGCGGAAGCAGTCCTCCATCGGCGGCGCCACGCACGCGCCGATCCGCCGCATGCGCTCCACGATCTCCAGCGCGAGTCCCCCGACCGACACCTCCCGCTCGGCGCACATGTCGTCGAGCACCAGGACCATGCCGCCGGAGGCGAGCCCGCCCAGATATCCGTAACGCTCCAGCAGCGTCACCTCCGCGCCGGCGCGGGCGGCGGCGACCGCGGCCGCCTGGCCCGCGGGCCCGCCCCCCACCACCAGCACATCGGTCTCGACCACCACCGGCGTCTGCCGGCTCGGCTCGGTCACCGTCCGCATCGTCGATCCCCCCGTTGACCTCAGCGCTCCCAGCGCACCAGGAGCCATTCGAGCACGCTCACCAGGAAGAAGAACGCGAGCGCGATGGCCGATGTTACCACCATCGCCGCGTATAGGAGCGCGGTGCGAAAGTCGTAGGTCGTCAGCACGATCAGGTAGCCGAGCCCCTTGTTCGTCCCGATCCACTCCGCGACCAGCGCGCCCAGCACGCTCGAGGTGGAGGCGATGCGCATCGCCGAGAAGAGGTACGGCAGCGACGACGGCCACCGCACGTAGCGGAAGGCCTCGGTCTTGCTCGCGGACAGCACGTGCATGAGCTCCATCGCTTGCGGATCCGCCGACTCGAGCCCCTCGACCATGTTGACCAGGGTGGGGAAGAAGGTGATCAGCGCCGCGATCGCGATCTTGGGCGCGTAGCCGTTGCCCAGCATCAGCACGAAGACGGGCGCGATCGCCACGATGGGCAGCGTGCGGACGGCCACCGCGACCGGATAGAGCGCCCGCTCGAGCGTCTTGTTGTGGACGAAGGCGATCGCACCCGCGATGGCGACGAGATTGCCGAGCGCGAACCCGCCGAGGCTCTCGAGAATCGTCGGGATCGCGTTCTCGAGCAGGCGCGCCCGCTCCTTGACCAGCGCCTGCCCGACCGCGGCCGGCGCCGGGATCACGTAGGCGGGGATGCCGAGGAGGCGGATCGCCACGTCCCACGCGACGATGAGCAGGGCGATCACCAGGAGCGGGAGCAGGAGGCGCCGGAGCAGGATGGCGCCCGCGGTCCGGCGGGTCGGCGGCGCCGGGACCGCGCCGCCGGTCGCCACGCTCTTGGCCGGCGCCGTCGCGATCATTCGCTCGCGGCGAGCGCGCGTCGCAGCGCCGCGGTGTACCGGCCGAACTCCGGCGTGTCCTTGACCGCCGGATCGCGCGGGGAGGGGAGATCGATCCGGACCTCCGCCGTCACGCGGCCCGGCCGCGGCGCGAACACGAAGACGCGGTTGGAGAGATAGACCGCCTCGGGAATGCTGTGGGTGACGAAGATGATCGTGGTGCCGGTGGCGGCCCAGATGCGCAGCAGCTCCTGGTTCAGGTGATCGCGCGTGATCTCGTCGAGGGCGCCGAACGGCTCGTCCATCAGTAGAATCGGCGGTCCGGTCACGAGGGCGCGCGCGATGGAGACGCGCTGCTGCATGCCCCCCGAGAGCTGCCGGGGAAACGCGTGGGTGAAACCCTTCAGCCCGACCAGCTCCAACAGCTCTTCCGGGCGGTGGGGCGGCACGTGCCGGCGTCCCCAGGCACCCACTTCGAGGGGCAGCGAAACGTTGGCGAGCGCGTCACGCCAGGGCAGGAGGCCGGCGTGCTGGAAGACGAAGCCGAATTCCCGAGCGAGGCGCGCCCGCATCGGCGGACCGCCCCGGACCTCGATCGTGCCCCCGGTCGGCTTCAGGACGTCCGCGATCAGACGCAGCAGGGTCGACTTCCCGCAGCCCGACGGGCCGATCAGGGCCGCGAACTCGCCGCGGGCGACGTCGAGGGTGACGTCGCCCAGCGCCGCCACGGCGCCGCCGCCCGTGCCGAACACCATCGAGACACCGCGGCAGGCGATGTCGACCGTCGCCACGATCAGAACTTGGGGGTCTTGGCGGCCAGCACGATCTCGTTGCTCATGATCTCGTCGGGCGTGACCTTCCGCGGAATCTGGTCGAGCGACGCGTAGGTGTCGGAGAGATTCCCCCACACCTGCGGGTCCATGTATCCCCACCCCTGCTGCAGGGTCGCGGCGGAAGAGATGTACGGGATGGAGACCTTCCAGGTGGGCACTTCCATGTCCCGGTCGAGCCCGCTCGCGCTCTTCAGCACGTAGTCGACCGCCTCTTCGGGATGATCCTTGGCGTAGAGCCACCCCTTGGCGGCGGCCGCGACGTAGCGCGTGAGCACGTCCTTCTTCGTGTTGTAGACCTGGTCGGTGGTGAAGTAGGTGTAGGCGTACATCCGGATCCCCAGGTCCCACAGCAGGAAGTGGCTGCTCTTGCCCTCGATGGGGAGGTTCTGCGCGTAGTTGATGACCCAGCCGGTGACGACGTCGGCTTGCTTGGTGAGGAGCGGCGTCGTCGTGCCCCCGATGATGATGACGTTCACCTTCTCACGCGGCACCTGGTACTTGGCCAGCACCGCGTCGAGGAGCGGCCGCGCGGTGCCCTGGATCCCGATGGTCTTGCCCGCGAAGTCCGCCGGGGTCTTGATGCCGGAGTCGCGGAGGAAGAAGAACGCGAAGGGGTGGCGCTGGAACGCGGTCGCGAAGGCCTTGAGCGGCACGCCGCGACTGCGGCCGCTGACGAGCACGCCGATGGACGCCACGTTCCCGATGAGCGCCGAGCCGCTCGCCACCACGCCCACCGGGTCGATCGACGGCCCCCCGGGCACGATCTTCACGTCGAGGCCGGCGTCCTTGAAGTAGCCCTTGCCGATCGCGGTGAAGTCCCCCGCGATCTGCGCGTTGGCGAACCAGCCGAGCTGGAGCGACACCGGCGTCGGGGCCTGGGCGTGGGCGGCCGGGGGCCGGCCCGCGAGCATGGCGGGGCCGGCCATGGCCGCCGTCAGACCGCCCCGGAGAAGAGTGCGTCGCGTGAGCGGCGGGCTCAGCAGGGTCACCTTGTCGTCCACGGCTCTGTCCCCTTTTCTCAGGGCCCCCGGTCCCGGGAACGGCCCCCCATTCGAGTACCCCAGCGACTATACTCCGGTCAAGACGGGAGGAGACAGGGAGGTCAGCATGGCGACGACGAGGACTCCGCTATCTGAAATCATCTCGGTCAGGGGGCCAACGCCGATGAGTCGGGCGTCGTGGCCACCGGCAACATGAACTACCGGCCGAACGGCTGCGTGCACACCGTGACCACGTAGCATGGGGCGACGGTCCTGGCCATCGTCTGGGGACGCACCGAGCCGGTCTAGGCGGAGGGAACCATGCGCAAGCAATCAGGGCTCGCCTTCGTAGCCGTCGCTCTGCTCGGCGGGGTGCTTCCGGCCTGGAGCCAGGAGCTGCCCGAGGGCCCGGGCAAGGAGCTGGTCGTCGCCCACTGCAATAGCTGCCACGCGCTGGGCGCGCGGGTCGGCGCCGGCTACACGCCCGCGGGGTGGCGCACCGTCATGCGGATGATGGTCAATCTCGGCGTACCGATACCGCCGGACCAGCTCGGGACGATGACCGCGTACCTGGCGAAGACCTTCCCCGAGAAGCCGAAGCCCGCCGGCATGGTGCTCTCGGGGCCCGCGAGGGTCACGATCAAGGAGTGGCCGGTCCCCACCCCCGGGTCCCGGCCGCACGATCCGCTGGCCGCGACCGACGGGTCGCTCTGGTACACGGGCCAGATGACCAATGTGCTCGGCCGGCTCGATCCGAAGACCGGCCGGTTCAAGGAATACCCGCTCAAGACACCACACTCCGGGCCCCACGGCCTGGTCGAGGATCGCGACGGCAATATCTGGTACACCGGAAACCACGCCGGCTTGATCGGCAAGCTCGATCCCAAGACGGGCGAGGTCACCGAGTACGGGATGCCGGAGCAGGACGTGCGGGACCCGCACACGCTCATCTTCGACCGGAGCGGCATCCTGTGGTTCACCGCGCAGAATGCCAACCGGGTGGGGCGCCTCGACCCGAAGACGGGGGAGATCAAGCTGCTCACCCCGCCGACCGCGAAGTCGCGCCCCTATGGCATGGCGGTGAACTCGAAGGGCACGGTGTTCTTCGTCGAGTTCGGCACCAACAAGGTGGGGAGCGTCGACCCGAACACCCTGGATATCCGCGAATACCCCTTGCCGGCCGCGGCGTCCCGCCCGCGGCGCGTCACGATCACCGGCGATGACATCGTGTGGTACACGGATTTCTCGCGCGGGTACCTGGGTCGGCTCGATCCGGAGACCGGCCGGGTGACCGAGTGGCTCTCTCCGAGCGGCCCGAAGTCCGAGCCCTACGGCATCTCCGCGATCAACGACGTCATCTGGTACAGCGAGTCCGGATCGAGCCCGAACACGGTCGTGCGCTTCGATCCGAAGACCGCGCAGTTCCAGAGCTGGGCGATCCCGGGTGGCGGCAACATCGTGCGCAACACCTCCGTCACGCGAGAGGGCGACTTCGTGCTCGCCAACAGCCTGGTCAATAGCGTCACGCTGGTGAGGATCGCGAGATGACAGCGCGCGTGTCGCGGCGCCGGATGCTCGTCGCGGCGGGAGTGGGCCTGGGCGCTCTGGCGGAGGGGGCGAAGAGCCCGGTGCTCGCCCAGGGGAACGTCGCGGCGCCGGGGCCGCCGTGGAGCGCGGAGTACGCGGCGAGGAAGGGCGACGTCTCCCTCGCCATGTATCGCAAGCGGACCGGGGCGCCGAGGGCCGGCGAGCGGCCGCTGCCGGTGCTCTTCCTGGTCCACGGCTCGTCGATCTCGGCCAAGCCCACCTTCGACCTCACGGTCCCGGGCAAGGGCGAGTACTCACTCATGAATGTGTTCGCCGGGTACGGCTTCGACGTGTGGACGATGGATCACGAGGGCTACGGCAAGTCCACCCGGACCGGCGGCAACTCCGACATCGCGAGCGGCGTGGAGGATCTCAAGGCGGCCAGCGAGGTCGTCGCGCGGGAGACCGGGCAGCCGCGTGTCCACTTCTACGGCAGCTCCTCCGGGGCCCTGCGCGCCGCGGCCTTCGCGATGGCGCGGCCGGAGCGCGTCGACCGGCTCATCCTCGGGGCCTTCACCTGGACGGGAAAGGGCTCGCCCACGCTGGGCAAGCGGGCCGAGCAGATCGAGTACTTCCGCACCCACAACCGGCGCCCGCGTGGGCGCGACATGATCCGTTCCATCTTCACGCGCGACAAGCCGGGGACCTCGGATCCCGCTGTCGCCGAGGCCCTGGCCGACGCCGAGCTGCAGTTCGGCGACACGATCCCCACCGGGACCTACCTCGACATGACGACGAATCTCCCGGTGGTCGATCCGCTCCGGGTCAAGTCCCCGGTGCTCATGGTCCGGGGCGAGTACGATGGCATCGCGACCGAGGAGGACCTGCTCGAGTTCTTCCGCCGCCTGCCCAATCTGGATCGCCAGTTCATCGTGCTGGCCGGCGGATCCCACTCCGTCGGGCTCGGCCTGACCCGGGCTCAGCTCTGGCACGTGATCCGGGCGTTTCTCACCATGCCCGCGGCCTGAGCCGCGGCACACGGGGCCGGGGCGGCGGCTACCGCCCGGCCCGATCCGGATCCGCCGGCATCCCCGGCTGCTCGACCACGCCGATGGTGGCGCCCGGCCCGTGCAGGGCCCGCGCCCGCGCCACCGCCTCCTCGACGCTGGCCGCCACCTCCCAGCCCAGGTGACGCGGCACGTGCGCATCGCGCGGGCCGGCCACGATCACGCGGCCCACGCGGCGCAGGCGCTTGAGCGGGTGCGTCGCCAGGATGCCGTGGATCGGGTGGAAGGCGAAGCGATGCCGGTAGGCGTCAACGTGCGCGGGATGCCGCGCAAACTCCGTCTCGAAGCGGGCATTGATCTCGTAAGGATCCCGCGTGAGCGGCAGCACGCGCTCCCACACCTCCGGGTAGGAGGGGTGATGCACGCGGTCCCACGCCTCGCGCACCGCCGCCGCCATGACGACGGTGCAGCCCGGCTTTCCCGCCGCGTCGATCATGCCGCCCAGATACCCGAGCCCCATCGAGATGAGCGTGAGGATCGGGTTGACCTGGGCCCAGATGGCGTAGGGGCTCGAGTCCGGCACGCCGTAGACGAGGATGTCGACCGGCTCGGACGTCGCCGCCCGCCGGGACGGGAAACGCTGGGTCTGGACCTCGAGGGCGGCGCGCCGCGTCTCGTCCACGCCGCCCGCGAACACCCGCGCGGCGCGCAACGGGTCGGCGAGCAGCGTGTCGATCTTGAAGATGCGCCGGCCGAGCCGCTGCTCGAGATGGTGGCCCATCTCGTCGAGGACGGCGTGCATGCGGTTCCGCTGGAGCGACATCGACATGCCGTCCGGGTCGTGCGTCACGCGGATCGAGCGCCACGTCGATAGCCCGATGCAGACCGACTTCCACCCACCGGTGAAGCCGCGGATGTAGTTGGTGTTGACGTACACGGTGAGGTCGGAATCGGTGACGAGCCGGCTCACGTCGACCGGGTAGCCGTGCTCGGCCGTTACGCCCAGATCGGCGATCTGCTCGGGATCTTCCGCGTCGTGGCACGACAGCCGCGGGCCGAACTCGGAGACGAGTTGCTCGTCCAGCAGGCGCGTCAGCTCCGCCGGCCGGCACATGCGGTGCAGCGCGTTGGCGCACACCAGCCGCACCTGGCCGGGCGACACGCCGGCGGCGGCCAGCTCGTCGAGCACGGCGCGGATCGCCACCGGGCGGATCGGCCCGAACGAGCCCGTGGTGTGGTCGTCGAAGGCGATCGTGACGCGCGCGCCGGGCTTCACCAGGTCGCGGATGCGCGGCAGGCCGAGGGGCGCGGCCAGCCCTTGCCGCACGGCGCCGTCCAGGTCGGCGAGCGGCGGCAGCGCGCCGGCCGGCTCGCTCGACAGGCGCCGCGTGCCGGGCGGGAGGGTGGCGGCGAGGGTGCCGTCGGCGTAGGGCAGATCGATGTTCACGACGGACGGGGAGGTGGCTTGCGACCGAATGACGACGGCGGCCCCAGCGCCTGGCGCACTCGTTCCACGAGGGCGTCGGGCAGGAAGGGTTTGGCGATGAACGGTCGTCCGGAGGCCGTGATCTCGGTGACCTTGTACGCCGACATGAGCATCACCTTCGTCTCGGGGCTCAGCGCCTGGAAGCGCTGCGCCAGCTCCGTCCCCTTCATCAGCGGCATGATGACGTCCGTCAGCAACAGGTCCACCGGCTGCTGGGCGGCCCACCGGAGCGCCTGATGAGGATCGCCGGTGTCCAGGACCGTGTAGCCCTTGGGCTCCAGGATTCCACGCACCACGGCCCGGATGTCCGGCTCATCATCCACGACGAGGATCAGCTCGTGTCGCGTCGTCACGATGCTCGAATAGTACGTCACCGCCACCACCGGGGGCCACCGTGACTTCGGCGAGTGCTAGACTGCGGGCCAGCAAGGAGGGGACCGACCATGGCTGACGCGCTATCCGCGATTCTCGAGACGACCGCGGCGGAACGCCTCGCGACGGGCTTCGTCTTCACCGAAGGGCCGCTGTGGCACCCCGACGGGTTCTACTATTTCGTCGACGTGCGCGCGAGCGTGCTCTACCGGCTGACCCCGGGCCGGCCATACGAGGTCGTGCGGGAGAAGACGGGCGGGGGCAACGGCACCACGTTCGACCTCCAGGGGCGCCTGGTCCTCTGCGAGGGCGAGAACCGCCGCGTCACGCGCCGGGTCGCCGCCGACCGCTTCGAGGTCCTCGTGGACCGGTTCGAAGGCAAGCGCCTCAACCGGCCCAACGACGTCGTGTGCAGGTCCGACGGGAGCATCTACTTCACCGACCCCGGCCTCCGGGTGCCGCTCGCCGAGCGCGAGCTGACCTACGCCGGTGTCTACCGCGTCGCGCCCGACGGGACGACCAGCCTCGTGGCGGACTTCGAGTATCCGAATGGCCTCGCCTTCTCGCCCGACGAGCGCTTGCTCTACGTGGCCAATACGCGCTGGGCGCAGTACATCCACGTGCTCGAACTGGACGCGCGCGGCCAGATGGTGCGACGGCGCATCTTCGCCGACATGTCCTCCGACGAGACCGACGGCGTCCCCGACGGCATGAAGGTGGACGTGGAGGGGCGCGTCTACTGCACCGGCCCGGGCGGCACCTGGGTCTTCTGGCCCGACGGCACGCGACTCGCGATCATCCGGACCCCGGAGGTGCCCGCCAACCTCGCCTTCGGGGGGCCGGATCTCCGCACGCTCTTCTTCACCGCGCGCACCTCGGTCTACACGCTGCGCGTGAAGGTGCCGGGGCAGCCGCACCCGTGGTATGGGGTGCGGGCTAGGTGAGGGGGAGGTCCGGTGGCCAGCCTGGGCAGTTCATTGCCGCGGGTAGGGAATTCCTCGGACGCCGGCGTGGCGACAACCCCCGCAATACGCCGACTTGGGGGTCATGGCGTCATGGCCCGGCTCTTGCTGACGGGTTACCTGGTCCGCCATGAGCTTTGCCTGCAAGACCGACGCGCGCTGCGAACACCCGCTGAACGAGTGCGCCACGGTTGACGGCGAGTACTGCCTGGTCTGCTACCACAACTCATCCCTGGCGACCCCTCCACGCCGGTCCACCCCGGCGGGCCCGCTGAAGAGCCGGCCTGGCATGTCCGCCCTGCTGCGCGAGATCCGGCAGCGACGAGGCCGCCAGGACTAGCCGGGTCTAGCTCCCCTGGACCAAGGTCCCATAGGCGGGGGACATCGCGCGGACTACAGTGGGGCGCGATGCACAAGTGCGAGGCCTGCCGCAAAGACCTGATGGAGGGAGCGCACCGGTTCTGCGGTGAGGAGTGCCGACTCCAGTTCGTGCAAGGACTCAGGAAAGGCACCCCGAGCCATCCCGGGCGAAGAGTTGCCCGGAGGCTTCGCCGGCGGGGAGGCTGAGAAGAAGATCGCCATGTACCTATCGTCGCCTCTCAGCGCCTTCGTCGTCCTGTTCGTCGCCTGGGCTCTCGGCTGGTTCGTGTTTCACCTCGCGGGGGGCCTGATTCACCTTCTCCTGGTCGTCGCGGCCATCTCCCTGGTCATCCACTTCGTGCGTGGACGGCCGTAGGGGCGTACTCCGCTCGCCATGTGCTTCGCCTGCAAGAGCGATGGAGGCTGTGAGCATCCGCCGAACGACTGCTCCGCCGTGGAGGGCGACTACTGTCTCGTCTGCCATCACAACTCGTCCGTGACGACGCCTGCGCGCAGGTCGACGCCATTGGGTCCGAGGAAGGACCGCGCTGGCCTGCCCGCTCTATTGCGCGGGCTCAGACAGCGACGAGGGCGCCTGGTTTGATCCAGGCGGCGCTTCCACGTGGTGCTAGCATGGAGGCGTCCAATCGCCCTCAAGGAGGCGCGTCATGACACGGAGACTTCGCTGGCTGTGGGTCACTCCGGCATTCCTCGCGCTCGTCGCGCTGTCCTGCGGCGCGGCCGGTGCCGCCGACAAGACCAAGGTGGACGAGGCGACCAATCGGGTCAAGCAGGGCGCCAAGCAGATCGGCCAGGGTCAGGCCGGCCCGGGGTTCAAGGAAATGTTCACGGGCATCGGCCACACGATCGTCGAGGGCGCCAAGTTCAGCGGTCAGACGATCGGGGAGTTCTTCTCGGGTAAGAAGTAACCGCTCAGCCCGGAACGGGGCCGGCGATGGCCTGGGCCTGCGCCCGAGGCAGGCCCATCGCCTCGCCGGCCGTCACCAGCTCTTCCCACGTCGCCGCGTCCAGCGGGATGCCCGCGCGCAGCCGCTGCTCGCGCGCCAGGCGCTCCGGATCGCCCGGCACCAGCACCGGGCTGGCGGGATCGGCCGGCAGCGAGGCCTTGACGTAGCCCACGAAACCGTCGACCTCGCGCCGCATCCAGTCCACACCCGCCAGCCGCGCCGGGTCGACGATGACACTGAACATGTTGTTGACGATGCCGCCGCGGCGCGGGTTCTCGGGCTGGATGGTGCCGCCGCCCGACAGGGCCCCGGCCAGCAGCTCGGTGAGGACGGCCAGCGCGTAACCCTTGTGCGCCCCGAACGGCAGGAGTGAGCCCCGCGGCTCCCGGTACATCACCTCCGGATCGTTCGTGGGCGCGCCCTGCGGATCGATCAGATTGCCGTCGGGCAGCCGCCTGCCCGCCCGCTTCGCGACCGCCACCTTGCCCATCGCAACCCCGCTCGTCGCCATGTCGAGAAGGAGCGGCGGCTGGGTGGCGGTGCCCGGCATGGCGATGCAGACCGGGTTGGTGGAGAAGCGCGCGTCGCTGCCCCGGAAGGGCGCCACCAGCCCCGTGTGGTCCGCCACGTTGACGAAGTGGAGCGAGACGAGCCCCGCCGCGCTGGCCAGCTCGCCGTACGCGCCCACCCGACCGATGTGGTGCGATCCCGCGAGCGTCATGACCACCACCCCCGTCTCCCGGCAGCGCTCCATCGCCCCCGCCATCGCCTCGCCGGCCACCCTCCGCCCGAACCCGCGCTGGCCGTCGAACATGAGGAACGCGCCGTCGTCCTTCACCACCTTCACCGAGGTATTGGGCACGACCAGTCCCGCCTGCACATGCCGCACGTAGTGGGGGATCAGGCCGACGCCGTGGCTGTCGTGGCCCGCGAGATTGGCGTCGACCAGATGGTCGGCGACCAGCTCGGCCTCCGCGGGCTCGCTGCCGCCGCGGGCGAGGATGGTGGCGGTTAGTTGACGCAGACGGTCGGCGGCGACGTGCATCGGGCTCTCGAGACTACGCGCCGGCGCCGCGTGAATCAAGACGGCCCGTCAGCCACCTCCGCCGGCCCACTCCCGTCTCAGCTTCTCTCGGCTATACCCGGCCTGCTCCAGCTGCTTCATCACGAGCGATTGGCTGGTGGCGCTGAGCGTCTGGGGACCGTGTCCGAGCACGACGACGTGATGGCCTCGAAGGGTGAAGTGCTTGTGCCCGTCGGCGCGCTTCACCCTGACCGCGCCCTCGCGCAGCAGCCACCTCTCGAGCTCTCGGCGCGTGATCACGTCCCGTCTCCGCTTTTCAGGATACAATGACTCGGCGCGGCGTACTTCACGGCGAGCTGGCGCGCTCGATCGTGGTGACCTTCCGGCCTCACTGAAGGGCGGGCGGACCTGCGTCGCCACCACTCTAGGTGGTGGGCGGCAATGGACGGTTTTTCTGCCGCTTCTTCGCGGTCATGACCTGAAGATATCCCGCGACGGAGGACCACGTGCCTATGCGCTTCCTGTGGGCATACCTGTTGGTGGGGATCGTGTTTGGCTTCGGGTTCCTGTGTGCGTCGGCGTTCTCGGTCGGGAGGACTAGGCCTCGTTACCTCCGTCGCGAATAGAGCTCGCCCGGAGGGGGCCCCTTCTGAAGTCTAAGAGGGGCCCCCTCCGCTCTTCCCTCCGTCAGGGCCGAGCTTCGAACACGAGGTTGAACGGGGTCTCCGCCGCGCGCCGGAACCGCGTGAAGCCGGCCTCCGTGGCCACCCGCTTCAAGCGCCCCTCGCCGGCCTGGGCCCCGAGGGCCGCGCCGACTTCCTGCGCCAGGGAGTTGGGCGTGCACAGCATCGTCGACGCCGCGTAGTACATGCGTCCGACCGGGTTCAGGTTCTCCTCCAGGCGGTCGTGCGCGAACGGCTCGACCAGCAGCCATGTCCCGTCGGTCCCGAGGGACCGGCGCACATGGCGTCCGATACCGACGGGATCGCCCATATCGTGCAGCGAGTCGAAGAATGCCACGAGGTCGTAACCCGTGCCCGGATAGTCCTTGGAGCTCGCGACCTCGAAGCTGACGCGGTCGCCGAGACCTTCACGCTTCGCGGTCTCGCGCGCCCAGTCGATCGACCGGTCGTGGTAGTCGAAGCCCACGAAGCGCGACGCCGGAAAGGCCTTGGCCATGAGTATCGTCGAGGAGCCGTGACCGCAGCCGACGTCGGCGACCCGGCCGCCCTTCTCGAGCTTGGCCTGGACGCCCTCGAGCGCCGGGATCCACGTCGGCACGAGGTTCACGGCGTACCCCGGGCGGAAGAACCGCTCGGTCCCCTCGAACAGTCCGGGATCGTGCTCGTGCCAGCCCACGCCCTTACCGGACCGGAAGGCCTCGGTGATCCGGGGCTCCGACTTCACGGTGGCCTGCGCCAGCAAGAACGCGCCGGGCAGGTCCGCGTCGATGAGGGCGAGGGCCTGCTCTTCCGAGAGGGAGAACTCCTCGCTGGCGCTCTCGTAGCCGACGTAGCCTCCGGCCGCCATCGCCGAGAGCCACTCGCGAACGTACCGCTCGTGGGTGTTGGTGCGCTTCGCCAGATCCCCGGATGTCGTCGGCCCGTGGTCGCGCAGCGCGCGGAAGAGCCCGAGCTTGTCGCCGGTGACCACCAGCGCGGCATGGAAGTTTGCGCCGATGTCGACTACCGCGCGGCCAAGCAACGCGTTGAGCTTCGCTTGATCGATCGCCATGACGGTCCTCCTCGAGTGAGAACGGGTGAGCCGGGATTGTCGATATGGACCGATAGCCGCCCCGCTTGGCGACGTCCATCGGCTGCCCGTCCCGTCGGACAGCCCGTTATCCGCGTCAAGACGTCAACGATCGAAGCGGTCTTCCATGTCCGCGAGGTACACCGCCTCCGTCTGGCGGCTCTCGATCGGGCCGAGCGCGCAGCTCCGCTCCAGCTCCGGCCACGAGTCCGTCGGTGCCTCCCCGAGGTCCGAAGCCGCCGTCGTGGGCTGATCGACTCGAACTCTCTGACTCATGACTTCCAGGACGGCCAGGCCAAGGAGAAGGGCTCCCATTGCGCTGCCCACGAGGACCCGATTCGCGTTCATCTCCGTGTTCTCTGCCCGAGACGTCAGCATCCAGAGTGCCAGGGGGTAACCGCGCGGAAATGCTGATACGTCGCAGGCTCCGTCCCGAGCGCGGGCGGGCATCGTGTCTGACGTCGCGGAGGAATGCCCGAAATGGCGGAAGGGTGGAGAGGGCGCGTCGCGGCTTGCGACGCCTGGAACCGAGGCTTGCGG
>Ga0207646_10002632_pt1 | contig 21090 bp, 18 predicted proteins | sample KBSK5502metaG_FD_184343 | JGI IMG/M metagenome (GOLD analysis project Ga0207646, IMG submission 184343) | Corn, switchgrass and miscanthus rhizosphere microbial communities from Kellogg Biological Station, Michigan, USA - KBS K5-50-2 metaG... | ecosystem: Host-associated > Plants > Roots >... | reverse complement strand
GCTGGTTCGACGCGTCGGTTCGGTTCACCGTCAACCCCAGCGGCAGCTTCGTGAAGGGCGGGCCCGCCGCCGATTGCGGCGTCACCGGCCGCAAGATCATCGTCGACACCTACGGGGGCGCGGCGCGGCACGGTGGCGGCTCGTTCAGCGGCAAGGACCCCTCCAAGGTGGACCGGAGCGGGGCCTACTTCTGCCGCTACGTCGCGCGCAAGGCGGTGGAGGCGGCGGTGGCGGAGCGGATCGAGATCCAGGTCGCCTACGCGATCGGCGTGGCGGAGCCGGTGGCGATCCTGGTGGACACGTTCGGCACCGGTGAGGCGGGGGCGGCGGTGGACTTCGTCCGCGGCTTCGACTTCCGTCCGGCCGCGATCATCGAGCGGCTGGACCTGCTGCGGCCCATCTACCGGCGCACGACGAACTACGGCCACTTCGGCCGCCCCGGCCTGCCGTGGGAGGAGTGAGCCCCAACATCAAGCAGGGCCCGAGGACGCAGAGAGGAAAATCTATGCTCCGCGTCCTCTCCGTTCGTTCTCCGCGTCCTTTGCGTTAAGAGGTCAACGCCGCTCGCGGGACTGCCTCGTTAGCGCTGGCGGGAGGGGACCCAGGCCGCGGTGCGGCCCCCGATCGTCTCGTGGACGATGCGCTCCGCGCGCAGCGTCTGCGCGCTGCTGTCCCGTCCCCAGCGCCGATGGAAGAGCCAGCCGCGGGGAAATTCCTGCTTGCGGGCCAGCACCTTCACCGCGAGCCCCACGATTGCGCCGAGAGACCTGCGCAGGCGGGCCACCTCGGCGGCGGAAAGGCTCGATGCCGGCCGGTGGGGACTGAGGCGCGCCTGGAAGAGCGCCTCGTCCGCGATCCAGTTGCCGACGCCGGCGAACAGTCCCTGATCCAGCAGCACTGCCTTGATCGGCGCCTTCCGCCGTGACAGCAGAGCCTGCAGCTCGCGCGCCTCGGGCATCTCGCCGAGGACGTCGAACCCGAGAAGGCTGATCGGGGGCTCGCGCGCGGGGTCCCGCAGCAGCCGGATGCGTCCGAGGCGGCGTGGATCACGGAGCGCGAGGCGCGCGCCGTCGTCGGTCCGCAGCTCGAGCTTCCAATAGCTCGGACGCTCGGCGTCGGGGCCGTAGACCCGGAACGACCCGCTCATGCCGAAGTGGAACGCGGGCCAGGGCCGGCGGTCCAGCTCGAGCCAGAGATGCTTGCCCTTGCGGCCCACCGCCTTCACGCGGCGGCCGCGCAGCGCCGCGGCCAACCGCCGAGGGCTCACGCCCGCGTAGACGATGGGGTCGTCGACGGTCGCCACCGAGACGATGCGGCGGCCGGCCAGGGCGCGCGTGGCGAGCTTGCGCGCCGTCTCCACCTCCGGCAGCTCCGGCATTGCGCCTGGCCTACGCTCGCGTCAAGGACGTGCCCGCCAGAGCTTCTCCAGCTTCAGCGGCGGGAGGCCGAGCAGGTCGCTCGCGTCGCGCACGCCCAGCGACAGCTCCTTCAGGGCGCGCAGGGCCTCGCGGGCCGCGGCATCCGCCCGGGCCTGCGCCCCGGACAGGCGCCGGCGCGCGGCCCAGTGGCGGCCGAGGAGACGCCGCGCCGCGCCCGGCAGCCGGACGTCCTCAACGAAGTCGATGTGGTCGGGATCGTCCACGAGCAGTCCCAGCGCTCGGCGCAGTCGCACCCGGGTCACGCGGATCGTGCGGCCGCGGGCGCGGGCGCGCCGGTATCCCTTCACCGAAGCGCGCCACGCCCGCCCATCCTTCTTGTAGGTGACGTAATACTCGGCCAACGGCGGCCCTCACCAGACCCGGCAGGCGTTCTCCCGCACCATCGCGTCCCCGGCCTTGCAGCCGAAAGCCTGCTGGAACTCGGGCATGTTGGCCAGGACGCCGTTCACGCGGTAGCGCCCCGGCGAATGCGGATCGACGTTGGCCCGCAGCCGCGCGCTTTCCTCGGTCTCGTTCTGGCACCAGACCTGGCCGAAGCCGAGGAAGAAACGCTGCTCGGGCGTGAAGCCATCGATGACGCCGGGCGCCGGCTTCCCCGCCGCGTCGGCCAGCGTCTGCATCAGGGCCATGTGGGCGATCCGCACCCCGCCGTTGTCGGCGGTGTTCTCGCCGAGGGTCAGCTTGCCGTTGAGGTGGACGTCCCCCGCCACCGTGAAGCCCGAATATTCGTCGGCGATGCAGCCCGCGCGCTTCTCGAACTCCTTCGCATCCGCCTCCGTCCACCAGTCCGACAGGTCGCCGTTGGCCGCGAACTTCCGGCCCTGGTCGTCGAACCCGTGGGTCAGCTCGTGGCCGATCACGGCCCCGATGCCCCCGAAGTTCACGGCGTCGTCCATCGCGTTGTCGTAGAACGGCGGCTGCAGGATGCCGGCCGGGAAGTTGATGTTGTTCTGCAGCGGGTTGTAGTACGCGTTGACGGTGGGCGGGCTCATGCTCCACTCGCTCCGGTCCAGCGTCTGGCCGATCTTGGCCAGGTCCCGCCGCACCTCGAACTCCTCGGCGCGCAGCTTGTTCCCGAGGGCGTCGCCCCGCGCGATCCGCAAGCTCGAGTAGTCACGCCACCGGTCGGGATAGCCGATCTTGTTGGCGATGGCGTGGAGCTTGCCGAGGGCCTGGGTCTTCGTGGCGTCGGTCATCCACGGCAGCGTCTGGAGGTCCCGCTCGAGCGCGGCCTCGAGCGCGGCCACCATCTTCGACGTCCGCGCCTTGCCCTCGGCCCCGAAGGTCGCTTCGACGTAGCGCCGGCCGAGCGCCTCGCCCATCTCGCCGTCGACGAGCGCGACGCAGCGCTTCCACCGCGGCCGCAGCTCCTTCGCGCCGGTGAGGACCTGGCCGTAGAAGGCGAAGTTCTCGTTGACGAAGGCCGCCGGAAGCAGGTTCGCGTTCTCGTGCAGGAGGTGCCAGCGCAGGTAGGCCTTCCACGCGTCGAGCGGCGTCGAGTCGAGCTGGGCGTTGAAGGCCCTGTAGAATTCGGGCACGGTGACGTTCAGCTCCGTCACCGGCGGCCCGGCCGCCGCGGCCAGGTAGGCCGTCCAGTCGAAGGCCGGCGTGATCGCCTGCAGCTCCGCCACCTTCATCTTGTGGTAGATGTTCGCGGGGTCGCGGCGCTTGACCCGCTCGAGCGAGGCGCGGGCCAGGGTGGTCTCCAGATCCATGACCGCGCGGGCGTCGGCCGCCGCGGCCGGCGCCGGCTCCCCCGACAGCTCGAGCATCTTCTGGACGTGCGCCAGGTACTTGGCCCGCAGCTCCCCCGACTTCGCATCGTCCTTGAGGTAGTAGTCGCGGTCGGGCAGGCCGAGGCCGCCCTGGTCGGTGCCGGCGATCACCGAGTTGGCGTCCTTGAAGTCCGGCACGGAGCCGAAGCGAAACGCGGCGCCGACTCCCCCCTCGTGGAGGTGAGCCAGCTCGCCGGACATCTCGGCTTTTGTGCCGAGCCGGCCGATGCGGTCCAGCTCCGGCTTCAGCGCCGCGATCCCCTTCGCCTCGATGGCCGCCTCGTCCATGCACGCGGCGTACTGGTCGCCGATCTTCTGGTCGATGGCCTCGCGCTTGGGGTCGTTGGCCGAGACCTTCTCGAGGATGCCGCGCAGCGCCGTCTGGTTGCGCTCGGCCAGCTCGTCGAACCGGCCCCAGCGCGCCCGGTCGGGCGGCACCGGGTTGCGGGTCAGCCAGTTGCCGCAAGCGAACTGGTAGAAGTCCGTGCACGCCGGCGTGCCCCGGTCGATGGCCGTGGGATCGAACCCCGGCACCCTGGCCGGCCCATCGGCAGCAGCGGCGAGCACGGGAAGCGCGACGAGTACGGCCACGGCGATCGGATTCTTGAATGCGGGCATCGTTCTCCTCGGATTGGGAACCCCAAACTATCACGGCGGCGCCGCGAACAGGCCCCGGGCACGCAGGAGCTCCGCCAACGCGGACGCCGCCACGTCGTGCCCGGCCGCGTTCCAGTGCGCGTCATCGGGAAAGTAGACGTTGCGGCCGGAATCCACCTCGGCCTCCAGCACCGGCGTGAGATCGAGGAAAACGATGCCCCGTTCGGCGCAGAGCGCGCCCATCAGCTCGTTCTGGGCCAGGCGGTGAGCGGCGAGCGTCTCGACGTCCACCGCCGGTCCCGTCCCCCGGAAGTAGAACGCCAGCGCCCGCTCGAGCTCGTCACGCGCGAGGCTTCGCCGGAGCAGCGGCAGATAGACCTGGCTCTTGAACGGGACGAACATCACGATCAGCTCCGCGCCCCCCGCGCGGCAGAGCCGCTGCATCCGCTCCACGCTGAGGCGCGTGAGCCGCCAGCCGCGCCGCGCGCGCAGCTCCTCTGCGGAAAAGCGCAGCGTGTTGAGATAGGGCGGCATGAGAGCCACGCGCAGCGCGCGGCCCGCCACCGGCACCGTGAACATCCCGCGGTCGAAGCGGGCGAGCGAGCCCGCGGGCGCCGGCGGCTCCCCGGCGCCTTCCCGCGGATGCTCGTCCGCCCTCGCCGCGCCCGAGCCGCGCCGCCGCTCATGGAGCGCCTCCAGGCCGGCCCGCACGAGGCTGACGACGTAGAGCTCGTCGAATCGGGCCACGGTGTCCTTGATGCGCCAACCCGGCGGGCGCGGCCGCGCCGCTTCGGGCGCGCGGTCGAATTCGTCGAAGCTCTCGGCGTTGAAGATGTCGTTGCCGGCGAAGAACGCGACCACGACCACTCGCGGGTGGTGCCGGAGGGCGAAGTCCTCGAGCACCCGCTCCTCCTGCTGGGGCCCGAAGCCCGCGGTCCCGTAGTTCTGGACCGCCCGGCCGAGGCGCGCCTCCAGGCGGGCCGGCCATGCCTGCTCCACCGGCAGCGTCATCGCGTCCGTGAACGAGTCGCCGAGGGCGGCGACCGCGATCGGATCGCGGACGGCGGCGTTGCGGAAGCCCTCGGCGTCGGTGTGGAACGGGAAGCGCCGCGTCGGCCCCGGAGCGACTTCGGGAGGCACGAAGCCCATCCAGACGATGTCGCCGAAGCCCACCTCGGCGAAGGTGTCGAGGCCGGCGCGCAGGCGAGGGCCGTAGCGGACCGTCTCCTGCCATCGAGGGTTGGGCCAGGCCTCGCCGAGGTTGCGCCGCTGCGCGGCCAGGCCCGGCCCGAGAAGGGGGCCGAGAGCGCGCAGCGCCACCTCGGCCGCGGTGAGACCGGCCGCCAGGCTCGCCCCCAGGAGGGCGAGGTTCAGGGCCGCCCGGCGCTCGGCCCGACCGACGGCGAAGGCGGGATCGAGCCGCCGAAGCGCCACCGAGAAGCAGACGAGCGCCGCGAGCACGAGGAGGTGAGGCACGAAACGGAGGTCGCGCACGATCCTCACGTCGGCCCAGGTCATCGAGCCGTGGTTCGACAGCTCGATCACGCCCTCGAAGCGCGGCAGGGGCTGGGATACGGCCATCGGTCGGTCGCTCTCCCCGCGAGCCAGGACCTGCCGGTCGCCGCCGCGCACCAGAGCGACCTCGTAGCTCGCCCGCCCCGTGGGGCGCGCCTCGAAGCGGAGGGTCGACGGCCGATCCACGCGCAGCGCGAAGCGCAGCCGGTCGTCGTCGGGGGCGAGGATCTGGGGCACGACGCGGGCGCCCTCGACCTCGAAGCGTTGGCCCGCGGCCGCGCCGTTGGGTTGCGCCGCGCGGCCATCCAGGTACAGCCGCCACGCGGTGACATAGAAGAAGTTGCGCACCACCAGGAGAACGACGAGAACCTCGGCGACGAGGAGGAGAGCTCCGACTCTGCCCTTGGTCGTCGTCATCGAGCAGGGACGTCCGGCGGCGGGGGCTCGAACAGTATCAAGCGGGCGCTGCGCCGGTAGCTCAGGTACGCCCACGCCCAGTCGAGGAGCACGACCAGCCGGTTGCGAAAGCCAATGAGGAAGAAGATGTGGATGGCAAGCCAGGCCGCCCACGCCGGAAAGCCCCAGAGCCGGACGCGGCCGAAGTCGGCCACCGCGGCCCGCCGGCCGATCGTCGCCAGCGACCCCTTGTCCACGTAGCGGAAGGGAAGAAGCGGCTGACCGGCGAGAGAGCGGCGGATGTTGCGGGCGGCGTGCCGTCCCATCTGCATCGCCGCCGGAGCGACCCCGGGGACGGGCCGGCCGTCCTGCTCGAAGGCGGCGAGGTCGCCGGCCACGAACGCCTCCGGCCTTCCGGCCAGGGTGAGGTCCTTCTCGACCTTCACGCGCCCCGCCCGGTCCACCGCGGCGCCCAGCGAGCGACCCACCGGCGAGGCGGCCACGCCCGCGGCCCACAGCACCGTGCGCGCAGCAAGCCTCTCGGCGCCGAGGCGCACACCGCCCTCGTCGACGTCGGTGACGAGGGCGCTCGTGCGGACCTCCACGCCGAGGTCCTCGAGCTGTCGCCGCGCCTTCTGGGAGAGGCCGGGCGGGTACGGCGGCAGCACACGGTCGGTCCCCTCGAGAAGCACCACCCTCGCCTGGCACGGGTCGATCCGCCGGAACTCGTGGGCCAGCGTGTGGCGGGCGATCTCGGCCACCGTCCCCGCCAGCTCGACGCCCGTGGGACCGCCGCCCACGACGAGAAACGTCAACCAGGAGACGCGGGCGGAGGCTTCCGTCTCGCGCTCCGCCCTCTCGAAGGCGACGAACAGCCGGCGCCGGATCTCCAGCGCGTCTTCGATGCTCTTGAGGCCCGGGGCGTGGCGCGCCCAGGCGTCGTGGCCGAAGTACGAGTGCGTCGCGCCCGTGGCCAGGATCAGGTAGTCGTAGGGCATCTCGCCGTCCGCGAGCACCACCACGCGCCGAGAGACGTCCACCGAGACGACCTCGGCCATCAGCACGGCGACGTTGGGCTGTCGCCGCAGGATGCTCCGCAGCGGCGCCGCGATCTCGGGAGCGGACAGCCCCGCGGTGGCGACCTGGTAGAGCAGCGGCTGGAACACGTGATGGTTCCGCCGGTCGAGGAGCGTCACGTCCACGGACGCGCGGCGCAGGGCCCGCGCGGCGCAGAGTCCGGCGAAGCCCCCGCCGACGATCACGACGTGCGGCCGCTTGCTCGCCACGCTCGCTTCCGATTGTAGTCCGCGACCCTCGCGCGCCGCCGGGCCGGCGTAGCATCGGACCGTGCCCGCCGCGTGGGAACCGCATCGCCGCTTCGTCCTCTTCGGCCCCGACCACCTCGGCGCGCTCGCCCTCACCGTCCTCGTCGTGATCGGCCTCGTCCGGCTCGTGCGCCGGGATCCCGAGGGCGGAGCGTCCACCGCCGTGCGCTTCGGCCTCGCCGCCCTGCTCCTCGGCGCGACGGTGACGACGCTGCTCGGATGGGCCGGGCAGGGCCGGCTGGAGTGGCTGGACCTGCTGCCGCTGCACCTGTGCGACCTGCTGATCTTCGTGGCCGTCTACGCCCTCGTCGCGCGGAACGCCCTCGCCTGCGAGCTGCTCTACTTCTGGGCGGGAGCGGGGACGGCCCTGGCCATGCTCGCTCCCGACGTGGGTGCGGGCTTCCCGGACCCGGCGTTCCTCTCGTTCTTTGCCCTTCACGGCCTGGTGGTCGCATCGGCGGCGGTGCTCGTCTTCGGCTTCGGCCGCCGGCCCCGCCCCGGCGCGCCCTGGCGCGTCTTCCTCCTCACCAACGTGTACGCGGCGGTGGTGGGCGTGGTGGACGTGGCGCTCGACGCGAACTTCCTCTTCCTCTGCCGCAAGCCCGCCGCGGCGACGCTTCTCGACTGGTTTGGCCCATGGCCCGCCTACCTTCTCGTCGCCGATGCTCTCGGCGGCATCCTCTTCCTGGCGCTCGATCTGCCTTTCCGCGCCGGGCGGCGGCTTGCGCCCCCCGCGCGCGCTGGGTAGATTCGGGAGATGAACATCTTCAAGAAGAAGGCCGCCGCCGAGGATCCCCCACCGGGTCCCACGTCAACGACGACCCCGGCGCCGTCCGCACCTCCGCCTCCGCCTCCGCCGCGCTCGCCCGCGGCCGTCGGCACCGCGCTCCCCCGGCCTCACGTCGGAAGGGTGCGCCTGCTCCTCGCGGCCCTCGTGTGCGTGATCAGCGCCGCCACGTCCGGCCTGCTCCTGCTCGAGCACCACGGGGAGCCGAGGGCGACCGCGGCCGTCAACCAGGTGTGCGGCGAAGGGGCGCAGAGCGGATGCGAGACCGTCGCCCGCAGCCGGTACTCCGAGATACGCGGGACGCCCCTGGCGGCGGTCGGCCTCTTGTTCGTGCTCTCGGTGGGCAGCCTCCTGCTCCTCTCCCTGCTGGCCGGCCCCGAGTCCCACGACGCGGTGGCGGCCCTCGCCCTCCTCGCCTTCGTGCTCGCCCTCGCGGTGGACATCGTGCTCCTCGGGGTACAGGTGGTGGCCATCCACGCGTTCTGCCGTCTGTGCCTGCTCACGTACGCCCTCAACGCGCTCGCCCTCGTGCTGCTTCTGCCGGCCCGCCGCGACGGCGCGGTCGTGGGAGAGGCGGTCACGAAACGCGACGGCCGGCTGGTCTTCGCCGGCTGGGTCCTGACGACGCTGGCCCTGGCCGGGGGGGTCTACGCCGCCGAGAAGGCGCTCGACACCCGCCAGATGTCGCGGACGACCTCGATCCTCGGCGCGGCTCCGGCGCCGCCGCCGTCCCTGCTTCCCGCGCGTCCCCTCGAGCCCGGCAGCGAGGCGCAGCGCTACCAGGAGGAGGCGCGCGTGGCCACCGAGCAGGCCCGGCGGCTCCAGGAGATCCTGGACGATCCCAAGAAGCTCGAACAGTACTTCGCGCAGAAGGCGGCGCGGGAGTTCGACGCGAACCCCGTCTTCCCGATCAAGACCGACGGCGTGCCCTCGAAGGGCGCGCCCCAGGGACCGATCAAGGTCGTGGAGTTCTCCGACTTCCTCTGTCCCTTCTGCCGGAGCATCGCCGGCGCCTTCGCGGGCTACATCCCGCAGACCGCCAACCGGGTCACGCTCTACTTCAAGAACTACCCTCTCGACTCGCTCTGCAACCCCAACGTCAAGCAGACCATCCACGAGGGAGCGTGCTGGCTGGCGATGGGCGGCCTCTGCGCCCAGGAGCAGAACGCCTTCTGGCCCTACCACGACAAGGTCTTCTCGTCCTCGCTCGAGAAACCGGAGATGAAGGACGTCGTCCAGATCGCCGCCGACGCGGGCCTCGACGCGGCGGCCATGCAGTCTTGCCTCGCGGCGGGACGGATGAAGGGCCGCCTCGCCGCCCAGATCGAGGAAGCGCGTGAAGGGGGCGTGAACGCCACCCCCACGCTGTTCATCAACGGCAAGCGCCTGCCCCGCATCAACGATTTCGTGGCCACCGTCGACAAGGAAGCGGGCCGCCTGGGTCTGCCTCCCACGCCCAAGCCGGCGCCGTGACCCCGACGCCCGCCGCGGACCGCTTTGCGGTCGCGGGCGCGCTGCGGGAGATCGCGCTCCTGCTCGAGGTGAAGGGCGGCAACCCCTACCGCGCCCGCGCCTACACGCGCGGGGCGGCCGCGGTGGAAGCGCTGGCCGGAGACCTGGGGCCGCTCGTGGCCGAGGAGCGCTTGACCGAGGTGCCCGGCATCGGCTCCACGCTCGCCGCCCAGATCGCCGAGCTGCACCGGACGGGCCGATCGTCGATGCTGGAGCGGCTTCGGGCCGAGCTGCCGCCGGGCATCGTCGACCTCATCCAGGTTCCGAACCTGAGCGTGGAGCGCATCACGGCCCTGCACCGCGCGCTCGGCGTCGGCAGCGTGGCCGAGCTGAAATCGGCCGCCGAGGCGGGGAAGGTGCGGGGGGTGAAGGGCTTCGGCGAGAAGACGGAGAAGAAGATCCTGGACGGGATCGCGGCGCTCGAGGCACGCGGGGCGACGCTGCTCCTGCCCGAGGCGCTGCGCGCGAGCGAAGCGCTGCAGGCCTGGCTCGCCGCCTCGCCGGAGGCGCTGCGGGTCGACGTCGCGGGGGAAACACGCCGGCGCTCCGAGACGGTCGACCAGATCGAGCTGGCGGTGGCCTCGCACGACGGCGAGGCCGTCGTCGACCACTTCCTGCGCATGCCCGAGGTGGCGGCGGTCGTGGAGCGCCCGCCCGACCGGTGCCGTGTCCGACTGGCCGACGGCGTCCACGCGCAGGTCGAGGCGGTCTCGCCGCCGGAGTACGTGCCCACGCTCGTCCGCCTCACGGGCTCCTCCGCCCATTACGAGAAGCTGCAGGCCCGGGCGCAGGCGAAGGGCCTCGTCCTCTCCGAGCGCGCCCTGGAGTCTCGGCGCGGCGGCCGCACGATCGCGCTGCCCGACGAGGCTGCGCTCTACCGCCGGCTCGGGCTGCAATACATTCCACCGGAGCTGCGCGAGGACGAGGGCGAGGTGGAAGCGGCCGCGGCGGGCACGCTGCCCGAGGACCTGCTGGAGGAGAAGGACGTGCGCGGCTTCGTCCACTGCCACACGTACTACTCGGACGGCAAGCACAGCGTGGAAGAGATGGCGCGGGGGGCGGAGGAGCTGGGGATGGAGTACATCACCATCACCGACCACTCGCCCACCGCGCACTATGCGGGCGGCCTGAACGAGGACCGGCTCCGGCAGCAGTGGGACGACATCGCCCGCGCGCAGGAGAAGGTGAAGGTCCGCCTGCTGCGGGGCACGGAGAGCGACATCCTCGCCGACGGCGCCCTCGACTATCCCGACCGGATCCTCGAGCAGCTCGACGTCGTGATCGCCAGCATCCACAACCGCTACCGGATGGGCGAGGAGGAGATGACCCGCCGCCTCGTGAGGGCGATGAGGCTCCCGGTCTTCAAGATCTGGGGGCACGCCCTGGGCCGCTACGTGCGCCGCCGGCCGCCGATCGCGTGCCGCGTGGAGGAGGTCCTCGACGCGGCGGCCGAGTCGAGAGCGGCCATCGAGGTCAACGGCGATCCCCGGCGGTTGGACATGGAGCCGCGCTGGCTGCGCAAGGCGCGCGACCGTCACCTGCGGTTCGTCGTCTCGACCGATGCCCACTCGGTGCGCGGCCTCCTGAATTTCCGCTACGGCGTGGCCATGGCGCGCCGCGGCTGGATCCGCAAAGGCGAGGTGCTCAACACCCTCGGCCCCGAAGCCTTCCGAAATGCCGTAAGGCCGACCCAGTAGCCTTTCCCGTTTCTGGTTTACTCTTCTCCTGTGGCTCACCGGATATTCGTCCTCTCGCCGGCGCATTGCGGAGGTGAGCGGGCGCAGCTCGTCCTCAACGAGGAGGCCCAGTTCCCCCTCGCCCGGCGTCTGAGGAGCGCGGGAGGAGCGCCGCTCGGGGAGGTGTTCGCGTTCCTGAGCGGTCTGTACTTCCGGGGCAAGCTCGCCTATGCGCAGGCGTTCGCCGCGCCGCCGCCCGGCGTGCCCGGGGTCGTCGTCATCACCACCAACGAGGGGCTGCGCGCGCCGAGCTTTCCCCTCACCATCGCCCGACTGCGCCGCTACGCGCGCGGCGACATCGACCTGCGCGACGCCCGCTACCGCCGGCCCCTCATGCGAGACGCGAACATCCTGGCCGCCGCCGCGGGCCCCGACTGCGAGGTGGTGCTCCTCGGCAGCGTCGCCACCGGCAAGTACGTCGACCTGCTGGTGAAGGTCTTTGGCCCTACCCTGCTCTTCCCGGCCGAGTTCGCGGGCCGGGGCGACATGAGCCGCGGCGGCCTCCTGCTGCGCTGCGTGGACGCCGGCCGCGAGCTCGAGTACGTGCGCGTCGACGGCGGCGCGCCCCGGCACGGGCCGCGGCCGCCCCGGCTGGCCCCGCGGGCATGAGCGCGCCGCGGGCCACGCGCAATCGCCATCCGTCTCGTCGCGGGGGGGGCCGGGCGGCCGCTCGTCCGCGGGCCGAGCCGGCCGGTCTCGTCCTTCCGAAGGACACCGACACGGTGGAGGTGCGCCTCGGCGCCCGCGCGGTGCGCCTGACGAACCTCCGCAAGCTCTTCTGGCCCGACCTCGGCCTCACCAAGCGCGACCTGCTGCAGTACTACGCCGACGTGGCTCCGTCGCTGCTCCCCCACCTGCGCGACCGCGCCATGGTCATGAAGCGGTACCCCAACGGCGCCGCGGGCGAGTTCTTCTTCATGAAGCGGGCGCCCACGCCGCGCCCGGACTGGATCGAGCTGTGCTCCATCGAGCACGAATCGGGAAACGTCATCGATTTCCCGATGGTCCAGGACCTGCCTTCGCTGCTGTGGGTCGTGAACCTGGGCTGCATCGACCTCAACGAGTGGTACGCGCGGTGCGACGACGTGGACCGGCCCGACTACGTCCATTTCGATCTCGACCCGGTGAAAGGCGCTCCGGAGGTGCCCTTCGCGCGCGTTCGCGAGACGGCGCTGATCGTGCGGGACGGCCTCGAGGCGCTCGGCATGCCGTCCTTCGCCAAGACGACCGGCTCCCGCGGCATCCACGTCTACGTCCCCATCGTCAGGGGGCCGACGCAGAGGGACGTGTGGAGCTTCGCCAAGCGCTTCGCGCAGAGCCTGGAAGCTCTGCAACCGAAGCTCATCACCGCCGAGTACGTGATCTCGAAGCGGCCGGCCGGCCACGTGCTCGTGGACTACAACCAGAATGCCTGGGGGCGGACGCTGGCCTCGGTGTATTCCGTCCGGCCGCATCCTCGCGCCGCCGTGTCGACGCCGGTCACGTGGCGCGAGGTCGAGCGCGGCGTCGCCATCGAGGACTTCCGGATCGACAGCGTCCCCGCGCGCGTCGGCAAGCTCGGCGACCTCTGGGCGCCCCTTCTCGCCGCGAAGGGCCGCTTCCGTCTCGAGCGCTATCTCTGAGCGAGGGCCGCGCTGCGGCCGCTGAGGCTCGAGACGACCGTGACCAGCTCCTCGGGCTCCACCGGCTTGGCGAGGTGGATCTGGTACCCGGCGAGGAGGGTCCTGACCCGATCCTCGCGCCGCGCGTAGGCGGTGAGGGCGGCGGCCGGAACGCGGCCTCCCTCCTCCGGCGGCAGCGCGCGCACCTTCTGGATGAGGGCGTAGCCGTCCTCGCCCGGCATCTCCACGTCGCTCAGCAGGACGTCGGCGTTCCCGGTACGCAGCAGCTTCAGCGCTTCGTCGGTCGACGCCGCGCCCACGACGCGCGCGCCCCGCTGCTGGAGCACCGCCCTCATCAGCTCGCGGGCATCCTGGTCGTCGTCCACCACGAGAACGGTCAGCCCCTCGAGCATCGCCGAGAGCGCGCCACTCTCGTCGCTTGCGCGCCGGCCGCCCGGCTCATCGCGCTCGACCCCCGCGGGCAGCCGCGCGGCCGCGGGCAGGCTGACCTTGAACGCCGACCCGAGCCCCGGTCCCCGGCTGGACGCCTCCACCGTGCCGCCGTGCAGCTCCACGATGTGGCGCACGATGGCCAGGCCCAGGCCGAGGCCGCCGTGGAAGCGGGTGCTCGTGGAGTCACCCTGGAGGAAGCGCTCGAAGATGCGCGGGATCAGCTCCGGCGGCATCCCGGCCCCGTTGTCCTCCACGACGATCGTGACGTGCGCGCGCTCGCGGGACATCTTCACCCGCACCACGCCCCCGCGGGCCGTGAACTTGATGGCATTCGCCAGGAGGTTCCACACCACCTGCTGCAGGCGGTCGGAGTCGCCCGAGACCTGCGCGGCGGCGTCCTCGACCTGCGCCTCGAGCGCGACGCCCTTCGCCTCGGCGGTCGGGCGCATGGTGTCGACGGTCGCCTCCACGACGGGGGCCAGCTCCACCGGTCGCAGGTCCAGCCGGAGCTTGCCCGTGACGATGCGGGAGACGTCGAGGATGTCGGCGATGAGCTGGCTCTGGGACTTCGCGTTCCGGTTGATGGTTTCGATCGCGCGCCGCCTCGTCTCCTCGTCGAGCTTGCCGTCCCGGAGCACGTGGGCCCAGCCCACGATCGCGTTGATGGGCGTCCGCAGCTCGTGGGAGAGCGTGGCCAGGTACTCGTCGTTCATCCGGTTCAGCTCCTGGGCTTCGCGATAGAGGCGGGCGTTGTCCACCGCGAGGGCGGCGCGGCCGGCCAGGTTCTCGGCGAAGGCGAGGTCGCTCATGCCGTAACGGCGGCCGGACTCGGCCGTCATGAGCGTGAGCGCCCCCAGCGTGCGTCCTCGCGCGGCGAGCGGCACGATGATGTAGCTCTTCAGGCCGAGGCCGCGGAGGATCTCGTGGTGCTCGGGGTCCTCGGCGGTTTCCGCCAGCAGGTCGTCGGTGATCTCCGAGACCAGCTCGGGGAAGCCCGTGCGCATCACGTTCGGGACCCCGCTGTCGGCCTCCATGTGCACCGAGTACCGCCGCTCGAGCTGCCGGGCCAGCTCCACCTTGTTCGGGTCCGCGTGGACGACCGCCAGGCGCTGGAGCGTCCCGTCCGGGCCGACCATGTCCACCGCGCACCAGTCGGCGATCTGGGGTACCGCCAGGCGGGCCACCGCGCTGAGGGTCGTCTCGTAGTCGAGTGAGGAGGCCAGGGCGTCGCTGGCCTCGGCCAGGAAGCGGGAGGCCTCCTCGGCCCGTCGGCGGTCGGTGACGTCGACGCAGGAGCCGATGTGGCCGCCGAAAACACCCTCGGTCGCGAACAGAGGCGCCCCCGACGCCAGCAGCCAGCGGTACTCGCCGTCGGCCCGCAGCAGGCGCAGCTCCAGCTCGAACGGACGCCGATCGGCGGAGGCGGCGGCGATCTCCTCCTCCCAGCGCCTGCGATCCTCGGGGTGGATGCCCTCCATCCAACCCGTGCCCCGCTCCTGCCCGAGGGTCCGGCCCCGGAACTCCAGCCAGCGCCGGTTGAAATACGTGAAATGGCGCTCCGGGTCGGACATCCACACGAGGCCGGGGGCCGTGTCGGCCATGAGGCGGAAGAGCCGCTCGCTGTCTCGAAGCTCCCGCTCCGCGCGCTTGCGCGGCGTGATGTCCTCGTGCAGGACGACGACGCGATGCGTTTCCCCCCGATCCGACCGCAGCGCGCGGAACCGGAACCAGCGCTCGTGCCCATCGGCGGTCGGGCAGGCGTACTCCATCTCGAAGCGCTCCTGCCGCGCCTCGAGCACGCCGCGCAGGCCGGCCATGACGCGCCGCGCCTCCTCGGGGCACTCCGGCATCTCGGCCTGGCAGCGCTCGAGGAAGGGCGTGCCGACGCCGTGAGGACGGCCAATGAAGGGGTGGGCCTCGTCGAAGGCGTCCCAGGTCTCGTTGACGGCGAGGACCGTCCCGCTCCCATCCAGGATCGCCACGTGGACGGGCAGCGTATCGAGCGCGGCTCGGAGCAGCTCCTCCGACGGCCGCAATTCGTCCCGCACGGACCTCATCACCCCCGTTCGTATGCAACGACCATTCCGGGCGGGGACGAGGATGCGGGGCGTGCTTCTTCCTGACTCATGCGTCGTGGCCGGAGATTTGCATCGATTGCAAGGGGGCTGCATGCCCCGTCGACGCAGAAAGGGGTGAACACATGCCTGAAAGGAATTCCGGCGGCCGGCGTCGCCGCAGCTCCGGCCGGAGATACGGCCAGAAGGCCCAGCAGAAGGTCGAGCGGGCGATGCACGAGATGAAGCGCGGCCAGCTCAAGTCGGGGCGGTCGGGCCAGACGGTCAAGAGCCGGAAGCAGGCCATCGCGATCGGCCTGTCCGAGGCGCGCCGGGCCGGCGGCAAGGTTCCCCGACGCCGGTCCTCCTCCTCGGCCTCGTCCCGGCGCAGGAAGTAGCTCTTCACCCCGGCCCGTCCGGGCCGCGGCCAGCCGCGGGGGGGCGCGTCGCGCCCCCCCGGTTCATCCCCTCCAACCTGTGCGACACTCGTGGCGGTGAAGCCGCTGTCCGAGACCGATCTCTCGGCGATCGAAGCCGAGGCCAAACGCGTGGCCAGCTCTGCGAGGGGCCTCGCCGACGGCCTCGGGCAGGCGCTGCCACGGCTGCGCGAAGACCTGCGCGCTGCGCGCGCCGAGGCCGAGACGCTACGCGCCGCCCTCGAGAAGGAGAAGGAATCGCGGGAGACGGCGGCGCGTCAGCCGTCGCCGGCGCGTCACCCTCGGAACGAGGCGCCGGACGAGGAAGTGGAAGCGGCCGGCGCGTTGCTGGCGGCGCCCTTCCGCGTCAGCGCGAAGGCGGCCGCGGCCGCCCGCGCCGACCCCCTCGCCGCCCTGGCGGTGCAGGTGGCGAAGGCGCTCTCGCCGGACGCCAGCCCCGTGGATCGGGCGCGCCTCATCGCCATGGCCTTCGCGGCCAGCCAGGGCGATCTCGAGGCGTTCTGGGCGGCCCGGCGCCAGCGCAAGGCGGCCTCCAAGCCTATCGAGCAGACCTCATTGCGCAAGAGGTAGCCTTCGCCTATCTTCAAAAGATGGGGCGCGAAGGCCTGCTCGTCTTGCTGGTCGAGGACACCCTCGACACCCTCGAAGCCTTCTCCCACTTCCTCCGCGGCGTCGGCTTCCGGGTCGAGACCGCGGTCGACGGCCGTCAGGCCGTGGACAAGGCGCGCGCGCTTCGTCCGGACGTGGTCGTGATGGACCTGGCGCTGCCGGAGCTGGACGGCTGGGAGGCAACGCACCGGATCAAGTCCGACCCTCTCACGCGGCATGTTCCCGTCATCGCCTTCACCGGCCACGCGTTCCAGCAGTCGAAGGAGTCGGCCCGGCAGGCCGGCTGCGACGCTTTCCTCGTCAAGCCCCTCGACCCCGCGCTGCTGATCGCCGAGATCCGCCGCGTCGTGGAGCTGGCCCGACAGACCAACGCGCTCGCGGACTCCGGCCCTCACTACGAGCTGCTGCTGTACATCAGTCCGGCGTCGACACCCTCGCTCGCCGCCCGCCAGATCCTGGAGGACCTGCTGCAGCAGTTCGATCCGTCGCAGGTGCGGCTCGAGATACGCGAAGTGTCCGCGGCGCTCTCGAAGGCGGAGGCGGACCGGATCGGCTTCACGCCGACTCTTCTCATCAGCCGCGACGGCGAGACGCCGGAACGCATCACCGGCGATCTCGCCGACGCGGAAAACGTCGGTCAGCGCCTGAGGGACGCGGGCATCCCCCAGCGCCGGCCGAAGGATTAGGCCGCTACCGATCCAACCGGTTCCTCTGCAGGACGTCGCGGATCACGCCGGGAGGCACGTCCGCCTTCCTCGCGGCGTCGAGGGCGATGCTCATCTGCTGCTGGAAGAGCTCGGCGGCGCGCGTGATGTCCGCGAGCCGCTGCCGGCAGGCATCGTCGCCCGGCTGCTTGATGGTATTGCCCCCCAGCAGGACGAACCACTCGCGCCCGGTGGTCGTCTCGGCACCGGCCGGGGTCGTTCCGCCGAGACAAAAGTCCTTGAAGCCGAACCACAGGCTATCGATCTCGTTGGCTTTCAAGCACAGCAGGCCGGTCGCGGCCTGCAGGTCCCTCACGCCCGTCGCCGCTTCGGGCGCGGCTCCCACGGTCGTGGGCGGCAGCGCCACGTTGAGCGTGGGGCTCGTCGGAGGTCCCACGTTCGGCACCGGCTGCAGCTGCGGCGACGCGCCGGGATAGTTCGGCGGTAGCGGGATCCCGCCGGTCGCGGGCGGCGTCCGGCTCTGCGTGACGACGACGGGCGGCGCGGTGGTCGCGGCGGTCGCCGTCGTCGAGGTCACGTTCGGCGCCGTCACGGGCGTGACCACGCCGACCTGCGACACGGACCCGCCGGTGCCGACGCCCACCGGCTCGACGCGGATCACGGTGCGGGTGCGACCCTTGCCCGCCCGGTAGCTGAGCACCACGTCGTCTCCGGCGCGGACCTGACGCAGGCTCTTCGCGACGTCGGGCGTCACCGATACGACCCGTCGGGCGCCCGTCCCGTCGGCGACGGTCAGCGTTCGCTTGGAGGGATTGACCGCCACCACCCGGACACTCTCGATGGTCGTGGACCGCGATGCGGCGCCGGTCGTGCCGGCCGGGGCCGGCATGACCTCCCGGATGTTGGTCACGACTCGCGCGGCGCGGCCACTGTCGAGGCGGTAGCCGAGCATGACCTGGTCGCCGGAGTGCAGCCTCGACAACCGCGACAGACCCTCGCCTTCCACGGACAAGACGGCATCGCGGCCCTCGGTGCGGACGGTGATCGTCCGGCCGGTGGGATCCACCCGCACGACTTCCGCGTTCATGAACGTCGGGACGCTCGGGTTGGAGCCGGCCGGCGTGTAGACCTGGGTCTGCTGTCCGAAGGCGGCGCCGGCCAGAGCCAGCACGGCAAGAATGGACACGATTCCCTTCATGGCTCAGGACCTCCAAGGGAAGACAAGCAAGGGCGATGCCAGATCTGGCCCGCCCTCAGCCTCAAGGAGCGCGGCGTGTCCTCCGCACCATCCCGGGCACGAGCTCACGGAACATCTGCAGCGCCGAGTCCAGGTCCGCCGAGGACATCGGCTTGCGCACGAACATCACCGGGCCCATGCCGAGCGCCTCCAGGATCGCCTCGTGGTTCGCGTCATGGCCGCTCATCAGAATGGCCGGCCGACGGGGGTGGGCGGCCAGGGCGTCGCGCAGGATCTCGGCGCCCGAGGTGCCCGGCAGGACCATGTCGATGAAGAGGCCGCTGTAGCTGCGGTCCTTCACCCGCTGCCGCGCATCGGCCGGGTCCGAGCAGGGGTGCGCTTCCCACTCCCGTTCCGAGATCGTGTCCGCGAGGGTCTGCGCGAAGACCAGGTCGTCGTCGACGACGAGGATCCGGGGCCGCCCTTCCAGGTTGCGGCTGCGAACGACCTGGCCCGGCGCCGCCTGGTGCAGCGCCTCCTCGGCGGCGGCGAGCAGGGCGGCGCCGCCCCCTTCCACCTCGCCATAGCCGGTGGCGACACCCGCGGAATCCGGCCGGGAAGCCTCTGTTCCCGGAAGCTCCGCCTCTTCCGTGACCAGGGACAGGAGACGCTCGCCGGCGCGCGCGGCCTCGCTCGCGGTCGTCTCCGGCATCAGCAGCGCGAGGTTCGAGCCGTGCCAGGCGAGCACGTCATGGAGGCGGACCGAGTGGCGCAGCCTCCGGGCCACGCGGGCGAGCCGAGTCTCGGCGTCGGGCGGCGATTTCGGGTCGGCCTCGATGCGCATCACGGCGAGGGACACGAACCCGCCGGCGCGCCGAACGCGCGCGACCTCCTCCTCCAGGCGGAACCTGAAGGCTACGGAGTCGAGAAGGGGACGCTCGCTCATCGTCTGGAGCCGGGGCGAGAGCCTCGACGGCGAGCCGGAGGCGCGGGGCCCGCCGGCTTCGTTTCGACCGTATCCGCCGCCCGCTCGTCTGCGCCCGCCACCACGACACGGTCGCGCCCCGCTCGCTTGGCACGGTACAAGGCGGCATCGGCGGCGTTCAGCAAGCGGTCGCGATCCCAGCCGGTCGTACGGTCGCCGACCGCGATGCCCAGGCTGCAGGTGACGCGGAGGCGGACGTCGCCGACGGCGATCGACGTTGCCGCCACGGATGCCCGCAGCCTCTCGCCCGCGGCCCGCGCCCCCGCGGCATCGCATCCGGGCAGCACGACCACGAATTCCTCCCCGCCGTAACGCCCCGCGAGATCGTAGGGGCGCACGATGGCGCGCATCGTCGCGGCCGCGTGGCGCAGGACCTCGTCGCCGACGGCGTGACCGTGCGCATCGTTGACGCGCTTGAAATGGTCGAGGTCCACGAAGACGAGCGCGCACGCCGCGGATGAGCGCCGGCACCGTTCCAGCTCCTTGCCCAGCGTCTCGAGGATCGTCCTCCGGTTGGCGATGCCGGTGAGCGGGTCGGTGGTGGCCTGCTCGCGCAGGGCCTCGCGGGCGGCGATGAGCTGGCCATGCAGCTCGACGATGCGCCGTCCCGTGCGGATCCGCGCTTCCAGCTCCAGGTTGTCGAAGGGCTTCCGGAGGTAATCGTCGGCGCCGGCGGCCAGGCCTTCCACCACGTCTTGCTGCCGGTCGCGCCCCGTGAGCAGGATGATGTAGGTGTAGGGCTCGCGTCCGGCTTGCCGGACCCTTCGGCAGACCTCGAGGCCGTCGAGGCCGGGCATCATCCAGTCGAGGAGCGCGATCGAAGGCGCGTCGGCCCCTTGCAGCGCGCTCCAGGCCTGCTGACCGTCCTCGGCCAGCACGACCTCGTATCCCCAGCCGGCGAGCGCGCCCTGGAGCAGGCGGCGGGCGAAGCGAGCGTCCTCGGCGAGCAGGACCTTCAACCCCCGCGCCTCAGCAAGACGACCCATCGCATCGCGTTACCCGAAGAGGTGCACGATTCTACACTCGTCGGCCGGCACGGAAGTTGCTGCTTCACTCCCTGGTGGCGCGCCGTTGGGCGCCGGGGAGGGCCACATGCTCTGGACGATCATTGGGATCCTGTTCGTGCTCTGGCTGCTCGGCCTCGTCGCACACGTGGGAGGCGGGCTGATCCACCTGCTGCTCGTGGTCGTGGTGGTGGTGTTCCTGATCAACCTCATCACCGGCCGCCGTCCGGCCGTCTGACGGAAGATCAGGGACGACCCGGCACGTGGATCCGCACGCCGGCGCGAAGCGATCGCGGCGGGCCGAGCGTGCGCAGCGGCGTGCGGCCCACGTCGTAGGCCGCGTCGAACAGGTTCTCCGCGGCCGCGTACACCTCCGCATCGCGGCCGAGCGGCCGCGCGGCGAGAACGTCGACGGTCGTGGCTCGGCCGAGCGGGAACAGGTTGAGGTCGTCGTCGAACTGGCGCCCCGAGAACCGCGCCTGCAGGCCCAAGCGCAGCCCGTGATGCGCGTAGCGGAGGCTGAGGCTGCCCTGGTGTCGCGGCACCTGCGCGACCTTCAGGCCCGCGAGGGCCGGCTGGTCCGCGGACACGACGATCGAGTCGACGAAGAGCCATGACGCGGCCGCGGTGAACGCCGCCCCCAGGCGCGCCTCGGCGTCGGCCTCGACGCCGCGCGCGCGGATGAGCGCCACGTTCTTGCGCTGCCGCGTGATGAGCGCCGGCGTCGACGACAGCGTCACGTTGGCGACCGCGCCCTTGACCTCGTTCCAGAAGACGCTCGTCCTCACGGAGAAGCGGCCGTCGGGACGGCGTGCGAGCGCGCCCGCTTCGACGCCGCCCAGGCGCTCGGCGCGCAACGCCTCGTTGGCGAGGGTCAGGACGTTGCCGAGGCGGAACGGCCGGTAGAGCTCGTTGAGCGTCGGGGCGCGGAAGGAGCGATACGCGGCGGAGGTGAGCGACAGCCACGAGGCGACCGGATATCGGAGCGAGAGCCGCGGGCTGAGCGCGTTCTCCTGGTGGTCC
>Ga0207646_10002631_pt1 | contig 21093 bp, 18 predicted proteins | sample KBSK5502metaG_FD_184343 | JGI IMG/M metagenome (GOLD analysis project Ga0207646, IMG submission 184343) | Corn, switchgrass and miscanthus rhizosphere microbial communities from Kellogg Biological Station, Michigan, USA - KBS K5-50-2 metaG... | ecosystem: Host-associated > Plants > Roots >... | reverse complement strand
CCTTGATGGGCTGCAAGCCAAAGTTGACGCGCTCAAAAAGCTGCAAGCCGAAACCGCCGCCGAACTCGACGCGCTGCTGCCCTCCATCCTCGACAAGGCGTTCAAAGGCGAGTTGTAATTCACCACCAGCCCGAAGACAGCGAAGCCCGCGCACATTCACGCGGGCCTCGTCTTTGAATGTCTGAGGCGAACGACAGACGGTCAGGCTGCGGCGGATTGACGCTCGCCGGCTTGAGCCACTACACTTTGTAGCCATGAACATCAAAGACCATTTGCCGGATGAACGCATCCCGCCTGCCTAGCGAGTTCTCGAAGTCCTCGCCGGAGGTATCCTTCAATTGGTGAGAGAAGGGAAGAATGGAGCCGGTGAACGGGCTCGAACCGTTGACCTTCTAATTACGAATCAGACGCTCTACCAACTGAGCTACACCGGCTTATTTTATCAATGCAGGACCGGAAACAATTTGAGAGCCACTAATGTGACAGCTTCCGGCGATCTGAAAGACTCGCTTGGATGGCCCAAGCGAAGAGGCATATTACAATACGCCCGCCGCTACGGTCAAACCGAAACTTCACTCCCGCTAGTGAGACCAGGGCACGCCCTCAATCACCCGTCGCCTCACTCAGCTCGCGCGTCTGCTCTTTATACTGAAGCTGATAGAGCTTGTAGTAAATGCCGCGCTGCCGCAGCAACTCCTGGTGGACGCCCATCTCGCGGATCTCGCCCTTGTGCATGACGATGATCTGGTCCACGCGCTGGATGGTCGAGAGGCGGTGGGCGATGATGATCGAGGTGCGGCCTTCCATGACGCGCTCGATCGCTTGTTGAATCAGTTGCTCGGTCTCCGTGTCGATGCTCGAAGTCGCCTCGTCCAGGACGAGGATGCGCGGGTCGAAGGCGAGGGCGCGGGCAAACGAGATCAACTGCTTCTGGCCGACCGAAAGTCCCGCGCCGCGCTCGCGCACCTGGGTCGCAAAACCTGCGGGCAAGCGCCCGATGAAGCCGCTGGCGTGCACTTCGCGGGCGGCCCACTCGATGCGCTCGTCCGAGACCGATCGGTTGCCCAGGCGGATGTTGCCGGCGACGTCGCCCGCAAACAGGAAGACGTCCTGCAAGACGACGGCGAAGTTCTCGCGCAGCTTCCGCAAATCCCAGAGCCGGATGTCCACCCCGTCCAGCAGAATCTCCCCGCGCTGGATGTCATAGAAGCGCATGAGCAGGTTGGTGATCGTCGTCTTCCCCGACCCCGTGTGGCCGACCAGCGCGACCGACTGGCCCGGCTCGACGACGAACGAGACGTCTTTGAGCACCCAGTCTTCGCCCTTGTAAGCGAACCACACGTTTCGGAATTCGATCCGGCCGCGGGCGCGGGCGCCGTGCGCGGCCCAACCTTCGGGAAGCTGCGGCCGTTCGGGCGAGACGATCGTGTCGGGCGTGTCGAGGAGTTTGAAGATGCGCTCGCTCGCGACCACGGCGGCTTGCAGGATGTTGTACTTGTCGCTGATGTCCTGGATCGGCTGCCAGAGTCGCTGCGTGTATTGTAGGAAGGCGACGAGGGTGCCGATGGTGATCGCGTCCCGGATCACGAGCCCGCCGCCGTACCAGACGATCGCCGCAATCCCGATGGCCGAGATCAGGTTGACGAGCGGGTAGAAGACCGCGTAGTAGAAGATCGTCTCGAGGTTCGCCTGGAGGTGCTCGGCGTTGATCTCCGAGAACTGCTTGAACGCCTTCTCCTCGCGGTTGAAGAGCTGGACGGTCTGGGCGCCCGAGAGGTGCTCCTGGGTGAAGGCGTTCAGGCGGGCGATCTTGGTCCGCACGGCGCGGAAGCCGACCCGCGCTCCGCGCCGGAACCAGGTGGTCGCGGCGATCAACAAAGGGACTACCAAGAGCGAGACGATCGCGAGTTGCCAGTTGAAGTAGAACATCAGCCCCAGCGCGCCCGCGATCAGCACGACATCGCCGAGCACTTCGACGAGGCCCGAGGTGAACAACTCGTTGAGCGCGTCCACATCGGTCGTCAGCCGCGTCATCAACCGCCCGACCGGGCTGCGGTCATAGAAGGCGACTTCGATTGACTGAAGCTTGCGGAAGATCTCGTCGCGCAGGTCGTACATGACGCGCTGGCCGATGGTGTTCAAGAGCACGTCCTGAAAGTAGCCGAGCCCGAGCGTGACGACGAGCGAAAGAAGGTAGACGACGGAGAGCAGCGCGATCCCGCCGAAGGCGCCATTGAGGTCCAACCGGCCCTCGGCGGCCGGCTTGATGTAGCCGTCAATCGCCCACTTGGTGAGCAGCGGCCCGACCTGGCGCACGAGGTTGATCGCGACGGTCAGCGCGAGCGCCACCCAAACCGCCCGCCGGTAGGGAGAGAGGTAGCGGAGCAAGCGCCGGGCGGCTTTGGTGTCGTAAAGCTTACCTAGTTGTTCTTCTTCGTGGTGACTTGCTGCTTCAGCCATTTTTCTTGCCTTTCGGAAAAGGCTTTTTGCTTTGGTCCCTGTAATGCGGGTGCCCGATCAATCGCAGAAACCGACGAAAGGAACGCGAATTTCTGCCTACTTCCAAATAGTCCTGCAGCGCCGTGATCTGTGCCGCGTCGCGTCCCTTGCGGTATTCCACCTTGACGGCAATCTTGTTCAAGAGTTTTTCCGCATCTTCGACGTCATCTGCCTTGTCTGGCGCGATCAGTATCCCAGTCACTTGGTAGCGTGCGCGCAGTTTCTCGAAGACTCTCACGTCGGCAATCAACCAATTCTCAAACTTGCGGTTCTTAATCACGACCCGGACTTGTGAGTATCCCAACTTGGAAATAGCCCTTTCGATTTCATCTTTCCATTGGCCTGGGCATGCCTGACGATTTTCGCGGTCGATCAGAACGATAATTCGATCTGCTCTCCTTGCATGCAGGAGCCCGAGTTTGTCTTCTGCCGCTTTAGCGATCTGACCGGCAGTGGCTTTAGGCTGCATGTCGGCATGAATGGGTTTGAGCAACTGCACGCCTTGGATTTTGATCCGCCTGGTCAAGCACTGGAAGGCTTTCATTTCAGCATCCCCGTCAACGATAATCCCGATCTTCACCAGGCACCTCCCGGCACCGCCTGATCGACGACTCCTGAGTCGAGAAATTCTGACAGCCGGAAATGTCCTTCCTCCCAACCTTCTTTTACTGATGGATCGAGATCCATCAGCCCTTTGAGGTGGGTGGCTCCTCGTTTTCGATAAGCAATCCAGATTTCTTCGGGTTTCAGTAGATTGACCAGCACTGGCGAATGGGAGGTGACAATCACATTCTTTAACTTACTCACCTCACGCATCTGTTTCATTATCACCCGAAGAATCCAGGGATGGACCGAGCTTTCTACTTCATCAATTACGAGCAGGCTGGTGCGCGGATCAACGGCGGCAACAAGCAGGGCTAGAGCCTGGACCGTGCCATCAGAGACTTCGTTGACATTCCAGGGGCGGCCTATTCCTTCTTCGTTGAAGAAGAGTCCCAGAGTTTGGGTGTGCAAGTCACGGGCAGAGATTTCATTTAGTCCTGGCAAGATGTCTATCATCCCATCCATTACTGTGGCCCAAAGTTTCGGGTGCTTTCGTTGGAGCCAGTCAACCACGGTCGGGAGATCTCCGCCAAAGGGTGACATATTAGGGTTAGGCGTCGGCACACCTGGCTGTCGGGCATAAATGGGCGAAAGCCAATACGAGCGAAAGTTCGCGCCGAGCATTACGGTGGACCTAATAAATGACCAGGAATTATTTGCCACGACCAGCGATTGGGCAGGGTATGGAAATCGGTCTGACATAAGCTTTAATGAGTCTAAGCCTGAGAGATACTCAGCAATCTTGCTGTCTTGAGACCTTGTGACATCTAGCTTTCCATCTTGATCGCGGCGGATGCAGGCAATTTCCTGAAAACTCCCGTTGCCTCCGGATTGGCTGAAAGAAAAGCTCCAGTTTTCCTCGTTCACCATGAAGGGTGCCCGAATGCCGTTCCCGCTGGCAAAGAACGAAAAACGGTGAGTGAGCTTGACATGATCATGAGACTCACGAAGAGGGCGATATTTCGAAGGGCGCACGTATCCAACCATCTCTTTGAAACTCGTATCAATCACCACCTCAAATTCAATCGGAGTCTGTGCTCTTTTTTTCCTCCGGTAAGCGATGTTTTCATAGCCTCCTTTCCTCGCTATCGCAGTTTCCAATCCCTGCGCGTAAACTTCCGAGAGAAAATGGATCGCATCGACAAAGTTAGACTTGCCCGCAGCATTCGGGCCGACGATAGCCGTCAGCGGAGTCGGGGCGAAGGTCACATCGCGCAGCGACTTGTAGTTGCGAATTGTCAGTTGACGCAGAAACATAGACTATACTGCGAACTTTGCGACCTCTACCATGCGGGGCACGGCAAAGCGCTTCCGGTGGAGTTTGATGCGTTCCAACTCGTGCAGCGTATCAGCCGTAAAGTAGCTCCCACCGCAAGATGGGCAAGCCACCATCGGAATGTTTTCAATGACGAGCAGGCATTTCCCTTGGCCATAATTTTCGGTCACCCGCCGAATGTGTGCCCTCGTTCGCCCACAGATGTCACACACGACCTGACTCTTCTTTTGCATCCTCATCTAAAAAGCGCGGAAACGTCATCGCCGCCCACCACCGCGAGAAGTGTTAACTCGCCGCCAACTCCTCCTCCAACAACTGCCGCTCGTACAGATCAGCGTACTCGCCGCCCAACTGCATCAACTCCTCGTGCGTCCCGCGCTCGACGATGCGGCCGTGATCGAGCACGCAGATCAGGTCGGCGTCCTTCACCGTCGAGATGCGGTGCGAGACGATCAATGAGGTGCGGTCGCGCATGACCCCGCGCAGGTGCGCCAGGATGCGCTCCTCGGTGTAAGTATCGACCGCCGAGAGCGCGTCGTCGAGGATCAGAATCCGCGGCTGCCGGATCACTGCCCGCGCCATTGCCGCCCGCTGCTTCTGCCCGCCCGAGAGCGTGATCCCGCGCTCGCCGACCATCGTCTGATAGCTCTGGGGGAACTCTTTGATGTCATCGGCCAGCCCGGCGACCTCGGCCGCCCACTCGACGTCAGATGGTTTGGCGTCGCGCACGCCGAAGGCGATGTTCTCAGCCAGCGTCTCGCTGAACAAAAAAGTCTCTTGCGGCACGTAGCCGATACTCTCGCGCAGTTGCGCGAGCGGGACCTCGCGGATCGGGCGGCCGTCGATCAAGACCGTGCCCGGCTCGGCGTCGAGCAGCCGCGGGACGAGGTTCATCAGCGTCGATTTGCCTGAGCCCGTGCGCCCGATGAAGGCGACCGTCTGCCCCGGCTCGATGACGAGGTCGACGTCGCGCAGCACCGACGGCCCGTCCGGCGCGTAGCGGAACGTCAGGTTGCGGAATTCGATGCGCCCGCGAATCTCGGGCAGTCGTCGCACGCCCGGCGCGTCGGCGATGGCCGGCTCGATTTCCAGAATCTGGTGCATCCGCTTGAGGCTCGCCGTCCCGCGCTGGACGAGGTTGGTCACGTGGCCCATCGCGATGAGCGGCCAGATCAGTTGCTCGAGGTAAAGAAAGAAGGCCGTGAACTCGCCGATCGTCATGCGCCTGAGCGCGGTTTGGCGCCCCCCGTACCAGAGGATGATGGCGAAGCCCAGTTGGATGAAAAAATACATCAGCGGGCGGAAGACGGCCGAGAGGCGGACGAGGCCCAAGTTACGCTCGACATACTGCTGGTTGAGCCGGTCGAACTCGGCGATCTCCGCCGGCTCCTGCGCGTAGGCGCGGATGACGCGCACGCCCGAGAGGTTTTCCTGGGCGCGCGCGCTGATGTCGGAGAAGAACTCCTGAATCTTCTCGAAGCGGACGTGGATCTGCCCACCGAAGTACTGCACCGTCACCGAGACGAGCGGCATGGTGAGCAGCAGAATCAGCGTCAGCCTGACGCTGATCTGAAACATCAGCGGCAAGACGATGAGCACGCGGAAGAGTGTCTGCTCGCTGTACATGATCGCCGGCCCGACGATCTGGCGCACTGCGCTGAGGTCATTCGTCGCCCGCGCCATCAGATCGCCGATGCGGTGCTGCTGGTAGAACCCGAGCGGCAGCCTTTGTAAGTGGACGTAGAAGTCCTGGCGCAGGTCGTACTCGATGTAGCGCGACATGTTGATCAGCGTGCGCCGCTGGAAGTAAAGGAAGATGCCGCTCGCGACGCTGATGCCGACGACGGTGGCCGCGTACCGAAAAATCCTCTCGTAGGTCACCCCGCTCGCCTTGAGGTCGTCAATCGCGTGCCCAACCAGCCGGGGGATGAAGATGCCGCAAGTGACTGAGATGAGCACAAAGAGAGTGCCTGCCGCCAGGCTCCCGCGGTACTTCTTGAGGTAGCCGAGGAGCCAGGCCCTCCCGGTGGAGTGTCTGACCTGGGCGCGTAGAGATAGCTCTTCCGTTGCTTGCAAAGTCGCCATAGCTTGTTCCCGACGATGAGCGCCGGGGCCATCGTGGTGATTCCAGTTCAAGGGAAAATTAAACCCAAGTATCGGCGATCAAGCAAAGGCGGGTCAAGCGAGGGCGTTTTGGGACGCGGGTGAGCAGGACAGGCAGGGCAATCGAATCGAATATTCACCCTGTAAAGCTCGCTCACCCCCGTTTGGATTCACCGGGATTCAGATCATGGAGGCGGTAAGGTTCAGCCAGCTCGCGGCGAATGCGCTCGCGTTCGAGTTCGTGGGGCGTATAGTAGCGCTTGAACACTGGCGCCGGACTGGCCGGTTGCTGATCTGAAGGTGTGGCGTTAGGTGAGTCGGCCGGCGCCGGATGGGACTCTGCAGGAACAGTACGATCAGCCATTATGAATCTCTCCTTGTTCGATAGAAATCCGTGCCGCCAGAAATCTCCGGTCGCGCCACCTCCCCAGAGCAGGCGGGGACCGTCTCAATGAGATCTGAGTGACCGCGCGACCAGACCGATGCCGCCGGCCAGGAGGACGAGCATGACTATTGTATTAAAGAGGCTCGTCGCGCGGAAGTAGATCTCGAGATTGGTCAAGATGCCGACGAGAATGATCACCGCCCCGGCGAATGTCAGCAGCCAGCCAGTGACCGAGCGGCCGTTGAAGAACAGGATGCCGATGCCGACGACGAGCGGCAGGAGCGAGAGCCCGAAGGCATTGTACCCCCAAAGGTGCCAATACCCGCTGGTCACGGTCACTTGGTTAGTGAGTAAGTAGCCCCCGGCCACAGCCATGCCTAAGCCCACGAGGAACTCACCCACCCCTCCTGGAGTGCCGCCCGCGCCTCGGATTTTCGACTCATCTTCCATATGGATTCCATGCCAGAGCCGCGGCCAATTGACAGCCACCCGGCCTAGTAACGCTCAAGCCCGCAGCATTCTACTGGTGATCAGCCGTGACCTCAAGCCAGCCGCCAATAATCCGCCGATCACAAAATGAGGGATCACTGTCCACTGTCCATTGTCCATTATCCATTATCTGGCAGAAGAGGTACGATGATGTGCTGCTGTCACCTTGCCGTTGCGCCGCCGGCCAAGAATTCCATGCTGCCGGTCAATGGATAGTGGACAGTGGACAATGGGCAATCAAGCAGTCGCGTCAGCTCCGGATGGAGGGCCACCAAAACTGTGTTCGCCTGTGTCTGGCTGTGATCTCACCTACTTGCCCTCGGATCGGGGCGCGTAGTAGTCTCCACGCACGATGGAGAGATTGGCCGCGTTTGATCAACTCGCGCTTGAGGCAGCAGGCTGCACGCGCTGCGAGCGAATGTGCGCGCGACAGGCCGTGCTCAGCCATCTCAATGGGCCGGTGAGTGCGCGCCTCATGTTCATCGCCGAAGCGCCCGGGCGCAACGGGGCTGACCGCACGCGCATCCCATTCGGCGGCGACGCCTCGGGCCTGAATTTCGACGCGCTCATCGCCTCCGTTCGCCTGACCCGCGCCGAAATCTTCATCACCAACACCGTGCTCTGCAACCCGCGCCAAGAGAGCGGCGCGAACGATAAGCCCAGTCGGACCGAAATCCGCAATTGCTCCGACTTCCTGCGGCGCCAGATCGAGCTCGTCAATCCGCGCGTGATCGCGACGCTCGGGGCGGTGGCGCTCGACGCCTTGCGATTGATCGAGCCGCACCAGTATCAGCTTCGCCATGAAGTAGGGAAGGTCCTGCCTTGGCATGGGCGCTGGCTGGTGCCGCTCTACCACCCCAGCCCGCGGGTCATCAATGCCGCACGCCCGCTCGCCACACAGATGCGCGATTACCGGGCGCTGCGGCGGGCCATCAGGCTGGCCGAGCGATGAAGAGAAGAGGGGGCGACGGGGCGAGGGGGCGACAGGGCGAGGGGGTGTCGAGGAGAGTGAAAGAAAGAGCGGATGATGAGCCATTCACTTCCCAGGTCGCCCTGTCGCCCCGTCACCCCGTCGCCTTGTCGCCCTGTCGCCCCCTCGCCCCCTCGCTTCTTCCGGGAACCAAAAAATTTCTCAACGTTTAATCCTCATGTCGAGTAGTTAGTAGTGGGTGAGCGAGGAGGGTCGAGCATGCCGGGCGAGGTCGCTGAAATCGCGCTGATGACAGACAAACTACGACGGGGTGAGGGCGCGGCGGAGAGTAGTCCGCCTTTAGCGCGGCTGATCGAACGCGCGCGGGCGGGCGATGCCACGGCTTTTGATCAGATCCTCATGCTCCACCAGCGCCGGGTGATGGCGACGGCCTGGCGCCTGCTCGGCAATGAAGACGAGGCGCGCGACGCGGCCCAGGAAGTTTTCCTCCGCGTCTATAAGCACCTGAACAAGTATGACCCGGCGCAGGATTTCGGCGGCTGGCTCTATCGCATCACCGTCAACGTCTGCCGCGACCTGGGGCGCAAACGCGGGCGGCGTGAACAAGTCCTATCCTTCGAGGAGGAGTCCGAGAGAATGGGAGAGTTGGCCAGCCCCGAAAATATCGAGGCGGCGGCCATTCGCTCCCAGCAGCAGGCGATCATCGCCCGCGCCCTCGCGACCCTCTCTGAAAAAGAGCGCGCGGCGATCGTGCTGCGCGACCTTGAAGGATTGGCGACGGAAGAGGTGGCGCGGCTGCTGGGATCGAGCCAGACGACGGTCAGGTCACAAATCAGCTCGGCCCGCGCGAAGATCAAACTTTATCGAGACCGCTTTTTAAAACGAGGGCGGTCAGGAATCACACCATGAACTGCACACAGATTGAAAACCTGATCCCGCTTTACATCGAGGGCGATGTGGAGCCTGGGCGGGCGGAGGCCGTCCGCACACACCTCCAATCCTGCCGGCGTTGCAGCCTGCTGGTGGCTGAATACGAGGAGAGCCAAGGCTGGCTGCGTTCGTACACGCCGCCGGACTTCAGTGATGCGCTCTTTGACGACCTGAGGGACTCGGTGCGGAGGGAGATTGCGCGAGAAAGCCAGCGGCCCTCGCTCTTTCAACGGCTCGGGCTGGCGTGGAGGTGGGGACCGGTCTTAACAGCTTCAGTGGCGCTCCTGTTGATCTGTGGCGGGTTGGCGATTTACCTCCGGGTTGGCAAAGGGAAGGACGATTCAAAGTTTGTCGTTATCACGCCGCCTAACCCGAAGGTCTCGCCCTCTCCGCCAAACGCGGAAGAGAACAATCAAGCCGGTGGGAGTCAGCAGAGGGTTCTACCTAGGCCGCAGGACCGACCAGACAAGGCAGCACGCAGGAGGCCACCAGTTGCAATTCAGCCGAAGGCCGAGCAACTGGCTGAGCAACCCCGCACCATTCAGCCTGAAGCGGCGACGCAGCCCGAGGTCGAGGGCACGACTGCGGCCGGCGCGGCTACTGCGCCCGACATGCTGCGGATCGAGATTCAGACCTCGGCCCCGAACATCCGCATCATCTGGCTCGCCCCCAAAGAGGCCAAGGCGCCTTCGTCAAGAACGGGAGCAGATGCCGAGTAGAAAGGCTCTGCCTCTCAGGTCGCTTGGTTAGATGACAACTGCTGTTCAATTATTCTGGAGGCTATCAATGAAAATCAAAACTATCTTGCTGCTGAATACGCTCTTGATCTTCGCCTTGACCGCGCCGGCCGTGGCGCTCAGTCAATCAGGCAGCTTGACGCAGAAGAAAGAGGAAGAGAGTACGCCTGTCCCCAAGGATTTCAAGACCGTCATCCTGGATGTCAAGCACCGGGACCCACAGACGCTGGCCAATGTGCTGCAAATCCTGGCTAGTGGCGAAAAGCATGCCTCGGTGAGAGCTGACCGCGGATTCAAAATCATTACGGTCCGCGATCACCCGGAGAACATCGCCAACATCGAGGCCGCGCTCAAGCGCCTGGATGTGCCGGAGCCGCCGCCGCAGCCTATGCCGCCGCCGGTCAACCTTGAAGCGCAACTTCATCTGATTGCGGCATCTCGCGCACCCGGCGAGAAGGGTGCTCTCCCGGCAGGACTGGAACCAGTCATTAATCAGCTTCAGTCAACACTCAAATACGGGAGCTATCGCTACATCACGACCTTTCTGAGCCGGGTCACCAATGGGGGCAATATTGAAACGTCCGGGGTCACCGACTCACTCTTCCCCCAGCCGGCCAGTTCCCTGGGCAAGACTTACTATCAGTACAGTCTCAACAACGTGACGCTGATTTCAGATACCTCTGGCGAGCAGGTCATTCGGGTCCCCAAGTTCCGGTTCGGCACCAAGGTCCCGATCAACGTCGGGGCTCCTGGCGGCACACCTAACATTCAATACACGGATATTGGGATCAACACCGACCTCAACTTGCGCGAAGGCGACCTGGTGGTCGTGGGCACGGCCAACATCAGCAGTTCAGACGAGGCGATTATCGTCGTCGTCTCCGTCAAAAAGGTTAAGTGATGGCGAGCCGAGTCGGCCTCAAGCCACACCACGGCGGACTCGCTTTCCTTTGCGGCTTGGCGCCTTGGCGAGAGGTGGGGCCTCCTGCCAAGGCGCCAAGCACGCACGCCGCTGTAATCAACCATAGTCGAGCTTGTCCCGAAGCGACGGCCAAGATCATTTCCGTCCTCAACCCCTCACCATCTTTTTGACAGCGAAGCAAAATTCGCCCTCCTTTTCTTTACACTCTCGGGGCCTTGGCGGTATAACAAGGTGACCAAGATACCCACTTCAAGCATCCAGGCTGTGCTGATCGCTCAGGCCTGGATTCCGGGATCTCCAGACCTGAAAAGTGAGGCAAGTAAATGACGACCACAACACCTCCTGCTGCTGCACTGGCTATCGTCTTCACCCTCATCCTCGGCAGCATGGTGGCTGCGCAAGAGACGGCGCGGCCAACCCCGATGCCGCTCTGGCCGAACGCCGCGCCCGGCGCCAAGGGGACAGAACCCGAAGACATCCCGATCATCTCGCTCTATGTGCCGCCCGCCGGCAAGGCCAATGGGGCAGCTATCGTCGTCTGCCCTGGCGGCGGCTATGGCCACTTGGCGGATCACGAAGGCCATACCATCGCCGTGTGGCTCAACAGCATTGGAGTCACAGCGGCCGTGCTCAAGTACCGACTGGGGCCGCGCTACGGCCATCCGGCGCCGATGCAGGATGCGGCCCGCGCGCTGCGCACGGTCCGCGCGCGGGCCAAGGAATGGAACCTGGATCCGAACCGGATCGGCATCTGGGGGTTTTCCGCAGGCGGCCACCTCGCCTCGACGATGGCCACACATTTCGATGACGGCAACCCGCACGCGAGCGACCCGATTGAACGGGTCAGCAGCCGGCCGGACGTCGCCGTGCTCGCCTACCCTGTCATCTCCATGGCCGAAGGCACCACCCACGCGGGCTCGCGCAAGAACCTGCTTGGCGCCAACCCGCCGCCCGAGTTGGTAGCGCTGCTCTCGAACGAGAAGCAGGTGACGCCGAAGACGCCGCCCACGTTTCTTTTCCACACCGCCGACGATAGCGCGGTCAGCGTCGAGAACAGCTTCCTCTTCGCCGAGGCGTTGCGGAAGGCGCAGGTCCCGTACGAACTACACGTCTTCGAGAAGGGGCGGCACGGCGTCGGCCTGGCGCAGAACGACCCGGCACTGAGCGCCTGGCCGAAGTTGCTGGAGAACTGGCTGCGCGTGCGGGGCTTTATCAAGTGATCTAGCGACAGGTAGTGATGGAGGCAATGTTGACCCGTGAAAATCACAAAGGCCGTGGTCACTGCGGCGGCAAGGAATCAGAGGGCGCTACCTCTGCAAACTTTGGTCGATGTCGATGGCACCCAGAAATCGGTGCTGAAAATCATCGTTGAGGAGGCGCTGAGAGCCGGGGTCGAAGAGGTCGGTGTCGTCGTCTGCCCGGGCGACGAGGCGGCCTATCGGCAAGCTGCCGGCGAGCACGCCGACTGTCTGCGCTTCGTCCCTCAAGAGCATGCTCTGGGTTACGGCCACGCCCTCTGCTGCGCGCAGGAGTTCGTCGGAGATGAAGCCTTCCTCCATATGGTAGGCGATCACATCTACCTGAGCAGCACCGCGAAAGGCTGCGCCCAACAACTGGTGGAGGTCGCCGGGGCGCAATCCTGCTCCGTCTCGGCGGTCCAACCGACGCGGGAGAATCTCCTGGCTTATTTCGGGGCCGTCGGGGGGCGGCGGGTGAAGGGGACGCAGGACCTCTACTTGATCGAGCGGGTGGCTGAGAAGCCGACGCCGACCGAGGCGGAACAAACGCTCCTGATCCCAGGGCTCCGCACGGGGCACTATCTATGCTTTTTCGGCATGCATGTCTTCACACCGGCGGTGATGGAAATCTTGTCGCGACACGTGGAGGCGGCTGGCGACCGCGGCGGCATCCAGCTCTCCCCGACCCTGGCTGAGCTGGCCGGGCGGGAGCGCTACCTGGCGCTTGAGGCACAAGGGCGCCGCTACCCGGTCGATGTCCGCTACGGACTGTTGACGGCACAACTGGCGCTGGCGCTCGGCGGGCGGGACCGCGACGAGGTGTTGACCGACCTGTGCCTGCTCCTGGCCCAGCGCGACCTCGGCCACGCGGAGAGGTGAGAGGCAAGCCATGACTAGCCCCCTGACCGAGATCATTACCTCCGCCGACCCGGAGGTGCGTAACCGCTCGCTAGACGGCTACTGCTCCGCGGCGACGCTCGGGCAGTTGCTCGATGAATGCGCCGGCTTAGAATCATTCCGGCGGGTCAGCCATAATCTGTATGAGCGGGTGCGGGCCTGCTTCTTTCTCTACGCCATCCATCGTTTCCACCTCCCCGCCCGGCCGGAATTGCCCGTCAATGGGCGCATCCCGTTCGAAGGCTATCTGCACTTGTTGGAGCGCCGCTTCGAAGAAGCGATCGCGCTCTTCTGGAAAGCCCAGGCCGTTCAGGGTCCGAGCGACACTCTTTCGAGCGCTCTCGCCGCGGCCTACCACCGGCTCGGCTTTCAGACCCTGGCCGATCAAGTGCGCCGTAGCGTCCGCTCCGTCCGCGGGAACCAGTGGATGTTCCGCATCGGCCACCCCGGCGACCAGCCCTTGCGGGTGCGGCCCGAATTGCTGCGACGCTCTCCTGACAAAGGGCTGTTGCCGATCCTCAAAGAGTCGACGCCCGTCCGCATGGACCTCACGCACAGCGCCTGGAGCGACATTTTTTTCCTGGGCATGGACTTTCCGGAAGGCGCTCGCGTGATCAACGTCTCGGTCGATTTGGGCGTGCGGGGCCGCGACACTCTGCCCCGCCCTCCCGTCGAGGCTTACTTGCGCGTCATCGATGAGCCGGTCTTGAGGTTGGCCAGCATCGATCTGGCCACGGCCGCCGACATCGTTGACCTCAGCGAGGTCTTCGACTTCGCCCGCGACTACCTCGGATTGCTGAAAGCCGCGCTGATCGCCTCGGGCTTGATCCCCCCAGGCATCGAAGGCTCCGAGCAAAGCCTGGCCGATCTGCTCGCCCGCCTGGTCGGGCCAGGCTATGGGATTGAACTGGTCAGCAACGTCAACGGCATCCCCAAGGGCTCACGCCTCGCCGTCTCGACGACGCTGCTCGCCTCATTGATCGCCGTGTGCATGCGGGCGACCGGTCAGACCCGCAACCTGGAAGGACAACTGGAGGAGCCGGAGCGGCGCCTGGTTGCGGCGCGAGCGATCCTCGGCGAATGGCTGGCCGGTTCGGGGGGCGGGTGGCAGGATTCCGGCGGCGTCTGGCCGGGCATCAAACTGATCCAAGGGCAAATCGCGGAAGAGGGCGACCCGGAATTCGGCATCAGCCGCGGCCGCCTCTTGCCGTCACACCACCTCCTGGAAGAAGAGGTCTCGCCGCAGACCGGGCAAAAACTCCAGGACAGCTTCGTCCTGGTTCACGGAGGCATGGCTCAGAACGTCGGCCCCATCCTCGAAATGGTGACCGAGAAATACCTCCTGCGCTCCGAGCCGGAATGGCATGCGCGTCAAGAGGCCGGCCATGTGCTCGAGGCCATTCTGTCGTACTTGCGTCAAGGCAACATCCCTTCGCTCGGCGCCGCCACCACGCGCAACTTCTTCAGGCCGATCCAGACGATTGTGCCCTGGGCCAGTAATCTCTACACCGAGACTCTGATCGCCGAGGCGCGCCAGCAATTCAAAGAAGACTTCTGGGGCTTCCTGATGCTCGGCGGCATGTCGGGCGGGGGCATGGGTTTCATCTTCGACCCGCACCGCAAGCCGGAGGCGCAGCAGCGCCTGCAAGAGATCATGTCTCAAGCGCGGAAGCGGTTTGAGCACGCGCTGCCGTTCGCGATGGAGCCCGTGGTCTACGACTTCTCGATCAACGAGCGCGGGACCTACGCCGAGGCGCTGTCGGGCGATGCCGCCTTGCTGCCGCCCGGCTACTATGCAATGACGGTCCCACAGCTTGTGCGGTTGGACCCGCGCAAGCTGACCGTCTCCAGGCGCTCCGAGCTGGACGCGTTCGGCACCGCCTGCCGCACGCGGCCGGAGTTGTCAGGGATAGTGCAGACCTTGTTCGACCGCTTACTGCCTCGCCTGCGGCCCGAAGAAGAACGCGGGCAAGACCTGGACTCGCTGCTCGAGGCCTACGGGTTTGATCGAGTGCAGCACGAGCAGATTCGGAGCGATCTGAAGAGCGGCCGGATCGGCCTCGCGCAAAATCGCTTGCCTGTGAGCAGCGACATCCGCGATGTCGAACCGGGCGACGTTCACGACGGCATCGCCGGACTCACGCCCGACCTCCGCCAGATGGGCTTAGACGCCCTGGCCTCGGGCAGCGTGGCGGTCGTCTCGCTGGCCGGCGGGGTCGGGAGCCGGTGGACCCAAGGCGCGGGCGTCGTCAAGGCGCTGCACCCGTTCGCCAAGTTGGGAGGCCAGCACCGCAACTTCATCGAAGTCCACCTGGCCAAGAGCCGGCGGATCGGGCGGCTCTGCGGACGCACCCTGCCGCACATCTTTACCACCAGCTACCTCACGCATGCGCCGCTCGAGTCTTATCTCGCGGCCGAAAACAACTACGGCTACGGCGGCCCGCTGATTCTCTCGCCAGGCGCCGCGATTGGCCTGCGTCTTATCCCCACGGTCCGCGACTTACGTTTCGCCTGGGAGGAGATGCCTCAGCAAATCCTGGACGAACAGGCGCAGAAGGTCCGCCTCAGTCTGCAAGCCGCCTTGATCGACTGGGCCCGCGCGAAGGGTGAGGCGAGCGACTACACCGATAATGTGCCGAGCCAGTGCCTGCACCCGGTCGGGCATTGGTATGAACTCCCGAATCTGATGAAGAACGGGACGCTCAAAGGTCTGCTGGAGCAGCGGCCGGAGCTACGATACTTGATGCTCCACAACATCGACACGCTCGGGGCGGATGTCGATCCCGCCCTGCTCGGCCTCCACCTCAGTCAAGGCTCTAGCTTGACCGTCGAAGTGATCCCCCGGCGGCTGGAAGATAGGGGTGGCGGTCTGGCGCGCGTGGACGGGCGACTCCGATTGGTGGAGGGGTTGGCGATGCCGAAGGAAGAGCAGGAATTCGATCTCTCCTACTACAACTCTCTGACGACCTGGATCAGCATCGATGCTCTGCTCAATGCCTTCGGCCTCACACGCGACGCGCTCGGCGACGAGGCCAAAGTCACGGCCGCGATCAGGGCGTTGGCCTCCCGCATCCCCACTTACATCACGCTCAAGGACGTCAAGCGACGGTGGGGGCATGGGCACGAAGACATCTTGCCCGTGACCCAGTTTGAGAAGCTCTGGGGCGACCTGACCGCCCTGCCGGAACTCGACTGCAAGTTCGTGGCCGTGTCACGCCTACGCGGGCAGCAGTTGAAGGAGCAGGCCCAACTGGACGGGTGGCTGCGCGACGGCTCCGCGGCTTACGTGGAGTCACTCTGCGAATGGTAGCTTCAGACGGGGGAGACTCGGGTTTGGAGTACCGGAGGCGGGTGTTAGCTTCGGTGAGCGAAAAACCCGCCTCCGGTACTCCAAACGTGACTCTGCAAAATAATGGACAATGGACAATGGACAGTGGACAATGGCCTCTTCATCATCACTGCGGACACGCCCATCGAGCAGTCGCGTGAGGTGTGGGCCAATAGACGTGCCAGGAGGACCTGGATGTCATCACAACTTTACCATCTCGCCCAGGTGAACATCGCCCGCATGGCGGCGCCCTTGGAGAGCCCCATCATGGCGGAGTTCGTGGCGCTCCTGGCGGAGATCAATGCGCTGGCGGACCGCAGTCCCGGTTTCGTCTGGAGACTCCAGACCGAGGCCGGCGACGCGACCTATCTGCGGCCGTACGACGACGACCGCATCTTAGTCAACCTCTCGGCGTGGCAATCGCTCGAGCAGCTCAAAGATTACGTCTACCAGAGCGCCCACGGCGGCGTGATGCGGCGGCGGCGAGAGTGGTTCGAGAAGTTCGACGGCCCGTACCTCGCGCTCTGGTGGGTGAAGGCGGGGCACATCCCGACGGTGGGGGAGGCCAAGCAGCGGCTCGACTATCTTCGTGAGCGCGGCGAGAGCGCGTACGCCTTCACCTTCAAGCGGCCATTCGCGCCGGCAGAGGGCGCCGCTGAGCCTCTTATTCCAGCGCCACTCAAGCCGTGCCCGGCAACCTAGAATGAATGGCAGAACAGGGTAGGGGCAGACCTGTGTGTCTGCCCCGGACTGGCGAGACCGGGGCAGACACACAGGTCTGCCCCTACCCTAGACACAATTGAAACCCGATCTAAATCGAATTTATGGCTGAGATCACCTACCTCCAAGCGATCAGCGAGGCGTTACGCGAAGAGATGCGGCGTGACCCGAGCGTCTTCCTCATCGGCGAGGACATCGGCGTCTTCGGCGGGGCCTTCAAAGTCACCAGCGGCTTCCTCGAAGAGTTCGGCCCCGGGCGCGTGATCGACACGCCGATCTGCGAGTCCGGCTTTACGGGCGCGGCGTGCGCGGCGGCGATTGCCGGCTTTCGCCCCGTGGTCGAGTTCCAATTCATCGACTTCATCGCCTGCGCCTTCGATCAGATCGTCAATTACGCGGCGAAGTGTTATTACCGTTGGGGCCTCCCGGTGCCGGTGGTCTTGCGCGGGCCGTCGGGCGGCGGGGTGCACGCCGGCCCGTACCACTCGCAGAACCCCGAGGCGTGGTTTGCGCACGTGCCCGGCCTCAAGGTCGTGCTGCCGGCGACAGTCAAGGACGCCAAAGGGCTGCTCAAGGCCGCGATCCGCGACCACAACCCGGTCATCTTCCTCGAGCACAAGCGGCTCTACCGCTCGCTCAAGCAGGAGATTCCGGCCGATGATTACGTGACGCCGATTGGGCTGGCGGCTATCAGGCGGCTCGGCGATGACTTGACGATGATCAGCTACAGCGCGTCGGTGCACACCTGCCTGGAGGTGGCCGAGCGCTTGGCGGCCGAGGGCGCGTCGATTGAAGTGATCGACCTGCGCACGCTCGTGCCGCTCGACCGCGAGACGGTCTTAGAGAGCGTGAAGAAGACTGGCCGGGCGCTCGTCGTTCATGAGGCGACGATCACCGCGGGCTTCGGCGGCGAGGTCGCGGCGATCATCGCCCAAGAGGCATTTGAATACCTCGACGCGCCCGTCACGCGCGTGGCGGCACTCGACACACCTTCGCCTTTCAGCCCGCCGCTCGAAGAGGCGATGCTGCCGACGGCGGAGAAGGTGGAGAGGGCGGCGAGGCAGTTGCTAGCGTACTGATGCTCTCTGCTGTTGGCGAGAGCCCACGCCGTGCGATCACACGACCGGCCCGACCAAGGGGGCGAATATGGATCGTCAAGTTCTAGTCGCGTTGTTGCTCTGCTCGTTGCTGAGCGGCGGGGTGGTTGGTTGTTCGGTGACCTCACAGACCAAGACCCAAGCCGCGGCCGATCCCACACTCGCGGCCGAGATCGCCAAGATCAAAGCGATCGATAATCACGCCCACCCGATGCGGGCGGTGAAAGAGGGCGAGACTGACGACGAATGGGATGCGCTCATGCCAGACGTACTCGAGCCGTTCCCTTCCCCGGTGCGGCTGCGCCCCGACAACCCGGAATTCATCGCCGCGTGGCGGGCGCTTTACGGCTACGCCCACAATGATGCGAGCGAAGCACACGTGCGCGAGCTGATGGAAGCCAAGCGGCGCGTCATGCGTGAGCGAGGCGACGGCTATCCCGCGTGGGTGCTCGACCAGCTCGGCATTGAGACGATGCTTGCGAACCGCGTGGCGATGGGGCGCGGAATGGCGGCGCCTCGCTACCGTTGGGTCTCATACATCGATGCGCTGATGCTCCCGCTCAGCAGCGAAGGGGCGCGGAAAGTGAACCCCGATTACCGCGCCTTTTACCCTGGTGAGGACCGCTTGCTGAAGCGCTACCTGGCCGATTTGCAAGTGAGTGCGCTGCCCGCGACGCTGGATGAATACCTGACCAAAGTCGTAACGCCCACGCTTGAGCGGCAGCGGCGTGACGGCGCCCTCGGGGTGAAGTTCGAAGCTTCATATTTGCGCCCGCTCGATTTCGCCGACGCCTCAGAGGCAGAAGCCAAGCGGGTCTATGCTAAATATGCCAAGGGCGGCGAGCCGCCGGCAACCGAGTACAAGACGCTGCAAGATTACCTGTTCCGCTACATCGCGCGTGAGGCGGGCCGACTGGGTTTGGCGGTCCACATTCACGTGGGGGCAGGCGTCGGCGGTTATTTCAATCTGAACGGCGCCAACCCGCTGCTGCTCGAACCGGCCTTCAACGACCCGACGCTGCGCCAGACGAACTTCGTCCTGATCCACGGCGGCTGGCCGTTTGCCAAGCAGGCGGCGGGGCTGCTCGACAAGCCGAACGTCTACGCCGATTTTTCGGCCCAGACCTTCCTGCTCTACCCGCATGCCCTCAGCGAAGTGATCCGCAGTTGGCTGGAGTTCGTGCCGGAGAAAGTCCTCTTCGGCACCGACGCCTTCGCCGTCACGCCGGAAGTGGGCTGGGAAGAGTTGGGGTGGCTGACGGCCAATACCGGGCGTCAGGCATTGGCGCTGGCGCTGACCGGCATGATGAATGACGGCGAAATCACTCGCGAGCGGGCGTTGGAGTTGGCGCGGATGGCGCTGCGCGAGAACGCGATCAAACTTTATGGGCTCAAAGCCCAGTAATTCGACGCGGGAGACTGAATGATGAAGAGTCATTATTTCAACTTACTGGCGGGCCTGTTGGTCGTCTCTTTCGCGCTCGCCCAGACGGTACTGGCTCAAGGTAAACCACGCGCCCGCGACCTGAAGATTCCTTTCGAGGGGGCGCCGGGGCCGCTCAATGCGATCACCGACGTGAAGGGGGTTGAGGTCGGCCATTCAACGATCATCTCCGGCGCAGGGGAGTTGAAGGTCGGAGCGGGTCCCGTCCGCACCGGAGTCACTGCCGTCTTGCCCCGCGGCAAACAATCGAACGATCCGGCTTTCGCCGGCTGGTTCTCACTCAACGGCAACGGCGAGATGACGGGGACCACCTGGATCGAAGAGTCGGGCTTTCTGGAAGGGCCGGTTCTGATCACCAACACGAGCAGCGTCGGCACCATGCGCGACGCCGTCCTCGCCTGGCAGATCAAACATTTCGGCCACCTCGCCCAGCCGTGGGGACTGCCCGTGGTCGCGGAGACCTGGGACGGCTGGCTCAATGACACGAATGGATTCCACGTCAAAGAAAAACATGCCTTCGAGGCATTGGACGGCGCACGGTCTGGCCCTGTGGCGGAGGGCAACGTCGGCGGCGGCACCGGCATGGTCTGCTTTGAATTCAAAGGCGGCATCGGCACGGCCTCAAGAAAACTAGGCGAGAGGGCCGGCGGCTACACCGTGGGCGTGCTGGTGCAGTCCAATTTCGGCTTGCGGAATCAACTCCGCATCGCGGGCGTGCCCGTCGGGTTGGAGATCACCGACGGCGCATTTCGGCCGAAGGAGACCGGTTCGATCATCATCGTCATCGCGACGGACGCGCCCTTGCTCCCGCACCAATTGAAGCGGCTGGCACGCCGTGCGTCATTGGGGCTGGCCAGGACCGGCAGCGTCTCAGGCAACGGCTCGGGAGACATCTTCATCGCCTTCTCCACGGCCAACCCTGAGGCCGCGAAATCTGCGGGCACCGCCCAGTTGACGATGCTGCCCAACGACCGGATGAATTCCCTGTTCGAGGCGACCGCCCAGGCCACTGAGGAAGCGATCATCAACGCGCTGGTCGCCGCCGAGACGATGACCGGGATCAATAACCATAAGGTCATCGCCCTCCCGCACGACCGCCTGAGGGAAGTGCTGAAAAAATATCACCGGCTGGCCGAATGACACTGGCACCGGACGCGGAATTGTTCTAAAACATGGCTGCAACTTACAAGCAAACCCAGCGAGATGGGGACAGAGATGACCAACCACAGAGACACCGCAGACACAGAGACGACACCGAGCCTCTGGAGCTGTCTCGGTGTCTCGGTGCCTCTGTGGTTTTCTGAGAGGCTGTCTGAAAAGTTCTTAGGGCGGCCCCAACGGGGCGTAATGTAATAGCCCGGCGCAACGCGCCGGGTGGCCAGCCCGCGATCCAGAGCCCTGAAAGGGCGAGATAGCGCCGGAGTATGTCGCCCTTTCAGGGCTCCGGGTGCGCCCGGTCAGCTTCCCAGGGCGTTGCCCTGGGCTCCTAGATCA
>Ga0207646_10002630_pt1 | contig 21094 bp, 21 predicted proteins | sample KBSK5502metaG_FD_184343 | JGI IMG/M metagenome (GOLD analysis project Ga0207646, IMG submission 184343) | Corn, switchgrass and miscanthus rhizosphere microbial communities from Kellogg Biological Station, Michigan, USA - KBS K5-50-2 metaG... | ecosystem: Host-associated > Plants > Roots >... | reverse complement strand
GGCGGTGGTCTTGAGCGAGCACGATACGATCGATGTCGACGTGCTGCCCCTGACGGAAGCCGGGGGCAAGCGCGCCACGGAGCCGGCCAAGCCGGGGCTGCCCGCGGGGCTGACCCTGCGCGAGCTGGAGCGGCAGTACATCCTCCAGACGCTGGACGGCGTGGGGGGCAACCGCACGCAGGCGGCGCGGCTGCTCGGCATCAGTCTCCGGTGTCTGCAGTACAAGCTCAAGGCGTACCGCCACGCCGAAGCCCTCGCGCGCCCCGACGGGAGCGCGCCCGAGCCGTCACGCATCATGCCGCCCGGCGCCTCGCGCCGCGCGGTGTCTTCGCTCAGTGATGTCCTGTCCCTCGGCGACCGGCGCCGGATCCTGATGTCCTGATCGCGGCGACTCGGACGAGTCGCCCCCGCCGCGTCTTGTTCCGCTCCTCGCCGCCGAGTATCCTCGGCGGCGGTGGCCACCGCCCCTCGCAGTGCCTTCCCCGACCCGGACGACGCGGAAGCTTTCGCACGCCGGCACACCCGCCATAACGTCGTCGCCCTCGGCGTCGACTTCGGCCTGTTCATGGTCGGGCTGTCCTTCGCCTCGCAGGCCACGATCCTCCCGGCCTTTGCCGCTCATCTCGGTGCTTCCAACCTGATGATCGGCGCGATCCCCGCTCTGATGACCCTCGGCTGGAATCTACCGTCGCTGTTCGCGGCCGGCTACACCGAATCGCTCGCGCACAAGCTGCCCTTCGTCCTGCGCTACACCATCTGGGAGCGCCTCCCCTTCCTGGTCTTGGCCGCGGTGGCCTTCTTCGTGGCCGGTCCGGCGCCCGGCGTCGCCCTGGCCCTGATGCTGGTCATGCTGCTCCTGATCACGAGCGCGGGTGGCCTGCTCATGCCGGCCTGGATGGACATCGTGGCTCGGGCGGTGCCGATCGGCCTGCGCGGTCGCTTCTTCGCCGTCTCGAGCGTGCTCGGCGGGCTCGGCGGCCTGCTCGGCAGCCTGTTTACCGCGTGGGTGCTCGCCCGTATGCCCGCCCCCGGCGGCTACGGGATCTGTTTCCTCGTCTCCGCGGTGTGCATGGGACTGTCCTACGTCGCACTCGCTCGGGTGCGCGAGCCGGGCGCGGCCGACGTGGAGGCCGCCCCCGCCCTGGGCGCCTACCTGCGCCGGGTGGGCCGCGTGCTGCGCGAGGATCGGAACCTGGCCTGGTATCTCGTCTCGCGCGGGCTGACGTTCATCGGCATGATGGCCTCCGGATTCTACACGGTGCACGCCCTCCGGCTCTATGCGGCGCCGGATTGGGCGGTGGGCGTGTTCACGACCGCGCTGCTCGCCGGCCAGATGGCGGGCAACGTGGCGCTGGGAGCGCTGGCGGATCGCTCGGGGCATCTGGCCCCGCTCAACATCGGCTTGGGAGCCCTTCTGCTCGCCAATGTCGTCGCGCTGGCCGCGCCGTCGCTCGAGGTGTTCACGCTGGTCTTCGTGCTCCAAGGCGTGCAGCTCGCCGCCGTCAACGTCTCCGGGCTGAACGTACTGCTCGAGTTCGCGCCCGGACCGGCGGCGCGTCCCACCTACGTGGGGCTCGGCACCACGCTGCTGACGCCGGTGGCGTTCGGAGCTCCCCTCGTGGCCGGGCTGATGGCCGATGCCTTCGGCTTCCCGACCGTCTTCGCGGCGGCGGCGCTCGGCGCCCTGGCCGCGATGGCCCTGCTGCTTGGTCTGGTACGCGAGCCGCGGCAGCGGCCTTCGGGCGCATCGTGACCGGGCCCCGGGGTTGGCTGTGGTATTTTCGGCGGGCGGGAACCTCCCGGCTCCATGGAGAGTTTGATGCCAAGACGCGAGATGCGGCCCGTTCCCGATCTCCCCACCCCGCGTATCCTCTGGCCTCGAGGCGGATGGATTCGGCGCGGACGGGTGCCGGCGGCGGTGCTGCTCCTGGTGCTGGCCCTGGCTCTATCCATGATCTCGGCGGCGGGGGCTCAGAGCCGGGAGCAGATCGCCCGGGGCAAGTACATCTTCGGCGCGGCGGCCGGCTGTGGCTGCCACACCGTGCCCAAGCAGGCGCTCAACGCGGGCGGGCGCAAGTACGATGGGCCGTTCGGCACCGTGTATTCGTCCAATATCACGCCGGATCCCACCACCGGCATCGGCAAGTGGACCGACGAGCAGATCATCACGGCCATCCGGGCGGGTCGGCGGCCGAACGGCGAGCGGCTCATTCCGGTGCACCCCTACACCGTGTTCAACGGCATGGCGGAGCAGGACCTGAAAGACGTGGTCGCGTATCTGCGCTCGGTGCCGCCCGTGAACCGGACCGCGCCCGCCAAGAAGATCACGGTGCCGATGTTCGAGAGCGTGTTCCTGCCCGCGTGGCTGGCCACCTTCGCCCCGCGCGAGATGCCGCCGCCGGCGGCGCCGACCTCGGGGGTGGCGCGCGGGGAATATCTCGTGCGCGCGGTGGGCCACTGCGGGGAGTGCCACACCCCGCGGACCATGACCATGGCGGTCGACAATAGCCGCTTCTTGGCCGGTAACCCGAAGGGCAAAGGGCCGGAAGGGTCCGCGGTATCCAACATCACGCCGGACCGTGAGACGGGCCTCGGGAGCTGGAGCGAGGAGCAGATCACCAACTATCTCGAGAGCGGGAACAAGCCCGACGGCGACGTCGCGGGCGGGCTGATGATGGAAGTGATCGAGGGAACCTCGGCCGGATTCAAGGACCTGACCAAGGCCGACCGTCAGGCCATCGCGAAGTACCTGAAGTCGATCCCGCCCGTCAACAACCGGATCGAGTAAGGCGAACCTTCACCAGCCGGACGGAGCCGGCTCGCACCGGCCCGGTCCGCCAGAGGAGGCACGATGAACGGTCGACTCAGTCTCACTGCCAGCGTGATCGTCACAGCCAGCTTGGTCGTCGGAATCGTGGCCGGGTGCGCCGGCAAGTCGATGTCGCAGGGGGGCAGCGGCGACGTGGTGGCGGACCGGCAGCGGGTGATGAAGCTGCAGGGCGCCAGCTGGGCGGACATCCAGGCCAAGGCGAAAGCCGGCAACATCGAAGCGATCGCGGTGAATGCGGAGACGCTCGCCATGACGGCCCGGCAGATTCCCGCGCTGTTCCCCGAGGGCTCGCTCACCGACAAGTCCAAGGCCAAGCCCGACGTCTGGCAGAAGTGGCCGGAGTTCCAGGCGGCGGCCAAGAACCTCGAGGCGCAGGCGGAGAAGCTGCGCGACGCCGCGCGCGCGAAGAACGAGCAGCTCGCCCAGGACATCGTGAAGGACTTCGGACGGACCGCGTGCGGCACCTGCCACACGCCGTTCCGGCAGCCCCCTCCGCAGCAGCCCAGGTCGTAACGCACCATCACGCAGCTCGGGGCCGGCGTCTCCCGTCACGCGGGGTGCGCCGGCCCCGTCGTTGTCTGCTAGACTCGCCGCAGACTGATGACGCGCCAGTTCAAGGTGCTCGTCGTCGACGACGAGCCCGACATCGTGCGGTATCTGGAACACGTCCTCCGACGTCTCGGCTACGAGGCAGTCAGCGCCGGCGACGGCGCGGAAGCGCTCGCGAAGGCGGCGGAGGATCCGCCGGATCTGGTGCTCCTCGACGTGATGATGCCGGTGATGGACGGCTTCGCGGTCTGCCGCGCGCTGCGCGAGCGTGAAGCCACCCGGCTGGTCCCGGTCGTGGTCATGACCGCGCTCCAGGGGGTCGACAACCGGGTGAAAGTGCTCGAGCACGGCGCCGACGACGTGCTCACCAAGCCGGTCGACGAGCGGGAGCTGGTGGCCCGCATCCAGGGCGCGCTCGCGCGCAAGCGCGCGATGGATCACCGGCTGCGTGAAGTGACTCGCGTCCGCGACCATTTCGCCAAGTTCGTTCCCGAGGCGGTGAAGCGCCTCGTGGCCGCCAACCCCGACGCGCCGGAGCTCGCCAAGCAGGAGCACGACGTGTCCGTGCTGTTCGTGGACATCAGCGGCTACAGCCGTCTCGCGGAGCGCGTCACGCCCACGGATCTGAATGCGCTGGTGGAGCGCTACTTCGGGAGCTTCCTCGATCGCATCACCGATGCGGGCGGCGACATCAACGAGACCTCCGGCGACGGCTTCATGGCCATCTTCCAGGACGGTGATCCGGTCGCCCACACCGTGCGGACGGTGAACGCGGCGCTGATGCTGCTGGCCCTCACCGAGGCCCTCAACCAGAAGGAGCTCGACAACCCGCTCGCCATCCACATCGGGATCAACTCCGGACCCGCCCTGGTCGGCTCCACCCGCTTCGAGGGCCGGCGCGGCACCCGCTGGACATTCACGGCCAGCGGCATGGTGACCACCCTGGCCGCGCGGCTCGCGGGGGCCGCGGGCGACGGTGAGATCCTGGCCGGGCCCGAGACGGTACGACGGCTCGGCGGGCGCTACCGGCTCGAGCGGGTGGGGCGTGAGCGGCTCAAGAACCTCACCGAGTTGATCGAGGTTCACCGCATTATCGGCCCGCCGGGTACCCGGTAGCTTCGCGTGGGCGGGTAGTCAGCGATCGACGACGATCACCTGGAAGCCGCGGGAGGCGAGGTCCTGGGCGGCGGCCCGGGCCTGGGGGCGGTCGGGGTAGGAACCTACGCGGACCCGATAGAGAGTGGCGCCCGCGACGGCGGTCTCGGCGACGGTGGCGCTGCCGCCTACGGCGTCGCGGAGGGCCTCCGCGCTGGCGCGGCTGGTGAACGAGCCGACCTGCAGCGTGAACCCGTTGCCCCCGGACGCCTCCGCCCTGGTGCCGGGCAGGGCGATCACGCGCACCCGTACCGCGATGATCCCGGGCCCGACCGCGCCCAGCTGGCGGGCCGCCGCATAGGAGACGTCCAGGATCCGACCTTCGACGAAGGGCCCGCGGTCGTTCACCCGTACCTCGGTGGACTGGCTCGTATCGCGGTTGGTTACCAGGAGTCGGGTGCCGAACGGCATGGTCCGATGCGCGGCGGTGAACTGGTGCATGTCGTACACCTCCCCGCTGGCCGTCCGGCGCCCGTGGTGGGGGGCCCCGTACCAGGAGGCGAAGCCGACCTCCTCCGCGCCGGCGGTGGGAGGCACCGGCAGGGTCGAAACCACCGCGCGTGAGCAGCCGGCCAGGAGCGCCAGCGCCCATACGGCCGCCACCAGCGGGAGGCGAGGGTCTCGCATGGCTCTCCTATCCTGCCACCGGGGCCCCGGGCAGGCCAAGGGGGGTGCCCGGCCTCGGCGTCGGACCCCTTGTCTTGCGGGGGCTTTCCTGATACTCAAGTAGCCCAGCTTTCGGCCCGTGGTCGGTTCCGGCCCCGACAAGGGGGCGAGGAGGGCACCGCATGGCCAGGATCACTCAGCTAACCGTTTCCGCCCAGTCAAAGCCCGGTGTTCTCGCGACGGTCTGCGCCGCCCTCGCCCGCGCCGGCGTGAACATCACCGCCGTCTGTGCGGCCGAGTCGTCGGGCCGAGGCCGTATCCGGCTCGTGGTGAGCGATCCGGCGCGGGCCAAGCAGGCGCTGACCGCCGCCAAGATCCGCTGCGGCGAAGAGCCAGCGCTGCTGCTCTCCCTCGATGATCGCCCGGGCGCGCTCGCGGCGGTGGCGGCGCGCCTGGCTTCCGCCAAGGTCAACATCAAGTGTGCCTATGCGACCGTCGCTTCCGCGGGAGCCCCCGCGCAGGTGGTGGTGTCGGTCGCCAACTCCGAAAAGGCGGAGCGGGCCCTGGGCTGATCCGTGCGGCTCAAGCGCGAAGACGTCGAACGCATGATGGAAGGTCGGCCCGCGGGCAGCACGCTGGAGGAGGCGCTCGAGGTGTTCGAGGTCTTCGCGAGCGGCAGCCTCGCCGACGAAGTCTACGTACTCGACGACGTCGGGGGCAAGCGCATCGCCATCGCTCCCGCCGCGTTGAAGGCGAAGTACCGGAAGGAGTGACACGCCATGGCCATCGTCACCATCTCTCACGAGATCGGAGCCGGCGGACCCGAGATCGGCCAGCAGCTGGCCGGGCGCCTGGGCTACCGCTACGTGGATCAAGACCTCGTCGCCACCGCGGCCCAGAAATACGGGCTCCTGGAGGAGAAGCTCTCGCACCTCGACGAGTCGAAGCCCTCGCTCTTCGAGCGCTTCGACGCCGAGACGCGACGTTACATCACGGTCATCCAGACCGCGCTCTACGACTTCGCCGAGCAGGACAACGTCGTGCTGATGGGGCGCGGCGGGCAATGGCTGCTCCGGGGCATTCCCCACGTGCTGCGGGTGCGGGTCATGGCCCCGTTCGACGTGCGGGTCAAGCGGCTTGCCAAGAAGCTGGCGGGCCCCATGGGCGAGCAGACCAACGCGCGCACCGTCACCGAGCTGGTGCGCCGCGACGACGCCGAGAAGGCCGGGCGCATGCGCTATCTCTACGAAGTGGGCATCACCGACCCGGCGCTCTATGACCTCGTCATCAACACCGAGAAGCTCTCGGTGACCGCCGCGGTCGGGGTGGTCGCGGGCGTGGTGGGCCAATCCGAGCTCACGACGACCGAGGCGAGCGCCCAGCTGGTGGCCGACCGCTCGCTCGCCTCACGGGTCCAGGTGGCGCTCGCCACGCACCCGGAGACGCGCAAGTACCGGATCACGGTTGAGGCCCGGACCGGCGTGGTGACCCTCGAAGGGACCGCGGCCATGGACGAGGCCATGGATGTGGCGCGCAGCGTCGAGGGCGTTCGGGACGTGAAGGCGCGGCAGGTCGATATCCCGCCGATTCCGCCCTTCGTAGCCTAGCGCGTCAGGGCTTGGGCGGAGCGCTGGGGCGCCGGCCGGCATCGTCCGGCACCTCGGCGATGGTGACGGCCACGTCCATCTTCTGCCTCTTTCGCACGATCTGGAGCGAGACGCTCTTGCCGACCCGCGTCTCCGCCACCAGCCGCTGGACATGGCGATAGTCCTCCACCGGGACCTTGTCGTAGGCGACGATGACGTCGCCCTGCTGGAGTCCGGCCTCCGCGGCGGGACTTCCGGTGATGGTGGAGCCCACCACGGCCCCGCTGGTGCCTTCGAGGCCAAGGCTCTGCGCGAGGTCGGGCGAGAGCGGCTGCAGGGCCACCCCGAGCCAGCCGCGGACCACCTTGCCCTTGTCCACCAGCTGCTCCACCACGCGCTTGACCATGTTGATGGGAATCGCGAAGCCGATGCCCTGTCCGGCCGCCACGATGGCGGTGTTGACCCCGATGACCTGGCCCTTCAGGTTGACGAGGGGGCCCCCGGAGTTGCCGGGATTGATCGAGGCGTCGGTCTGGATGAAGTTCTCGTAGGTGGCGATGCCCACGTCCGAGCGCCCGGTGGCGCTGATGACGCCCACCGTCACGGTCTGGTCCAGCCCGAAGGGGTTGCCGATGGCGATGGCCCACTCCCCGACCCGGAGCGCGTCGGAGTTGCCGAGGCTGGCCACCGTGATCTCGTGGTCGGGCTGGAAGCGCACCACCGCGAGGTCCGTTTTCGGGTCGGTCCCGAGGATCTGTCCGCGGTATTCTCGTTTGTCGGAGAGACGGATCAGGATCTCGTCGGCACCCTTGACGACGTGGAAGTTGGTGAGGACCAGGCCGCGCTTGTCGATGATGACGCCGGACCCGAGGCCGGGCCGGCGGAACTCCGAGCGCGAGTCGGGGCCTTCGGAGCCGAAGAACTGGTTGAAGAAATCACGGAAGAAGGGATCGTCGTTGCCCTGCGGCATATTGGGGCCGCGCCGGGGCTTCGCGCGCTGGATGGTGCCCAAGTGGACGACCGCGGGCCTGACCTGCTGCGCCACGTCGACGAAGCCCGCCTGGAGCGCCTCGGCGAGGGCGAAGCCGGCCCCCGATTGCGGCGTGGTCGCGGCCGGCGCGGCGCTGCTGCGCCCCACGCGATCCCGCACGAGGTACCCGCCGCCCGCCGCGGCGATCAGCAACGCGGCGACCACGAGGATCAGTATCGGCCGGCGGCTCATGTATGTACTCTACCAGGGCGGCCCCGCAGCACCCGCCGTCAGGGTGACCGCCGGGGCTCCCGCGAGGGCCACCGGATGATAGCGACTGCCCTCTTTGACTGTCAAGGAAGCCGGTGAGATACCGTCACGCGTGGCCGGGATTTCTGCTGCTCGTCGCGCTCGGGCTCCTGCTCGTGGGCCTGGTGCGATGGGGCGATCATTTCCTGACCCCGGGGCCCACGGGTGGGATCCATCGACTCCTGCAGCTCTGGGCGGCGTCGCGGCCGCACGACGAGTCGGCCGCCGCTCCGCAGATCGCGGCCGCCCCGTCGTCCGCCACGGACGCCCCGACCAGCCCGCCGCCCGTGGTCGAGGCGCCCCGCCCCGCGCCGGCGCCGACCGCACCGCCGGCCCCGATGGCCTCCACGGAGCCGCCCCCGGACGCCACGGCTCCCACTCCGACCCCTCCGGCTCGGGCGCCCGAGCGCCCGGAGGAGCCACGCGAGGCCGCGCCCGCCGCGCCGGCGCCGGCGGGCCCGCCCGCGCCCACGCCTGTGCGATACGCGCTCGCGCTGGGCACCTTCGCGGTTTCCGAGGACGCCGAGCGCGTCGAGGCCCAGATGAATCAAGCGGGGTTCTCCACGGTGCGCTTCCGCCAGCAAGCGCCCGCGAAGCTCTTCGCGGTTCAGGTCTCCTCGCTCAAGGATCCGGAGGAGGGACAGACCACGGTCGAGCGACTGCAGAAGGAAGGCTTTCCCCAGAGCGTGCTCTTGATCGGCCGGAACGGCGTCATCGTGCGTGTGGGCGCCCCCACGCCGCTCCGCACCGCCGTCCAGCTCGCGGAGAAGCTGCGCGGAGCCGGCTACGATGCACGCGTGGCCACCGAGCCGGGGCGCTCGGGCCAGGTCAGCTTGCGGCACGGCAACTTCGCCTCGCGGCCCGAAGCGGAAGCGGCCAGCCGCGAGATTTCCCGCCTCGGCGTCCCCAACGAGGTCATCCAGGTCCGCTAGCTCCCGGCAAAGTTTGACCGCTCGAAGCAGCGGAGGGTAGTATCGCCCCATGCGCGCCAAGAAGATTCTCGTGGTGGACGACGAGCCTGAAGTGCGCAAGCTCATGGAGCACTTCCTGATCGACAAAGGCTACGAGGTGCGGGTGGCCGGCAACGGCCGCGAGGGTCTGGACGCGCTCGACACCTTCACTCCCGACCTGGTGCTGCTGGACATGCACATGCCCGAGCTGGACGGCGCGGAGACGCTGAAGCAGCTCGCCATCCGCTCGCCCACGCTGCCCGTGATCATGGTCACCGTGAACGAGGACGTGGAGACCACGGCCCGGCTGCTGCAGCTCGGCGCGGCCGACTACGTCCCCAAGCCGTTCAACCTCGACTACCTCGAGCAGGCGATCAACATCCAGCTCTCCGTGCCGCGCAGCTAGCCTTCCCGCGGACCCGCCCGCTGACTCTCAGCGCGAGGTGAGCGAGTCGATGGCGGCGCGGGCGTCGGAGGAGAGCTCGACGAAGCGGAGGCCGGCGGTGTCCTTGTGGGCCCACATCACCTCCGCGCGATCCACCGTCACGGCCTGCGCTTGGGCGCCGAGCACGAGCTGCAGCGTCACGATCTCGCCGGTGTCGAGCAGGCGTGGCACCGCCCGCACCGCGATGCCGGTGCGCGAGAGATCGGTGGCCTCGGCCACCACCGTGAGCTCCCCGTCCGAGATGGACACCCGCCCCTCCATGAGACGGCGCGGGGCCCTTCGCGAATCCAGCGGGGTAGCTTCCTTGTTGGCATCCGCTCGGCTCGCCGACGCGGGCGCCGCGGAAAGCTCGGAGAGCACCGCGTAGATCTTCACTGGGATCGCCTTGCCCTTGACGGTGACCTCGCCCAGGTCCCGGGCCGCGAAGTGATCGCGGACCTCCGCGTGGGTGGCCTCGCTGATGATGATGGGGACGCTGAAGTCCTTGGTGAGGCCCTCCAGCCGCGCGCCCAGGTTGATGGTGTCCCCGATCGCGGTGTACTCGAGCCGTTGCTCGGAGCCGATGGTGCCCACCACCGCGTCGCCGGTGTGGATGCCCACCCCGCAGGCCAGCGTACCGCCGTGGAGGGCCGCGAAGCGCTCCGCCAGCGGCTGCAGCCGCCGCTGGAACTCGAGCGCGGTGCGCACCGCGCGCAGGGCGTGGTCCGGCGCCTCGAACGGCACGTTGTAGAGGGCCATGATGGCGTCGCCGATGTACTTGTCCACGGTGCCGCCGTGGTTGAAGACGGCCTCGGTCATCACGGTGAGGTACTCGCGCAGGAAGGTCACGACCTCCTCCGGCTGCATCCTCTCCGACATGGAAGTGAAGCCGCGGATGTCGGAGAAGAGCACCGTCATCCGCCGCCGGGTGGCCGCGAGCTTGGCGTCGTCCTTGTGCCGGATGATCTCGATCACCACCGCCGGGGAGAAGAAGCGCGAGAGCCGCCGCTTCTCCCGCTGCTCCCGGGTGAAATTCTTGGCCACCGTACCCGCGTAGGTGACGAGGAGGGCCAGCGGCACCGGGACGACCTCCACCCAGTAGCGCCCCCACAGGAACGCCGCGTGGCTGGCCGCGAGATAGCCGGCGAGCGCGGCCGCGACGAGTCCGAAGGCGGGGAGGGGCCGCAGCGCGGTGGCCGTCCACGCGGCGGCCGCGCCCGCGACCACCGTCACCGCCGGCACCAGCAGTCGCACGGCGCGGCGCAGCGGGATGCCCTGGAGCAGCGTCTCCAGGGTGTGGGCGTGGATCTCCACGCCGGGCATGCCCGACTGTGAGGCGAACGGGGTGGGAAAGATGTCGTGGAGCGTCGGGGTCGTGGCGCCCACCAGCACGATCTTTCCCGCGAAGACCTGAGGCGGCACTTCCCCGGTAACCACCCGATGGTAGGCGACCATCGGGAACGTCCCGGGACCGCCCAGGTAGTTGACGAGGAGCTCGCTCCCGGCCGGCCGCGGTCCCCGGGCCAGCCCGGCACGCTCCGCGAGGCGATAGATCAGCAGGTCGAAGCCCGCCCACTCACGCTCCTGGAAGAGCCGCGTGAGGGTGGCCCGCCGGACGAAGGCATCGGCGTCGGAATCGTAGTCGGCCGAGCCGAAGGCGGCCTGACCGCGCACCGCGGGAATCGGCGGGTTCAGGGCCTGCTTGACGAACGAGGCGTCCCCGACCGTGGTCAGGGCCGCCGCGAGGACGATCCGATCGCGCACCCGTTCCACCGCCGCCGCCAGCGCGGCGTCATCGGCGGGGCCTCTCGAAGACGGCTCCGTGAAGAGAATGTCCATCCCGATGGCGGCCGGCCCGCCCCGGCCGACGATGTCGAGGAACCTGGCGTGCACCGCGCGGGGCCAGGGCCAGGCCAGGTTGAGGCCGTCGAAGGAATCCTCGTCGATGGTGACCACGACGATGGGAGAGGCGGGCTCCCGCGGCCCCCGCAGCGTGAACTGCGCGTCGAGGGCCTTCAGCTCGGCGATTTCGAAGAAGCTGAGGGGGTTGACGGCGGCCAGCAGCGCGACGCCCAGGCCGGCCAGGCTTCCGGCGAGAAGCACGCGCCAGGAGGCGGCGAGGGATCGCACCGAATAGAGCCTAGCACAACGGAAGTTGCCGCCGCCGAGGGGAAACGTCTACACTCGAACTATGCGAGTTCGCACGATCATCCTCGTGTCGTTCTGGGTGGCCGTGTTCGTCTGGGTGGGCTACAACGGGATGCAGGCCATCTCCTCCTACTTCCAGACCAACGAGATCGCCGAGCTGGCCTTCCGGGACGCGTCGGACAAGCAGCGCCAGCGAAACCCCGGCGAGCTGGTCTCCGCCGATTTCATCGCCGATTTTCGGGCCGGTATCGTCGTGGGCGCGCGCCGGGGCGGTCTCGCGCTCGATCCACAGAGCCTCAAGGTGGCGGCCGAGGGTGGCCTGGTCCGCGTCACCGTGAGCTGGACCTATCGGACGTGGCCGCTCACCATGAGCGGGTGGGACACCGGGGTACCGGTCCCGATCTGGCTGGGCCGGAGCTTCGATCCACAGCTCGGCATTCGCCGGATCTTCTGACGTCGCGCGGGCCATGAGCGAGCACATCGTCATCGCGGAGGACGACGAGGATCTCGCGTTCGTGCTGCGCGAGGCCCTCCGCCGCCAGCGCTACGAGATCGACGTCGCGCCCACCGCGGGCGGTCTGCTCGACCGACTCAAGGCGACCCCCTACGACTTGATTCTCCTGGATGTCCGTCTGCCCGACATGGACGGGCTCGACGCGATTCCCCGCTGCCGGGAGCTGGCCCCGGACACGCCCATCATCGTGATGACCGCCCACGGCACGCGCCAGACCGCCATGGACGCCATCACGCGCGGAGCCTACGATTTCTTCACCAAACCGCTGAAGATGGACGAGTTCCAGGTCGTGGTCTCGCGCGCGCTGGACCGGCGGCGCCTGCAGAAGCAGGTCAAGGCGCTCCGTGACAGCCAGCCGAGCGGGCTCGAGGGACTCATCGGCCAGAGCGAGGCGCTGAAGCGGGTCGTCGACATGGCCCAGCGCGCGGCGCCGACCGACCTGACGGTGCTGGTCCAGGGCGAAAGCGGCACCGGCAAGGAGGTGCTGGCCCGCGCGATCCACCGCTTGAGCTCCCGGAAAGACGGGCCGTTCGTGCCGGTCAACTGCGCCGCGATTCCGGAGGGCCTGCTCGAGTCCGAGCTGTTCGGCCACGAGCGCGGCGCCTTCACCGGGGCGGTCCGGGCCCGGCCCGGCCGCTTCGAGCTGGCCCGGGAGGGGACGCTCTTCTTGGACGAGATCGGGGACATGCCGCTGGCCATGCAGGCCAAGATCCTGCGCGTCCTGCAGGAGCGCGAGTTCGAGCGCGTGGGCGGCACCCGCACGATCACCGCGGACGTGCGTGTGATCGCGGCCACCCACCGCGATCTGGGCGCGGCGGTGGCCCAGGGAACGTTTCGTCAGGATCTGTTCTATCGACTCCAGGGCGTGGGGATAGAGCTGCCTCCCCTGCGCGAGCGCGTCGACGACCTGCCGCTCCTGGCCACGCACCTGCTGGAGCGCGTCGCCCAGCGCCTCAACCGGCCGCCCGCCGTTCTCTCGCCGGAGGCGCTGCGCTGCCTGTGGACCTACGCCTGGCCCGGCAACGTGCGCGAGCTGCAGCACGTGCTCGAGGGCGCCATGGTGCTCTCCGACGGCGTGATCAGCCCCGAGCACCTGCCGCCCGCGGTCCAGCGCGGGGCCCAGGCGCGGCCCGCGGCCGAGACCGGGCCGATGCTGACCGGCTCCCTCGACGAGGCGCTGGAGGAATGGGAGCGGCGTATGATCTTGGATGCGCTCCAGCAGACCCAGTCCATCCAGGCGCGTGCGGCCAAGATCCTCGGCGTCTCCGAGCGGAGCCTCTGGTATCGGATCAAGAAGCTGGGGATCCAGGTGCGGACCTCCGAGGACAGCCCGCCCCCAGCCTGAGCCCGGGTTCCTTTTGCCGGCCGCCTCGTGTATCGTCGGCCCATGGGCGTCCGGAAAGCCGTCTTCCCCGCCGCCGGGCTCGGCACACGGTTCCTGCCCGCCACGAAGGCCCAGCCGAAGGAGATGCTGCCGCTCGTGGACAAGCCCACCATCCAGTACGTGGTGGAGGAGGCGGTGGCCTCCGGCCTCGAAGAGATCATCCTGGTCACCGGCCGGAACAAGCGCGCGATCGAGGACCACTTCGACGCCGCCTTCGAGCTGGAGTACTACCTGCAGGATCGCGGCAAGATGGAAGAGCTGGCCCAGATCAAGACCATCTCCGAGCTGGCCTCGGTCTCCTACGTCCGCCAGAAGGAGCCGCTCGGCTTGGGCCACGCGATCCTCTGCGCCAAGCCCCTCGTGGGGGACGAGCCCTTCGGCGTCTTCCTGGGCGACGACATCATCGTCTCGCGCGTGCCGTGCATGCGGCAGCTCCTCGACGTCTTCGAGCGTCACGGCGGGCCCGTGCTCGCGGTGATGCGGATGCCGCGCGAGGAGATCGGCCGCTACGGCGTCATCGCCGCGCGCGGCCTGGGGGCCAACGTCTACGAGGTCCAGGACCTGGTCGAGAAGCCGGACCCGCGCGACGCCCCGTCGGATCTGGCCATCATCGGGCGCTACGTGCTCACCCCCGATATCTTCGCGATCCTGGAGGACATCCCCCCCGACTCCCGCGGCGAGATCCAGCTCACGAACGGCCTGCGGGTCCTGCGCGGGCGGAGACCGATCTACGCGGTGGAGTTCGAGGGCAAGCGGCACGACACCGGCGAGAAGCTCGGCTTCCTGAAGGCCACCGTCGAGTTCGCCCTGGCCCGGCCGGACCTCTCCGACGCCTTCCGCGAGTACCTGAAGGCCCTCCGGCTGTAGCGCTGCGCTGAAACGCCTTGTAGGACGCCACCTTGGACCCCGTCTCGGCGGCCGCGCCAATTGACTTCCCCGGATGTTTCTGGGACAATCCCTGCACTTCATCGCCGGGCCGGGAGGTGCCTCCATCCCTATGAAGAGCCAGCCCAAACGCGCCTTCCACATTGCCTCCGAGCCCGAGATCAAGGCGGGCGAGGTCTCCGACGTCTACTTCGACCGCACGGTCGAGATCCTGCGCGCCAAGGGGCTCAACAAGCGGGTCAAGGCGGAGATCCGGCTCAAGAGCTTCCCGCAGCCCGACTGGACCTTCGGCGTGCTGGCCGGCATCGAGGAAGCAGCCGCGCTGCTCGAAGGCCTGCCAGTGAACGTCTCGGCGATGGACGAGGGTACGCTGTTCGGGCCCGAGGACACCGTGCTCCTGATCGAGGGCATCTACCCCGAGTGGGCCAAGTACGAGACGGCGCTCCTCGGCCTCCTCTGCCAGGCCTCCGGCATCGCCACCAAGGCCGCGCGCTGCAAGCGAGCGGCGGGCGAGCGCCAGGTCATCTCGTTCGGGGCGCGGCGCATGCACCCGGCGCTCGCGCCCATGATCGAGCGCAACGCGTTCGTGGGCGGCTGCGACGGGGTCGCGGTCACCAAGTCCGCCGAGCTGATCGACGCCGATCCCACCGGCACCATCCCCCACGCGCTGGTGCTGCTCTTCGGTGATACGGTGGAGGCGCTGCAGGCTTTCCACGACGTGATCGATCCGAAGGTGCGGCGGGTGGCCCTCATCGACACGCTCCAGGACGAGAAGTTCGAGGCGATCCGCGTGGCGCGCGCTCTCGGCAAGGATCTGTACGCGGTGCGCCTGGACACGCCCTCCTCGCGGCGCGGCGACTTCTTCCGCATCCTGGAGGAGGTGCGCTGGGAGCTCGACCTGCGCGGCTTCGGCCACGTGAAGATCCTGGCCTCGGGCGGCATCGACGAGTACGAGATCCTCAAGCTCAACTCGCTCGTGGACGGCTACGGGGTCGGCACCTCCATCGCCAACGCGCCGGTGCTCTCCTTCGCCCTCGACATCATGGAGATCGAGGGCCAGCCCATGGCCAAGCGCGGCAAGCGCTCGGGGGCCAAGCAGGTGTGGCGGTTCCCCGGCACCCTCCAGAACGTGGTGCTCCCCGCCGTCTCGCCCGCGCCCCTCGGCCCCGACGGCCGTCCCGCGGAAGCCCTGCTCAAGCCGCTCATCGCGGGGGGCCGGCTGGTGCGCGACCTGCCGCCGCCGCGCACCCTGCGCGAGTACGTGATGGAGCAGATGGCGCGCATCGATATCACGCCGGGACGGGGTCACGGGCTGCGCGGCGACTACTAGTCGCATGGGCGTCCTGGATGAGATCGTTGCCCACAAGCGCTCGGAACTGGCCGCGCTCAAGGCCCGGCGTCCGCTGGGCGGGCTGGTCGCGGCCTGCCGCGACCTCGTGCCCGCTCGCGACTTCGAGACCGCGCTGCGGCCCGCCGCCGGCGACCGGGTGCGCCTGATCGCGGAGGTCAAGCGGGCCTCTCCGTCCCAGGGTCTCTTCCGGGCCGATCTCGATCCGATCGCGCAAGCCTCGGTCTATGCGGGGGCGGGGGCCGCCGCCGTCTCGGTGCTGACGGACGGCCGCTACTTCCACGGCAGCCTCGACGACCTCGCGCGGGTCCGCACCGCCGTCTCCATTCCAGTGCTCCGCAAAGAATTCATCGTGGACGAATACCAGCTCTGGGAGTCCCGGGAGGCGGGCGCCGACGCGGTGCTGCTGATCGTCGCGGCCCTGGAGGACGCGGCCCTCCGCGACCTGCTCGACACGGCCAAGGGCGCCGGGCTCGCCAGCCTCGTCGAGGTGCACACCGCGGCCGAGCTGGACCGCGCCTTGCGGCTGGGCGCGCCGGTGATCGGTGTCAACAACCGCGATCTCCAGACGCTCACCACCAGCCTCGAGCCCTCGCTGGCCCTGCTGCCGCAGATCCCGCCCGGGCCGGTGGCGGTGAGCGAGAGCGGGCTCGCAAGCGGCGCCGACGTGGCGCGCGTGGTGGCGGCGGGGGCCCACGCGGTGCTGGTGGGGGAGACCCTCCTGCGGGCGGGGGACGTGGCCGCCAAGGTGCGCGAGCTCTCGCTCCGATGAAGATCAAGATCTGCGGCGTCACCAATCTCGAGGATGCCCGGCTCTGCGTGGAGGCGGGCGCCGACGCCCTCGGCTTCATCTTCGTAGAGCGCACCCCGCGCTACGTCGCGCCGGACGCGGCCGCCCGCATCATCGCCGGGCTCCCGCCCTTCGTGACGCCAGTCGGCGTGTTCTGGGACCACGCGCCCGGGCACGTCAAGGCGGTGGCCGAGCAGTGCGGGTTGGGCGCGCTGCAATTCCACGGCGACGAGACGGCCGAGGACCTTCGGGAGTACCGGCTGCCCGTGATCAAGACGCTCAAGGTGGCGGCAGCCGCGGATCTGGCCCGGATGGCCGGGTACCGGGTGTCCGCGTTCCTGCTCGACTCGCCGTCCCGGTGGAGCGAGGGCGAAGCGCGGTCCACGATCCCGTGGGACGTGGCCGCCGAGGCCGCGCGCCTTCATCCGGTGCTGCTCTCCGCCGGCCTCACGCCCGAGAACGTCGCGGGAGCGGTGCGCCGCGTGCGACCCTATGGTGTGGACGTCAATTCCGGGGTGGAGGCCCGCCCGGGGCAGAAGGATCCGGCGCGCGTGCGGCGCTTCGTGGCCGAAGCGCGCGCGGCGGGGGCCGAGCCGTGAGCGTGGCCCGCCTCCGGCCCGGCGCCCTCCCGGACGCGAGCGGCCACTTCGGCCGCTTCGGCGGGCGCTTCGTGCCCGAGACGCTGATGCAGCCGCTCGTGGATCTGGAGAAGGCCTACCGCGTCGCGCGCGCCGACCGCCAGTTCCGCCGGCGCCTGCGCGAGCTGCTGGCCTCCTACGCGGGGCGTCCCACCCCGCTGTACTTCGCGGAGCGCCTCACGGGACACGTGGGCGGCGCGCGCATCTACCTCAAGCGCGAGGACCTCTGCCACACCGGCGCCCACAAGATCAACAACGTGCTCGGTCAGGCCTTGCTCGCGCAGCGGATGGGCAAGTCGCGCATCATCGCGGAAACCGGCGCGGGCCAGCACGGCGTCGCCTCCGCCACCGCGGCCGCACTCCTGGGTCTTCGGTGCGAGGTCTACATGGGGAGCGTGGACATCGAGCGTCAGGCGCTCAACGTCTTTCGCATGAAGCTGCTCGGGGCGCGGGTGATCCCGGTGGAGAGCGGCTCGAAGACGCTCAAGGACGCGGTCAACGAGGCGCTGCGCGACTGGGTCACCAACGTGCGGACCACCTACTACCTGCTCGGCTCGGTGATGGGGCCGCATCCCTATCCGATGATGGTGCGCGACTTCCAGCGCGTCATCGGCGAGGAGGCCCGCGCCCAGTTCCGCAAGGCGACGGGGCGTCTGCCGGATCTCGTGGTGGCCTGCGTGGGTGGCGGCTCCAACGCGATCGGGCTCTTCTGGGCCTTCATCCGGGACCGCCGGGTCCGCATCGTGGGGGTCGAGCCGGGCGGGCACGGCATCAAGAGTGGCCTCCACGGCGCCTCGCTGGGCTCCGGTGCCGTGGGCGTGCTGCACGGGAGCATGAGCTATGTGCTCCAGAACGACGACGGGCAGGTCGCGGAGGCTCACTCGATCTCGGCCGGCCTCGACTATCCGGGTGTGGGGCCCGAGCACTCGTACTATAAGGACGCGAGCCGGTTCGAGTACGTCTCGGTGACCGACAAAGAAGCCCTCGAGGGCTTCCAGGCCCTCACGCGTCTCGAGGGCATCATGCCGGCGCTGGAGTCCGCGCACGCGGTGGCCTACGCGATGCGCGCGGCCTCGCGCATGAAGAAGACGCAGAGCGTGGTGATCGGTCTCTCGGGGCGCGGGGACAAGGACGTGCACACGGTGGGCCAGGCGCTCGACGGGTCGGGCGCCAACGGGCACCGCCCTTCATGAGCAGAGCCTCCCGGGTCGCGGGCTCGCCCTCGCGTCTCGACGCCACCTTCGTCGCGCTCCGCGCGCGCCGCGAGCGTGCCCTCGTCGCCTACTTCACGGCCGGCGATCCGTCACTGGCGATGACGAGGCGGCTCGTGGCCGAGGCGGCTCGGCGCGGCGCCGACATCATCGAGTTGGGGATCCCGTTCTCGGATCCGCTCGCGGACGGGCCGGTAATCCAGCGGGCCACCCAGCGCGCCCTCGCCGCGGGCGTGACGCTGCCGCGCGTGCTGGAGCTGGTGCGTGAGATGCGGGGCGAGGTGTCGGCGCCGCTCGTCTTCCTCACCTACTACAACCCGATCCTCGCCTTCGGGCTCAAGGCCTTCTGCCGGACCGCGGTGGAGGCGGGCATCGACGGCGTCATCGTCGCCGACCTGCCGCCCGAGGAGGCCCAACCGCTGCGGGCCGAGGCCGTCCCGGCCGGCCTCGACCTGATCCATCTGGTGGCCCCGACGTCCACGCCGGAGCGGATGCGCCGCATCGCCCGCGCCAGCCTGGGCTTCATCTACATGGTCTCGCTCACCGGGGTCACCGGGGAGCGCGCCGCGCTGGCCCCCGAGCTGGCCCAACAGCTCCGGGCCCTGCGCGCCATCACGACCAAGCCGGTGTGCGTCGGCTTCGGCATCGGCACGCCCGAGCAGGCGGCCGAGGTCGGGCGCGTGGCCGACGGGGTCATCGTCGGCTCGGCCATCGTGCGTCTCGTCGAGCGGCACGGCGGCACCGCCGAGCTCCTCCCGCGCGTGGGCGATTTCATCGCCTCCCTCAAAGCCCCCCTGAAAGACGACCGATGAACGTGGGAGCGAGTGTTCGCGGCCTGGGGGAGTGCGGGGGCCATGTCGGGGCCCCCGCAATAGACAGAGGGGCGGATCCGAGCGTCCGCCCTGGGCGGGTAGCGAGGCGGGGCGTTCGCGGCCTGGGGGAGTGCGGGGGCCATGTCGGGGCCCCCGCAATAGACAGAGGGGCGGATCCGAGAGTCTGCCGCCAGCGGGCAGCGAGCCGGGGATAATCGGTCATGGCCTGGTTCTGGAAGAAGAAAGACGGCGACGACAGGCCGAAGAAGGTCGTCATCGCGGAGGGGCTGTGGGTCAAGTGTGACTCCTGCCGGGAGATCGTCTACCGGGCCGAGGTGGAGCGCGCCGGCCGCGTCTGCCCGAAGTGCGGCTACCCGTTCCGCATCTCGGCGCGCGAGCGCATCGCCCTCGTGGCCGACGAGGGCTCCTTCGAAGAGCGCGAGACGAGCCTGCGCTCGAAGGACCCGCTCGGCTTCAAGGACACCAAGCGCTACACGGACCGGCTCAAGGCGGCCCGCAGCAAGACCGAGATGGAAGAGGCGGTGGTCACCGGCACCGCGCGCATCGGTGGCTACCCGGTGGCGCTCGCCGTCTTCGAGTTCTCGTTCCTGGGCGGCAGCATGGCCTCGGTGGTCGGCGAGAAGCTCACGCGCACGATCGAGCTCGCCCTGCAGAAACGGGTGCCGCTCCTCATCGTGTCGGCCTCGGGCGGGGCGCGCATGCAGGAGGGCATCCTGTCGCTCATGCAGATGGCCAAGACGTCGGCCGCGCTGCAGCGGCTCTCCGCCGAGCGCGTGCCCTACATCTCGCTGTTGACCGATCCCACCACCGGCGGCGTGACGGCCAGCTTCGCGATGCTGGGCGACCTCATCCTGGCCGAGCCGCGCGCACTCATCGGCTTCGCCGGACCCCGGGTCATCGCGGAGACCATCCGCCAGCCTCTCCCCGAGGGCTTCCAGCGCTCGGAGTTCCTGCTCGATCACGGCCAGATCGACCTGGTCGTGGAGCGACGGGAGCTGCGGGCCACGCTCCGACGCATCCTCGCCTTCTTCTGCGGTCGCGCCCCCGCGCCCGCCCCATGACGTATGCGGAGGCCGTAGGTCGTATCCTCGCGCTGCGCGGCGGGGAGCGGGTCGGCATGCGCCCGGGCCTCGAGCGCATCGAGGCCCTGCTCGACGCCATCGGCCGGCCCGAGCAGGCCCTCACCATCGCCCAGGTGGGCGGCACCAACGGCAAGGGCTCCATCTCGGCCATGCTGGCCGCAATCCTCCAGGCGGCGGGCCGGCGCGTCGGCCTGTACACCTCGCCGCATCTCCGCCACTACCGCGAGCGCATCCGGGTGGACGGCCGGCCCATCTCCGAAGCCGACTTCGTGGACGGGGTGGAGGCCCTGGGCACGCTCATCGCACGGCTCGACGTGACCGTATTCGAGGCGGGCACCGCGCTCGCGCTCGACCACTTCTGCCGCGAGCGGGTCGACGTCGCGGTGCTGGAAGTTGGGCTGGGCGGCCGCCTCGACGCGACCACGGTCGGGAAGCCCCGCGTGGAGGTGATCGGGCCCATCGACTACGATCACCAGCACGAGCTGGGCGACACGCTGGCTCTGATTGCGACCGAGAAAGCAGCTATCATTCGGAGCGGCGTGGCCTTCTCGGCTCGACAGGATCCGGAGGCGGCGGCGGTCATCGAGAGCCGGGCCGCCCTGGTCGGCGTGCCACTCCTGCAGGAAGGCCGAGATCTCCACGTGACCCCCCTCGGCTTCACGCTGGAGGCCCAGCGGCTCGACCTGGCCGGCCCGGGGTGGCGGCTGCCGGATGTGGCCTGCGGGCTGCTGGGGATCTTCCAGCCGGGCAATGCCCTGCTCGCGGCGGCGGCTGCCCGCGAACTTGGCGCCGACGGCGCGGCGATCCGCGCAGGCCTCATGGGCGCCCGCTGGCCCGGGCGCTTTCAGATCTTTCGCCGGGATCCGCTCGTGATCCTGGACG
>Ga0207646_10002628_pt1 | contig 21099 bp, 18 predicted proteins | sample KBSK5502metaG_FD_184343 | JGI IMG/M metagenome (GOLD analysis project Ga0207646, IMG submission 184343) | Corn, switchgrass and miscanthus rhizosphere microbial communities from Kellogg Biological Station, Michigan, USA - KBS K5-50-2 metaG... | ecosystem: Host-associated > Plants > Roots >... | reverse complement strand
AGGCGGAACTCCTCAATGGCGTTGCCGTCAGGTTCGCGCGCAAGACCGGCGAGAACGACCAGATGTTCGGCTCAGTCACGTCCGCCGACATTTCTGACGCCCTCGCAGCGCAGGGTTTCAAAGTCGACAAGCGTCAGATCCAACTCGCCGAACCCATCAAGGTCGTTGGCGAACAGTCGCTTACCGTCAAGGTCTTTCGCGACGTCATCGCCTCCATCAAAGTCACCGTTGACAAAGAGGCGTGATTAGCCGTTTCAATATTTTCTTCCTAGGGGCGCCGGCTGCTGCGCCCTTTTTTGTGTGCCGATTTCTGCTATTTCTCAAATCCTTCCGCAAACTCCTGTATATCCACCGTTTTCCACCGGCCACCTTCATCGCCCGCGAAGTTGGTCACCATCGCGACCACCATGTGCACGTCCGGGTAAAGAATAAGTTCCGATGTGCCTCCCACCGATCCACCGCTATGCTCGAATATTTTCTGCCCGCTTGTTGATTTCCCGATGAACCAGCCCATTCCGTACTTCGTTTCCCGCCCGTCTTTGGTTTTCTGCGGCGTGAACAATAGCTGCAGCGAATCTCTTTTCAGAAATCCGGGTTGCAGAAGAGCCGAACCGAAGCGCACAAGATCTTCGGCGCTCGATAAAAATCCGCCGCCTGCCCACTTGTAACTGTTATCCACAAAGGGTGCGTTCAACACATGCTGGTCCTTCGGCTGGGTGTAGAAGCGTGCTCGCTGCTCGATAATTTCCGCCGGCTGATCCTCAACGGTGCTGCGCAAGCCGAGCGGCTCGAACACGTGCTCGTGCATGTAGGAAAGAAAATCCTGCCCTGATGCGCCCTGCACTACGGCGCTCAGCAGATTGAATCCATAACTTGAATAGCTGAACTTGGTTCCCGGAGGCGCTACCAGCGGATCATCCTCAAAAATTTTCAGCCCCTCCAGTACGTTGTTGTAGTGTTTTGCGCTGAGGTTTTCATCATCCTTGTAATGCCGGATGCCGCCAAGATGTCCGGCAAGCATTCGCGTCGTGATCGGCGCGCCTTTGTCCGGAAACGATGGAACGTACTTCTGTACGGGCGCATCGAGATCGAGTTTTCCTTGCTCAACAAGCTGTACCAGCGCCACCGCAGTGAGCGGCTTTGACACGCTTCCAATCCGGAATTTCGTCGTCGGCCACACAGGAACTCGCTCTTCCAGATCGGCAAAGCCGAATCCCTCTGAATACACGATACGTCCATCAACGGCCACAGCGATGGCCAGCCCTGGAATGCCTCGACTCAACAATTCCTTTGCAACAGCGCGGGCATGCTCTTCGGCCTTGGAATAATCCTTCGCAGGTGCGATGGCCGTCGGTGCGGCCTGGGCATGTGCGACGGGAACAAGCGGACCCACAAAATGTCCCACCAACAAGGATAAAATTGCCGCAAGAGATCCCTGCGCCACGAGACTCTTCTTCGCATCTCTCTTCATGATTTCCTCAGGATATCTTCGCGCATTCATCGAGAACCTCATCATGCCACATATATTGAAAATAACTCGCAAGAAGCGCGCCGAAAAAAACATGCATAGATCCGTCATTCCGAGGGAATTTCTCAGGCGGTTTTGCGGCGCCATAAAAGAAATGTGAGTGCAAAGACTTTTCCACTCCTTGCAAATTTATGCACAGCATTCCGGATTGACGCTTCGCTCGCGCGCCATCACAATGCACGCAATCCTTCGGACAGCAAGCCGCGCCGGAATCATCGACTCGCCCTCCGGACTTGCGCGCCGCGGGCTATTTTGCTATAAAGCGAATAAAAGGCGAAGACAAAAACTATCTCTATGCCTGCCGAAGCCACTCTCGAACGCCCCATGCCTCAAAATCTCGACGCGGAACGTTCGATTCTCGGCGCGATTCTGCTGGACAATCACGCACTCAACGCCGCTATCGAAAATATAAAGCCCGAAGATTTTTTCCTGGAGCAACACCGCCGCGTTTTCAACCAGATGATTGCGCTCGGCGAGAGCCAGCAGGCCATCGATCTTGTCACGCTCACCGAATCGCTTCATCGCGTCGGGGAACTCGAAGCTTCCGGCGGAGCGCCATATCTCGCCGCGCTCGCCGACGGAATGCCCCGCGTAAGCAACGTTGAGCATTACGCCCGCATCGTTCGCGAGAAAGCACTGCTCCGCAATCTGATCCATGCCACGCACAACATTCAGCAGCGCGCTCTGGAAGGCGAAGACGGTGCCGACACGATCCTCGATAGCGCCGAGTCTTCGATCTTTGCCCTCGCCGAAGATCGCGTCAAAGCCGGCCTCATCCCGGTCAAGGACATCGTCCGCGACAATTTCGAGCGCCTTGAGAAAATATTTCGCGAAGGCAAAAGCATCACCGGTGTTTCCACCGGGTACATGGAGCTCGACAAGCTTCTTTCCGGGTTGCAGCCTTCCGAACTTCTGATTCTCGCCGCGCGGCCTTCGCAGGGAAAAACTGCACTCGCTCTCAACCTCGCTGAAAATATTTCCATTCGTGCGGGCATGCCCGTCGCTTTTTTCAGCTTGGAAATGTCGAAAGAATCTCTTCTCCAGCGCCTTGTCGCTTCCGTCGCGCAAATTGACGCGCACAAGTTTCGCTCCGGCCATCTCAGTCGTGAAGATTGGCGTCGCATGACCGAGGCGCTCGGCACCATCTCCTCCGCTCCGCTCTGGATCGACGATGCCGGTTCCACCAGTGTTCTCGAAATCGGAGCAAAGGCCCGCCGCCTCAAGCGCGAAAAAGGTCTTTCGCTGGTTGTCGTCGATTATCTTCAGTTGATCACCGGTCGCGGCCGCTTCAACAATCGTCAGGAAGAAGTTTCCAGCATCTCGCGCGGCCTCAAAGGTCTTGCCAAGGAACTGCAGCTTCCCGTGCTCGTCCTCAGCCAGCTCACGCGCGCGCCCGAACGCGAAGAGCGCGGCCCTCAGCTGTCAGACCTCCGCGAATCCGGCGCCATCGAACAGGACGCCGACGTCGTGATGTTCATCTACCGGCCGCACTGGGCAAAAATGGACGCCTCGCCTGAAGAGCGCGATCAGGCTGAAATCCAGGTCGCCAAGCAGCGCAACGGGCCCACGGACAAAGTACGTTTTGTCTTTCGCAGCCGGCTCACACGCTTTGAAGAGGCCGCGCCAGACGCCTTTTCCCAATTCGCGCCCGACGAGTAGCCCGGCTTGCGGCTCCGGTATGTAACCGCGGCAAGCGGCTTCAGTTATGTAATTCGAGCCGCACTGCGGTTTTTGGCACACACGCCCTTCACGGAGAAAAGACCGCACTGCGGGCCTAACGCCTGCGGTTTCATCGCCGTACGAGTGTTCCGCATCGCGCTCCGCCTGCCCATTGTCGCGGCATTCAGCGTGCATATTGGTCTGTTGTCGTTCTCGCTCCAACGCTTCGCCGATTCATGCGCTGGCTCGAGGATGTCTTAAAATAGGAATTCTGTAGGCGCGGTGAAATTCGCGCTAGAAATCACTCTGGGAACAGGAATGTCTACTGAGAAAAAAGTAGAAACTGTAAATGGCCGGCCAGTCTGGGCCGATGTTTCTCTCTCCGCGCTGGTGCATAATCTCCACGCCATCCGTGATTTCGTGAATCCGAAATCCGAAAAGCGTTCCACTCCGCGAAAAGTTTTGTGCATTATCAAAGGCAATGGCTACGGTCACGGGGGGCCGCAAGTTGCCAAAGCCCTCGAAAAAGCGGGTGCCGATTGGTTCGGCGTCACTGGCGCTGCCGAGGGCGAACAGGTTCGCAAAGCTGGCGTACGCAAACCGATTCTTGCGCTCACAAGTTTTTGGCCCGGTGAAGAAGCGCAGCTACTGGCAAATCGCATCTCGCCCGCCATCATTCGCTGCGAGCAATTGGCTGCGATCGATTCCGCCGCGGCGCGTCGTAAATTCGCAAAGCGCTCCGTCAGTTTCCATCTGAAAATCGACACAGGAATGAACCGCCTCGGCATCGCTCCGTCCGACATCGAATGTTTCGCACGCCAGTACGAAAAATCCTCACGGCTCCAACTCGAAGGAGTCTTCACCCACTTTGCGTCGTCCGAAGTGTTTGACGGGCCCGTCGCTTCGCAGAATTGCCGCCAGGAAGAAAGTTTTCACAAAGCAATTGAACGCTTGCGTGCTCTTGGAATTGATCCCGGCCTGATTCACCTCGCCAACAGCGCGGCTATCGCGTCACGTCCGGAAACCTGGGCGGACATGGTGCGTCCCGGCGCAATTCTCTACGGTTATCATCCTGGCTACGATCCAGCTGAGCGCCGCGTCGAAGCTGAAAAACAGCTGCCGCTTCGTCCGGTGATGAGCCTCCGCGCACGCATCGTCAACATTCGCAATGTTGCGGCGGGCGAGGCCGTGGGCTACAGCTCAAAATTTCTGACCAACCGCCGGTCAAAAATTGCCGTGCTCGCCGCCGGCTATGGCGATGGCATTCACCGTTCGCTCGGCAACAAAGGCCATGTGCTCGTTCGCGGCGTTCTTGCACCCATCGTCGGCATCGTCTCGATGGACGTCACCATGATCGATGTGACCGATGTTCCCGGCGCTTCCCTCGGCGATGTTGCCACCATCTACGGTACCGACGGCAACCACGTTCTTCCCGCAAATCTGGTCGCCCGCGGCATCGGCACCGTCACGTCAGACTTGCTCTGCGCCGTCAGCGCTCGCGTTCCGCGAATCTACCTAAGCTGAACCTCCCAGAGTTGATACTAGTTCGTGTATTGACGCCTGCGCGACGCTGGCGTATATAGGTGGCCTAATAAGTTGTTGCAGAAAGTTTGCACCCCGCCGGGTCTCTCATCCACCCGGAACCTCGCGGGCAGCGGTACCGATTTTGCAGTGACGCAGCATCCCTGTCAGGGATGCGGGGGTTTCAGGGTTGTTTTGCAAGCCCTGAGGTGAAAGGGTTTCAGGATTTGCACTTACAAACCCTGAGACAAAGAAGTTGCACTCAAACCCCGCGCTGAAAGGTCGTATGAGCCGCACTCTGCCCGAATCACCTCGACCACTGGAACCCGGGAATCATCCGCGGAATCTCGCCGAAATATCAAAATCTTCTGCGGCGCTGCCCTCGTGGAATGCCTGGCTCTTCCGCATTTTTCTGATTGCCGCGGCTTGCAGCATCACTCTGAGTCTTTCTCCGTTCGGACTGCATCGCTGGACTGCCGCCGGGCTTGGCGCGCTCTTATCGCTCGCGATTCTTCTGATCGAGCACCGCCTTCGCAGCGCGTCAGCTACGGCCCTTCTCGGTGGCGTGACGGGAGGCCTCGTCGGCGCCCTGGCCGCATTGTTGGTGACCATCGTCATCTCCCGCACCTCCGAACCTGAACCCGCGAAATCTTTTCTGGAATACGCGTCTTTGCTGGGATTCGGCTATGTCGGCGTGATGCTTGGCTCGCAGAAAGCCAGCTTCTTCAAGCCCGAGTCGCTTCCGGGAATTTTGCGCGCGCGCGGAACAGCCTCTTCACCCCAGGTCGAGGGGAAACTGCTCGACACCAGCGTCTTGATTGACGGCAGGATCGCCGATATCTGCGAAGCCCACTTCCTCGATGGTCCGCTGCTGGTTCCGCAATTCGTCTTGCACGAATTGCAGATGATCGCCGACTCCGCCGACGCCTTGCGTCGTCAACGCGGGCGCCGCGGACTCGAAGTCCTGCAACGCATCCAGAAGATGCAAACTCTTGAAGTCCGCATCATCGAAGATAATCCCAATACTTCGAATGAAGTTGACCGCAAACTGGTCGAGCTTGCCCTCCGCCTCCGCGCCAGGATTGTCACCAACGACTTCAATCTCAACAAAGTTGCCAGCGTGCAGGGCATCAGCGTTCTCAACGTGAACCTTCTCGCCAACGCGGTGCGGCCCGCGTTTCTTCCCGGCGAAGGAATGCGCGTTTTTATTCTTCGCGAAGGCAAGGAAGCGAATCAGGGAGTGGCATATCTCGAAGATGGCACCATGGTCGTCGTCGACGGCGCTCGCCGCCTGATCAACAAGACCGTGGACATCCTCGTCACTTCTGTCCATCAGACACCCGCAGGCAAGATGATTTTCGGCCGCATTGACGAACACGGTGATGCCGCGCCAAACGTACGGCAAGCCGCCGTCGGGGGCCGCAGCTCTCGCTCAGACTTTTCCGAAAGTTCACTCGACTAAGATCCGTTGCGCCCGGCTAAAGAGCGCTCCGTTCTTCATCAATCTCCGTTTCACCGGTTTCCCACCACCACTCTGATTGAGGTAAACTCAAACTCTTGGGGTAACGGCCGCAGAGCAGTCTGGCAGCCTCCGCTTCCCAATTTCCCCAAAAATTCAATGACCAGAATCACTGCCATTTTGCCCGCCGCTGGGATGGGCACGCGCATGGGCGGCGAAACGCCCAAACAGTTCCTTGAATTGGATGGCTCGCCCATCCTTCTTCATACACTGCGCCGGCTCGCATCTTGTGACGCGATCACTGAAATCATTCTTGCCACCCGCGCCGACGAAGTTCAGCGCCTGGAAGAATCTTGCCGCAAGGAAAAATTCCGTCAGGCGATTCGCGTGGTAAAAGGAGGATCCTCGCGGCAGGAATCGGTCGCAGCCGCCCTCGAACACGTCGGCGCGGACACCGAGCTGGTTGCCGTCCACGACGCTGTCCGCCCGTTCGTTACCCGCGAACAGGTTTCTCGCGTCATCGATGAAGCGCGCAAGTGCGGCGCGGCAATCCTTGGCATTCCCGCGATGGATACGGTCAAGGAAGTGAAGCGCGGCAGCCTGCCGGAGGATGTTGCGCTGATCACCGGCACGATTCCCCGCGAGCGCATCGTTCTCGCTCAGACGCCGCAGGTCTTTCACACAAAATTATTGAAAGAGGCTTTTGCCAGGGCGGCCGCCGACGGCGTCAACGCTTCCGACGAGGCCGGCCTCGTCGAACGGCTGGGTCACGATGTTCACGTCGTGCACGGCACCGAGCGCAACATCAAAATTACCAAGCCTTCGGATATGGAACTGGCCCGCTTCTATCTCGGCCAGGAGCGCGGAAAGGCTCACCAGGCATGAGTGCCATTTATGGGTAAAATTCGTTGCGGCATCGGCTACGACCTGCATCGCCTGGCGGAAGGCCGCCCGCTCGTCGTCGGCGGCATCACGCTTCCGTACGACAAAGGACCGGTCGGGCACTCCGACGGCGACGTTCTCGCCCATGCCATGTGCGACGCGCTGCTTGGTGCAGCGGCACTCGGCGATATCGGCACGCATTTTCCAGACACCGATCCCAAATGGAAAGGCGCGAGCAGCTTGACGTTTCTGGAACACGCTCGCAACCTTCTCGACGAAAAACGGCTGAAGATCGAGCATGTGGACGCCGTTGTCATTATGGAAAAACCAAAGCTCGGCCCGCATTTTCCGAGAATGCGCGAAGTACTCGCAAAATCCCTTGGCGTCATGCCCGAAACAATTCACCTGAAAGCTAAAACCAATGAAGGCGTCGACGCCATTGGCCGCGGTGAAGCCATCGCCGCGCACGTCATAGCCACGCTAAGCGCCGTATAGCGCACTCAAGTGGCACCCAGGTCAGTGGAGAGTTCCAATGGATGTGACGGAGGCAGGCGGCATTCTGGATCAGCAGATGGGCTCATTAAGACAGAGACCGTATTCGGAGTTGAAACAACTTGTGGAAGGCCGGTTGATACAAATCCTAGAGATAGTTGGGGCATCAGGGGTTCGATATTGTCTTGAGGCTCAAGCCTTTTGGGATAGGAAAAAAGAGACAAACATCCGCGTGCTGGGCCCTATTGACGACGGCGGAAGACGGGGGTTTCAACCTCTCGCGCGCGATTTTATTAAAGCACGGGGCGGCGGCTTTGTAGGTGAATGATGTTTGGTACAAATATTCCCGTGCATCGATACATCGAGCGATGACGAACCCCGAATCCGCCTCCGTGCCGCTCGCTGAAAACAAATTCTCAGCGCCCGATGTCATCGAAATTCTCTGCGAACATAACTGGCACAGCGAACAGCTCTCTGCGGAACAGTCGGCGTGGTGCGGGCGTGCCGCGGCCCTCCTCGGACCGCAAGCCGCCGACCGCGTAGCCTTGGAAAAACTGCTCGCTTTGATTTTTCACTATGATGCTCGCGAAATTCTGGCTCACGTGGATTCCCACGTGGTGATGTCGCGCTACGCCGCGCGAGACGCGCTCCGCCAGCTGGCCTCGCTGCTGCTCGATCCAGCCCCCCTAACCGCAGATCGTTTCCGCGAAGTAGTGGACACAATGAAGTCCAATCTCGATATCCGCGGCCGGGAGCTTTTTCAAACCTTGCGCTTGTCGCTGGCCGGCCGCTCCGGCGATGGCGAACTCGACCGCGTAGTCCTTCTCCTCGACGAAGCCGCCGCCGCTCAATTCGCCGCTCCCGTAAAAACCGCCCGCGATCGCATCATCGAATTCTGTGCCGCAATGGACTAGCCGGAGTTCAGGAGTAAGGATCAACCACATAACGTGTCGGATCAGGCTCACCGGTAAACACTTCTTGGCTAGGTATTTTTGAACTCAGTTCGTTCTGGCGGCGTCATGTACGGTTGGGGTGAGGCATGCACCGCATTCTGATCTTGCTAGTCTTGTTTTGTTTCCCAGTCTTGGCTCGAACTTACCACACAACAGTGACTCCGCTTCCTGGCGAGACTCTTGCCGGCCCTTGCCGCTTTGAGATGAGCCTTCCCGGCGCGAACAAAACCGTGCGCGGAGTATTCGTGGTCTTTGATCGCGGTCGCGACATCATGAAGTTCTATTCCGATCCGGATGTGACGGCATTTGCCCGCCGGAACGATTTCGGACTGCTAATGGCGCACCAATGTCCTGCGAAGAATGCTCCCGGTGGCCCGGAAGAGATGGATATGAATCCTTCGCACGGGGTAGGACGTGCACTTCTTTCGGCCCTCGATCAATTCGCTAAACAAAGCGGCCATCCAGAAATAAAGTCGGCGAAATTAGTTCTGCTTGGTTTTTCTGGCACCGGCGCGCTGTTCGCTCATTTTGTCGGCTGGGCACCCAATCGAGTCGTGGCGTCAATCATTGCAAACCCAGGCCACTACGATCCGGTCGGCGTGGACAAGGTGCAGTTGCCGGAATCAGCTTTCGGCGTTCCTGAACTTGTCATTGCAGGTGGGGCCGACAAGGTATCCGGTACACAACGTCCATACGGTTATTTTAGTTCCTATCAGCAGCGCGGTGCCCCTTGGGCTTTTGTTGTGCAGAACAGAACTCCACATTGCTGCGTCATCAACGTCAAGTCCTTAATGCTGTCCTGGTTGGAGGAGATCCTCAGGTTGCGCAAGCCGTCGCCAGCCAAACCGTTAGCAGCAATCAACGATAGCGTTGGATGGCTCGGATTCATGCGAACTTGTCCGGCAGAGGTGAAGGATACCTGGGGAAATTCTACGTGGAACGTGTGCGACGCCAGCATCCAGCGCGCAGGCCAGACTGCTCCGTTTGGTCAAGTCCCCGCGGGCTGGTTTCCTGGTTATCACGTCGCACTCGCTTGGTTAACATTCGTCAAGGAAGCGCAGCACCCTGTAACATCCCTTCCTTGACTCGACCGCGTCATCGAATTCTGCTTCGGCCTGCACTGACAGATCCAAACTCGGTTCTGAGCGGAGTCTGCGTAGCGAAGACTCTGTCTTCGGTCGTCCTGTCGCGGCGCTCGCCACAGATACCTCTAATGCAAGCTCGCCACAAACGCGCTCATTTCGCGCAGAACTTCTGCCTCGTTCGACAGGAAAACGAAGTGGTTGGCGTCCCATAGCTCAATCACGCGCGTACTTTCGCCGGCCCGCTCGATTCTCTTTATTCGATTCTTGATCATGCCGACGGAGGCCCCAAAGACGGCTTCGATGATGACCCGTTCCGCTGGTTCAGTGATGTGGGCTTGCCGAATCTGATCCTGGGGAAGCGGCGGGTATCCGACAAAAGCAAGGATAGGAACGCGAATCTGGTCGTAGTCGTGGGCGTAACCAACGGCCATAATGGCTTGGGGAACGAAGGCAGGGGTAATACGCTCACCAACGCTTCCATCTGGATTCTCGGCAAAATCATTGCGCCATTCGGCCTCGGGGATAGCAATACCTTGGGTCCGCGTTCGCCAATCGCGGTAAGTCGCAAAGGATTTAAGGTCGCAAGGTGAAGGCGAGGGTGGTTTGCGCATCGATTCCGGTAATTTGGCGGAGAGCGCATCGTAGTCTGTCCAGTCATCGCCAGCGTCATTCAAGGCATCCAGGTATACCAGCCCGCCGATGCGTTCGTAATGATGAATACCCAATTCGGACAGTTCATTCCCGGCAACGGAATGCCCCGCCACAACTGGCGAAGCCAGCGTGAGTGCATCGAAGACCCTCAAATCATCCTCGGCAAGCCTCTCTTCGGTATAACCCGATTTGGGCCTGCTGGAGGCTCCGTACCCGCGGCGAGTGATTCCGTAAACGTGGTAATTGTCCGTCAACTTCTCGGCGAAGCCATCGAAAACATGCGCGCTGAATCCGAGTCCCGCGAGCAACACTATCGGACGTCCAGAGCCGCCCCAATCAAGTACCTCCAGTCGAACTCCGTCCTCGACGGCTACGAATTGCACTCCGTGTTTCGACGGATCCTGCCACGATACGGACTCATTCCGACGCGTGAGCCTCAATCCCGGGCCCAAGCCCTTATCCACTCTTTGATCGTCTAGTTTCCACAGGCGCGCCTCATCCGGTCCTGCGAGCTCCATCCGGAACTTAGCATTCGGACCCAGCTCCGCACATTCATGGCATTTGTGGTGCTCGACTTCAAAGGTGAGCGTCTTGCCCTCCACACGCGGAACCAGCAACGGCGCTGGATGCTCGGCGCTCGCATGCCACGCCCCATCGGCACTGCTACGTTCCTGAAAGTAGAAAATAGCAGTGCCTTTAACCTTTCCATCTGTCCCTTCAATCTTGAGAGCGATTCCGGGAAGGTCATTCATTTTCCCTTCCCAGGTTCCGGCGAACGACGGGTTCGCCGGAGTTGCTGCTGGAGACTGCGCGACAACAGAAGAGGACTGGTTAAACGAGGTGGCAAATGCCAACGCGGGGATGAGTGTTGCCAAGTGAGCTTTCATGTCGCACTTCCTTACGTCGTTGGCCCTTTGGCGAGCGCCGCTGTGGCGAGGTTTCCGCCGAGACCCATGGTCTCGACGGCAGAGGAGGGCACGATAACCATTGAGCCGCGTTCCTTGATGGCTTCATAGAGCATGTTCATCGCGCGCAGATGGAGAGCTACGGGATTTTGTTGATAAACCGTGGCCGCTTGCTCGAATTTTTCCGCGATTTCTGTTTCTGCCTGGCCCAGAATGATTCGCGCTTGCCGTTCGCGTTCTGCCTGCGCCTGGCGGGACATCGCATCTTCGAGCGCCTGCGGAATGCGCACATCGCGAATCTCGACCGACTGCACAGTGATTCCCCAAGGGTTCGTCTTTTCATCCAGAATGCGTTGTAGCTCGCGTCCCAGCGATTCGCGTTCCGTGATCATTTGCGCCAATTCATGGCGTCCGATGGATTCGCGCAAGCCGGTTTGCGCGCTCATGGTGATGGCCTGAACGAAATCCTGCACCTCCAGAATGGACTTCTCCGCGTTCCACACCATCCAGAACACGATGGCGTCCACATTCACCGGAACCGTGTCGCGAGTCAGCGTCGACTCCGCCGTCACATTGGCTGTGCGCACTCTTTGATCAACGTACCGGCTCAGCGTATCCACGATCGGGAACATGTGGAACCAGCCCGGCCCGCGCAGCCCAACGAAACGGCCCAGCCGCAGCACGGCCACCTTTTCCCATTGGTCCGCAACCTTGATCGAGAAGAGCAGATAAACTCCCACCAGCAATCCCACAATCAACGGAAGCCGGTTACCGAGCATCGTTGTAAGCCCAAGTCCTGCTGCTCCGAAAATGACGAATAGCGCCATCGCGATACCCGGCACCTGATTCTTTTCACTGTTCCACAACATGATTCGTTACCTCCTCTTCTTTGCCCCATCGCTTTGCATCGCTTGCAGCTGCTCGATCAGTTCCTCGGCCGTAAATCCCGCAGAACCCGCACGGGCCATGAAATCACCGATCAGTTGATTCAGGCTTCGCTGACGCTCTGCTTCATCGAGCCGCACTTTTTGGTTGCCGATAAATGTTCCCGTGCCTTGCTCGGTTTCGAGCACGCCGCGAATTTCAAGTTCGCGATACGCGCGAATCACCGTATTCGGATTGATGGAAAGATCGACAGCCAGTTGCCGCACGGTGGGGAGTTGATCGCCCGGGGCGAGCGCGCCGGCGGCGATGCCTCCGGTAACCTGGTCAATAATCTGGCGATAAACGGGTACGCCGCTGCGCGGGTCGAGCGAGAACCGGAAAGCCTTGCGTTTTTGGCGTGCGGCATCCATTACAACACTAATGTACTAGTGTTCTAGAACACTTGTCAAGAGAAAAATGCGCAGTACGCCCTCTTGGGGGGGCGGAACTCCCTCTTGCCGTCGAATGATTTCCTATTTCACCGCCGGCGCCAGCGGCTTCAGCCGTTCCTTGTTGATTTTCAGAACGATCCCCGCATTGCGATCCGCGACTTCGCTCACTTTGTATTCCGAAGCTGTGCCAAGCACCTGCGCCACTTCGGATGGCGTCAGCTTGTATTCGTCGGTCAGCCACTGCGCCATGTTCGCGGTGGCGTCGCGGAATGCGTCGTCGAGCGATCCATCCAACCCCACGGCCATCACGTGAGTTGCTGATTCCACTCGCGGGCCCGGGATGCGTTTCGCGGGAATCACGTCCACCGTGACTTCGACATCCATCGAAGTTTCTAGCGCGTTTCCATTGAGCTCGCCGTCGCCTTCTGCCGCATGGCCGTCACCAACGTAAAGCAGCGCTCCAGGAACCCTGACCGGCAAATAGACCGTCGCGCCCTCGATGATTTCATTGAAGTCCATGTTTCCGCCGTAGCGGCCGGAGTCGCCGGTACCTGGAGGGGCTTGTGCAATTCCCGGAGCAACCGCAACGCAACCCAGCATCGGCCGCAGCGGAACAGAGTAGTGCGCCAAATGTTCCGCCGGTTTTTCGGGACTCGCCACGCCTTTTTCCCGATCGAGATGCCAGCGCACATTCTTGAATCCGTCCTTCATCTTGGCGGCCCAATCGCTGTCGAGACCACGGCCAACAATTCCGTCATCACTGATCGCCCAATCGCGATTCAGACGAAGCCGCACGACGTGCACGGCAAGCGTGTCTCCGGGCGCCGCCGTTTCGATGTAGAAGGGTCCGGTTTCAGGATTGCCGCCGAGAACGCGCGTGACACCTTTTTCATCCGTGCCGCCAGCATCAACTGTGGTTGTGTGGATCGTGTCACCGGGAGCGACAGTCAGCACAGGTTTATTTTCCGCGGAAAATCGGCGATAGAAAATTGTCGGCACAAACTCGTGCCGCTGCGCTGCAGCACCGGCACGGCGTTTGGGAACAATGATCGCGGTAAACTGGTGTGAAGTTGGATGCGACTTGTCATCGCTGTTCACAAAGACAACTGTTCCCGTGATGGTGCCGTTCTGCAGCGTGCCCTTTAGGTCTTCCGTGCCGCCCTGGTCATCTTTGGCAAGAACTTGGATCGAATTTCCGGTGATCGTGCCCTCGAGTTTGTCACCGTCAAAATTGCCGCTAAGTTTTTCGCCATTCTGCTCCAGCTCCATCATGAAATAGAGTGGAGATCCGTAAAAGTCCGCGCTGACGATCCAGCGTCCTGCAATCGCGGAGTCTGGCGGATGTGGTTGCTTTGTCGCATCTTGGGCGAAAACCACGCCAGCAAGCAGCACGAGCGACGAACTGAGAAGTAGCGATGACAGGAATTTGCGCATGAAATTTCCTCGGCGTGGAGTTTAGACGAAATACTTCGTAGATAGTAAGCCCAATTTTGCGCAGAGTGAATTCGAACGGTAGACTGTGGAACCTATGGACAAGCTGACGGGAATACATGCGGTGAAAGAAGCACTGGAGGCGGCGCGGCCGCTCGAGTACGTGCTCGTGGCGAAAGGAAGGCAGGACACACGCGCGGAAGAAATCGTGCAACTTGCCAGACGCCACGGAATCCCCGTCCGCTTTGAAGAGCGTGGGCAACTCGACCGCGCTGCAGGCACACGCGATCACCAGGGAGTTGTGGCGATTGGCGCTGTGCGCGCAGCAAGCACGTTTGAAGATATTCTTGCGAACGCGAACAAGGAAAGAAGCAACCCTGGATTGATTGTGCTGCTTGACGGCGTGGAAGATCCGCACAATCTTGGCGCGATCATTCGCACCGCGTTGGCTGCGGGCGCGCACGGCGTGGTGATTCCGGAGCGGCGTGCCGCGGGACTGACGGACACAGTAGCGCGGGCATCAGCCGGTGCGCTTGCGCATCTGCCAGTGGCCAAAGTCACAAATCTCGTGCGCACGATGGAAGCACTGAAAGAAGCAGGGTACTGGCTCGTCGGACTGGATGAACGCGCCGACAAGAATTACACCGAAGTGGACTACACTTCGCCGACGGGAATTGTGCTGGGCGGAGAAGGTGGCGGCTTACACGAACTCACGCGCAAGCGCTGCGACTTTCTCGTCTCGCTGCCCACGGCGGGCCCAGTGAAGTCACTCAACGTTTCCGTCGCCAGCGGCGTCGTCCTGTTTGAAGCCCTGCGCCAGCGCCACGCGAAAAAATAATTACGATAGATCCCGTAACGAGGAAAAACCGCCTGCCTCCCCGCGACAACCAAAAAATCAACAAACCAGAGAGATTATTTGTCGTATTGGATGAGTGAGAAGACGTCGAGGCCGGGGAGTTTGGAGCGTCCGTTGAGGAATGTGAGTTCGACGGCGAAGGCCGTGCCCTCGACTTTGCCGCCGAGCTTCTGGATGAGCTTGGCGCTCGCGGCGGCGGTGCCTCCGGTGGCCAGAAGGTCGTCGCAGATGATAACGCGTTCGCCCGGTTTGATGGCGTCTTCGTGAATTTCGAGTGTGTCCGTTCCGTATTCCAGAGCGTAGGAGATTCCGGCGGTTTTGGCGGGAAGCTTTTTCGGCTTGCGTATTGGAACAAATCCCGCTCCGAGACGGTAAGCCAATGCCGGCGCGAAGATGAAGCCGCGTGCTTCGATGCCCGCAACAATATCGATCGTATGATCCCTGAAGTGATCGCAGAGCCGGTCGATCAGCGTGCGAAAGCCCTGCTTGTCTTTCAGAAGCGTGGTGAGATCGTAGAAAAGAATTCCCGGCTTCGGATAGTCCTTCACTTCGCGGATCAATTTTTTCAGGTCATTCATTCCAACGCTCCTATTTAAGAAACTTCGCCACAAATTAAAGAGCCAGCCAAGACCGGCTCTGCTGGCGGCTTTGCCACGACAGTGCCGCTACTGATCGTACGTGATGCTGAATTCTTCTGCGAATTCTGGCTTGATCTCGGCGGACTCTTCGGCAACGTGCTTAACCATGGCGCCACGCGGGCCGCGTTCGATGATGGTGCGAAAGCGCGCGAGATTTTCCGGCAAGCCGATCGCGTACACTTCCACGCGTCCGTCGCGAAGATTGCGCACGAAGCCAGAGAGACGCAGCCGTTCGGCTTCGTCTTGAATGTAGTAACGGAAGCCGACGCCTTGCACGATTCCGGACGCTAGGTAGCGGCGAGCGATTTGAGCGGTAGTCATGAAATTGCAGATTGTAACATTTTCGGTTCTGAATCAGATGCGGTGCGATTCTTTCCGTGACCGAGCGAAGACTGCGGTCGTCTTTGTGCCTCGTTACTGCGGGGCGGTAAACTGGTTGATGGACGAGAGCGGCTGCGAACGATGCCAGGCCGCCATTCCTCCGCATGGCGCATCTTACGAGTCGATGGAAGAACAGAAGAAACTAGCGAAGATGAAACCAGAGAAATATTACAACAGGATGAACACGATCGGCAAAACGGCTGTTGCGGCAATACTGGCGATGGGCTGCGCGACGATTACGTGGGCGCAGGATGCGAGCGGCCCGCTGACTCCGCCGCCGGCCACCGAACATAATGTCCACCGAGTGACTACGAGGGAGACCATGGAGCCTCCGCCGCCGTTGCCGCCGGCGGAAATCATCAAAGCGTTTGCGGAGAAGGAAGAAAAGTTTCTGCTGGCGCGAGTGCAATACGGATACAAAAAAACCGTGAAGGTGACCGAGTTTGGAAAAGACGGGCAACCGAGCGGGGAATTCCAAATGACCACGCAGTTAGTGGTGGACCCGGACGGAAAGATGTACGAAAAAGTGGTGGATAAGCAGCCGAATTCGCTGCACGCGATCGAGCTCACGCCGCTGAATACCAGAACGTTGGGACAGCTTCCATCGTATCCGTTGATTCCCCAGCAGCTTTCCAAATACGAGTTGCGGTATATGGGCACGGAAAAGGTGGATGAGATTGACTGCTACATTTTCGATGCCAAGCCGAAATTAATGGAGCGTGCACATGCGCTGTTCCAGGGCGTGGTGTGGGTGGACAAACAGTATCTCGAGGTCGTGAAGACATACGGCAAATGGGTGACCGACCTGGGTGACCAGCATGGGGAAGATTTGCCGTTTGTGAATTTTGAAACGTACCGGGAAAACGTGGATGGAAAATATTGGTTTCCGAACTACGCGCGGTCGGACGATACGCTGCATTTTAAGGAGAGCGGCGACGTGCCAGTGCGCCTGGTGATCAAGTGGTCTGACTTTAAGCCGATACCGGCGAGTGCGGTGCCAGCTCAGGCGACGCCGGATACTGCGGCCAGGCCGAAGCCTTAGTTGTAGGTACGAATTTGCCTGACTTCGCGTCAGGCTCTCATTGACGCATGCCGCGCAAGCCCGTGTCACCCTTTCCCCCAGCCTCTCTCGTCCCTAAGTCGAGGAAAACAAAGGATGACGGAAGACCATGAAAAGAAAGAAGTTGCGGACGCGAATTCGGAAAAAGAATGATGTAAGGAGGCCCTTCGAAGGCTAGCACTGGAACCGGTTGAGAGCGGCGGGAAGTTCTTCGATGGATTCGAGCAGGATGTCAGGTTTGGCGGCGCGGAGTCGCTTTTCGGTGGGAAAAGGGCCGAGGATAGCGATGGCGCCGCGTACGCCGGCACTGCGCGCCATTTGCAGGTCTTCTGGGGAGTCACCGACGTAGACACATTCCGTCGGACGCAGTGCCATCTGGCGAAGGGCGAGGCGAAGCGGCGCCGGATTGGGTTTGCGCAGTCGGGTATCGCCGCTGCAGACGCGGGCAGCGAACTGATCCCACAGGCGGAACTCGCGCAACTGGCGGTGTACGCGGTCACGATCGCCACTGGTCACCAGACCAAGAATGTGGCGCCGCGAAAGCAGAGAAAGAATGCGGCGCGCACCGGGAAGGAGTTTGGGACGATGGCGGCTGTAGCTGAGGCGCCAGGCTTTGTCGGCGGCGTCCCATTTTTCGTGAGGAAGCTTGGCGGCGCGATAGACGTTGTACCAGTTGGGAGAATAGTGCTGTTCGAGTTCGGCGACGCCCCAGGGAATTTGCATTTCGCGAAACATGGCGAGGTAAGCGTCGGTATCGGCAGCATAAGAGTTGAGGAGGGTGCCGTCCCAGTCGAACAGGACGCCTTGGAGTGGTAGGCTGCTCGAATTCTTCATTTGAATTTTTCGCCGTGCTCGAAGCATCCAGTTTACTTCAAGGGGAAGCCCTGCGATGCGGGAGGGCAGGGAGTCTCCAGCCTCCTCGCGAGGGCAGGCAGAAGCCAGCCCCTTAATGCTAAAAAAAGAGGGGCGCTCAGCGCCCCTCTTTTTTTAGGACAGAGGACACGAGGTATCGTGCCCTACGAAAGCACTGACGGTGCTCAGCTAGAATTCGAAACGCACTGAGAGTTGCGCCTGACGCGGGTCGCCGACGCCTTCGCGTAGGAAACCATCGAAGTTGAACAGGTCGGGAGCTGAAGAGCTGCTCACATTGTTCTTGTTATTAAAGGCGTTGAACATCTCGAGCTTTGGAATGATGCGCATTCTCTCGCCGATGGAGATCGGCCGCTGAACGCCAAAATTGAATGCGAAGTAGCCGTTATCCTTGCGAACGAAGTTTCTGCCGCAATCGACCACACCATTCGGAGCCGAAGGATCTGCCAATACCCGGTGAGCCGCATTCGTCGGACTACAGAGCGGCCCGCTAGGCGTTGTGTTGGGAATGGCACTAGTAGGTTGTGCAGTATGGGCTTGCATACGGACATCAACCGCGAACTTCGCCGGCAGTTCAGCATGGGTAACGAAGTTGAATTTGTGCCTTTCGTCGCGATCGGAGTAAGAATATTCCTTTTTCAGATTGTAGAAATCGAGATAGCGAAAAGTGAAAGGATCACGCTCGTTGGAATCGTCGTCCAGGTCTTCTGACCAAACGTAATTCGTATCGAGCTGCAGCCGGTGTCCAAAGCTCTTGCGCACCCCGACGGTTGCGCCGCGGTATAGGGACTTAGCGGAACTAGCCGTGTCCGTGACCGTAAGGAGAATGTGATCGGGAGCCATAAATGGCGAGAGGCCCGTGTAGGAGGGACCGCTCCCACCATTTACATCGCTGTCAGGAGTAAGAATCAAATCGGCACTCGAGCAACAGACGTTAGGATTGACGAAGCGCGTCAGGTGGACGCCCTTTGAAACAGTAAGGTCGATATAACCCGCCCAGCCAGAGTAAATTTCCTGCTCGTAGCCGACGTTGTAGGTATAAATGCGAGGGTTAGCATAGTCCCTGCTGAACACTGTAACGCCGGCAAACTGAGGAAACGATCCGGGTGCCAAAGGCGTTGGCGCAACGGTAGTCGGATAGGTAGGGAATAAGAAGTTTCCAGCAACAAATCCGCCGTCGATTTCCTGCTGTTGCACGCCGTTCGTGGTGATAGCGCCAACCTGCGTGAGCATATTCTGTCTTGCGTTGAAGATGCCCGCGCTGGCGCGCAATGCTGACTTGCCATTGCCGCGAATGTCCCAGGCAAAGCCAACGCGCGGCTGGAACATCTTGTTCTGGTTGTGAATCTTCCCGTCGGAGGGCCAGAGAGGGTTATTCAAATAGAAGCCGTACGCAGTATCCGCAGGAGGCGTAACCGGATCAGGGAAATGTTGCGCGTCCCAACGAAGGCCATAATTGAGGGTAAACGTTCGGCTAACCTTCCAGGTGTCCTGGATGAAGAGAGAGAAGTCTTCATTGGCAATGCTGGATTGCCCCGATTGATCGAGTGTCTCTCCGGAATGGGTGGGGCCGTGCTGAATAAAAAGGAGTAACGGGCTGAATGATGTGGACGCAGCTCCGCTGGGGCATCCGGCTGTGCGATCACCGTATGTTCCATCGTCACAAACGATCGTGCCAGCACCGAAGCCCGGGCCGAGAGAGGCTGGCGAAGCATAATGGAGGAAGCCAACCACATCACTGAAGATATAGCGCCCCGTGAAGAACCCGCGAAAGATCTGAGAATTCCGGCTGTGAATCCATTCGCCGCCGAATTTGAAGGTGTGTTTGCCCCGGATCAGGGAGAAGTTGTCGCGAATATCAGTTCTGTAGAAGAGCTCATCCACTGCCGGCTCAAGGAAGAATGGTTGGCCAAAGCGAAACGAATTAAACGGTGCGACAGTGCCGATGGCGGTATCTGGCACGCTCGTTGGGTCGGTCGCGATACGAGGCCGGCTCTCCCGCGAGTAAGTGAAGTGCGCTTCGTTCAGCATATTATTTGAAATGGTGCTGAACCAATTTGTATTGACGGCCTGAATCTTTGAGGGGCCTTCGACGCCATTTGCTGACGATCCGTAGGTGGGCACGTCAAAAGTTTGGTTGGTGTTCTTCGACCAGTCGAAGTTGTAAGATCCGAATATCTGGTTCTTGGAATTCAGGTTGTAATCGACGCGGCCAAAAACCGCGGCATTGCGAACCAGGTGGTCGATCGGCTGGCCCTCATTAATGGAAGCCGCGGGCGGCAGAGAGGCATTCCGGAAAAAGTCCAGAAGGGCAACCCGTTGGCATTCGGGGTTCGCGCCAATTGCCGCATCGTCGACTCCCACGACAGGATTTGCAACGGAACAAGCCGCTCCGAGCGGCGTGCTCAAATTGGGTCGAGTGAGATTCTCGCGGATGCCCTCTCCGGCTGCAAAGAAGAACAGTTTGTCTTTTCTGATCGGCCCGCCGATGCCGCCGCCGAACTGGTTCCGATTGAAATTATCGAGAGGCTTGCCATCGGAGGTCGCCGCGGTCAAAGCTTCCGTGCGGAAGAATTCGAAGAGGCTGCCATGCACTTCGTTGGTCCCGGACTTGGTGATGACGTTGACGACGCCGCCCCCAGTGCGGCCATATTCGGCGTTTGCGCCACTAGCAATGACTTGGAATTCTTTCACAGCCTCGAGTGTGATATCAGCGGCCGCGCGCTGCCCTCCTGCCTGCTCTCCGAAGAAACCGTTGTTGTAGTCGCCGCCGTCGAGGCTGATGTTATTGAAGATGCCGCGCTGCCCGTTGAAGTTGATTTCGTCACCGTCCGGTCCCTGGGTAATCGCGACGCCCGGCGTGAGGGTAAGCAAGTCCTCGAACTTACGGCCAAGGACCGGAGTGTTTGCTACTGCGATTTCGTTAAGGGTCGAGGAGGATTCCGTTTTCGTAACTTCCACCACTGGAACGTCGGTTACCACGATCTGCTGGGCGACCGTCGAGATCTTCATGGTCACCGGAAGAGTTAGTACTCTCCCCACAGTTAGGTTGACGTTCTCCTGCAGGACAGTAGCGAATCCTGATTTGGATATCGTTACCGTGTAGCGCCCGGGCGCCAGATTCAGCAATGCAAAGTGCCCGTCGGCGTCTGTTGTCTCGGTCCGAAGGTAGTTCGTGTCTAGATTTCTCGCCTGGACCGTTGCATCCGGCACGCTGCCGCCCTTTCCATCGAGGACGTCACCTTGCACAGTGCCGGTCGTGATTTGCGCTTGTCCCCATGCTGCTGCGGAATAGAACACACACAACGCCAGAACTGCGGCGCTACAAAATAGTTTTTTCACCATTTCCCCCGTAACATCCCCGTTTGCTGCAGGCAGGAAAGTCTCCAGAGGTTGGAGTAGCCTGCAGTTA
>Ga0207646_10002627_pt1 | contig 21106 bp, 22 predicted proteins | sample KBSK5502metaG_FD_184343 | JGI IMG/M metagenome (GOLD analysis project Ga0207646, IMG submission 184343) | Corn, switchgrass and miscanthus rhizosphere microbial communities from Kellogg Biological Station, Michigan, USA - KBS K5-50-2 metaG... | ecosystem: Host-associated > Plants > Roots >... | reverse complement strand
CAGCATCGCGGCGATGCTCGCCGCATTCTGCAGCGCCGAACGGGTGACTTTGGTCGGGTCGACGATCCCGGCCTTCAGCATGTCCGTGTACTCGCCCTTGGCCGCGTCGAAGCCCTGCCCCTTGGGTAGGTCCTTGACCTTCGCGACCACAACCGAGCCTTCAAAGCCGGCATTGTTGACGATCTGTCGCAGTGGCTCCTCGAGCGCGCGGCGGACCAGCGCGACGCCGGTTGCCTCGTCGCCGGTGAGCTTCAGGTTGTCGAGCGACTTCTGCGCGTGCACCAGGACCGCGCCGCCGCCGGGCACGATGCCCTCTTCCACGGCGGCCCGGGTCGCGGACACGGCGTCCTCCATCCGGTGCTTCTTCTCTTTGAGCTCGGTCTCGGTTGCCGCGCCGACCTTGATCACGGCGACGCCACCGGCGAGCTTGGCCAGCCGCTCCTGCAGCTTCTCCTTGTCCCAGTCCGAGGTCGTCTTCTCGATCTCCGCCTTGATCTGGTTGATTCGGCCCTTGATCTCGTCCGGCTTGCCGGCGCCCTCGACGATCGTCGTGTCGTCCTTGGTGATGGTCACGCGGCGAGCCTTGCCCAGCTGATTGAGCTGGACGGAATCGAGTTTGAGCCCGAGCTCTTCGGAGATCACCTGGCCGCCGGTGAGGATCGCGATGTCCTGCAGCATCGCCTTGCGGCGATCACCGAAGCCCGGCGCCTTGACCGCGACGGCGGTGAAGGTGCCCCGCAGCTTGTTGACGATGATGGTGGCCTGCGCTTCGCCTTCGACGTCCTCGGCGATGATCAGCAGCGGCTTGCCGCTCTGCACCACCTTCTCCAGCACCGGCAGGAGGTCCGCGACGGCCGAGATCTTCTTCTCGGTGATCAGGATGTATGGATCCTCGAGCACGGCCTCCATCCGGGTGGCGTCCGTCACCATATAGGGCGAGATGTAGCCCTTGTCGAACTGCATTCCATCGACAAGCTTGAGCTCGTCCTCGATGCCCTTCGACTCTTCGACGGTGATGACGCCGTCCTTGCCGACTTTCTCCATCGCGTTGGCGACCATCTCACCGATCGAGGGATCAGCGGCGGAGATGGTGGCGACCTGGGCAATCTTCTCCCGCTCGGAGATCTGCACCGACTGCTCCTTGATCGCCTTGACGACTTCGTCGACGGCCTTCTGGATGCCGATCTTCAGCAGCATCGGGTTGGCCCCGGCGGTGACATTCCGCAGTCCTTCGCCGATGATCGCCGCGGCCAGCACGACCGAGGTCGTGGTGCCGTCGCCGGCGATGTCATTGGTCTTGCTCGCGACTTCCTTGACGAGCTGAGCCCCCATGTTCTCGAAGGGATCCTCCAGCTCGATCTCCTTCGCGATCGTGACCCCGTCGTTCGTGATGGTCGGGGAGCCGAATTTCTTGTCGAGTACGACGTTGCGGCCTTTGGGGCCGATGGTAATTCGAACCGCGTCGGCGACTTTGTCGACGCCGCGCTTCAGCGCTGAACGGGCGTCGGCATCGTAAGCGAGTTGTTTCGCCATTGATCGTCCTCCTTCCTGCTAGTGATGAGTGGGCAAACAGCCAGTGTTCCGGGGCGGTAGGTACCCGCATTTTAGCACTCCTAAACGGCGAGTGCTAGCAATCGGCCCCCGCGAGCGCCAGCTAGAATGAGGTCGCGTCCCTCCCCCAAATGAGCTTGCCCCAATCAGAACCCACTCGACGTGTCGGCCACGCCATGGCCTGGGGCCTGGCCATCGGCGTGGGCGCCGTCGTCCTGCGCGAACTCGTTCGGCCCCGCGAGCACCCCGCCCGGCTGATCGACTGGGACCGGGTGGAGCAGATCGCGCTCAACCGCAGCGGCGAGGCCGCCGACCTACCGGCGGACCTCCCCCGCGACCAGGCCTATCACGCCATCGCGGCTGAACTCGAGCCCCAGCTGGAGGCGGCGCTTGGGCCGGGCACGGCCGCTGCCGGCACCCGCCTGTATCCCGGGCTGACCGCGGTTGGCCGCCGGCAGTGGGTCCGCTTCAACATCCGGATCTTCCGGCAGATGTTCGAGCCGCTCGAGAGCTTGCAGCGCCTGATTCCGGGTTCGCTGCTCCTGAGCTTTGGCCAGAAGGGCATCACCCGTTACCTCGGCCTCATGCTGGGCTTGCTGGCTCGCCGCGTTCTCGGCCAGTACGATCCCGCTCTCCTGGGCAGGGAGCCGGTCGAAAGCTCCTCCCTGATCCTGGTAGAGCCCAACGTCCAGGCCTGGGCGCACAAGGACAAATTGCCGCTCGACGAGCTGCGCCGCTGGTTGGCGATGCACGAGATGACCCACGCCTGGGAGTTTCGGGCGCACCCCTGGCTGCAGCCATACCTGGAAGGGCTCCTCAAGCAGGTGCTGGTCGGCCGGCTCAGCGACGGGCACCGGCCCAGTCGCCTGGAATTGATTCGAATGCTGACCATCGGGGTCGGGCAGCAGTGGAAGGCGATCTCCATGCTGCAGGCGGTGATGAGCCTGCTGGAGGGTTACAGCAACCTAGTGATGAACGAGGTCGGTCGGCGCGAGCTACCGCATTTCGCTTTGCTGGAGGGAGCCTACCGGCGGCGGCAGCAGGAGCGCACGCCGCTCGAGAAGGCCTTCCTCCGGCTGACCGGGTTGGAGATGAAGATGCGCCAGTACGTGCTCGGCGAGCGTTTCTGTCGGGACGTCCGCGACGCGGGTGGCCGCGACCTGCTCGAGCGGGTCTGGGAGGGTCCGGACTGGCTACCGACACTGGCGGAGATCCAGCGCCCGTCGCTTTATATCGAGCGGGCCAGGGCCCATTGAAAACTGCCGCGCTCGCCGTCGCACTCCTGCTAAGTGCCTGCGGCAGCGCCGCTGCACCCGACACGGGAACGACCAGCCCCCAGCTACAGGCCCAAGTTGTGGCCTCTGAGCTGGTGACGGGGTCTCAACAGCGAGTCCCGATCGGGATTCTCGACCACAACACGCCGGTCAACGATGCCACCGTTCATGTCCGAGCGTTTCTCCTGGAGGGAACGACCGGGGTCTTCAAAGGAGAGTCAGACGCGCCCTTCAAGGGGGCCGGGCTGCAAGGTGCCGGCGTCTACGTCGCCCATCTGGACCTGGTGCCAGCCGGGAATTGGGGCCTGCAGGTGACGGCGTCACGACCCAACGGCGCCCATCTCAGCCAGCAGGTCGCCTTCAACGTGATCGCGACCCCGGTCGTGCCGGCCGTCGGCCAGCCGGCGCCAATCAGCAACAGTCTGACGACGCATGACGTCCCGGACGCGACCTACATTGACAGCGGCCGGCCGCCCGACGATATGCACCAGCTGTCGATCGCCCAGGCGATCCAGCAGCATCGGCCCACGCTGGTGGTCTTCGCCTCGCCAGCCTTTTGCACCAGCCGGATCTGCGGACCGGAGGTCAAAGTGGTCCAGAGCCTGGAGCCGGCGTACAAAGACCGGTTGACGTTCATCCACGTCGAGATCTACCGCGACTTCGTGCCCGATCCCTCGAAGCGGCAGCTCGCCCAGACCGTGGTGGACTGGCGGTTGCAGACCGAGCCCTGGATCTTCCTCATCGATGCCAACGGCATCATCCAGGCCCGCTTCGAAGGCCCCACTGCGACCGACGAGGTCCAGGCGGCCATCGTCAACCTGCTTCGCTAGCTCCTCCCCCGCGTGCGGGGGAGGGCGGGGTGGGTGCTTTACATCTTCTTACAGGGTCGCCGCGGCCCTGTTTCGTTTGGCGGCCTTCACGGGTGATACGGTCGCCGGACATGGCCGACATGATGTTCGACCTGATCTGCCAGCACTGCGGCCGCCGTGAGCAAAAGCGCTGGGAAACTCGGGAGAGCGTCAAGGTCACCTACTGCGGGTTCTGCCGGCGCGGCATGTCGGTGGTCGGCATCGCCTTCTTCGCCCCCGCCCAGCGCGAGCAAGCCGCGGCCTAGTCGACGTCGGCCAGCAGCTGGCCTTCCTGCACAGTCTCGCCTTCGTTGACGTGGATCTTGGTGATGCGTCCGGCCTTTGGCGCGTTCACCGGGATTTCCATCTTCATCGACTCGAGAATCATGAGGGTCTCGTCGGCGCCAACCTGCTGGCCTTCGCTGACGACCACCTTCCAGAGATTGCCCGCAAGCTCGGCTCTCACCTGCATTCGGCCGATTCTCTCACGCAAGAGTCGGGTAATATGGCGACGATTTGCGCAAGAAACGTAGCTACCCGAAGAAACGCGGCGGCCCGACCACGCTGCGCCCCGGTATCGACACGCTCGAGGAGAAGGAAACCCCATCCGACAAGGAAGAAACCATCGAGATGGACGCCGAGGTAGTCGAGCCCCTACCGAACGCCATGTTCAAGGTCAAGCTGCAGACCGGACAGACCATCCTCGCCTACACCTCCGGGAAGATGCGCAAGTTCTACATCCGGATTCTGATCGGCGACCGGGTCCGGGTGGAGCTATCGCCATACGACCTGACGCGCGGGCGGATCATCTTCCGCTACAAGTAGCGGCGACCCGCGTTAACCTCAAGTCATCGTGCTCTGGCTGTATGTGCTGCTCCTGGCCATCGTGGCGGTCGGATTGTGGGGCGTCTACCGGATCCTTGGCACCCCCTCGCGGTTGGCGCCCGCCGACTACGCGGTCGTGCTGGCCGACGTCGCCACTAGTGTGGAGCGGGCGGCGTCCAGCCTGCGCGCTGCGCTCGACGCCTCGCCCGGGGTTGCCCTGGAGGATGTCGCCGGCCAGAGCCGCAAGATCTTCCAGACCGGCTACTACCAGACGCTCCGCTTACGGCCGGCAGCGGGAGCCGATGCCTTCGCGGCCGCTCGCGCCACGCTGGGTCAAGCCTGCGAGGCTTACGACTGGGCCAGCCGCATGCTCGGCAGTGAGAGTGGTCGCAACCCGCTGATCCTCGAGGCCGCCCGCCGGTTGATGGACGCGGGTGACGCCGCGCTCAGGCAGGCCGGGCAGCAACTGCCGCCCGAGCTGCCGGCGCCCCACGGAAGTACTGCACCGTCGCGGTGAGGCCGGCTTCCAGGCTGGCTTGCGGATGCCAGCCCATCACCTTTTCGATCTTCCTCGGATCAATCGCGGAGCGGCGCTGCTCGCCGGCCAGCGGCGGACCGTGCTCCTCGGCCTGGTCGCTGCCCGTCAGCCGCCGCAACAGCGCAAAGATCCGGTTGATGTCGGTCTCGATGCCGGTGCCAACGTTGAAGGCGCCGACCGCCTCCGACGCCAGCGCGCGGGCATTCGCATCGGCGACGTCGCCGACATAGACGAAGTCTCGGGTCTGCCTGCCATCGCCATTGATGCGTGCCGTCGCTCCGCGCTGCAGCCGCTCGGTGAAGATCGCCACCACGCCGGCTTCCCCGTGTGGATCCTGGCGGGGCCCATAGACGTTGGCATAGCGAAGCGCGGCATAGGGAAGGCCGTGCAGGGCGTGGAACGTTCGCAGGTAGACCTCGGCCGCCAGCTTCGATGCGCCGTAGGGTGAAACCGGGAGCGCGGGGGCATCCTCTGGCGTGGGAACCAGATCAGTATCGCCGTAGATGGCGCCACCCGTCGAGGCAAAGAGGAACCGGCGGACGCCGTACTGCGCGCTGGCCTGCAGCAACGCCGCGGTCCCGAGCACGTTCACGCTGGCATCGAACATGGGATCCTCGACGGAGCGGCGCACGCTGGCCTGGGCCGCGTGGTGCAGGACCGCCTCCGGACGCTCGATCTCGAAGAGCTCGTCCAGCCAGGGTGAGTGGACGTCCATCTGGTAGAAGCGAGCCCTGGCCGGCAGGTGCTCGACGTGTCCGGTGTACAGGTCGTCGAGGATCACGACTTCATGGCCGTCGGCCAGCAGCCGATCGGCGACGTGTGATCCGATGAAGCCTGCCCCGCCGGTGACCAGGACCTTCAACGCCGGTGGCTCATCAGGAAGACGATGAGCCCGACCGCGATCAAGCTCCAGTAGCTGATCAGGCGGTCGAGGATCGCGACCGTAAACGCCTGCGAGGCGGTCAGGCCGAAGAACACCAGGACGGCGATGATCCCGCCTTCGACCAGGACCAGCCCGCCCGGCAGCGCCGGGATGGTGGTGAGCAGCGAGGCCACCAGCGCGATGAACACGATCTGCGCCAGGCTCAGAGAGAGGTGCAGGGGGAGCGCTTGCACGACCAGGTACAGGCGGGTGGACTCGGCCAGCCAGACCAGGATCGTCAGGCCGAGCAAGAGGGGCAGGCGACCGGCGAAGGCACTCAGCAGCCCGTGTTTGAAGCGAGCGGCGCGTTCCCGAAGGCGCTCGGGTAGAAACCGAGACAACCGGCCCTCGCTGAAGCGGATCACCAGCAGGCCGCCGATCAGGCCGGCGGCTATCGCCAGACCGACGATGAAGGCCGGCAGGAATCGTTCCGGGACCGAGGCGCGGAAGCTGATCAGGCCGCTGATCAGCAGCAGGCTCATCAAGACGAGAAAGTCGAGCGCGCGTTCGCTGAAGATGGTCCCCAGCCCCTTCGATCCCGAGACGTCGGTCTGCTGGCGCAGCAGGTAGGCCCGGTAGAAATCGCCCATCTTCGCCGGCAAGACGCAGTTCGCGAACCAGGCCAGGATGACGATGTGAAACAGTTCGCCGAAGCGCTCCGATTCGCCGCTGTTGCGGAGCAGCAATTCCCAGCGCACCGTCCGGACCACGAACGAGAGGTAAAATGCCGCTACCGCGAGCGCGTAGATAAAGGGGTTGGTCTGGCTGATGGCGCGAAGGCTGGCCCCATAGTCGAGTTGGACGTGCGTCAGCACGACGAAGAGGACGACGGCGAGGATGCCGAAGGAGATCAACGTGCGTGGATCGGTGAGTCGCTCGCGAAGGGCGGATCTCTGGACCGCCGCCTCGGGCGGAACGGCGGCGGGCTGCATCTTGCGATTCAACATATCAGGGTCCTCCCGCCGCGCCGGGCGCTATTCGGCGATCTTGCGGCGGCGGATGATCCTCTCTAACAACGGCATCAGGCGCTGCGGCTTGCCGCCTGGCCCGTGTTGCCGTCGAACCTGCTCCTGTTCGCGGGCCTCGAGCACCCGGGGTACCCAATCCGACTCGAGCATGGGGGACTCGCCCCCTTCCCAGGTCTTGAGGTAGAAGATCCCCTTCAGTGCCGTGAAGGGAATCGCCAGCTCCTTCACCTCGCTCTGATCGGGGGAGACCAGGGAAAGGGTGACGCCGTACCGGGAGGGCCGGAGCAGACGATCGCTGTACCCTCGCAGCACCTCATGGTCGACGAAGTGGATGGCGACGCGCTGGTAGCTGCTCATGTCAACCGGGTTGGAGGGCGGCCGTGAGTCCAACAGGACGTACTTGAGGCTGCTCAGCGGGACGAACGCCCCACGGTTGTTGGTCCCCAGGTTGTGCACCTTGGTCTCGATGACCGGGTATTCCAGCTCCCGCCGCGGCGGGTCACCGTGCAGGGTCTCACCGTCCAGGAAGCAGTAGATGGCGTGGGGCACGCTCCCCGCATTGTAAGGTCAAATCTCCCTCCCCCTAGGGGGAAGGGCAGGGTCAAATCTCCCTCCCCGTCTGGCGGAGGGCAGGGTCAAATCTCGCTCCCCGTCTCGCGGAGGGCAGGGTCAAATCTCGCTCCCCGTCTCGCGGAGGGCAGGGTCAAATCCCCTCCCCCTCTGGGGGAGGGCAGGGTGGGGGCCGTCACTTGACGAGGAAGGCGAGGCCGCGCCAGTGCGGCGCATAGTGCGGACTGAACTGGACCAGTAAGCTGGCCGGATTCTGGACATACTTGCCGGGAGGCGGCGGGCACGGCGTGCTCATGTTGATACTGCTTTCCATGGCCAACGCGCCGTTATAGAGATTCGCCTGAGGCGCAATGAACTCGCCGGTGACGGCGTATTGGCCTGTCGGGTTCGTGCCGCCGATCGAGCTGACCCCGGTCAACGCTGCCACGGTGCCATTGCTGCCGTTGTTGTCAGCGTCGAACATAGTGCCGTAAAGCTGGAAGGAGCCACCGGACAGCGTTTCGCTCCATGGAGTGCCGTTCGGGCCGCTGATCGTGTCCGTCGACTTAACGTAGAAGCCAATGCTGTCGGTGCCCGAAGAAACAAAGCTCGGGGCCACGAAGAAAATGTTTGGGCCGCCACCGCTTTTTGGAGATGTCGCGCTAAAGGCCGAATTTCCATCGAACACGAACTCCACGCCAGTCGTCCCGTCGGAGGCGGGCGGCAGGTCGCTAATGCCGCCGCTAAACCCATCACTGAAGGTTGTGTATTTCGGAACACTCGGGTTCTGCAGGTTTCCGACGATGCCTCCCGAGATCGTGAAATCGGCATTAACGAAGTAGTAGATCCCGTTCTGGAATTGGTAGAGATTGTATCCGGGCCGCGGGATGTCGAGATCGTGGGTGTAGACGCCTGGCGAGAACTGTAGCGCCGGCGCCCCACCGATGGTGATGGGCGTTCCGGTTGAGCTCTGCTGGTTGGTCGGCTGGAGCGGCGGCTGATAGTTCGGGACCGGCTCGATGTTGGTCGTGGTGGGCGAGACCGAGCCATTCCAGTAGGTGATGATCCCGTGTGTGTCGCTCGCCGAGGCATAGTAAAACTGGCCGTTCAAGTTGATGCCCGGCTGCACCGGGTTCGGGACGTGAAACTTCGCGTTGGAGACCATCTTGCCCAGTGTCGGATCGGGAGTGCAGATGTCCGTGCCGCTGCGACCATCGTCGATCTGGGTGTACCCGTTCTGGTCGTCAAATACGCTGTTTCCCGAGCCGGTCGCCGAGAACCCGAAGACCGTATAGGTAGCGTTGTTGAAGCCTCCGTGTGCATAGGCGTCAGCCACGACCGCGGAGTTCGTGAAACCGAGCACCGTGGCAAACGTGAGCGGCACATTATAGGTCACGCGAACGTGGATTTCATTCGGGTTATTGCGGCTAGGCGTCCATATTTGGACCGTCGCCGAAATATGGGCGGCCGTCTCCGTGATGCCCGCTCCGTAGCCGTTGGGGGTGTAGTTCGGCGATGGTGTCGGAGTGCAGCCGCCATCCTGGGGCGTGTCCAGCAGGCCCTGCAGGGCAAAGACGGATGCCTGGCAGCCGGCGGCCGTGATCATGATCGTCGTCGGGATGGTATCGGCGGTCTTCGGGATTAGTTCCTGGGCGCCTGCCAGGGCGCCGGCGTCCGCCGCGTTCTGGACATCACGGCGCTGGAAGTAGAGGCGGCCCGCATCGAGACCGAGCGCGATGATCCCGAACAAGGCCGTGGCTGACAGGGCCACGATCACGAGGCTCTGCGCTTTCTTGCCGCGACGCAGCTTGATCAGCATTTCAGTACTCCGTCTCCATGGTGGATTGCGCCGAGATCAGTACACCGTTGCCTGAGGCATCCCGGATTACTGGGATCCAGGGCTGGAAGAGAAACGAGATTTTGACCGTGACGTTGCCGCGACCGGGGGTCCCGATGCCCGAGCTGTACCAGATGAAGCCGGTGTTCGGCGTCTGGGGCGTCGCTGGGCAGCTGGAGGTTACCGGCTGGCCGGAACACGGATCGGAGCTCAACGTGAAGCCGCCGCCAAGTTTGCTCTGTACCGCGGCCACTACCTGGGCGTTTGTTGGCAACGGTGTGTCGAATGGGATGGCGGCGCGGGCGCCTTCACGGGCAGCGTCGGAGATGGAGTTGTAGATGTAGACCGCCCGCCCGAGGTCGATGGTTCCCAGCAGCAGCATGAAGAACACGGGTGCGAGAACCGCGAACTCCACCATCGACTGGCCGCTGTGGCGGCGCACGATACCCTTGCGCATCAGTATTCCGACCTGAACACGGCGCTGGTGTTGATCGTCAGTTGGCCGTTCGCGTCGCCAACCAGCTGGCCGATGATCGGCGTGATAAAGGTGAACTTGAAGCTGGCGGACACACTGATCGGGTACTGCGATGTTGGTGTGGCCCCGTTGAAGTACGTAACCCGAGTGTCCTGGTCAGGGGTGACCGTGATGTATGCGGACGGCACCAGGAAGCCAGTGCCTTGAAGCTCCTGGTTGACCCGTGCCTGGATCGCCGCGTCATCGGGCGTCACGCAGGTCGGCCCCGGCGGCGGGACGACGTTGCAGCTGGGGTTCAGTCCCAGGTAATGGGGGGTGACCGCGTAGCGTGCCGCCTCCCGAACCGCGTTGGTGAGCGAGATCTGGTAGTAGAAGGCGCGCCCGAGGTCCAGCATCCCCATCATGCCGATCACGAGGAATGGCACCATCACCGCCATCTCGGCGAGGGCCTGGGCTCGTTTCCCGCTTGAACGTGAGTGCCTCTGGGTCATGCCTGGTTTTCCTGAGCGGTTAGAATCGCCGCGGCGCGGCCACGGGACACATGACAAAACAGGTGAAATCCTCGGACTCCTTCGCAATTCAACGCCAGCCTATGCGAAAGCCTGTAGCGACCCCAAGAGCCGGCGCGTATCGTGACGGCCCCGTCGCGGGCCTGTTGCGGGCTTCTTTCGGATCTTGTTACGGCTCTGTTGTTATGAGGCCCTTAAGGTTGTACCGACCTGTAACCGTGGCGCTCGCCCTGGCGCTCCTGTCGATGCAGCCGGCCGTCGCGGCGGGCAACCTGACCCTGCCCTTCGCGAACCCTAACCCGCGGATCACGTCATGGATGGACCACCATTACCCGACTCGGCAGGAGGACGGGATCATGATCCGGTTCGACGGCGCGACGGGCTATGCCTACGACGGCCATCGCGGCACAGATTTCGCTGTCCCCTCGAATACCCCCGTGGTCGCGGCCGACGACGGCACTGTGATTTACAGCGAATGGAGCGACAGCGGTGGATGGGGGGTGGTTATCGACCATGCCTACGACCGGACCGCGTACTTCCACAACAACCAGCTCTTCGTCTATCCGGGCCAGCACGTCTCCCGCGGCCAGCTGATCGCGTTGAGCGGCAGCACGGGCAACTCCACCGGCCCGCACGTGCACTTCGAGGTGCGCGATCTGCTGACGCCGTGGCATTCGATTGATCCGTATGGTTGGACCGGACCGGGCCCGGACCCGTGGCGTTGGGACCTGGACTACCTCTGGACGAGCAACCCGCCGGTTCCGTTCGTCTTGCCGCTGGCCTTTCCGGGCGGCGCGCACTGGAATTTCTGGTACGGCATGGACGGTCCGCCACCGCCCGTAACCTGGCGCCTTCGCGACGGTGGGCACGGGCTCGCCGGCTACGCCGCAAAATGGGACGCGGACCCGGGCGTCTCCGCTCCCCGCACCCAGGCGACCGGTGGTGCCGCGACCGTCCCCGGGCCTGGCTCCCATATTCTGCACCTGCGGGTCTTCGACCGGGCCGGCGCCAGCGCTGACATCACCTACCTATATCTATATGACGTCGAGCCGCCCAGCTCGGCGCTCCGGGTGGATCACGGATCCTCGAGCGCCCTCAGTCTTCACTGGTCGGGCAGCGACAACCTCTCCGGCGTCAAGGACGTCGGGATCGAGGTCAGTCAAGGGTCGTCGCCGCTGCGGCCGTGGTTCTCGCTGAGTGCCGACCCGGTGTCGGCCGGCAAGATGGTGGGCGCGCTTCGCTTCCTGGGGACTCCGGGCGCCGACTACCGATTCCAGTTGACGGTGCGGGACGCGGCGCGAAACCCGGCTCCGGCGATGGTGTTGAACGCGACAGTTCCGTCGGGGGTCGGGCCACCGGCGACGGCCGCCGATGGCAGCATCCTGGGACCACTCCCTCCTCAGCCCGACGGATCGGCGCCTGCCGCGGGCCTCCGGCAGGAGCATCCCTCGACAGCTGGCGCGCTGCTGCTCGGCGCCGATGCATCGTTGGACGCAGTTGGTCGCGATCGGGCGCCAGTGCCGGCGCCCCCGGCGTCGCTCGCGCCAGCCGTCGACGTGAGTTGGTCAAACTCCGGTGCCATCCGCCTACTGGCCGACGGCACCACCTGGACCGACGCCGGCACCGCCGGGCCGCGGTATGCGGTCAGCTCCCCAGTGCGGCTGCTCGCCGCGACTGACGGCGCGCTGATGGTGGTTGACGCGGACGGAGCGATCGCCGGTGGAACGGGCGTGGCATCGGCGCTGCCCGCCGGCGCGACGGTAGTCGATGCGGCCTTATTCCCCGGGGGCCACTCGGGTCTCGCGCTCGACAGCACGGGCGGCGTGCACGCCTTCGGCGGCGCGGACGCTGCGCTCGCGGCGATGCCCGCGAGCTGGACGCTGCCGGGTCAGCCGGGCGGCATCGCGCTGTCCGGCACCGCCCAGGCGCCGGCCGGCATCATCACCGACTCGAGCGGCGACTGGCAGACCTTCGGCAGCCTCCTGCTGCTGCCAGACGCCACCTTCGGGGGCCCGACCTTCGACCCGACGACCGGCCTTCCGATCCGGTGACTCTCAGCCGGCCGCCCGAAGCGGCGACACCGCGGGAGACCCGAAGATGCGGCGGACCGCCGCGACCGCATAGTCGACGTCCTCCCTCGAGACGCCCCGGTGGGTGACCATCCGCCAGCGGTAGGTTGAGGCCTGGTCGAGCAAGACACCCGAGTCACGGCATCGGTCGAGGAACTCGCGCGCCGTCAGCGGCGGTCGGCAGTCGCCAAACACCATGTTCGTCTCCACCCGGCTGAGGTCGATGTCGATCCCCGGCAACCCCTGCAGACCTTCGGCCAGGCGGCGCCCGTTGGCGTGATCCTCGGCGAGGCGATCAACCATTTCATTGAGTGCGCACAGCCCCGCGGCCGCCAGCACCCCCGCCTGCCGCATGCCGCCACCCACCATCTTGCGCATCCGTCGGGCGCGCTCGATGAATTCCTTGGAGCCGGCCAGCATCGATCCGACCGGCGCGCTCAAACCCTTCGAGAGACAAAACATGACCGAGTCTACAGGCGTGGTTAGTTCGCGGACGTCGACCTTGAGCGCGACCGCCGCGTTGAAGACCCGGGCTCCGTCCAGGTGAACCGGGAATCCGGCCTCGTGGGCGACGGTGCAGAGCGCCAGGGTTTGCGTCGGGGTCAGGCAGGTTCCGCCTTTGCGGTTGTGGGTGTTCTCGAGACAGAGCAGTCCGGTGGGCGGCTCGTGAATATCAGCCGGGCGGATCGCCTCCCGCACCTGGTCGGGTCGCAGCCGGCCGTCTTCTGTATCCAGCGGGCGGAGCTGGAGTCCGCCGACCACCGACGCACCCGCCACCTCGTTCTGGAAGACATGGCTGTCCACCTCGAGAATGACCTCCTGCCCGGGCTGGGTATGGCTGAGGAGCGCGCAGAGGTTCCCCATCGTCCCGCTGGGAACGAAGAGGGAGGCTTCCTTGCCGACCATTTCCGCCGCCCGTTGCTGGAGGCGATGAATGGTCGGGTCTTCGTCCCAGACGTCGTCCCCCACCTCGGCGGTCGCCATCGCCTTGCGCATCGACTCGGTGGGCAAAGTGAACGTGTCGCTGCGGAGCTCGACCGTGCGCACCATCAGCTGAAGTTTATCGACCGAGTTGCCCGTAGATCAGCGGGTGGGAAGCGATGACGTCGGTGATCGCGAGATCCGTTTTGCGGTCGATCGTCACCTGCACCCGCGTCTGCAGGCTGCTCGCCGAGAGATCCGCGGCTGGCTGGAGCTGCTCCGGGTCGCCGATCACCAGTAGCAGCAGCGGCCCGCTGACCGTGCGTCCGCCGATGACAAGATTCTGACCCCGGCTGACGATCGGGGTGCTGCCGACGATGCGATCGCCGTTGAGGGAAAAGGCTTCGGCGCCGGCGTTGCGGAGGCTGTTCAGGGCGTCCTGGAGCTCGAAGTCCATGATCGACCCCTGGATCCCGATCTGCAGCCCAGGTCCGCGCACCGGGATCTCGCCATTGACTTCGCGCAGCGTCGTCAGCTCCGTTTCGATTGCCTGGGAGTCAGCGCCGCCGGCGGTGAGCGCCTGCTGAAGCTGCGCCTGCTGCAGCGACAGCGCGGCACTCTGCTGGATCAGCTGGTTGTTAGCGCGGTTGAGGTCGTTGATCAGCAGCGCCACGCTGGTGTCGTCCTGGGCGGCGAGGGTCCGGGCCACCGCCGCCTGCGATCGGAGCTGGATCACGACCAGAAACCCGAGCGCGAGCCCGATCAGGCTGACCACGATCAGCCGCTGGGTCCGGGCCGTGCCGCTAGCCGAGCGGTTGGGCATATTTCACCAGGAAGGTTGCGTCGTACGCCGCAATGCTGAGGCGAGTGCTGCGCAACCAGCTCAGGCCCAGGCCGTAGATCCGGCTGCGGCTCTTGAGCTCAGCCAGCTGGTCGGGGTCGGCGAGTCCGTTCGCCAGAGACGAGGGATCACCGATGGCTGTCACCGTATACGGTGCGCTCAGCCGGCTGCCGTTGTTGACCAGGATGTTCACGCCGGCGTAATGGAACGCGGTGGTTGGTACGATTCGTTGGCCATTGACGGCGATCGCTTCCGCGCCGCTGGCCCACAAGAGATTGACGATGTCCTGCATGTCCTGGTAATGGACCGTCCAGCCGAGGGAGCGATCGGCGGGATCGTTGGGATCGGAGCCGTCGTGCAGCAAGACCGTAAGCCCGGGACCGTGGAGCGGCGTCAGCCCGGCGATCGTCTTCTCGTCGTCGAGTTGGGCTTTCACCTGCTGGGCGGCGCTCGACCGGCGGGCGCTCTCGTCTTCCCCGGTTTTGACGCCGGCCTGGAGCGTCTGGACCCGCGCCTTCAGCGTTCGGTTCTGGTCCTCGAGCTGGTTGACGCTCTTACGGAGCGCCTCGTCGCGCGCCAGCCGGTTGGAAGGCGGAAGCGGCTGGCTCCGGAACTGCGTGGCGGCGAGGCTGGTGACGAGGAAAGTGGCCAGCGAAACGCTGGCCAGCACGGTCATCCGCGGCGTCACGGTGCCGTGTAGTGTAATGGGTGCCGAGCGCAGAGTCAGGCAAGTTGTCGGCGTGAAAAGCAGGAGGAAGCATGGCTCAGAAGGTTGAGGCGGCGCCGTTCAAAGGCCTTGCCGAGGCGGATCCAGACCAGGCCAATCCGTGGAAGATCGCCCAGCGACAGTTCGACATCGCCGCCGAGGCGCTCGGGCTCGACCCGAATATGGCCCGCGTGCTAAGAGAGTGCAAGCGTCAGCTGATCGTCACCTTCCCGGTGCTGATGGACGATCACACCATCCAGATGTTCACCGGTTTTCGGGTGCACCACAACATCGACCGGGGGCCGGCCAAGGGCGGGATCCGCTATCACCCGGGTGTCACCGTCGATGAGGTCAAGGCGCTGGCCATGTGGATGACCTGGAAGTGCGCCGTGGTTGGGATTCCCTACGGCGGAGCCAAGGGCGGGGTGATCGTGGATCCCAAGCGCCTCAGCCGCAACGAGCTCGAGAACCTGACCCGTCGCTACACCAGCGAGATCAGCATCCTGATCGGGCCCGACCGCGACATTCCAGCGCCCGACGTCAATACCAACGCTCAGATCATGGCCTGGATGATGGACACCATCAGCATGCACGCCGGCCACTCGGTACCGGCGGTGGTGACCGGCAAGCCGCTCGGGATCGGCGGCTCGGAGGGCCGGCCGGAAGCGACCGGTCGCGGCTGCATGCTCACGACCATCGCGGCGCTGAAGCACCTGAACATTCGCCCGGAAGACGCCACGGTGGCGGTCCAGGGGGTGGGCAACGTGGGGTACACCACCGCCAAGCTGCTGGCCGAACGAGGATGCAAGGTGATCGCCGTCAGCGATTCGAACGGTGCCTGCTACAACGAAGACGGCATCGAGCTGGACGAGGTCGTCCGTGAAAAGGAGTTGAACGGTCGGCTCCGGCAGAAGGTCTGCGAGTTCATCTCCAATGAAGAGTTACTCGAGCTACCCGTCACCGTCCTGGTGCCGGCTGCGCTCGAGAACCAGATCCACCGGGGTAACGCGAATCGCATCAAGGCCAGGATCGTCTGCGAGGGCGCCAACGGCCCGACCACACCGGAGGCGGACGAGATCCTTTACGACAAGGGCGTCTTCGTGATCCCCGACATCCTGGCGAACGCCGGCGGGGTGACGGTGTCCTACTTCGAGTGGGTGCAGGACCTGCAGGAGTTTTTCTGGGATGAGCACGACATCAATGAGCGGCTGGAGCGGATCATGCTGCGGGCATTCGACAACGTGCTCAAGGTCAGCCTGGAGAAGAAGGTCATGATGCGCACCGCCGCGTACGTCCTGGCGGTCGACAAGGTCGCGCAGGCCACCACAATTCGCGGGATCTACCCCTAGCCGTTTTTCCCCTCCCCAAGCTTGCGGGGAAGGGCAGCCATATTCCCCCTCCCCCTGGCGGGGATGGGCAGCCATATTCCCCCCCTGGGGGGAAGGGCAGCCATATTCCCCCTCCCCCTGGCGGGGATGGGCAGCCATATTCCCCCTCCCCCCTGGCGGGGAAGGGCAGCCATATTCCCCTCCCCCGCTGGCGGGGGAGGGTCAGGGTGGGGGTTTTAGATCGACCACGGTGCCGTCCGTCAGGCGCTGTAGTTCCGCAGGGGTGATCGGGAACACGTGCCGGGGGGTGCCGGCCGCGGCCCAGACGATGTCGTAACCCATCAAGTCCCGATCGATATAGGTGGGGATCGCCGCCGGGAAACCGGCCGGAGGGACGCCGCCGATCGCGAAGCTGGTCGTCTCGCGCACCGCATTCGCGTCGGCTCTCGAGATCCGTCTCCCTGTCAGCGCGCCGAGACGCGCGGTATCGAGCTGGTTGATCCCGGAAACCAGGGCCAGGAGGGGCGCATCGCCCGCGATGAACACCAGCGACTTCACGATCTGACCCACGCTGGTTCCGATCGCGTCAGCGGCCTCGAGCGCGGTCCGGGTCGACACGTCGAATTCCTGGATCCGCGCCTCAACGCCGGCCGCCATCAGGGCGGCGCGCACCCGGTCCGGCGCAGAAAGTGCTTGATCCATGCTGAAGGCCATCCGTTATAATCCCCGAAAACCACTCGTCCTGAGGACCACGCATACCCATTGATTGCGACACGGGTTCGGAGCCGGCGACGATGAGTGTGCGTGCGCCCGCAAAGCCCTCGGTCTTCGAGCCCAGCGACAGCGTCGAGCTAGGCCGTTTCAAACGAGCCCGCCGCGCTTATGGCTTCGACGAGGTCGCCCTGGTGCCGGGGCGGGTCACGATCAATCCCGATGAGGTTGACTGCTCCTTCGAGCTCGGTTCACTCCGACTTGCGGTTCCGATTCTGGCGGCGGCCATGGATGGCGTGGTCGACGTGCGTTTCGCGGTTGAGATGGGACGCCTCGGCGGGATGGCGGTACTCAACCTCGACGGGCTCCAAACTCGTTATGTCGATCCGACGAGCGTCCTTCGGGAAATTGCTGAGGCGCCGAGGGACCGCATCAATGGGCTGCTGCAGAGTCTCTACCAGGCACCGGTTCGCGAACAGCTGATCGGTGAGCGAATCACGGCGGTCAAGCGGGCCCGGGTACCGGTCGGCGTCTCGACCGTTCCAGCCCACGCCAGCCGACGTGCCAGCCTGGTGCAAGAGGCGGGCGCCGACTGCCTCGTCGTGCAGGGGACGGTGCTGACCGCGCGGCACATCTCGCGGACGTACGAGCAGCTTTCCTTCGAACGACTCTGTGCTGACCTGTCCATCCCGGTCGTCGCCGGCAATTGCGTCGAGTATGAGACGGCGCTGGAGCTGATGCAGACGGGCATCGCCGGCATCCTGGTGGGCGTCGGGCCGGGAGCGGCTTGCACCACCCGCGGCGTGCTGGGGGTTGGCGTCCCGCAGGTCACCGCCACCAGTGACGTGGCCGCCGCGCGCGAGACGTACCTGCGAGAAAGTGGCCGGCGGGTCCAGGTGATCACCGATGGGGGGATGCGGGTTGGGGGCGACCTTGCCAAAGCCTTCGCCTCGGGGGCCGACGCCGTCATGATCGGCTCCATCTTCGCCGGGACGACCGACGCGGCAGGGGGCGGATATCACTGGGGAATGGCCACGCCGGATCCGAACTTGCCGCGTGGTACGCGGATCAAGGTGGGCCAGCGAGGGACGCTTCGAGAAGTGTTGCTCGGCCCTGCACGCGTCGATGATGGCACCCAGAACCTGGTCGGCGCCCTACGCTCGGCGATGGGCGTGTGCGGCGCGCGAAACCTGCGCGAGTTCCAGCGCACCGACATGGTGATCGCGCCGGCGATTCAGAGCGAGGGGAAGTTGTTCCAGCAGGCTCAGCAAGTCGGGATGGGGACATAGCCTCCGCGCGGAGCTCTCCCATCGCGGTCGCCGCTCCGGCGCAGGAGCTCGTTCTCGTCCTTGACTTCGGGTCGCAATACAGCCAGCTGATCGCCCGGCGGGTGAGGGAGGCTGGAGTCTACTGCGAGCTGATCGAAGGCACGACGCCCTGGAGCGTGATTCGTGATCGGGCGCCGAAAGCGCTGATCCTTTCGGGCGGCCCGGCCAGCGTCTACGGTGACGGGGCGCCACTGGCCGACCCGGCGGCGTTGAATGCAGGGATCCCTTTGCTCGGTATCTGCTACGGCATGCAACTACTCGCCCACCAGCTGGGCGGCCGGGTGGTGAGCGCGGGCAAACGGGAATATGGCCCGGCCAGCGTGCGGGTCGAAGACCCGGCAGCACTCTTCAAGAACCTGCCGTCCGAACTGGCCGTCTGGATGAGTCACGGTGACACCGTCCTCGAGCCGCCGGCCGGGTTTCGGCGGCTGGCCCAATCCGAGAACTCGATGATCGCCGCCATGACCGATGGTGCGGGGCGATTCGGGATCGCGTTTCATCCTGAGGTCATCCACACCCCGCAGGGTCGTGAGATTCTCCAGAATTTTCTCTACCAGGTGGCCGGCTGCCGGGGCACCTGGAGGCCGGCGGCGTTCATCGAGCAGGCGACTAGCGCGATTCGCGAGCAGGTGGGGGATGGCCGCGTCCTCTGCGCACTCTCGGGTGGTGTCGACTCGGCGGTCTGTGCCACGCTGGTCCATCACGCGGTTCCGGGACAGCTGACCTGCCTGCTCGTCGATAACGGCTTGCTGCGTCGCGATGAACGCCGCCGGGTCGAAGACGTCATGCACCGTCACCTCGGCATCGAGCTCAGGGCAGTCGACGCCACCGAGAAATTCCTCGCCGCGCTGCAAGGCGTGATCGATCCGGAGGAGAAGCGGCGCCGGATCGGCGCCACCTTCATCAAGGTCTTCGAACGCGAAGCGGCCTCGCTGCGCAACATCGACTATCTGGCGCAGGGCACACTGTACCCGGACGTGATCGAGAGCACCAGTCACGACACGGTCAACGCCCACCGCATCAAGACGCATCACAACGTCGGGGGGCTACCGGCCGATCTTCGCCTCAAGCTGGTCGAGCCACTTCGGTACCTGTTCAAGGACGAAGTCCGTGCCCTCGGCTCGGTGCTGGGCCTGCCGCCGGACATGGTGTACCGTCAACCCTTTCCTGGCCCCGGATTGGCGGTGCGCATCATCGGCGAGGTCACCCGGGATCGGCTGGAGACACTGCGGGCGGCGGACTGGATCGTGGTCGACGAAATCAAGGCAGCCGGTCTCTACCGCACGCTCTGGCAGGCGTTCGCGATCCTCACGCCGTTGCAGAGCGTGGGCGTGATGGGCGACTATCGGACCTACGGTAACGTCGTGGCCGTGCGGGCCGTGCAGAGCGAGGATGGGATGACGGCCGATTGGGCGCGGCTGCCCTACGACGTCCTGGCCAAGATCTCGAGTCGCGTCGTCAATGAGGTCCCCGGTGTCAACCGCGTTGTCTACGACATCTCGTCGAAGCCCCCCTCGACAATCGAATGGGAATAAATGTCCTGATTGTCGGCGCCGGCGCCCGTGAGCACGCGCTCACCTGGAAGGCGCTGCAGAGCCCGCTCACGAGCTCAGTCTTCTGTGCACCGGGCAATGCCGCCACCTCGGCGATCGCCATCAATATCGGACTGGCCGCGACGGATGTCGACCGCATCGTGCGCTTCGTCGGCGAGCGCGACATCGGCCTCACCGTCATCGGGCCGGAGGCTGCCGTCGCTGCGGGTCTGACCGATCGCCTGACGGAGGCGGGACGGCTGGTGTTCGGCCCGACGCGCGCCGCCGGCCGGATCGAGAGCAGCAAGGCCTTCGCCAAATCGTTGATGGTACGGGTCGGGGTCGCGACTCCTGCCTACCGGGTCTTCGACGACCCGGCCGGCGCAAAGGACTTCGTCCGCGGCGAGCGGCGTGCGTTCGTCGTTAAAGCCGATGGGCTCGCAAAAGGCAAGGGGACCCTGGTGCCGCGGGATGCCGAAGAAACCCTCGAATGTATCGACACGTTGATGCTGCGACGAACGGTCGGGGACGCGGCCGACCGAATCGTCCTCGAGGAAAAGATCGACGGCCGCGAGGTCTCGCTGATGGCGCTGGTCGATGGCGAGCACGTGCTGGCGCTGCAACCTGCCTGTGATTACAAGCGGGTGCTCGACGGCGACAAAGGGCCGAACACGGGTGGGATGGGCGGCTACTCGCCGGTTCCATCCTTCGGCCCGGCCGATGTCGAGCACGCGATCGACACTGTGCTGATGCCGATTGTCGGCGGGCTGCGCGAGGATGGCACGCCCTACCGCGGCTGCCTCTACGCCGGTCTGATGGTCGGGTCGGCCGGTGTCCAGGTGCTGGAATTCAACGCTCGCTTCGGCGACCCGGAAGCGCAGGTCGTGCTGCCCCGGCTCGAGACCGACCCGATCCCGCTGCTCGAGGCCGCCGCTCGTGGCGAACTGGCGGGCGTGCCCGTATCGTGGTCGGCCCGCTCCAGCGTCGGCGTCGTTCTCGTCTCGCGCGGCTACCCGGGAACCTACGCGACCGGGTTCCCGATCGATGGGCTGGGGACGATCGAGCGCGACGCTTTGGTGTTTCATGCTGGGTCCGCGGCAAGTCCGTCCGGTTACGTCACCGCCGGCGGCCGGGTGCTGACGGTGGTAGCGCTCGGTGACTCCCTTGGCGATGCGCGCGATCGCGCGTATCGCAATGTCGACCGGATCCACTTCGACGGTATGACCTGCCGGCGTGACGTGGCGCTGCGGGAGGTGGAGACGCCGGCGCTCCGATGAACGAGGCGCCCATTGTCGGGATCGTCATGGGGAGTGAGTCGGACCGGCCGACGATGCAGCGCTGTTGCGAGGTGCTCGATGGAGCGCTGCATCGTCG
>Ga0207646_10002625_pt1 | contig 21111 bp, 14 predicted proteins | sample KBSK5502metaG_FD_184343 | JGI IMG/M metagenome (GOLD analysis project Ga0207646, IMG submission 184343) | Corn, switchgrass and miscanthus rhizosphere microbial communities from Kellogg Biological Station, Michigan, USA - KBS K5-50-2 metaG... | ecosystem: Host-associated > Plants > Roots >... | reverse complement strand
GTGAAAGTACACCGCCGCGAGAAGGATGGATCGACCACAACCGACGTTGAGCCGTTCCACCCTTTTGTTTGGGCCGACAGCGACGTTGTCGATCTTGGAATCGAATCGGAAAAGCTCAAAGGCGATTTGAAATTTGGTTGGTCGATCACAGTCGACAGTTGGAAGGAACTGATCGCGCTGCGCAATGGATTGAAGAATGCCGGGCGCGATTTCTTCGCCTTTACCGACCCGGTCCAACATTATCTCACCGCGACTGGCCGAACGCTGTTCAAAGATTTGCCTTTCGAAGAGCTGAAAAGAATGCAAATGGAAGTGCTCACCTTTTCAGAAGGCGATGCAGATCACATCATGAGCATCGCGCTCTCGGACAACAGCGGCTGGGAAGAGCTGATTATTGTCGATCCAAAAAAAGTGCCCGAATCCGAGCACGCCGCGATCAAGCGTTTAACGACTTTGATTAAGGAGCGCGATCCGGACGTGATCGAAGGTCACAACTTGTTTCGGTTCGATCTGCCCTATCTCGTCGCGCGCGCCAAGAAACTGAAAAGGAAACTCGACTGGGGCCGCAGCGGCGGATTTTTGCGCTCGCGACCGTCTCGGCTGCAAATCGCGGAGAAGACGATCGATTATCCCAAGTTCACGATCGACGGTCGCCATTTCGTCGACACTTTTCTGCTCGCGCAGTTTTACGATGTCGGAATGCGTTCGCTCGCCGGTTTCGAGCGCACTGACGTCGCGCGACACTTCGGATTTTGTGATGAAGAAATCTCAGCGCTCGCAGGCAAGGAGCTGGAGCGTACTTACAAGGACAACGACGAAAGATTCCGCCGCCGGGCACTTTGCGGCGTTCGGGAAACGCGCGCGGTCTCGGAATTGCTCAGCCCGAGCTACTTCATTCAGGCACAGATTTTTCCCTACAATTATCAGGACGTGATCGTGCGCGGCAACGCGACTCGGATCAACGGTTTGTTTCTGCGCGAATATTTTCGACAGAAACACAGCATTCCGGAGCTGCCGCTGCCGCAAACGTTCGAAGGCGGTTACACCGACATCTTCTTCGCCGGCGTGGCGCGCAACGTCTGGCATTGCGACGTGGCCTCCCTTTATCCATCGATCATGCTCCAGTTCGATTGCTTTCCCGCGAGCGATCGATTGCAGATCTTTCGACATTTACTGACCGATCTCCGCACGTTCCGTTTGGAAACCAAGGCGGCGATGCGCGCTGAAAAGGATCCGGCCAAGCAGCGCTACTTCCACGCGCTGCAAAACACTTTCAAGATTCTGATCAACAGTTTTTACGGCTATCTCGGATTCGCCCAGGGACATTTCGCCGACTTCGACGCGGCCGCGCGGGTCACGCAAATCGGACGCGACCTGTTGAAAAAGATGATCGAGTGGCTGAACGCGCACGGCGCAAAAGTGATCGAGGTCGACACCGACGGAATTTATTTCGTGCCGCCGGACACGATCGACATCGACGAATTGCAAAAAGGGTTGGCGAAAGAATTGCCGCCGGGAATCGAAGTCGAATTCGACGAGCAGTTCGACGCGATGTTCAGCTACAAAGCGAAGAATTACGCGCTGCTGACGAAAGATGGCGACGTCATCATCAAAGGTGGCGCATTGAAGTCGCGCGGTCTCGAGAAATTTCAGCGCGTCTTCCTGGAGGAAATGATCAAGCTCATCATGGAAGGTAAGTCCGACGCGATTATCGACCTTCGAAACCAGTTCGAGAAAAAAATCCGCAACCGCGAATGGAAGATCGATATGTTGATGAAGACCGACACGCTTCAGGATTCGCTCGATAAATATCGGGCAAAAATCGCCGGTTCAGCGCGCAATCGGGCCGCAGCTTACGAGCTCGCACTGGCCAGCAGTCGCGCCTACAAGCCAGGCGACCAGGTCAGCTATTATATTAAGAGCACCCCGAAGAAGGTCCCGGCCTATGAAGCGGCCAGGCTCGCCACCGACTTCGATCCGCAAAATCGCGATGAGAACGTTGATTACTACATCGCCAAGCTCGATGAGCTGATGAAGAAGTTTGGTGATCTAGTTCCAGCGCCCGAGCAAGAGACTCTGAAGCTTTAAACCAATCTCGCGTCGAGATTGATTTGGGTGCCGGCCAACGCGACCGAAACCGGACAGGTTTTCTTGGTCTGCTCCGCTTGCTCTCGAAATTTTGTTTCATCGATCCCCGGCACTTCCGCTTCAGTCTTGAGATCGATCGTCGTGATCTTTGGGCCGCCGCCCACCATTTCCAGTTTCACTGTCGCGGTCGTGCTGATGCGCTTCGCCGGATGACCTGCCTTTTCCAAATTTGCCGAGAGCGCCATCGAATAACAGCCGGCCTCGGCCGCGCCGATCAGTTCCTCCGGGTTCGTTCCTTTCGCTTCCTCGAATCGTGATGAAAATGAATACGGCCCTTCAAATGCGCCGCTCCCGAGTTTCATCGTTCCCTTGCCCTGTTTTAAAGTTCCCTCCCACACCGCAGATCCAGTTCGTGTTGCCATAGTTTTACCTCCTTTAGTTTGTCTTTTGGCTAAACGCTTCGCCCGGATCAGCGCAGGCGCAACTCACGCCGGCTCAGGGGCAGCAATGTCGGTGAGGGGTGAAGACCGATCCCGCTTTGCTTGTGCGTTCGCTAAAGCACGCTGTTTGCGGCCGAGAAACAGGCTGAGAACACACCAAACGCCGGTCAGCGGCACCGCGACCCAGGAAATACCGGTCAGACCCAGACCGAGCCAGCGCAAAAGTGAATACGACCATGCACCAACTTGATCAGCGACGCGGTAAACAAAGGTGTCGATAAAACTCTTGGCTTTGTATTTGTCTTCGCGACTGAGAACGGTGAAGAGAACTTCGCGCGCGGGACGCGTAACGGCAAAATTTCCAGCGCGGCGCGCGACTTGAAAAACGGCGAACAAGCTCAACACCGGCGAGATCCCGATTGCGATGAAGCCAATCATGCTCAGCACGGGCAGGAAAGCGAGGGTGGGGCCGACGCCGATCCATTTCAGCAAACGACCGGTGAGGAAAAGTTGCACGAGTAAGGTGAGTGAATTCACCCAGGTATCAATGTGCGCGAAGAAAGCAGTGCGCGCGGCACGATCGTGGAATTGGCTTCCAGTGATATCAGCTTGCTGAAAATAAACAAAGGTGGTGGTAATGGCGTATAGGAACATGAACCCGCAAATCGCCATTAGATAAGGCGAGCGGAAGACATGTGAGATGCCGGTGATGATTCCGCCGCCGACCGGCCTTTCGGCCGCTTTGTCATCGCGCGCCGCGCTTCGCTCAGGATGACGAGTGTGGAAATCAGCAGGAAAAAATCGCACGCACCACGCTGCCGCCTCCAGCATGATCGCTGAAATGATGAACAAATTAACGGCGCCGATTCCTTTCACGAGCGCTCCGGCGAGAAACGCGCCGACGATGCCTCCAAGCTCGCCGCCCACGCTGATGAACGCGAAGAGGCGTTTGCCCTGATCGGGGCTGAATACATCCGACATGAACGCCCAGAAGACGGTAAGGACGAAAAGGTTGAAGGCGCCGCTGACCCACACGAAGAAAGCTGTCCCGACCCAAAACTGTGCAGCGTTACTCAGGTAGCGCATCGCCAGATAAAAGACGGCGAGATTCAAAATGAAAAAACGGTAAGCGATCGGAATGAATCGGCGTCGCGACATCCGCGCGACGATGGCCGAGAAGGCAGTGTTGGCGACAAGAGCAACGAGCAATGTGCCGGTGAACATCCACCAGAGATTTTGGACGCCGTTGTGCGCGCCGATGTCATCGCGCACGGGTTTGATGACGTAGTAACTACCGAGGACGAGAAAATTAAAAACGAAACCGAGCCAAAGGGCGCGGAGTTCCTCCGGCTTAACGTCAACAATTTTGGAAAAGAGCTTCTTCAAAGGAGAACTAATCTGGAAACCATGAAACCACGAAGGTTATTCCTGGCTTCCTGGATTCCAGATTCAATTTATTTCTGCTGTTTCTTCCATGCGGCCAGCACCTCTGCCTCACGCTCCGAGGTCAGACCAGCGCGCAACTTCGATTGTCGATCTTGCGGAAGCGATTTGAACGAGGCAAGCGTGTCGCGCGCGGTATCGCCAAGCGGACGAAAAGTTAAACCTTTTCCCACCGCCCGAGTGATGCTCGTTCGCGCGATCCCACTTTCTTTTCCGGCCCAAACCGGCATATCCGACCATGGTTCCACTTTTTGCTGAGTCAGGAATTCCTCGCTCACCCAGATGAAATTGGAATTCGCCTTCTCCGCCGCTTTGATTCCATCGAGCATTCCGCCAATGCCAAGCGGTTTGGCCGGGCCGGTCGCGTTATAAATTCCGGTCTCACCATTTTCGACCATGCGAACCGTCCACTCGGCCAGATCGCGCGCGTCGATGAATTGCACCGGATCATCAGGATTTCCGGGAGCGAGCACTTCGCCGCCGCGATCGATTCGCACTGGCCAGTAGGTAAAGCGATCGGTCTCGTCGCGCGGACCGACAATCAAACCCGGACGAATGATCGCCGTTTTTCCAGGAAACCATTTCTCAGCTTCTTTTTCCGAAAGCGCTTTAAGCGGGCCGTAAGTTTTGTAACCGGACGCTCTCATCGCTTCGAGCGTCTCTTTGTACGGATCCAGGCCCTCGTATTTCTCGACCGGTGCCGACTCATCGACAGCTTGTTTTACCTCGCCATAAACCGAGATCGTGGAAATGAAAGCGTAGCGCTCGACATTACCTTTCAAGATTTGCGCAGCATCGCGCACCCACGCGGGCAAGGTTGTTGGGTTATCGATCACGGCGTCCCATTGTCGATTTTTCAACGCGTCGAGCCTGCCGTTGCGATCGCCCACGAGCTGTTCGACCTCGGCCGGCAGTTCGCCCGGATGGGTTTTGCCGCGATTAAACGTTGTGACCTTGTGTCCGCGGCCCAGGGCATACCGGACTTGATACGGGCCGGTAAAACCGGTTCCGCCAAGAATTAGGATGCGCAAAGGCTTCACAGTTTTCTCCGCAAATAAGGATGTCGATCTTGCAGTCAAAGCCAAAGCGCCTGCCGCAGACATTTTGACGAAGGAACGGCGATTGATAGAAGAATTCATTGGCGCGTCGGAGATTATGTCATGTCGAGCAATATGCCACTCCGACTCGGGCCGAGACATCTCTTAATATTTCAGAAACAGCAAGAGATTGACTCGTTCGTCTCCCGACTCTCTCGCCGCTACCCTTGCAGCGCAACCGTCTATGTCGCTCGCCCCGCTCGCTCCATTCCTCCACCCATTCGACTTCGCTCAGGGCAAGCTTTCGGTCGGAATAACAAAAACAGGGTCGATTCGCATGCCAAAAAACTCGAAAAATTCGTCAAAAATCGGTTGCGAAGGCAGAGATTGTGCTCGATAAGTCGCGCTCTTTATGCCGAAAACCAGTCCCCTCCCCCCTTATTTGCTTGCGATCTCCGCTTGCGGTTTGCTCTTTGGGACTGCGGCCCAAGGCCAGCTTGCTGGATCGGCGAAATCGCGATTTATTTTCAAAGACGCCGACGGAAAAACCGACTCGGCCGAGGTCGTCGCCAAATACGTCCCGAAGAAAATTGTTCATCCGTTCGCAAAAACGGACAGTCCGGTCGACCCCAGATTGAGACGGCCGGCGACAGATGCCGATGGAAAAACCGACTCGGCCGAGATCGTCGCGAAATATATCCCGAAGAAAATCGTCCATCCATTCGCGAAAGGGGACACCTCTATCGACCCCAAATTGAGACGGGCGGCGACCATCGCCGAGGAACGCGCCAATGCTCATTCACGCGAGCGATGCTGGCATTACGTGAAACAAGCGTTGTTCGCTTCTGGCGCAGTCAGCTCGTATCCGCAGAGCGTTTACGCCAAGGACGCCGCCAAAGAGCTGGTCAATAATTACGGTTTCAAGAAACTGTCCGTGCGTGATCCCTACAAAGCGCCGGTTGGCTCGGTGCTGGTTTACAATGCGAACAAAGGCGCAGGTCACGTGGAGATCAGGACCAAGAGCGGTTTCGCGAGCGATTTTCGTTCCAAAATTCCTTCGCCGCGTCCGCTGATCGGCGTTTACTCGAAGTTGTAGTCCGCAGATGTCAATCTTCGCGTAAGATCGACAAAGCGTTAGCGCCCGAGTCGGCCGAGTGGATTTCTAACGATAGCTCCGATCGGACCAACAGCCGACGCATTGGTCGTCGTGGCGATACGTTCGGTGGAACTAATTGCCGGTTCACTGGTCGTCGCCGGCACTGGATTCAAAGCGATTGGTTGGGAGTTGGTAAGATTGGGCTTCACCAGAGACGGAGCATTTGGCGGAATTACTTTCACGTTAACAAACGGGGGATTGGAGTTCGCCCACGCAAGCGCCTGGCGTTTGGTTTCAAAAAATTTGTCGATAACGATCGCGTTGCGCTCATAAGTGGTGCGGCCTAATCGCCGGGCCGCCTTGCGATTCCGCACAGCCGTCCCGGTGTCCACCGCGGACAGATTGGTTCCGTCTGGCAGAACAACGCGACTGCCGTAGGGAATTCTTCTCGGGTCGACCGCACAATGGCCTTGTTGCAACCGCAAGCCGGTCGCGGATTTGTGTTGTTGCGTGTAATGATCCGAACCGTGTCCGCCGCCTGCCCAGTAAACGGTAACACGTGCGAGCAGCGAATTATCGCGGGCGAAACCGCTGCCTGACGCAGCTGCTCCGAGCAAAAGTACGAGCGGTAATCGTTTCAGCGTCATGTTCCGCGTTGGGCTGGTCGAAGAATGGAATCAAGCGGCAGGCAAAGCCGGAGCTCTGCCGAATCAAAGTTTGGCAACGACATCGCGGGCGCGGTCTGTTTTGGGATTGTCTTGGCCGCACCAAACGCGGACGTTGGTTCGACGCCGTTTAACGCAGCCGCCGCTTCTTTTGATTCGTGGCGCGATCCCGGCTGAACAATTCGCACAGTCATGAACGGCGGATGCGCATTCGCCCAATCGAGCGCGGCTTGCTTCGTTTCAAAAAATCGATCGATGACGATGGCGTTTCGTTGCGAAACAGTCCGACCGGTCACACGCGCGGCCTTGCGACTGATGACATCCGGCCCGCTATCGACAGCAAGGCAAGCGGTGTCTGGAAACAACACGCGGCTTCCGTACGGAATTCGTTTTGGATCGACAGCGCAATGTCCCGCGCGCAGCCGCGCACCGTTGGAACATGCGCGCAACTGGCCTTCGCCCGGCCAGTAGACGGTGATGCGCGCGAGGAACGAATCTTCGCCGGCAAAAATCGGAGCCGCACAGAGAAGAGCAAAGCCAATCGTTATTAATAAAAATTTCATACCCTTTTCGACGAATTCGCCTTAACGAGCATTCGTCACAAACCCGGCGGAATACGCTGGGTTTTTTTAATTAAGATTCGGGGCTGACCTCTAAACTGGTTCCCACTCTGACGCAAATTTTTGTTTCAGAGATATTTACGGCTCATTCGGGAGAACCGAATTTCCTGTTGCGGAGTGACATGTTCCCTGCAATAAAACCTTGGCGTGCGACGCGTTACCGCTATTTTATCCGCGGCAGGAGTCACCCTTGCCGTTTCGTTCCTTCGGGCTGAAGGCCTGCAAGAATCGACCAAGAAGTTTGTTTACAAAGACGCTTCCGGTCGAGTCACGTCCGTTCGGATCATTCACCATTATTTGAAAAAGCCGATTGTTCATCCCTTTGCCAAAATCGACCCGCGGCTCGACCCGAAACTGGCGCGCGCCGCGTCGCTCGCTCAAGAACGCGCACATGCGGATTCGCAAGCAAATTGCTGGCACTATGTGAAAACAGCGCTGGTCGCAGCTGGCGTGATTAATTCATATCCGAAGACTGCTTACGCAGCCGGGGCCGGGGGATGAGCTAATGCGGAGCTACGGTTTGAAACGATTGCCGATTCATGATCCATACGCCGCACCGATTGGCGCGGTCCTCGTTTATGGCAATAAAGATCGCGGTCACGTTGAGATCCGAACCAAGGATGGATTTGTGAGCGATTATCAGAGCAAGTATCGCTGCTTTTATCCCCTGATCGCGGTTTACGGAAATTCGGGTCCTGAGAATCTCGACTCAGGCGTAAACAAGGAGATCGATTTCTTCCGGGAGCGAATTGGAAACTTCGCGGATCACATTGCCGCGAAGCAAATTGATCAACGCGTTTCGCTGCGGCGCCCCGAGAATGAGACGAGACGCTCCGAGCGTCGCGGCGATGTCGACAATCGTCTCGGCGGCGGAAGGACTGACGGCGTAGGCGAATAACGGCGGCTGATCGCCCGCCTTTTGCTTGGCCTCATTGAAAACCCTGCTCGCTTCTTCGTCGTCCTGCCATTTTCGTCTGGCATCCTGCTCAGTCATGAACGCCTGCTCGCGGACAAAAAGCAGATAGAGGCGCGATCCGGTTTTGCGGGCTTCGCGCAAGGCAAAGTCGAGCGTTCGACCGGTGCCGCGGATCGCGCACAAGATTGCTTCGCCGCCAATTGCTGGCACTGCCACGGGTTCGCGTGCCGGCGCCGCAAAATTAACACCGACCTTTTCAGGCACGAGCGCGGGTTTGACTTCCTTTTTCATTCGGCGTTCTAAAACCAACCCGCGCAGGATCAACCCAATAACGAGAATGGTGATTGCGAAGTAGCGCGCGTTCGGTTTGTCGATGAGCAACGACATTTCAATCGCCGCCATCACGATGAAGGTGGCGAACATCAGCGTCCGTTCCCACAGTTTGATCGAGAGTGTTCGATCGGTTGCGGTTGCGCCTAGATTGGTGGCGATCGCGCCGACGACACCCACGGCATACAGATCGGCCAGGCCGGACATGTCTTTGACGACAATGACGAGCAACATCGGCACGAGCGTGGCCAGGAGCATGCCCGCGCTCGGAACTCCCCATTTGTTGAGACGCTGAAAAATCTTTGGAAGCTCGCGATCGCGCGACATCAGGAATTGGATCGCGATAAGATCGACAATCGCGGTGTTGGAAGCGGAGAGAAGCAAGAGACCAAAGACAACACTGACTATGACCGCGAAGAGGTGGCCGAGTCCCGGTCCCATTGCGCCACCGACAAAGATCTGTCCCATATAACGGAGCATGTAATCGCGCACGCCTTCCGCGCCGGGCGCGTTCACATCGCCGTTCACGATCTGCACACCATTTAGCGCGTGCGCGGCCAATCCGAACAACGCGGTGAAGACACAGACTTCAATCATGACCACCAAGATTGCAGGTGTGGAAGTTTTGGTAACGGACGGTCGCGCGTCGGTGCTGCCGGGATCGAGTTTCATCACGCCGGTGGCGTTGGCGATTGCTTCGACGCCGGAAAGTGCGAGCACGATACCAACAAACGCGAACCAATTTTGTCCAAACGTTCCGTGCAATGGTTGCAGATGAGCGAACGCTCCGCCGAGATGCGGCAAACTGAAAAGCCCCAAGGTGATGACGACGATCACCGTTGGGACGGAGATCAAAAACGCGAGACCACCGGTCTGCTTTGGTCCGAGCAGATTGAGCAACCCGATGATAAGGATCGCGGCCGCGGCGAATTTTTCCGGATGCGGAACCCCAAGATAAGCAAATGCGGAAAGCGCGCTAATGGCCGCGGTTACCAAGTAATCGGCGATGAGGAGAAAGGCGCCAACGATGGAAATGACTTCGCTGCGATGACGCACGCTGGCGTAAACGCCGCCGCCGTCCGGATACAACCGGCAGATCACCATGTAATTCAGGCCGACGAGCGCGGTCAGCACGCACATGAGGGCGATGAGCCAGAACGAAGCGTAACCGGCGACGGCGAACGCGAGACCGATGACGTAGGCTTTGCTTGTGCCCCAATCGCCGTACAAAATCGCCGCCGCGCGCTTCCAATCGACATTGCGCGGTCGCTTAACGTTAGTTGGTATCAATTAATCCGACTCAACGAGGCGGGCTCGCGCGACGAGGCGCCTCACTTCTGCCGAAGCCGATTATCGACTTCCCTGCCCTTTAATGATGCTGACGAGGTTAGCTGTCGGGCTGGAGCCATTAAATGCTCTCGATGCCGCGCATCGTTCGCCCCGATCCGTTTCAGGAATTGGTTCCCCCGCTGAACCGGTCACTCGCTGGTCCATTAAGCGAAACAAAGAACTGAGTGAACTTTCGAATTTCCGCCCTAACGAGTCAAGTCGGACGCGATACTACATTGTCGATCTACACCTCATTTATATAAAGATCCAAAAAGGTGAACTATTTCGGGCGGCGCGCCGGGCTCCTGAATAAAGCGCTTGTCAGGCGCGACCGCCTATGAACAGTCACCCCACGCCAAATGGCTGATTTGATCATTACCGAGAGCGGCGCGGTTCATCGCCCGCGCAACGTCGACTGGAAACGCGCCGCCGCACTGCTTTATGGCGATTGGGGCACGAGCAAGGCGTACGTCATCGGTCTGGCGTTTCTCGCCGCCGGCTTTTCGTCACTGCCGATCATTCTCGCGGTCTGCGCGCTCACCGGTTTGGTCGGGATCAATTACATCGTGATCTGCCGCCATTTTCCCGATGGCGGCGGCGTTTACTCAGCCGCGCGCTCACAAGGACGACTGCTCGCTGTTGTTGGCGCGCTCCTCTTGCTGGCCGATCTGACTGTGACGGCTGCGCTCAGCGGTTGGTCCGCTTTGACCTACATCACTTCCGGCGCGGAGCACATCGCCTGGATCAAGTTTCTTCGCGACCACATCGCTCTCACGACTATCGGCGTGCTGTTGATCATGGGCGTGATCAATTATTTCGGCCCGAAACATTCCGGCAGTCTCGCGGTCGCGCTGGCGGTGCCAACGTTGATCGTGGTGGTTATTTTAATCGGCATCAGCGCGCCGCACCTGACCACACACGTCCTCCAACCGCGCCAGGAAAGTCTGGGCATGCTTTGGGTCCAATTTGTTGGCGTCATTCTCGCGCTGTCCGGGGCGGAATCGATTGCCAACGTCACCGGCGTGATGAAGCTCGATCCGGGGTCGACCATGGATCGGCCAAGCGTCGCGCGCGAGTCCGTCAAAGCGATCATTCCCGTGGCAATCGAAGTTGTCGCCGGCACGGCGTTGCTTGGCTGGGCGATGTTGTCCTTGCCATCGGTGCTGGGAAAGACCCTGCATTTGTCCGATCCATCATCGATCGCTTCCGTGCTGCAACTCCGGAGCGAAGACATGCTCCGCTTCATCGGTGAACAATTTGCCACCGCAACATTTTCACCGGCGATTGGCAATTTCTTTGGCTGGATCGTCGGAATCGTTTTCTTCCTTCTCCTCCTCAGCGCCGCCAATACGGCCATCGTCGCGATGATCGGATTGCTCTACATGATGTCGCGCGATCGCGAGATGCCGCGGCAATTTCGACGATTGAACCGCCAGGGCGTCCCGATTTATCCGCTGCTCATTGCGCTCGGCTTGCCGACGGTCGTCTTGCTTCTTGTCGCAAACTTCACCTCACTCGCCGGTCTTTACGCGATCGGTGTAGTCGGCGCGATCACGGTCAACGTCGGCTCGTGCGCGTTTAACCGAACCGTCGGGTTCACGTGGTACGATCGCCTTCTTTTTGGCGTCACGTTTTGCATTCTGTTCTTTGTCGAACTAACGCTCGCACACACGAAACTCGACGCGCTCCAGTTCGTAGTCGCGATCCTGGTCGCCGGATTAGCGCTTCGCGCCTACACGCAGAAGCGACAAGGTCTGACCACCCTTACCGTCACGCGCGAAGTCGCGGAGATGGTGTCGCCGGATCTGGAAGCTCGCGTGCAACCGCGCTTGCAGGAAGGTCAAAAGATCATGGTTGCGGCGCGCGGAATCACGCCCGTGCTCGGGTTTGCTCTTGATGAAGCGCAATTGCGCAAAGCCACACTTTGTGTGCTCTACGTCAAAGAGGTTGCTGTCTACTATTCAGGCGGACCAGCTTCGCTTGGCCGCGCGAAATGGCACGATGATCCGGAAGCGAACGCGATTATGTCCTTGATGATGAAACTCGGGGCGGAGCGAGACGTTTGCGTGATTCCAGTGTATGCCGTGAGCCAGGATGCCGCCGCGACGATTGTCGATCTTTCCGCGACGATGGGCGTCGATTATCTCGTCATCGGTGCGACCCAGCGAACCGCGCTAACCAATCTGCTTCGCGGGAGCGTAGTGACAAATGTCGCGCAACATTTGCCCGACTCGATTCAACTTCTGATTTTCGGTTAAACGTGACCGCGCCGCCGATTCGCATCGCGATGTGGTCGGGCCCGAGGAATATTTCCACGGCCATGATGCGCGCCTGGGGCAATCGCGCCGACACCGCCGTGATCGATGAACCGTTCTACGCTTACTATCTGGAGAGGACCGGCAAAAAACATCCCGAGGCAGCGGAGATCATCGCACAAGGCGAAACCGATTGGCGAAAAATTGTCGCCAGCCTGACGAAAGGGCCGATTCCATCCGGCACGCACATCTTTTTTCAGAAACAAATGACGCATCATTTACTGCCCGAGATCGATCGCGAGTGGATTGTCCATCTTACGAATTGTTTTCTCATCCGCGACCCGCGCGAAGTGATCCTCTCCTACATCAAAAAGAATCCCAAACCGGAGTTGGAAGATCTCGGGTTCGTTCAGCAGTCTGAGCTTTTCGAATTTATGCGCGCGCGAACCAATTCAATCCCGCCAATAGTTGATGCGCGCGATGTCCTTGAGCATCCGGAGCGAACCTTACGACTTCTTTGTGATGCGGTTGGGGTTGAATTCGACAAAGCGATGCTCTCCTGGCCTCCGGGTTTACGCGACAGCGATGGCATCTGGGCAAAATATTGGTACGATGACGTGGCAAGATCGACATCGTTCCAGCCCTACAAATCAAGAGAAGGAAATGTTCCGGACCGTCTCCGCGAAATCTATGAGCGCTGTCAGGATTGTTATGACCGGCTTTATAAACACCGGATTTATTAATCTGGAAGCCACGAATCCAGGAACGATTGATAGGTTCGTTTTCGTTTCTGTTCTTGGTTTCCTGGTTTCCTGATTAATCTTCTTCGTGCTTCAGAAATTTAACCCCAAGAACCGTCACCTGATCGTTAACATCAACGGTCAGCTCGTGCATCGCGATAAGGCTGGGGTCAGTCCATTCGATTCGGCGGTGCAGGGCGGCGACGCGGTTTGGGAAGGGCTGCGACTTTACAACGGCCGCATCTTCAAATTGCACGAGCATCTCGATCGAATGGAGCGCTCGGCGCGCGCGCTTTCGATTGTCGATCTTCCGCCACGGGAGAAAATTAACGAAGAACTCAAACGGACGCTCGCAGCCAACAAAATGTGCGATGGCGTGCACATTCGGCTCACGCTGACCCGCGGAGTAAAAATTACTTCCGGAATGGATCCGCGGCTCAACCAAAGTGGAGCGACCCTCATCATTCTGGCCGAGCATAAGGCGCCGGTTTACTCAAAAGATGGATTGAAACTGATCACGGCCTCAGTGCGCCGACCGCCGCCGGACGTTCTCGACGCGCGAATTCACCACGCGAACTTGCTCAACTCGATCCTGGCCAAGATCGAAGCGAACAACGCGGGCGCAGATGACGCGCTGATGCTCGACGTCAACGGATTTATTGCCGAGACGAACGCGACCAACGTTTTCATCGTGCGCAACTCCGATAAATCGCGAGCAGGAGGGGATCTGGCTACGAGCAAAGTCGTGGCCTGCCCGGAAGGAATCACCCGCGCGACGGTGATGGAGATTTGCGCCGCGGAAAAAATCCGCTGTGTCGAAGCCGATCTTTCACCGGTTGATGTTTATGGCGCAGACGAAATGTTTTGCACCGGCACGATGGGCGAACTCGCGGGCGTTGTTCAGCTCGACAATTGCGCAATCGGTGACGGCAAAGTTGGCCAGATAACAAAACGCCTGAGCGAACTCTACGCGAAGCGCACAGCGACGGAAGGCGTCCAAATCGTCGATTAAATTATTCGGCGCGCAATGCCTCGACCGGGTCGACCATCGCGGCGCGACGCGCGGGGATAAGACAGGCGACCAACGATACCGCGCTCATGATCGCAGCGGTGCCGAAGAGGATCGCCAGGTGGAGCGGCGGCACGTCAAACAAGAGAGTTTGCATGGCTTTGCCGGCAAGCCATGCCCCCAACAAACCGAGAATAGTTCCCGCGACGAGAAGCCGCAGGCCTAACGAAAAGAATTGCGCGCGGATCTGCTTCGTTTGCGCCCCGAGCGCCATGCGAATGCCGATCTCGCGGCGGCGTTGCGCGACTGCGTAACTGAGCACGCCGTAAGTTCCGATGGCCGCCAGCAACAGCGCGACGCCGGCAAAGATTCCCGTGAGCAGCGCGGGCGAACGGCGCGCAATCAGGCTGTCGTCGATCCTCGTTTCCATCGAGCGGAGGTTATCGACCGCAAGATCAGGATTGGCCGCGCGCACCAGTTTCCGCAGGGTCTCAGCGAAGGCCTCCGGGCGCTGGCTCGTTCGCGTGACGACGTAAAAACTATTGTTCTCTCGATACGCGAGCGGCAGGTAAACCGCGCCTTGTCCTTGCGGTTCGGTAAGCGCTGCCTGTTTTACAGCACCGACGACGCCGACAATCATGAAGAGCTTTGCGTCATCTGTTTCGTCGCCGACAGCGATACGTTGACCAAGCGCGCCGCCATTCGGCCAATACCGACGCGCAAAATCTTCGTCCACGACACAGACGCGTTCAGGACGATGCGAGTCCGCCGAAGTGAGGAAGCGTCCTTCGCGCAGTGGAATGCCGAGGACCGAGAAGTAATCGCCGTGAACGCCATAAGCGTAATGACCCTGCTGTGATTGACCGGGCGGCGGCACGTAGTCCTTCGGCGTGATTGCCGTTTTGCCGCTATCGCCGCTCAACGGGATGCTGGTGATTGTTCCGGCGGAGGCGATTCCCGGTTGCTGCCAGATGGATTCCAGCAAGCGATCGATGATGACGACGCGACTCGGAATAACGTCCCACGAGATGGTGCACTCGCCGGTAAGAACATGCTCGGCCCGGAAACCGGGAGAAACCGCCATCACTTTCTTCAGGCTCAGGCCGAGCAGCGCGGCGCCAGCCAGCAGAACGAAAGCCAGAGCAATTTGCGCGACGATGAATCCGTGGCGAAGCCGTTGCGCGGCGCGACTAATCGTGCCGGTGCGTGATTCCGATTGGAGCGCATGCGCCAGATGAGTGCTCAGGTTGAACCAGGCGATAGGCACCGCGATGACGATTCCGAGAACCACAGCGCCAACAAGACCGATTGACGCCAGCCAGCCATTGAACGCGATATGCGCGCCGAGCGGCAAACGATCGGCCCCGAGAACTTCGAGCAATCGAATTCCCCACGCGCCCACCGCCAGGCCGAGCAATCCGCCGACGAAAGTCAGGAGAACGGTTTCGATCATTATCTGTCTCACGACATGCGCGCGACTCGCGCCCATCGATCGCCGAATCGCCATCTCTTTCGCGCGGCCACTCGCTCGGATCAAAAGGAGGTTGACCAGATTAACCGCACCGATGAGCAGAAGAAAAAATACTCCGGCCTGCATCAGCAAAAGGGTTGGACGAATCGAGCGGACGTGCTCAGCGTGCAATGGCCTAACGAGTGATCGGAAGCCCGCTTCGGTCATCATCTTCGCTTTCGGATTGTCTTCTTCGACAGCGGCGTTGTGCGCGTCGATTTGTGATTGCGCTTCGGCCATCGTCGCGCCAGGTTTCAAGCGCGCGATCATGTGCGTAACGCCGCCGCCAGAGTGGCGCGCTTTCGGTCCACGCTCTTCCATATCGGATTTTATCGGAAGAAAAACGCGCGCCTCGGACGAGAGAAAACGAAAATCAGGAGGCAAGACGCCAACGATCTTTCTTGGGATACCGTTTATGCGGGTGTCACGACCCAGAATGTTTGGATCGGAATTGAAACGCTGGCGCCAGAAGGCGTCCGTCAGCATAATGACGTTCTTCTGCGCGGCCGCTTCTTCCTCGGTAAAGTTGCGACCGATCGTGGGGCTTACACCAAGCGTCGTGAAAAATTCCGGCGAGATGCGCACGATTTCCTCCTGTTGCATGGAGCCCGGATCACCGACGGTTTCGGCCCTCTCCATATACATGGAAAGGCTCGAGAACGCCGGAATGTTGCCCCGGCGCTCGTAGTAATTCGTGATCGACGAGCCGTCATTCTCGACTCCGGCCCTCGGATAGGTGTTAAAGATCGTGACGAGCCGATCGGATTGCGGAAATGGAAGCGGCCGGAGCAGAATGGAATCGATCACCGCAAAGATGGCGAGGTTGGCGCCGAGGCAGATCGCAACGGTGGCGAGCGCCGTGACCGTAAACGCCGGCGATTGGCGGAGCTGGCGCAGAGCGAACTTCAGGTTGTTCACGTCATTCGTAACGCAACGCAACCATCGGATCGACCGCCATTGCGCGCCGGGCTGGAAAGTAGGTCGCGATTAAGGCCGCGCCACTCAAAACGATGGTGACGATGGCGTAGATCGACAGATCGCGGGCGCTGACGCCGTAAAGCAGACTCGACATCAAACGCGTGACGGCGAGCGCTCCGAGAAGGCCAACGAGCAAACCAATCCCGATCACGGCAAAGCTTTGGCGCAAAATCATGGTCAACATATTGATCTTTTGTGCGCCGAGCGCCATGCGAATCCCGATCTCTTTGGTGCGTTGCGCGACTGTGTAAGCGATTACGCCATAAATGCCGATCGCGGCAAGCATCAGGGCGACGCCGGCGAACGCGCCCAGCAGCATCATGTTAAACCGCGGCTGCGACAGAGTAAGGCCAATGCGCTTCTCTAATGGCTCGAGCGTTGGAACAAACAGATCCTTGTCGAACTCGTGAACAATATTTCGCAATGAAGCCTGTAGTCCGACCAGATCGCTCGCGGTCGTGCGAATGACGACGTCCATCCTGCGTTGCGGATCCTGGGACGCTGGAATGTAAAATTCCGGCAACGGTTGGATGGCAAGCGATTCGTGACGCGAACCGCCAACGACGCCGACAATTTCTTTCGGCGGCGAAGGCTGATTGTTTTCGGTGTGAGTCAAAACAATTTGCTGGCCGATCGCGTTGCCGTCAGGAAAGAAACGTTGAGCAAGAAGATCGTTCACGATGATGACCGGCGGCGAATCCTTCGTATCTCTGAAATTGAACCCGCGACCGCGGAGCAGCGGCGTTCCCATCGCGCGAAAATAATCCGGCGTGACGGTAAGATGCGAAGCTTCCAATTCCTGTCCGGGAGGTCGCGGTGGTTGACCGACAATCGAAAATATCGATCCCCAATCATTGTTGGAAAACGGCATCGGAAACGCCGCGCCGGCCGTTTCTACTCCAGGCAGCGCGGCTAGTTTCGGCAAAACTTGTTCGAAAAATTGTCGATGTTTTTCCGGCTCCGGATATTTCGCCTTTGGCAAAATGAGTTCAGCGACAATCGCATGCTGCGGGTCGAAGCCCGGCTTGGTCGCGCGGAGATTAGCGAAGCTTTTGATCAACAAACCAGCGCCGGCGAGAAGCAGCAACGACAACGCGACCTGCGCAATGACGAGCAAACGGCGGAGGTGATGCGACTCGGGTCCAACTGCACCACGGTTTCCCTCCTGCAGTGATTCGTTCACATTTGGCCGGGTCATTTGCAGCGCTGGGACTAACCCGAAGAGAAGCGTGCTGAAAATTGCGACGACGAATGTGAAGAAAAAAACGGGAGCATTGATCGCGACTTCGGCGAGGCGAGGCACATCTTGCGGACCAAAGACGCGAAGAAGATCGATTCCCCACCAGGCAATGAGCAACCCGCCGGCGGCGCCGAAGATCGACAATAAAAAACCCTCACCGAGAAGTTGCCTGACCATCCGGGTACGACTCGCGCCGAGCGCAGTGCGAATCGCGATCTCGCGTTGTCGCGCGGTTGCGCGAGCGAGCAAAAGATTGGCGACATTTGCACACGCGATGAGCAATACAAACGCAACTGCGGCCAGAATCGTGATTAATGCCGGACGCACGTCGCCGACGATATCGTCATGCAACGAATACACGCGCTCCGAGCGATCCGTGTTCGATTTTGGATATTGCTTCTCCAGTCGCGCCGCGATCGTCTTCATCTCCGCGTCGCATTGCTGGACCGTGACGCCCGGTTTCAATCGGCCGACCATGCGGGCAAAATGTGAGTCGCGATTGTTGACCGCCTCCGGGACGAGCGGATGGAGCGGCTGCAAATACTCCGCGCGCTCGCCTTCGACCGGAAATTGAAAACCGGGCGGCATGACTCCGAGCACGGTGTAGAGACGCCATGACAAGCTGATCTGCTTTCCCATGATTTCGGGGTCGCTGTTGAAATAAGTTTTCCAGGCGTAATCGGTCAGCACGACAACGCGCGCGTCGACATTGTCATCTTCGCGTGTGTAAACGCGACCGCGCGCAGGCGCGACGCCGAGCACCGGAAAAATGTCTGAGGTAATCGCCACGCCATACAACTGGCGGGCCTCTTCCGTTCCATTTAGCACCGCGCCTGCGCGTGTGAATGCCGCCAATGCCGAGAGAGTCTGCGATTGATCGCGAAGATCGACATAATCAGGAATCGATTCCGTTTCTTTCTCCAGCTTGTTGTGTGCGACCCGAGACCAAACCGCGACCAGCTGATTTGGTTTTGGAAATGGAAGCGGATGAAGCAGAACGGCGTCAATGACGCTGAAAATGGCGCTGTTGGCGCCGATCCCGAGCGCGAGAGTTAAGAGCGTAATGGCGGTGAACCCCGGCGCTTTCGCCAACATTCGCAAGGCGTACTTCAGATCGGTAAACATAAATTCTATTCCGTGCGCAACGCCTGCACCGGATCGACAAGTGTTGCGCGACGGGCGGGCAACAGGCAGGCGAGGAGCGCAGTCGCGGCCAACAACACGCTCGCGCCGCCCAGCAATGCCGGATTGTGCGCGGAGACTTGGTAGAGTTGCGCGGCGATTAAACGTCCGAGGGCAAACGCCGCAACGATTCCAACAGCGAGACCGATGAGAACCGGTCGCATTCCCTGAGTCACGACCAATCGCAGAACATCGCGCGTTTGCGCACCGAGCGCCATCCGAACGCCGATCTCGCCGGCGCGTTGTTCGACGGTGTAAGAGACGGCTCCGTAAATTCCGATGCTGGCGAGCAGCAGCGCTACACCGGCAAAGATCCCCAGAAGCCACATCATCAGCCGCGTCTGTCCGAGTGCTTGCGCAACAATTTCGTCCATCGATTGCGGAATAGCGATTGCCACGCCGGGATCAACGGTGGCAAGCGCCGACTGCGCCAATTTCGTCACTGCATCCGGCTTGAGCTGGCTGCGTACGAGAATACATGGGAACGGAAAATTTTGCTGGGCCCAGGGCCGGTAAATTTCCACCGCGTCCGGCTCGGAAACTTTGCGCGAGCGCACATCGCCAGCGATACCGACGATCTCGCAAGGCACGCTGGCACTGCCGACGAGTAATGTTTTGCCGATCGGGTTCTCGTTCCCAAAAACTTTCTCCGCGCCGGCCTTGCTAACGATGATCGCGTTTTGCCGATCAGCCGTATCGTGCTCGTCGAAATCGCGTCCGGCCAAAATTGAAATGCCCCAGGTTTTGAAGTAATCCGCGGCGATATTGTGAAGCACTGCCGCCGCACGTTTGTCGATGGGCAAGACTTCACCATCCGGGCGCGCATAGAGCACGTTCGAGACGGCCGCAGCTAGTAGCGGAATGTCGGCACTGATCGTCGCGCTTTCGAAGGCCGGAACGCCATGGAGCGCCGCGAGCGTTTTTTCGGCGAAATGCTGACGGGCGGCGAGATCGGGATATTGCGCCTCGGGCAGCGTAACGAAGCCGATCCAACGATTTTCAGCATGAAACCCAATATTTTGCTGACTCAGTCGGACAAAGCTGGTGATCAACAACGCCGCGCCTGCGAGCAACGTAACGGATAGCGCAACTTGAGCGCCGATTAGAACTTTGCGGAATCGTTGCTGATGTGCGCTGCCGCTGGTTCCGCGCCCGCCTTCCTTCAATCCGTCAACCAGATCGGCGCGCGAACTTTGCAACGCCGGATAAACTCCCATCGCGATTCCGGTCAAGATCGACAACACGACTGTGAACGCGAGTACCGGAATCGAGAGGTCAACCCGTGTCATCGGATCGAACGGAAGAAAATTGGCTGCCATCTTCGGAACGATGGGAACCAGTTGCCAGGCTAAGAGCGCGCCAACCACACCGGCGATCGCGCTGACCAGCAGGCTCTCGAAAACAAACAGCCGGACGATGCTGGCGCGGGAAGCGCCAATCGCCATTCGCAATGCGATTTCGCGACGTCGTCCAGCGAATCGCACCAGCAAAAGGTTGGCGACGTTACTGCACGCAATTAGTAAAACAAAGGCGACTGCCGCAAGCAGTGTCGCAAACGCCGGCCGCAGATTTCCTGTAACATCTTCGGGAAGCGTTTTTAAGGTCATCACCGATGAGCTGTCGATCTTGTCCGGATGCACCGCTCGATAACTTTGCTCGAGCGAAGGCAATGCCGCCCGCGCCTGCTCCAAGGTCATTCCCGGTTTTAAGCGACCCACGACACGCAAAATGCCACTGCCGCGCATCACTTGTTCGTAGGTCAATCCCGGAATGACATACGGTTTTGTCGTCCAGACTTCCGCGTTCGGCCCGACCCAGGAAAATGGAAGATTCGGCAAGACACCGACGATCGTGTGGGCGATGCCATTGAGTGTGATGCTGCGGCCAATCACGTTCGGATCGCCACCCATTCGCTTTTGCCAAAAATTCTCAGTCACCATCGCGACATCCGCGCCTTCTTCTTCTTCCGGCAAAAAATTGCGGCCGCGGATCGGTCGCACGCCGAGAATATCGAAATAATTCCAAGTCACCCGGCCGCCGAATAGATGGACCGCATCGCCGAGCCCGGTCAGGGTAAAAGCAGAAACGTTTTCGCCGCCAAACTCGTCGAAGATGGTTTGGCCGTCTTTGTAATGCATGAACCGCGGGGCCGAGATCGCGAGCTCAAGCAACTTGCGCTCGCGCGCGTTGGAATACATGTGGACGAGGCGCTGCGGGTCCTTGAAGGGCAGGC